>Ga0187892_10008324_pt1 | contig 14237 bp, 18 predicted proteins | sample MA1701073metaG_FD_139345 | JGI IMG/M metagenome (GOLD analysis project Ga0187892, IMG submission 139345) | Bio-ooze microbial communities from a basaltic lava cave in the Kipuka Kanohina Cave System on the Island of Hawaii, USA - MA170107-3 metaG ... | reverse complement strand
CTTCTCGTAATTGCGAAGTTCTTCTTCATCCTTGGCAAGGAGTTTCTGCCGTATTGACACATACTCTTTCAGTCCCTCGAGTGCCCTCTTGCCGGCCTTTGACTTTTCCATGACGGACTGAGGGTCGACCACACCCATCTTGAACGCCTCTGCGGCTTGAACAAGCGTAGCCAGGGGTGAGAGGAACAAGGTTAATAGCGCCGCTGAAAACAGCGTTTGCAACGCAGCGATTCTCATGTAGGCTCCTTATGCTGACACATGACCAGGCCTCGAAAATTCTTGGCAGAATAACTATGCGTTGTTGGCCTGTCAAGGGAGGATGCGGTTGCTACCACGAATTGAAGCTAATTGAGTCCGGGCCAATCGAAATCTCGACACCATGCTTCCACTTCAAGCGCCGTGCAACGGCCCGCAAGGCATCCTCAGTCGCGAGATTTGGATCGAATGGATTCCGCACTGTGTGCAAGACCTCTTTCTTGAGCGGGGGTTTGTACCCAAGTTCTTTCATCGCGAGCGCGATCAGATTCAACTGAGCGATGCGCGCTGCCTGGTTCAGATCAGCAAGAGCGGCTTCTACGGGCCTGTCCGAAGCTACACGGCTTCGGAAGACTTCCACCACCCGGACCTTCAGCTGTGTGCGTTGCGATTCCGTGAGCGTCGGGATGGTCAACTCGACCAAGAGCGCATTGGTGGCGCCACTGAACGACGGCATGGCGAATAGCCTCCGCAGAAGTTTCATGTGACCTCAGTACCTGCGACGTAGGAGCTTAAGTTCAAATCTGCTGCTGGCTGCTGTTACAAGATAGTAAAGTCCACCCTCAGGGGGGAGGCCGGGGATTGTCGCTTTTCCTCCCACAGACCTCGGGATCGATGTGGACTCGGTCCAATACCGTGGGCCTACTTTATACCGTTTCATGCGCGTGCGACAAGCAGGAAGCTGGGTGGGGCACTGAGGTCCTTTCTTACTCGCTGGGCCCCGAATTGGCGAGGCAGGTGTGAGGTTCAGCAATGAGCCGGGTTTCTTTCTGAAGACCGTATTTCGTGAAGCATACTTCGTTCTCCATGCGGGACTCGCGAGATTTACGAGAAACGCGGGACTGGTCGACGAGTCCCGCGAGACGTGCCTCTCGCGCGAGTCGCGCGACGTGCTCGCGCAATTCGCGCGCATCTCGCTCACATCTTGCGAACGACGAGATGCGAGAGACGAAAGGCGAATCAGTAGACTGCCTGTCCCGCGCCGAGACATGTTGGGCTGCAAGACCCGACCTCAATCTTGACCCCAATCTTCTCACGCTTCCGGACTTATGCTGTGAATGGAAAGCGCGGTGGCCCAGTTCCCGGTGCCTGTCCGCCTGATCGATCCACTACGGCTGTATCCCTCACGATACGAAACCAATCCACAGAGATACGACCAGGAGCACGTGCGCCGGCCATTCATCGTCTTTTCCGCACGTTCCACGCTGGAACGGATCTCGCAAAGTCCGCCGTGCCGGCACGACACACACCGACTGAGACCGAGGCGCACGGCGCGCGCCGGGTTCCCGCGCATGGTTCAGGTCGGACACATTAACCACCTCAGCGTTGGATAAAGGAGGACAGCCATGACACGCATTGCACCTCTTCTCGTGCCCTCGTTAGCCCTGTTCGCCCTCTTCACAGTGACCCCGGTTGCCGGGGCACCGCCCTCAAAGAACAAGCCACAACCCGCAATCTCAACATCGGAGCGCTCCCAGCAGATGAGACTGGTCGACATCAATAAGGCCACGCTCACAGAGCTGCGCTCGCTCCCGGGCATCGGGACCGTCAAGGCCCGGGAAATCGTGGCGGGTCGACCTTACGCCTCTGTGGACGATCTGAAAACCCGCAAGATCCTGCCGAAGGGTACCTATGACAAGATCCGGGATCGGATCAGCGCGGAAGGGAGAGCCGGCGTCGCGGTCAGCGAGCAGCCAGACATGTCAGTGCCTAGCACAGGCAAGCACTGAGCAGCGGACGAAGGCTTGATCTCGGGCGACTCCGTCTAAAAGGACGGAGTCGCCCGAAACGAGAGGGCAGCGAGAGCAAGCTACTGCGGTCAGTGATAAGGAAAAAGCTGTCCCCTTAAATGTCCCCGGATTTTGGACTGTCAAGAAGAAGGAGGCGGGGTGCGCTCTGTGCAGTCTTCTTGCTCGCTGCCCGCGCACCAGGAACTCATCGAATTTCTAAACTGAGGGTGGTGCTCGGTCAATGCGCGCAGGGAAGACCACACAGACCGCCGCCCTAGAGGAAGAGAAGAGTCGCTAAGGCGTACGCAACATCTTCAGGATACGCTGAGCAAGATGCTCGTTGATTTCGGTGTGTCGGGGAATGGGTTGGGATATCTTCGTGGTGGGGTTGTGGTACCAGTCGTGCTTCCCACCGTGGCGAACAAGCAGGCAGCCACCCGCTTCGAGTTACCGGATGAGGTCTTTCCGCTTCACCGAAGCGACAGTTCAGCGAGCTTGCGAACCCCTGGGATCTCCCCGCTGGTCAGGTCTTGGTACAGGTCGCGCAGATGGGATTCCAAGTCTTCGAGCGACTGCCCTTGAGTCCAATAATCGGGATAGTCCTGCAGATAGCCGAGCCAGAGATCTTGGTCCTGCCAGTAGATGTATTTTGTCGATTCCATAGACGCCATTATACCGGCACTCCTACCGCTTGCCAATGGAAAGTACTTGGTGCCATTCCCCGCTCTCCAAGAGACCGCCGTCCGTGAAGCGTATCGTGTTCTTCATGCGGGACTCGCGAGATTTGCGAGAAAAGCGGGACTGGTTAGAAACTTCATCTTCCCGAGTCACGCCTGTCACGCACTTCGCGCACATCTCGCTCACATCTTGCAAACGACGAGATGCGAGAGACGAACGACAAACCGGCAGGCGGCCCGCCACGCTCCTCGAGATGTTGGATTGCAAGACCCGACCCCAATTCCCATTGTGCGTGAAAGGAGCAGCCGTCCGCCATGACAGCGACGAGTGTCAGCACGCCACTGCGGAGGATATTCTGGGGTGAGTACATAGCTAGGGATTCCTATGGGCCCAACACCGCGCGTGAGCGGCGAGCGGAGGCGGCGCGAAGCGCCGACGTGGCGAGTCCGACTCCACGCGCTTGTTATGCGCGCTGTTCAAGATATTTTTTCAATTCTTGCACGAGATTGGCCGCTTCATCTTTTGACAGGTACGGAACCTTGATGGTACGGGCCCAATAAAAGCTTTTGCCGGTAATTTCAGAGACCTTACCAAATGGCATACCCCTCAACTGTTGATCCCTCTTGGGAATTGGGGTGAGGAATTCCACGTCTCGATATTGTGTGTCTTCGTCAGGTGACTGTACGCGACCCTTCTTGACTCTTGCGGCCGCAACGAGCCCAACCCATTTGTGCGAAAAGAAAACGATATCGCCCGGATGAACATATTCAACGAACCGCTTGGCATCCCCAAACGCCGCGACACGGCGGTTCTCGATCATGTACCAAATTGACTCTTCGTCCCAACTTCGATTTGTGTCAAACAGGACGCCCTTGGTATCGGCAGGGTTCTTGTGTCTGTCATAGGGCAAGGCGAAGAACTCGAAATATTGGCTGCCGCCCAGCTCATAGACTCGATAGGGCAGAAAACTGATTGAGACTCCCTGCTTGCTCCAATAGTCAACTGCGTTGATTAGGCCTTCATCTGCCGCGCTGCCAATCACTACTAAGTGCTGTTTGCTGTTGATTTCCTTCGCGTTGAGAGGATGTTCGAGGCCAAATGCCTCCTGATGCGCGTCAAGGAGGTTCGACGTGCTTCCAGTATATTGATGATACTTCGCTTGAAGTTGGGCATAGCTCCATTGGCCAGCATCTTGAGCGTAGCGAAGGGCTTGATGCACGGCACCTTCTCCCGCGGCACCTCGTTTCAACTCAAAGATTGTGAGTTCACCCTTCTTGTTCAGGGCGTATACATCCGCCTCGGCTTGGTATTGGCGCTCCTGAAAGATCGGCATGAGACTGGCGTCTTCGAAAAGCACGTCAAGAATGCTCTGAGCTATTAATTCCTCTAGGTCCTTTTCGAGGTGACCAAAACTCGAGAAATCCTTGAATGCCACTGGCTCAATCTTGTCGAATTTGTCGCCTGAAACATTGAGTTTGTACAGCATCAACTATGCCCCCTTCAGCACATAACGGCCTGGGCATGAGCGGCGCGTTCTCGCGCCGTCGGCTCCATGCCCTTGTTAGGCGGGCTCACGAGTCGGCGCTCCACACCATCTCATCGGGCGTCACTAACGGCACCAACGCGACCTCCGTGATCATATCGAAAGCCTGCTGAAGCGCGTCGTGAGGGGGCTCTGCCACACCCTCAGCTCGGAGCGCGTCGAGTGCAGCTTGGAGAGTCCAGCCAAACAGCCTCGTGCCCCAGGACAGCGAGAATGCAGCCCAGACTGGCTCATAAGTGTCGGCAGAGATCTCAAGGCGTCCCGGGTGTCCCCAACCGCGTCGCGCCAACTCTACGGCGCTAAAGTGAACATAGCGCGATGTCGCGTGATACAGGAACCGGTACATTTTGGTGGAATCGGTCGCTTTGGCCACGAACCAAGTGCTTGGAACGTCACCAGCGCTTACCGCACGGGATGGCCAATCCAGCCGGCCACCGAGTTCCTTCAACCTCTGCCGAAGAGCCGGCTCCTTAGAACGGAACCCTGCGAGCGCCCGGTCTAGTCCCATCACTGTCATTTCGTTCTCGCCGACCTCGCCCGCCTGCGCTTCGAGATCCATCAACAGCCTGGACCCAATCAGGCACTCCGCCAGACTCGTCGCGTCAGCGGATGGCAGGGTGTTGAAGTACCTGAGCCATAGGAGTTCTTCACACGCCGGTCGGAGCAATGAGACGGCCGCGTACCCTCGATTCGACTCGACCAATTCAAGGGCTACCGCCAACGAGTCGAGCTGACGCCGAAGCATGCTGCGCCGGATGATCGGGAGGAACCCCTGTGTCCCGTCCCACGTGAGCACAGACACATCGCGTTGCCATGCCGAGAGAGCATTGAGCAGATTGCGAGTTCCCGCAGCGAGTGAAGATCTGTCTGTCAATGGATTCCCCGGAACCATAATGGCACTCCGCCTAACGCATGGATATAGGGTCAGATATAGGGTCAGGTCTTGTTTCTTGCCTTTGGCTGGTTGGCTAACCTACTCACCGTCGAGTAGTGCAGCTCCACCACGTCCGCCACCTCCTTCTGGCTGTACCCATGCCGCTCCACCGCCTGGACAATCAGCGCATCCCGCCTGGCCCGGCTCAGCTTGCCATCAAATACCTGCTGTAACGTCGGCCGGCCCACATACCGCTGCCGTCGGGGAATCTCCTTCACCTTCTCGGATCCACTCAGATACCCCCGTAGTCTCTCGACAAAGTCGGGCTCCCCTAACAAGGCCTGGCCTTGGACATCCTTCCAGATCGATGGTTGACCGACCCCTTCCCGGACAAATCGACGGTAGTGGGTCGCGGCCGTTTGTCGTCTGTGGGCAAACTGACTCAACACCCAGTCAACCGTGAGCCAAGAGGGGCTCTTTTCCATCCCGGCTGTGGCCCGGTAACTACACCACCTCCACTGCTTGGCGCTCTGCGCAGCTTTAGCCCGGACAGGGTTTAACACCACGTATCGACACACCTCCAGTAGGTGACTCTCTTTCTGAATCAGAACGGCCTTGTAGCGACCCTGAAACACATGCCCAACGCGTCGGTGGCGGCGATTGTATAGTTGCGTGTAAATACCGTTAAGCTGCCGCATTCCCTTGGAGAGGTTCCCATCCGGGGTTTCCAGGACCAGGTGGTAGTGGTTGTCCATCAAGCAGTAGGCGTGGCACAGCCAGTGAAAACGCTGGACGACCTTCCCCAGGGTAGCAAGGAAGGCTTGACGGTCCTGATCGTCCTCAAAGATGTCGGCGCGGGCATTGCCCCGGGAGGTCACATGGTACAGCGCGCCGTCGAACTCGACTCTGAGGGGTCTGGCCATGGCAAGTGCCAGTAGCACACAGAGGTAAGAATGTCAAGATACAAGACCTGACCCTTATCTGCTTATCTCTCTCTTCGAAAAAAGCGCTGCGCCCATCATGTGATGCACCGCGAGGTTCATCCTTGTCCTGCCGGTACCGGATATCTGCGCAGGACCGGCTTGAAGATGACCCGTTCCAATTATCTTCGCTCTCATTTTTCTGGGACCTAACGCTCACGTTGACCGGCCGCGCCGAGCGAATGCGAGCCAGCGGTCCGGTCGAACGTGCTGTTATGCGGCGCCGAGGTCATGGCATGTGTCGATCGAGAAACCCGCGAACTCCGATTACCATCGCGAGTACCTCTGAATGAGTAAGCTCGGACAGCTTGCCATGATCGGCCTTGTTACGCACGTCGCCCCAAGAGCTGATTTGCTTGTTGTCGGAGGCGGTGATCACGGCGACGCTCGAAGAGGGCTGGTATAGCACGACCTGAAGTTTCGAAAGAGACGTACGCTGGACGTCATAGGCAAGACCGTGAGCATCGCAGAGACGCCGGAGTCCATCCTCCAGCGCTGCGCCCGTGAGGAATGCGGCGATCCCGAGGTGTACCGTCCTGTTCTGCGCGTCTGATGCCGCCTCAGCTCGCTGAACCTGCTGCTGGGCAATTTCGAGGAGGTCGCCTTCAAGTTCGTGCGCGATCGTCAGGCGTGGACTGGTAAGGCCCCCACTGTCATAGAGGGAGATTACGGCCCGTGCTGCGGCGACGGCCCGGTTGAAGTCTGATTTATCTAGTGCATTTCGTATAGCTGACATCAGAGGGTGACTGCCGCCTACAGTGTCGTACAACACACTCAGAGCCAGATTCGCCGCCTCGAACCAATGAATGGACCCTTGCCTGTCGCCCGATAGCTGGCGAATCTCGGCGACTCGGGACTTGATTATCTCGCTCAGATCAGCCATCTACCCTCCAACGGATTCGCATAACATTGCGCATCAGCGGCCCGCGTAGGCGGGCGAAGCCCGCCGGAGCGGGTCCGCTGCATGCGCGGGTTAGCGATCAATCGTCTTCCTCCTTAGACACCGGGCCCTGCTTTGCACCGAAGTAGTAGCCGATGACCACAAAGACGACGTTCAAGACGCCATTCATGTACTCATATTTCTCACGGAACACGATGACATAGCATAGTGTCGCGATCAGAAGAAGCGCGATGAGGGACGCCGCATTGGCCTTCTTCTCAAAGAACGTGCCAAAGAGCATTGAGAGCACGCTTCGCCCGAAGGTGCGTGCGAACCAACTCTTTTCTGAGGCAGATTGATCGGGCATATGTCACTCCTCCCTGGGAATTTGTCTTCGCATCGCATGCAACTAGGAATCAGACCAACAATGCCAACACCGCGATCACCGCAGCCACGATTAGCCCACCAACTACGGAGACGACCCATGGATGGTTGAGAAGGGTGACTGGGCGAGATCGAGATACGGCAACCGGCTGCGTCGCGACGGGCGCTTGCTTGGCGTAGCCAGGCGGGCCGCCAATGAACTCTGAACTCACATCTTCGCCGTCCTCGAGGATGTCCTCCGGATCGTAGCCACGGCCGGCGCTGATCATCACGACAGAGTTGGATGACCGATTGATCTCAGAAATCTCTCGAACACTGCGTTCATTGATCGCGGCGCGCACCGACTCTTCTAGATCATCCGTGCGGACGATGAAGAGCTTACGTATCCTTCCGATTGGAAATATCTCGTTGCCTACAACGATATCTAAGCCGGCTCGATAAGGCTGCACGAACCTGTCCAGGAGCTCCTGCTCAGACAGGTTCGAGAACACGGTCCGCACCTCACCACTTTGCGGCTCGAATGACGCGAGAACGTGATAGAAGCGCATGATCGTGATCGCTAACTATAATTCGACGTCCGAATCATTTCGGCAAACCCAGCAGAAACTGCTGGCTAATCCGAGGCCCTGCGGAGAACAGGCGATTGCGTAAGCTGCTGAATCCACATGGCTTTCGGCGTGACTACTAGGAACGCCCGCCAACGTGTTCGCCGTCATCCCCTGCGTCCTAAAAATAGAAAAGGGGACAAAATAGAAAAGGGGACAGGCTACTTTTTCTTGCGTCCCGACTCCCATATCGCGTACCGTACGCTTCCCATGCCTCGGATTCCTCGCGGACAAGTGGCCGGACACGTCTACCATGTGCTGAATCGTGGCAACGGTGGCGCCACGGTCTTCCACAAGGACGGCGACTACACCGCCTTTCTCGACTTGCTCGCCACCGCGAAAGCCAAGTACCCCATCAAGCTCTTCAGCGTCTGCCTGATGCCGAATCATTTTCACCTCGTCGTGCAACCGGCCACCGACGCTGCCCTCAGCCCGTTCATGTAGTGGTGGATGACCAGCCATGTCCGCCGTTACCATCGGCACTACCACACTCACGGGCATGTGTGGCAAGGCCGCTTCAAAAGTTTTCCGATTCAACAGGACGGCCATCTCCTCACGGTCCTCCGCTATGTGCTCCGCAATCCAGTCCGCGCAGGGCTGGTCGAGCATGCGAGAGACTGGCCCTGGTCGAGTCTGCGATTCCCGCATCTGCGCGACCCCGCTCCCATCGAGGCCCCCACCGAATGGCCACAGTGGATCGATCAGCCCCTCTTCGATCATGAACTCACCACGCTCCGCACCTGCGTGAACCGACAGCAACCCTTCGGGACCGCAGACTGGCAAGCGGTGATCGCCACCCCCTTGGGCCTGGAATCCACGCTACGCCAGCGCGGACGGCCACGAAAATCCCCGAAAAAGTAGCCTGTCCCCTTTTCTGCTTCTTCGGATGTTGGGGGGCCTATGTGAAGAGCTCGTCCTCGACCATCTTGAGATACTTGTTCACATAAAACATGTCGGGTTCTTCACGGGCCGCACGAGAGCGGATTCTGAAATTCGGGTTCTTCGGGTCAAGAGGATTGAAGATGACTAGACCGATGCCAAATATTCGGGAAAGGGCATCGAGTCGAGCGATGTCATCTTCTGAGGAGGTATCGGGAACCACGATATATGACTTATGAGAGAATAGCCTGTAGGAGCAGGCCTGGCCGAAAGCGGTAATAAGGTTGCTCGGATCGAGCTTGACCTCAGCCGATACGATCTCGGTGGGCGGCTTTATGATATCGGATCGTCTCGCCTCACGCATACCAATGACGTCCGGCGTGCCCCACTTGTCCTTGAACCGGTTCCCGCCAACGCTGATACTCCTGGTGCATTCCTCAAGCTCGTTGATGAGCCAGTCCCCAAACGCGCCATAGAAATCCTCTTCTCGTATCTTCTCCTTCTTGAGTTTCGCGGTGACTTCTTTTTCCTGTTTTTCACCTTCCTCTCGGTACTTGACGGCGCGATAGAGCCCGCGGCTTGGCTGGTAGAGGGTTGGAGGTAACTCAGTTCGGAACTTGTGCAAGGCCCCATGAACTGTGTTAACTGGAATATCTGGAAAAGTCACCGATATCTCCTTAACCAATTCGGAGTACCGTTTGCCCAGCAGGGTAGCTTCGACAAGCTCAATAGCCTTCTGAATGACCTTTTCTGTGCTCGTCATTTCTGTTTCCTTCTGTGCTCCCGACTAATAAGTGAACCGCTTAGGGTCCCGCGATAAACGTGCGGTCTATCCGGTTCTAGCTCCTAAGCGTCGATGCTGGAAACATCCGCAATATCTGTCCCTTGTGCGCCTTTGTCAAGATGCCACCGGTCGGGATAGACGGCGAAGCCGAGAGGATGTCGAAAAAGGGGTCGGGAGTCTTTGTTGAGCGCTCCCCTGGTAATTAAGACTCCCGACCCACTGCTGTCCAAGACAGGATTTAACCCGTGTCTTCACGCCTCTCACTCGTTGAAATCCAAGATGCCTTCTTCTGGTTGTGAATCGAGGTCTCCTGGCCGTGCAGATGCTGTCCAAAACCCCTGCGGAGTTGCCGCGTAAGACAGCGCTGGGGCAAAGAGCGTGCATTCAGGGCTTCCGGAGCCCGTTGGGGCCGCCATCAATCCGATAGGGACCAGGCGATTCGGTCAGATGCTGTCCAAGATCCAGTTCTCGAAAAAGTTATTTTGGACAAGAGTGCTCCCGACCCCTTTGTTTTCTCCCCCTTTCAGATGTCGTCTAACGCCGTTTTAACCGGCGCGGGGCACGAACGCCAAACCTTGCGCCGCTATCACACACACCGCGTCCAGTTGAAAACACAGTTAGGGGAGGTTTGAAAAACGTTCATAGGCTGCCTGTCTCCGCTTATCCAAAGTTGGTCCAAGCTGTGCGATCGCACCTTCCCAGCGTGGATCGACTATTTTAAGATTCTTGTCAAAGAATAGCTTGAAGATTCGAAACATCAGGTAGAAGGCTTGTACAACGACAAGAAAATAGAACCGATATTCGTCAGGATTGCGCGGGAACTGGAAATAGTGCAGCAACAGTTCAGTTTTGTTGTCAGGTGCGGCTTTTGATTCCAATCTGTGGAAGAACGAGCTTATGTCAGCGTGGGAGCCAAACTCGCTACAGGCATCGTGAATCTTTAGCAGTTCCGGGGCCAACGGATACGCGGAATTGTCCGCCTTAATTTCGTTCTGAACGTTGCCTTTTATAAATTGGAAGTATTTGTCTCGATTAATGTACGCTGTAGCCTGATCTGGTCTAAGGATCAAAACGTAAGCCGTAAGGGCAGCGTCAATCGCCTTTCGTGCCGAAGATAGTGCCTCCGAGAGGTGGGATCGGAGAATGCACGAAACAGAGAAATAGAGATGAAAGTGTACGAACAGGTATAGCTGGGGAACAACCGCTTCATCTTCTGATACCGTTAACCTAATAAGTGGTTCTCGGTAAATTTGGTCCACGTTGTAGAAAAGGTCAAACTCCTGTCGGAAATTAACCATGCTCGCGAGGAAGTTCCGTTCCTCCATGCCGACGTAGTCTAGAAAGTCCTTGTCGCGAATTTTCATATCGTCAATTTACCGCACGATCTGAACCGCCCCTAACACTGAGATCAGCGGCGAAGCCCCATCGCTTGCGCCGGCTTCGTCCGCTGCATCTCACTGTTGGGCCGCTCGCTCGGCACTCGACGCGCCACTACTCTTCCCAGGTCCCGGCACTACGGTCCCACTGAACTTCGAGACGGACGAATTGCGGAGGGTTGCGCGGAAGCAATGCCACTGGAATGTAGGGCTCTCCCAACTCCCACGTCTCTGGATCGCCGAGGGGCAATACCGGACCGTCTCCGTGTGTTCGACGACCTTCTTGACGACACACACGATTGGCTGTTCAGCGTCGCCCCCGCCCGAAGCGACAGCCTCTTCAGGCTGCGAGAGCTGCTCGGACACGGTGACGTGCACGCGCCGCGGCCACGGCTTGGGCACGCGAGTCTTCGGGATGTAGAGCTTGAACGCAACGCCCTCCACATCCCCCGACCAACGAAGCTTGTTCTCTGTCTCCTTCGAGGGATCCATCAGCGTGATCTCGCGCATGACTCCACCTCGCTCGCCTCGGAGTTGTCGGCCCAACGCCCCGCATGAGCCGCGCACACGATGACCGTGGCACCGCATGGCGCTAGTAGCGCGGCGGCTCGATGCTGTTGTTAGGTCCACTAATCTGCCGGCGCCAGCACGACAATAGAGATTCTGTGAACCTTTCGAAGCCTCGCGGCAAATCTGTTCTCTGCGGTCTTTCCACTACCGAAGCAGTCAGCGTAGACGCCAAGTTTCGTAAAATCGAGCAGCAATAAGACTACCGCTTTGTAAACAGTCGCATAGATCAACGCTTGGCTTAAGCCTTCCTTCCAGCGGGACTTAGCGTTGTGGTCAGAGAGCTTCTTGCACTCGACCGCACACAAAAGCTTGGTGCCAGCGTTGGTGAGAAAGAACTCGGGACGAAAGGTTTCTGCGACGAGTTCTGGACTCGGAATGTCTTTGTTTCTCACCTGGAGCGGTCTCGGTTTTTGTCGAGCATAATCAAAAAGAAGCTTGTTGAACTCGGTCTCGCGTTTATTCTTCATGTTCCGATAAATTGAGTACCGCTTGAATTTCCTGACGAGACTCGCAATGAGTTTCTTCTCGTTAGCCCCAATTCGTTTCTGCTTCGTTTTCCGCTTTGGCATAAACTCCCTGGACACTCCCCCCTTGTGGACCTAACGATCGCGCTGAACCGCCGCCGAGGAGCGCAGCGACGAGGGAACCGCAAGCACGCGAAGCCCGCTTGCGGCGGTCGGCTCGAGCGCGGGGATTAGGTGGCCTTTCCCGTGAGAATGTCCATATAGCTCTTCGCGGAAGTCCGGTTGTCCCACGCTCCCTTGATGTGGTCTCGCAGGCGAGGGACATCCTTCCCAAGATTCGTCGCCCAAAGATTGGGGCTGTACGTCGCTACACGCATCATGTTGTCCACGTCGAAAATAGGTCCGGTTGCCTCTGCCTTTATCAAAGCTACGGGGAGTTTCCTTGCGATCCGGATGCCAAGCTCAAAGAGCACGTTCGGATTGTGATCGGTTAAGTCAGCGATCACGAGGTCAGCGTTCAGCAACTGGTTGATGATTGTTGACTGGATCACGTCGCTGCCTTGCTGCGCAGCCGTCTCAACTGCGAAGCCAGCCTGGTTCCCAGCCGGGGTAATCACCGAACTCAGTACCTCCCGAAAGAAACCGGCCGGGCGAGCCTCAGTCCCTTTCTCTACGAACGGCATGATAACGAAAGCAGTGCGATCGAACTTACCCTTCGGCTCTCCAACGACACGGATGTCGCTAGGATGGTCGATGGTAGCGCTTGGCGTGACAGTGACGCCTGGGCCCAACCCCTCGTCGATCCCGAGGAACTTGCAGTTGGTTTTGAAGATGTTCGTGAAGTCGTCATGCAGATCGGGATGGAGCCCAAAGTCACCCTCGAGAGTGTTGGCCAAGAACTCTTGCTGGGGTAACTTCGCACTGCCGTAGTGCTCATAGACGCGCTTAAAAATGTCGACTGAGAAAAACGCATCGATCATCTTCTGGCGCTTTGTGCTCTCATCACCCGCGAAGGTGATCTCGCGGCCAAGGGGAGCGAGCTCGATCTTCTCGGTGTCACGCGTACCGACCGTCAAGCCGTAGTCTCTGGCCGCGGAGGCAGCGTAGAAGAACTTGTTGTTTGCCTTAACGACCCCGAGGGATGCCTTCGCTACGTCGTCCGTTGACCACGGATTACCATTGTTCTTCTCGCGGATGGCGAAAGGGATCTTGAGCGCCTCCTCCAGACTCCTCCAGGGAAACGGGCGGGCACCTCGCTTGGCCGCAGTCTTCTTCCCGCTCGGCTTATTTGTCGACCCTCGTGTTCGTCGGGGCTTCTTCGTAGCTGGCTCTTCGGTCGGCTTTCCGTCGTCTTTACTCATGGATCACCTCTCTCTTCACGATTGGCTACGGGCTGCGGCCACTTTGCGGTTGGCCACCTAACTAATAAGTGAACCGCTTAGGGGCCCGCGATACACGCGCGGTCTATCCCGTTTAGCTCCTAAGCGTCCCTGCTGAAAACATCCGCAATATCTGTCCCTTGTGCGCCTTTGTCAAGATGCCACCGGCCGGGATAGACGGCGAAGCCGAGCGGTGTATCCAGATATTGGTCCGCCGTATACCCAGCCATCAACTCCCCACGGACGGGGCTGGTCGGAGGCGGTCATAACCGATCAGCTGGGCTCGCCACACCGCTTCCCCCTCTGTTGAGCACATGGGTATAGATCATCGTGGTGCTGACATCCTTGTGACCGAGCAGTTCCTGGATGGTCCTGATGTCGTAGCCGTCCTCAAGCAGATGGGTCCCGAACGAATGACGGAACGTGTGGCAGCTGGCCGGTTTGGTGACCCCGAATTCTCGAACAGCTTCTTTGACTGCCCGCTCCCAGACGGATTCGTGGAGATGATGTCGTTTCTGCTCACCGGACTGCTGCTCGCGATACTGTTTCTCCTCTGCTTGACCTTCGTTTCTGGCGGCACCTATAATCCCGCTACGGATTTGGTTGCAACGCGCTGATTCAGCTGACAAAATGGCACAATTCACCCACTTTAACGAGGCTGGACGAGCCCGGATGGTCGATGTCGGCGCCAAAAGCTCGACCGAGCGGGTTGCAACGGCTCAAGCCAAGGTCTTTCTCCAGCCAGAAACCCTTGAAAAAATTCAGCGCGGTCAGATCGCCAAGGGCGATGTCCTGGCCGTCGCCCAGGTAGCTGGGGTCATGGGCGCCAAGAAAACCCCGGATCTTATTCCCATGT
>Ga0187892_10008323_pt1 | contig 14241 bp, 14 predicted proteins | sample MA1701073metaG_FD_139345 | JGI IMG/M metagenome (GOLD analysis project Ga0187892, IMG submission 139345) | Bio-ooze microbial communities from a basaltic lava cave in the Kipuka Kanohina Cave System on the Island of Hawaii, USA - MA170107-3 metaG ... | reverse complement strand
TCGCCCAGCAGGCGCAGTGCGCGCAGCCGCCTTTGTTCGAGCTCCCGCGGTGTTCCGGAAGGACGCATCGCCCATCACCTCCCGGACACAGCTTAGGACATTAGTTACGCAATGATCAATAGTGACCCCGTACAGCGCAACTGCCTTATTCCTGCAGGCCCACACTCCGGAACAATGGTGGCGCATCTGTTGCCGCAACGGAGTCCCGCGATCCGGTTCCAACCAAAATCGCGACTTCTTCATGTCCCCTTCTCCTAGGGCCTGTTCACACTAATGCAACGCTTCGACGACGAGCGCGAAGCATAGGAACGCCATGAACATGACGTCGAGCTTGTCGAAGCGGCTGAAGATGCGACGGAAGCCCTTGAGCCTGCGAAACAGCCGCTCGATCTCGTTGCGGCGACGATACCAGGCTTTCTGCACACGCCACGGTTCGACCCGCCGCGGATGCGGCGGTACGACGGGGATCAAGCCGAGATCGAGCGCCAACTGCCGGGTTTCATTGCCTTCATACGCGGTGTCCATGATCAGCCGGCAGCGTTTGGGCAGCGCGGCCAGCGTGCGCAACAGTGCGCGCCCGGCGGGCGCATCGCCGGCTTGTCCCGGTGTCAGGGAGAACGCGATGGCGCAGCGAGCATCCGCGGCAACCATATGCACTTTGGTGGTCCAGCCGCCGTGCGACTTGCCGATGGATTGCGCGCCGTTTTTTTTACTGCACCGGTGCCGTCCGGGTGCACCTTGACGACCGTGCTGTCGAGGCTGACCGCTTCGATCTTGATGCGCACCAGCTGCTGATGCTGCATTTCCGCGAACAGCCGATCGAGCACCCCGGCCTTGGCCCAGCGATTCATGCGCGTGTAGATCGTATGCCAGTTGCCGAAGCGTTTCGGCAGCGCCCGCCACTTGCAGCCATTCTCCGCGACGTACAGAATCGCATTGACGACCTGCAGGTTGCTGAGCGAGACGTTGCCGCGCTGGACCGGCAAAAACGGCTCGATCCGATTGAACTGCTCGGCAGTGATCTCCATGCCGCATAGCATATCACATAGTGTTAACAGGCCCTAGCGCATCCAGATCGACGGCCTGCCGATTCCTGTCGCAGACACCGCGGGCCTGCGCGACACGGACCACGTCATCGAGATCGAAGGCGCGCGGCGCGCACGGATGGAGATCAGCCGCGCGGACCTCGTCCTGTATGTCGTGGACGCCGCCCGTGGCTTCGCCGACGGCGAAATGGCTGCGCTGCCGGCGGGTGCGGCGATGCTCGTGGTGTGGAACAAGGTGGATCTGCCGGAGGCGCGGCCGGCGCCAGCGCTCGAGGACCGGCCCGTGCTGCCGGATTCCGCGCTCCTCGGCGCGGGGCAGCCGGAGCTGCGCGAGCAGCTCAAGTCCGCGGCGGGTTATCAGTCCGAGAGCGGCGCCTGGTCCGCGCGCCGCCGGCACCTCGACGCGCTGGAGCGGGCGAGGAGCCACTTCGAGCTGGCCGAGGCGAGACTCGCGGAGCACGCTTCCTTCGAGATCGTGGCGGAAGACCTGCGCCAGGCGCACCAGGCGCTCGGCGAGATCACGGCCGAAGTGTCGAGCGACGCGCTGCTGGGGGCGGTGTTCGCCACCTTTTGCATCGGCAAGTAGTCAGCGGGCGCGGGCTGCGCGGCGGGTCGCTCCGCTGCGGCGCGACCATTGTGTCTGCAGCCGCTCGCCCATGGCGCCTCCATCGAGCGGCGCTGCGTAGAACCAACCCTGGCCGAAATCGCAGCCGAGTTCCTGCAGCACGAGCGCGATCTCGGCGCTCTCGATGCCCTCGGCGACGGTCTTGAGGCCGAGGTCCTTCGACATGTGCACGATCGCGCGCACGATGCCGCAGTTGCTGCCGTCGGCGCCGATGCGGCTGACGAACGAGCGGTCGATCTTGAGGCAGTCGAACTGAAACAGCTGCAGGTAGCTCAGCGACGAGTAGCCAGTCCCGAAATCGTCCAGCATGAGCCCGACGCCCGACGCGCGCAGCTCGGCGAGCAGCGCGCGCGCCAGGTTGACGTTGCCGATCAGGCCCCCCTCGGTCACCTCGAGGCGGAGCGCCACGGCGGGGATTCCGGTCTGCTCCAGCGTCGTCGCGACATAGGCCGGCAGGTCCGCCTCGTGCAGATCGCGTTGCCCGAGATTGATGCCGATATAGAAATCGGCTTCCCGGGGCAGCGCATCGCGCCAGGTTCGTGCCTGGCGGCAGGTTGCGCCGATGACCCAGCGAGTGATCGGCACGATCAGCCCGCTTCGTTCCGCGAGATCGATGAACCGGTCGGGCGTGAGGAGTCCGTCCTCCCGATGCTGCCAGCGCACCAGCGCCTCCATGCCGACGATCTCCCCGTTGTCGAGGCGCACGATCGGCTGATACAGGAGGTGGAGCTCCTCCCGCTCGACCGCGAGGTGCAGGTCCGACTCCAGTCCGATCGCGCTGACGATCCGCGTCGCGCTAGCCGGATCGTAGAGTTCGCAACCGGAGCCACCATGGCCCTTGGCGTTCGACAGCGCTAGATCCGCCTCGCGCAGCAGGTCCTCGGCGCGCTGCGGCGCCGCGGAGCTGCAGGCGATGCCGGCGCTCGCCGCGCACACGACCCGTTGCTGGCCGAGCTCGAAGGGGTGGACGAGCGCATCCTGCAAGAGCCTTGCGGCGTCCAGCGCCGAGTACGGCGAGGGGACGCCGGGCAGCACGATGCCGAACTGATCGTCGCCGAGGCGCGCGACCGTGAGCCTGCGCCCGGGGATGCAGTGCTCGAGTCGGCTCGCGGCGAGCGCCAGGAACTCATCGGCCGCTCCGTGTCCCAGCAGGGTGTTGATCGCCGTGAATCGGTCGAAGTCGAGAACCACCACGGCGACTCGGAAGCCCGATTCGCGTCGCGCGCGCTTGAGGCCTTGCGTCAGCGCATTCATGAAATGGCGCCGATTCGGCAACCCGGTGAACGGGTCGTGAAAATCGGCGTGGCTTGCGCGCTGTTCGATGCTCTCGCGCTGCTGGATCTCCTCCGCGAGCCGGCGATTCGCCGCCTGCAGGCGGTGCGCGGCCCTTCTGAGTTGCACGCGCAGCTTCTGCGGCCGGCGCGCCTGCTCGTAGGCGAGCAACGCCGCGAACAGCGCCGCGATGGAGACGAGGCAGGCGTGCACGGCGAGGTCCAGCCAGCCCGGCCAGCCGCCGCGCGGCGCCACAGCGACCGCCCAGGCGGACTGCGTCAACGGCACGTCAGTGCGGATTGCGTCCTCGATCGGCAACTGCACGGTGCCCGTGATGACGGCCGGCCGTGCCCGGCGCGACTCCTGATAGAGGAGTTGATAGTCGTAACCTGCATCGGCGAGGCGGCCCATGCCGCTCAGCCGGATGATCTCGTTCAAGTCCGCCGCGACGACGGCCCAGCCGCCCGACATCGCCGTCCGTGCCAGCACCATCCAGCCGGCGGCGCGGCGCGCCGGGCCGAGAATGGCGGAGCCGCGGCGTTCGGCCGCGTCGACCGCGGCGAGCCAGCCGAAATCCCGCGCGAGCTCTTCTGCTTCGCGCCGCGGCGTTTTCGCATCGAGCACGATCGCACGATCGCCGGCGACCCACTGGCGCGACTCCGACGATCGGGCCGCAATCTCTTCGGCAGCGCGGATCGCGGCGGCCAGCTGCTGCCCGAGCGCCTCTGCCGCGCGGGCGCCATCGAGCTTTGCCATCTGTCGCACGCGGACCGCGTGGTCCTGATGCCGCAGGACGACGAGCGAGCCGCCGATGAGCGACACCAGCGCGAACGCCAGGATCGCGGCGCGGGTTGCGGGGCGCGAGCGAATTGCGGGCGATGGCGGCATCAGCGTGTCCTGCGAAGCGGCAACTTGACGCTGAGCGTCCAGGTGCGTCGGTCGACGTCCTCGAGGCGCAGGCGATCGAAGACGAGCTGCAACTCGGCCGAGGGCAAGGGCACGGCGAGGCCGACGAAGACCTGCTCGAGCTCGCGCTCGACCGTCGGGTCGCCCTCGGGAAAGTCGAAGACCGCGGACTTGGAGCGCCCCCGCGCGATGCCGGCGAAGAATCCCGTGCGGCGAACGCGATAATCGAGGCGGCCCGAGAACACCCGCGTGTCGAGATTCCCGGAGTAGGACTCCGCGATGGCGACGTCCGCGACCAGCTCCGGGCGCAGCGCGACGCTGAAGCCGAGCTTGGGAAGATGGCCCCGTGTGCCGCCGATGTCGATCGAGCGATGCTCGAACCGCAGGCGCAGCCGCTCCGTCAAAGCGCGGCTGGCGCCGAGATCGGCGACGAAGTATTTGAACCGGACGCCGGCTTCGCGCCCGTCGCCCACGTTGACCTCGCCGTAGAGGGTAATCCCGCGCGCGACCGGATGGCTGCCGCCCGCCTGCAGCAGCCGCCAGCGGCTGTCGGCGAGCGAATGCGCCGCTGCGCCGATGATGACGGTCGAGCCCGCGGCGCTCGATCGCAGCCAGCCGACGGCGCCCGACTGGCCGTCATCGCCGGCGGAAAGATCGCTGTGTTCGCCGCTCACGATGAGCGTGTCTGTCCACGAGACCTCGTCCGCGGCCGACGCAGGGCGCGCGAAGACCGCGGCGGCGCCCAGCAGGAGCCCGATGGCGAAAATCGCTTTCACGCCGGGTCTTCCGCCGGCTGCAGCGTGAGCACGACGAAGGGTTCGCGCTCGCCCGCGATCGGCACGGCAACGCTTGCGGCCTCGAAGGAACCCTTCGACAGCGCAAGCCGCTGCTTGCGGCGCCCGCGCGTGCCCGGTTGCCACCAATCGGCGGGCAGCCCGTCGTTCGACAGCAAACGCCTCGCGCTCGCGCCGGGCCGGAGCCCGGCGAACAGTTCGCCGGCGGACTCGTTGAAGCACGCGATGCCGCCGCCCGCATCGATGACGAGGATCGCCGGTGCGGCGGCGTCGAGCGCCGCACGCAGCGACGCGATTTCGTCGACCGGCTCAAGGCTGAGGCACGCGAAGACCGTGCCGCCCTGGACCAGCGGCGACGCCCGAGCCCTGACGAGATGCATCGCGTCCCCGACGCGATGTGTGCAGATCGGCGCCTCGCCGCCCGCTCGCGCAATCGCGGCCTCGACCATCTCGGGATACGAGAAACGGACGACATCGAACAGGTTCCTGCCGACCACGGCGCCGGCGGAGGTGGCGAGGTGCGCAGTGAAACTCCGGCTTGCCTGGACGATCCTGAACGTGTCGGCGAACAGGAGCGCGGTGGGCAACGGCGCTTCCTGCAAGATCTGCGCACCCAGCGAATGCGCCTCATCGAGCGCGCCGACGGAGCGGCCGAGCTTCTCGTACAAGCGCAGGAGCAGCGAGGCGATCGCCTCCGACATGACGGCGATGCCGAGCAGCAATACTACGAACAGCACGAGCAGTGCGACGAAGTAGTTCGGGGGCGCGTAGAACCCGGGAAACAGGCCGGCCGGCGGCGCCGAAGGCTCCCCCAGCGACTGCAGCCAGCCGGCCCGCAGACCGATCTGGTCCGCGTACCAGCGCAGCTCCGGCGCCTCGACGAAGGCGACGGCGCCGACGATCAGGGCGGCCAGGAGCGCGGTGGCGTATGGCTGCCAGCGCGACAGCAGCCCGGCGCCGATCACCGGCAACGCGAACGCCAGCAGAAACACCGGATTCTGCAACCCGCCGGCCCGATGCCACAGCACGCCGAGAATCAGGAGGCCCGCGAGCTGCACGAAGCCGAGCGCCGCCGACAGGCTGCGCGGGGCCGAAAGGCGATCCGTGGCGACGCTCACGAGATGAAGGATCGCCGCGCAGGCGAACACGCTCCAGGCGACGAAAGCGAAGTCGAGCTCGGCCAGCCGCAGGAACCAGGGCAACGCCGCGGCGAGAAAGATGGCGCAAAGCGTCAGCAGCCACAGATCGTCGAACAACCGCTTGCGCTCCGACAGGGAGATCACGGCCGCCTGGCCTCCGCCCGGGTCTGCAGGTAGGTGCCGCGCACCGCGTCGTTCTGGCCGTTGCCGTCCCAGACGTTTGCCAGCATCAGCGGCTCGGCGGCCACGCGGCGTCCGTCGAGCGGCACGAACTCGAGCAGCCGAAGTCCCGCCTGGCGGCTCGTCAGCACGCGGTTGTCCCTGAGCACCGGCGAATCACCGATGACGACGATGCCGTCATAGCGCTGCGCCAGCAGCACGTTCTCGCGCGCGACGCCGGGCCGGGCGGCCTCGCCCAGCACGAAGGCGATGCCGTAACCATTGTGGTGGAGCCGGTTGCGACGCACCAGGATGTCGCGCGATCCGCGCACCAGGATCGCGAGCGCGGCCAGGTGATCGAGCTCGTTGTTCTCGATCACCGCGCCGTGCGCGCCCTGAGCGATGACGCCGGACCCGGAGCCATTCCTGATTCGGTTGCCGCGGACGACGGCGCCCTCGCCGACGAGGTACACCGCCGAGTCGCGCGCTCGCTCGAACTCGTTGTTCTCGACCTGCACGGCGGCGTTGCCCAGCACCAACGAAACGCGGTCGTCGCTGAACCAGTTGTCGCGCAGCGCGATCGCGCCCGCGCCGCGCCCCTCGAAGCGAGAGCCGACCGCCCACACGGCCGCGTCCTGGTGGCCCGAGAAGCGGTTGTCGCGCACGAGGACGCCGTTGCCGCTCGCGGCGAGCCGGATGCCGATGCGGTTGTCGACGAACTCGTTGCCATCGATCAGGACGGAGCGCAGTCCTTCGGCGACGTGCACGGCCTCGTCAGAGCCTTCGATGCGCATCTCCGAGAGCCGCAAGCCCTGCGCCCGCGCCAACACGGCCTGCTCGGGTGCGCCGCGGATCGAGAAGCCGCGCAGTATCGAGTTTCTGCTGTCGACGTCGATCACCGGTCCGCCGGCGAGAGCGCGCGCGTCGATCTCGATGCCGGGGCCCTCGGCCTCGATCAGCACACCCTCCGGGTTCACGACCGGCGGCAGCGGGCTCCTCGGCTCGATGCGCGGCGCACGCAACACGATGCGCGCCCGTTTGCCTGCGGATGCCGCGCCGAACAGGGCTTCGCGCAGGCTGCCGGCGCCCCGATCGGCGCCGCTCGTCACCGTGAACTCGCGATCGGCGCGGTCGTCAACCGGCACCGGCCGGCGGTCGGCGAACCAGCCCGGCAGGAGCGCGCAGACCCCGATGACGGCGAGGCAGGCGGCAGCCACGCAATGGCGCGCGTCAACCCGCATTTCGCCGTCCTCCGGCATGCTCGAGCACGAACACCTTGTGCCAGGAGCTCTGGACGGCGCGGCGGCCGAACAGGATGTCGATGGGCGCGCCGAGCGTCGTGGCGAGGGCGAGCGCCGCCACCGCGAGAGGCCGCGGCAGGCGCGCGTAGAGCGGCAGCAGCAGGGTCTTGAACGGCGCCGGATCGACGCCGGTGATCGCGCGCGGCTCGAGCCCGCAGTCGGCGAACAGCGCGAGGTAGGTTTCGAGGTCGCGGGCGACGAAAATCGGGGAGTCGCAGCGCGTCTGGCGCCAGGTCGGGGCGGCCTCGAGCAGGACCATGCGCCCGCCGCACGCGAGGTGCGCAGCGAGCCGCGCGATCGCGGCTCGGAGGCGCTCGCGGTCCAGGATGTGCTGCAGAACCGTGACGCCGACGACGAGCGCATAACGCTCTCCGGTGTCGAGCGTCGCGAGGTCGCCTTGCGCGAACCGGCAGCGCTCGCCGAGCCCTTCGTCGATCGCGCGGCGCCTGGCCTCGGCGATCATCGTCGGGCTGAGGTCGACGCCGGTCACGATCGCGCCCTGGTGCGCGAGCATGCGGCTCCAGCGTCCCACGCCGCAGCCGACATCGAGCGCGCTCGACCCGGGCTCGCTCCTGAGCCAGCGCGCGAGCGCGAGGCGCTGCACGAACTGGATCGAGCGGTTGTAGAAACGCGGCATGCCGTACGAGCAGACCGCTGCGAGCCCCTCGCCATCGCCCGCGAATCGGCGCGCGCGATCCTCCCAGTAGCGGTCGGGTCGCTGCAGGGCGGCAATCCGGGGCGACTGGCTCACGATCGCGTTACCTCATGGCGGGCGCGTCGACGTCGTAGTGATCGCGGTACAGCCGCCGCCCGCGCAGCCGGACCGCGAACCAGTTGGCGTAGCCGACGCCCATCGGGGCGAGGTGAGCCAGCACGTAGAAGAGATAAAGAGGAACGATCGGCCGCACATAGTCGCCATCCCTCTTCGGCAGAACCATGAAGGAGGCGACGAGGCTGAGCAGCGTGTACTTGAAGCAGGCGGATGCCGCGTAGAACGGATTCGTCAAAGCCGTGTCGGGAATGGCGTCGAGGCCGACGAGCCCGTCGATGCCGTTCGCGAGGCTGACGAGTAGAAGCGCGCCGCTCGCGAGCTTGAGCGGGTACAGGAGGAGCGCGAAGAGCCCGGTGTAGACGATGAACTGGTAGACCGCACACGTTCCGAGCGCGGCGACGCGCCTGAGCTCGCGCGAGCGCTCGAAATAGACCTTGAGCAGGCCGAAATGCCAGCCCACGCGCTGCGAGAACCAGTGCCGCCAGGTGTCCATCGCATGCGTTTCGGCGACCAGCCGGCCGTCGTAGTAGATCCTGCCGCCGCGTCCGAGCAGGAGCAGCGTGTTCTCGAGATCCTCGGCGTAGACGGACTGCGAATGGCGCGCCAGGACCTCCGCCAGGTCACTCCTGCGATACAGCGCAATGCCGGACGTGATGCAGTGATCCGCGAGACCGCGGCGGCCGAGATCGAAGGCCAGCGAGTATTCGAGGCTCTGGAAGCGCCCGAGCAGGCCGTCCTTGCGAATCGCGAGGCGCGGGCACAGCGCCGCCATCTTGCTCCGCTGAAAATCCGCCACGACGCGCTCGAGCGGCGCGGGGCCGCCGTCGGGTGCGCGCAGACGGATGTCCGGGTCGACGACCATTACGCTCTCGATCTCGGGCGGCAGGCTCGCGACCAGGGCGCGGATGGCCCCCGGCTTCTTGCGATTGATCCCGCCTTCGAGGCAGCGCCAACCGAGGTGGCGCAGACGGAGCGCCGTCTCGTCCGTCGAGGCGTCGTCGATGACCCAGATGCGATCGCGGTACGGGTGCATGGCCTCGACGAACTCGTCGAAGTGCGCCGCCAGGTTGTGGACCGAAACGAGGATGGCGTAAGGCCGCGTGATCGAGCGCGGCTGCAGCGATGGCAGCGCCGGCAATTCCACCGAAACGCAGGATCCGCCTTCCGCGCCGGCGCTGGCCAGCTGAGGCCGGCGGCGGCGCAGTACAGCACGCACGGCGAAATCGAACGCGTCGGAGAATACGATCAGGTTGGCGAGCGCATACACGAGCAGGCTGAAGTCGCCGCCGTCGAAACCGGCGGCACCGAGGACCGCCCAGCCGGCGATCGAGAGCGCGACGAGCGCCAGCAGCCACGCGATGTGGAACGAACGGTTCACGTGGCCGCCGCTGCGGTCGCGATGATCGGCTCGCGCGCGAGGGCCTCGAGCTCCCGGCGCGCGGCGGCATCGAGCGCGGGTAGCCGGTCGAGGAGATCGCCGAGCGCGTCCGCGAACCCGGCGACGAACAGGCCGTGCTCCTCGAGCACCGGGATGGAGCAAAGCACCCAGACGAGCGACCGTACCCGCGACGGCAGATGGGCGATACGGCGTTCCAGGAACGCCAGCCAGTCGTCGAACCGGCGCTCGATCTCGAGGATCGCGGTGCGCACGACGGGATCGATGGGCAGGATCTTGCTGGGCTGGTCCCATTCGATGGCCGTGCCGGCGACGCGCGGGCGCGCATGCACGGTATGGGCAAAGAGCGCCGGGTCCGTGGACATGGCGGCGCCGGAGAAAGGGATGATGTACGGGTACATGCCCAGCTCGCATCCCTTCTTGAGCCAGCCATACGCGCTTCGCAGGGTCTCGGCGAGATCCGCAAGGCTCGCCCGCGGCGAGGTGAGGATGAGGTCGAGGAACGGCGTGATGCCGGCGTCGAGCGCAGCCTGCAGCATCGGCTCGATGTGGCGGTGAATCTGGGCCTTGTTGAATTCCTTCAGTATGGCGGGCGAGAAGCTCTCGACGCCGAAGCCCAGCACCCGGAATCCCGCGCGCCGCATTGCGGCGAGGCGCGGGACGGTCATGGCGTCGATGCGATTCGTGCTGATGAACTGCAGCCCGCGCGGCAGGTCGCCCCGCTCCTTGGCGGCGACGATCGCCTCGCAGAGCGGCAGGACCCTGCGGTCGCTCGTGAACACGAAGATGTCATCCTGGAAAACGATCGTGCGCACTGCGGGGTACGCCGCGACGATGCGTCGGATCATCGTCATGCACTCCTCGACGTCGAGCCGCGCAATGCGCGCCACGCTTCCCTGAGCGTCGTGCAGGAAGTTGGTCGACGAGCAGAAGGTGCAGCCCATCGGGCAGTAGTTGAGCGTGATCAGCCGCACCGAGCGGATCTCGGCGAGCCGCGCCTCGCGGGCGGCTTTCATCGGCAGGGAGCCGACCCGGTAGGCCCGCTCGAGCCGGTCCCAGTACTTCGGGTACGGCATCTGCTCGTACGGCGTGCTGAAAATGGCGTCGCGCAGCTCCGCATGATCGAGCGACGGCTGCGGGAAGCGGAGCACCTGTCCGTGCGGCGAGCGCTCCGCCGTGCCTTCGATGCAATCCAGTGCGCGCCCCGCGCGCAGGCGCTCCGCGAGCTCGAGCAGCGGCCGCTCGCCCTCGCCGAGCACGACGCGATGGAACGGGCCCAGCCGGAACATCAACTCGGGCTTGAAGGTGGCTTCCATGCCGCCGGCGACAAGACAGGCGCCGGGCGCGACCCGGCGCGCGATGTGCGCGAGCTCGAGGTCGTAGCGCAAGGTCATGCCGGTGGTGGAGATGCCGACGAGATCCCAGCGATCGCGCGCGAGGATCTCCTGGAACGCCCGCGCAGGCGGGCCGTCGCAGCAATTGGGATCGAAGACTTCGACGGCGACGCCCGCGCGCTGCAGCACGCCCGCGAGCCGCCACACGCCGAGCGGCGGGGCGAGAAAGGTGTACTCGCCGCAATGCGGATCGTAAGGCCCCACCAGCAGAAACCGCGGAGTGGTCATTGTGCCTCCCGTAAGCACGGGCAGGGGACGATATATGTGAAACCGGGGCGTCGGTTGTGACGCCGCTCACAGCGAGATCTGGCTGGGCCCCGCACGCGCTCGATTTGCGGGCGGTATCACAGGCAGGCTTGAAACCGAAACGTCACCGGCTCTCGACTGACGCGACAGTCAACCGCGCCTGGCACGACTCCCCGACCGCGCAGCCGGGCTCCGAGGTCCGGGTATTTCATGGGCAACAAACGACTGCTGCGCGCCGCGACGTTCGCGCTGATTGCCGCGCCGCTCGCCGCACAGGCCAAGAGCGTAACGATCGAGCAGCTCTTGCGGCGCCTCGAGGAACCGGAGCAGAAGATCAAGCTGCTCGAGCGCAAGCCCGAGATCCACGATTTCCGCTTCATGCCGGACTTCGGCCAGGACCGCTCGATGATTCAGGATGCTTACGTGACGGCGATCTGTGGGGCGGGCGCTTGTCCTACGCGCTCGAGCAAATCTCGCTGCGCTCAAGCAGTCTTGCCAAATAGGATGATTGGGGCTGCTTTTCCGAGTACGTCGCAACGTCATCGAATGCCCTACCAAGAACAGTAAGCATGTCTCGCATCGCTGCGATGTCCCCGGATACCAGTTGACGGATTTCGATCGGTGTTCCCATCAGATTGCGGCCGCCTAATTCCAGCATCAGCGGCGGCGCGCCGCGCCGTCCGTTGTATGCCTTGCTTGGGCGGCGTTCTTCGCGATTCGGGCCTTCACCAGCTTCCGTACGAGCGTAGCCGGCAGGGGATTGGCCGGCTGAAAACGAATGGTGCCCTTGCTGGTGTCGTAAGCCTCAAGTTCGGCCTCGAACCCTTGCACCGCTCCATAGATGGCGCAGTGATTCACAGCTGCGCCAAAGCACGCAATGCCCCTTCCATCGAGACGAAACGTGGGAAGCCCGTAGCTGATGCACTCCTCGGCTCTCGGAGCGACCGTCCGGATGATCTTGCGCAGCCGTTCGAGCGCGGCCCGCTTGTCGCTGCTCAGCGACGCGAGGTATTCGTCGATGGTCTTGGGAGTGGGCTTGTTCTTGGGCGTGGATTTCATGACTTCGTCCCTTTCACAAGCGACCTGTCGGGCCGCGGATCGGCGTGTAGGAAACTACTTTTCACGCCGAGTGTGCAGCAGCGCTCGGCGACACCAGCCGCGCCGCCTTCATCAGGAGGTAGTTCCTCTCCAGCAGGCTGGTGGTCTTGGCGGCGGCGTGCCGATAGGAGATCACCGCCGCGGCGCGATCGCCGGCTCGCTCCAGGAGGTGGGCTCGTACCGCGTCGAGCCGATGGCCGCCGCGCAGCCGCGGGTCGTTCTCGAGCGGCCCGAGCATGGCGAGCCCGGCGGCTGGGCCCTCGACCATCGCGGTGGCCACGGCGTGATTGAGCGCCACCACCGGGTTGTCGTTCAGTCGCAACAGCATGCCGTACAAGGCGCGAATCTGCGGCCAATCGGTGTCCTCGGCGCGCTCCGCTTCGTCGTGAACCGCCGCGATCGCAGCCTGCAGCTGATACTCGCCCACCGAACCCTTCGACAGCGCCGCGCTGGCGAGGTCCACGCCCTCGGCAATGGCTTGCCGGTCCCAGCGCGTCCGGTCCTGCTCGTCGAGCGGGATCAGCTCGCCGTTCTCCCCGGTGCGCGCCTCGCGGCGGGCGTGGGTCAGGAGCATCAACGCCAGCAGCCCGGCTACGTCGCCGTCGTCGGGCAGTAGCCTAAGGACCTCGCGCGTCAGGCGCATCGCTTCGCTCGACAGATCGAGTCTCAGCAACGACGCTCCCGAGCTCGCGGTGTAGCCTTCGCTGAAAACCAGATAGAGCACGTGCAGCACCGAGTGCAGCCGTTCCAGCCGCTCCTCCGCGCTAGGAAGGCGAAACGGCACACCCGACGCCCTGATGCTCTGCTTCGCCCGGCTGATGCGCTGCCCGATGGTGGCCTCGGGCACCAGGAACGCTTTCGCGATCTCGGCCGTCGTCAGGCCGCCCACGGCGCGCAGCGTGAGCGCGATCGCCGAGGCGGGGGTAAGGGCGGGATGGCAGCACATGAACAGCAAGACGAGGGTGTCATCGCCATCCGGACGCGGGTCGTCGACCACCGGCGCCAAGGCCGCCGGAGCCTGTTCCGCGAAGACCGCTTCACGGTTGCGGCGCGAGAACTCGCTGCGCAGGTAGTCGCTCATGCGTCGTTGCGCCACGCGGATCAGCCAGCCGAGCGGATTGTTGGGGACGCCGTCGCGCGGCCACTGCGCCGCCGCGGCGATGAGCGCCTCCTGCACCGCGTCCTCCGCCGCGGCGAAATCCCGGAAGCGGCGCACCACGACGCCGAGCGCCCGCGGCGCAAGATCGCGCAGCAGGCGCTCGACACCGAGCTCCGCCGGGGAGATCGTCATCCCAGGTCCTTGTGACTCCCCGGTATGGCGCGTACCTCGATCCACAGGTGCTCCACCAACTGGCCGTCGGAGCCGGTGATGGGGGCCCCCGGAGCGGTCGACACCTCGGCGGCGATTTCGAGCGCGCGTTCGGGACTCTCTACGTCCACGATCCAGTAGCCGGCGAGGAACTCTTTGGACTCGGGAAAGACGCCGTCGGTGATCGGCTTGCCGTCCTTTGCGGCGCGCACCAGCTTGGCCTCCTCCGGCGAGGCCAGCCCCTCGCCGCCCACCAGCTCGCCGGCGTCCATCAGCTTTTTGGTGAACGCCTGCATGAACGCGATGTTCGCCTCGAGGACCTTCTTCGGCCAGCGCATGTATTGCGCATAACCGTCGCGAGGGCTGTTCATGATCAGCATGTATTTCATCGTTCTGCTCCTGTTCCGATCGGCGCACGGGAAATCCGTCCGCCTCTACGGGAATGTCGGAGCCGGGGCACGGATTTCGACACGCGGGTTCAGACTTCCGAGTACGACGAGCCAGACCACATAACTCAGGCGGAGGCGCCGCGGGACCACCCCAGGGAGAGGGGGCCCCCGGCTTTGCTTCGATCATGCAGAAGTCGAAGGACAGCTGCACGCGGCAAAGAAAAAACCCCCCGACGTTTCCGTCGGGGGGTTCGCATGGGATCCTGGCAGTGACCTACTCTTACCTGGCCTGCGGCCAAACTACCATCGGCGCAGAGCGTTTTCACTTCCGAGTTCGGAATGGGATCGGGTGGTTCCCGCCCGCTATGACCGCCAGGAAAACTGTCGCCCGCGCC
>Ga0187892_10008322_pt1 | contig 14242 bp, 10 predicted proteins | sample MA1701073metaG_FD_139345 | JGI IMG/M metagenome (GOLD analysis project Ga0187892, IMG submission 139345) | Bio-ooze microbial communities from a basaltic lava cave in the Kipuka Kanohina Cave System on the Island of Hawaii, USA - MA170107-3 metaG ... | reverse complement strand
TCATTGTACCAAACAAAATCCGAAAAGCTTGCCGGCAAATTGTGCTGAAGAGTGGCTGATGGTAGAACAAAAGTAATGCCTGAGACACTGACGCCGGTAGAATATGAACGACAGGACAATCAAGAAAGCCGTTTCGGTGACCATGCCGAAATTCTTGAACTCATGAACCACGGTGAACCAAGGATTTTAGGCCGGATTGAAGATATTGTCCCCTTAGTTAATGCCCATTCTAATGTTGTTGAGCTGGCGGAATTGTCTAAACACCAGCCAATCGTGGGAGAAAGGGTCAACAAGGCCGAGTTGGTATTTTTCAACGACCCTAAGCAGCAGATTTTTGGAGTTTTTAAACCTTTTGACGGAGAAAACGAGGAAATCAGGGGGTTCATCGGTTACCAAAATTTTTATACTCATGAACATGCAGCGTACTTGGTTTCGCAACATTTCGGTTTTGATCTAGTGCCTCCCACAACCGTTCGCATCATAAACGGACGCGTTGGAGCGCTGCAGTTATTTATGCTGCCGGACGAATTTCAAACTGGTGAAAATCTGGCTTCGGTTAGTGACGATGAATGGGAGAATTTAAAAAATTCCGATGACATGATGAAACTGCACTTGTTCGACTACATTCTAGCCAATCCCGATCGTGCCCAGGAAAATTATTTGGTGAAGTATAATAAGAACAGCGGCCTTAGTTTGGATGAAGGCAACCAGCCGCAAATTATCGCAATTGACCACGGTGTTGCCTTCTCACAGCACTACTACAACAATACTGAAAATTTTAAGGGCCCGTATTTTCATCTCACCGTTGCCGACCAGCAATCGAAGAAATCAACCCCAACCCTGACACCGATCCCGGAACAGTTGCTTGATAAAATTGACCAAGGTCAAAAGAGAAAAGATGAGTTAACAGCCAAGCTTGCTGCTATTAACCCTGATATTGCCGAACACGATTTGGACGCACTGTGGGACAGGATTAGCGACTTGGTCAAATACGGTCATTTTATTGACAGGAATAACCGGGTAGCTATCCACGACAAGCTTGCTTAGTTAATAATGAAGAAGACCCGCTTACGCGGGTCTTCTAGGTGGTCGCATTCTGTAGGTGGTGCTCGATTAGCTGATCGGTGTCGCCGACGAAAATGACATTGGGTCGCGACAACAGCCGGTCCATTTCCGGCACTTGCTTGTAGTCATCGAGGGGCAGATGACCAACGAGGCAGGTCTTAAGCCCATTATCAGCGAGTCTGATGGCTTGTTTTGTGACTTCATACAGGCCATCGACACCTTTGTTGATCTTCATATCGAGCTGAACAAGGTTGAGTTCCAAACTATCTGCTGGGGAGCGGATGTGCTTGGCAACTTCCCGTCGCCAAAGGTCGGTGGCAATGAAATTAACCATAATAATGTGCGGTAAGCATCTTAATTAATTTCTTGTGATTATTCAACCCCTTCAGCGATGTTTTGTCGCTCCCTTTGCATTTTTTTCAACTTAATGATTTCGTCGCGCAAGATTGCGGCCAGTTCGAACTGCAGTTCCTGGGCGGCCAGTTTCATCTGCCGCTCTTTTTGTTTGATTAACGCATCAGCATTAGTCTTGGCGAGCTGCTTTTCGATCGAATCTAAGCCTACCGACTCGGTGATCTCGCGCTCGATAATCGAGCTGATTTCTTTCGAGATGGATTTCGGGGTGATGCGGTGCTCCTTATTATACTGCTGCTGAATCTCGCGGCGGCGGTTAGTTTCATCAATAGCCTTTTTTAAACTGTCGGTCATCTGGTCGGCGTAAAGGATAACCTGACCTTGGACGTTACGGGCGGCCCGGCCGATAGTCTGAATTAAACTACGCTCGCTACGCAAAAAACCCTCTTTGTCCGCATCTAAAATCCCTACCAGTGACACTTCCGGCAGATCTAAACCCTCGCGAAGCAAGTTGACCCCAACCAGAACGTCAAAAACACCCTTTCTTAGATCGCGCAAAATTTCAATGCGCTCTAATGTTTCAATATCCGAATGTAGATAGCGCACCTTGATACCTTGTTCGTTTAGATACTCACTCAAATCCTCCGCCATTTTTTTAGTGAGGGTGGTTACGAGAACCCGCTCTTCTTTAGCAACCCGCTCTTTAATGCGGGTAACTAAGTCATTAACCTGACCCTCTACCGGTTGAATAATTAGCTCCGGATCAACCAAGCCAGTCGGGCGGATAATCTGCTCGACAGTTCCGCCAGCTGGCGGACTCGCTTTTCGCAGCTCGTACGGGCCGGGCGTGGCCGAGGTGTAAATTAGCTGGCCGATTTTTTTCTCGAATTCAAAAAATTTCAGCGGTCGGTTGTCTTTGGCCGACGGCAGGCGAAAGCCGTGCTCGACTAAAACTGCTTTGCGCGAGCGGTCGCCCTCGTACATTCCGTTCAACTGGGGCACGGTGACGTGCGATTCGTCGATGATGAGTAAGAAATCATCGGGGAAATAATCGAGCAGGGTGGTCGGCGGTTGCCCGGGAGCGCGGCCGTCAAAGTGGCGGGAGTAGTTCTCAATCCCGTTGCAGTAGCCGATCTGCCGAATCATTTCCAAGTCGTAGCGGGTCCGGCGGCGCAGCCGCTCTTCTTCGAGTAGTTTTTCTTCCTTTTGCAGAGTTTTCAGCCGGTCGTCAAGCTCGTGCTCGATCGACTTAAGCGCGCCGTTGAGCTGCTCGGGTGGGGTTACAAAGTGGCGTGATGGGTAAATCACCGCCACTCGTAACGTTCCAAGCGGGCTCATTGTGACCGGATCAATCTCGGTGATTGATTCGATGATCTCGTCAGAGGCAGTAATTCGTAACAATCGGGTTGAGTTTGACGGCATTACCTCGATGATCTCGCCGCGAGCCCGGAAATCGCCGCGGGATAGCTCGGTGTCGTTACGCTGATACTGCAGAAAAACCAACTTATCGATCAATTCGTCGCGGTTGAGCTTATCACCGATGCGCAAAACGATCGAGGCTTTTTGGTACTCTTCGGCCGAGCCGATACCGTAAATACAGGAGACCGAGGCGACCACAATGACGTCGCGCCGGCTTAAAACCGCTTGAGTGGCGGCGTGGCGCAAGCGGTCAATCTCGTCGTTAATCTGGGCTTCTTTTTCGATATAAGTGTCGGTGTTGGGCATATAAGCCTCGGGTTGGTAGTAGTCGTAGTAACTCACAAAATACTCGACGGCGTTCTTGGGAAAAAACTGCCGGTACTCGCTGGTTAATTGCGCCGCCAAGGTCTTATTGTGAGCAATTACAAGAGTGGGCCGCCGCACCTCATTTATGACATTAGCCACCGTGAAAGTCTTCCCCGAGCCAGTTACCCCGAGCAAGATCTGGTGTTTTTTTCCGGTTTTCAATCCTTCTGTTAGCGCCGCAATCGCTTTCGGCTGATCCCCCGCGGGTCGAAATGTTTTAGCCAGCTCAAAGTTCATTGGCCTAATTTTGCCATATTTTTACCTAAATTAAACCTGTAAAAATACCTTAGCTCTTGACAGGTTCGTCACCTGTCTTTACTAATGGCTTAAGGTGAGTCACAGGTGTGAGCGAACCGTATTATTAGCAACTAACACGATTTTTGGGAAGGAGGTGAACTAAATGGCATATAGCGTTCAATCGAAGAAGTCCGGCAAGACCTACTACCTCCACAGCCGTGACGTTACGCTTCGCGGCGGTCGCCGGCAGACAATTTATTTCTTTGCCCAAGACGTCCGCGCTGGAGCAATGGATTCAGTGCCGTCCGGCTACTCCGTGATGGAGAACGCCCGCACCGGCCTGCCGATGTTGAAGAAAGGTTAATTGCTTTAACACGCGTGTTAAAGAGACGGAAAATCCGCTCCGCCAGCTGGCGGACAGCGGGTTTTTCGGTGTTTAGGATAGGTTCCTGGTATTCCAAGTCAGATAGGGCGGTGGCATAATGGAGGCCGATGAAGCGGTTCAATATCTACGTCGCGGTCTTTTCGCTACTCATTGACGCGATAGCGCTTTTTGGCGGACTGGTGCTGGCCTACCAGATCCGGGCCCAAGGCGGTGAGCTCTTTGCTTGGCCGTTTATCACCTACCTCAAACTAACCGCCGTAATGCTGCCGGTGTGGCTAATTCTTTTAGCCAGCCAAGGAGCTTATAATCTGCGCAATATTCCCCGCGGCTGGAACTTACTGCCGAAAATAATAATCGGTCTGATGGCGGGCTGGGCACTGATGATTATTGTTTTCTACTTCTGGCGCTCGACCGCCGCTGAGAATTTCCCGCGGTTGGTGATCATCTACGGTATTACACTAACCGGGCTGTTTATTTTGCTGGGACGGCTGTTATCAGGCGCGGTCATTCAGCTGTTTTATCGTTGGGGGGTAGGTTTGGTGAAGGTTGCCGTGATCGCCGATAGTGAAAGCAGCTTTGTCGCGGCAATGCAAAAACACCGACGTGCCGGCCGCGAGTTGGTGGCAACTCTCGAACAGCCCGACTACCAACGACTCGACAGCATAAAAAAACAGGGCTTGGATGAGTTGATTGCGGCACGAGACTTAAGTGAAGAACAGCGCTTAGAACTCTTGAACTGGGCGGAGAGTAGCGGCGTCAATTTTATTGACGTGCCAAGCTTAATGTCGGTAAAAGCAACCAATGTTGAAGCCGGAACTCTCGCCGGGACTCCAGTAATGTTTTTTCGTCGCTCGCCGCTTGAAGGTTGGGGGAGGGTCTATAAGCGGCTATTAGATTTGATAGTGGTTGTGCCGGCGCTGATTATTCTCTCGCCGCTGCTGTTAGTGATTTTTATCATGGCACAGCTGTCCACCGGTTCAGGAATTATTCGCCAAGCTAGAGTAGGCCAAGATGGTCGGACGTTTTATATTCACAAGTTTCGCAGTATGTACGTTGACGGTGACGAGCGCTTCCCCCAGTTTAAAGGCTGGTCAGCCGATGAGTCGAAGGATCCAAGGATCACGCCGATCGGCCGTTTTTTGCGAACAACCAACCTGGATGAGCTGGCTCAGCTTTGGGATATTCTCACTGGTACAATGAGCCTAGTCGGGCCGCGTCCGGAGCAGCCAAATTACGTGGAAAAGTTTGCCAAGGAAATCCCGAATTACCTGAAACGCCACCACGTCAAGTCGGGTTTAACGGGCTGGGCGCAAGTTAACGGGTTGCGCGGCGATACCTCCGTTGCCGAACGGGTCAAATACGATCTTTATTACGTTGAGAACTGGTCGATTTGGTTCGACATCCGGATAATCTTGGCCACGTTTATTTTTGTCCTTAGGCAGGCCTTAGGCGCCAAATCATGAAGTTGGCACTAGTTCATGATTTTTTCACCCAATGGGGTGGGGGAGAGCGAGTTTTGAAAACTTTTAGCGAGATTTACCCTGAAGCACCGATCTACTTGATTGCAAAAGACCAAAAACTCGTTGATGAGTTTATGCCCGGCAAAAAGGTGTTTGCAAGTTTCTTGCAGGATTTTCCCGGGATGCCGAAGGCTTTTAAGTATTATTTGCCGCTGATGCCGCGAGCGATCGAGTCGTTTAACTTAAGCGGTTACGACGTCGTTTTAAGCGACTCGTCGGCTTACGCCAAAGGGGCGATTACCCGGCCGCCCACTCGGCACATCTGCTATCTGCACACCCCAACGCGCTATTTAACGAGCGATAAAGACGAATACTTAGCTAACGCCCCAGTCCCCCTGCCCTTAATTGGGCGGCCGATTGTCAAACTCATTCTAAAATCATTGGAAAAGTGGGATCTACAAGCAAGCAAGCGGCCGGACTATTTAATTGCTAACTCGCGCTACGTTGCCAAACGATGCGAGCGCTATTACGGCCGCACACCCAACCAAGTGCTTTTCCCGCCGGTGGATACCAACAAGTTCAAAGTTGCCGACAAAGTCGGGGATTACTGGTTGACGCTGGGCCGCAACGAGCCGTATAAACGGACCGATCTTGCGATTGCGGCGGCTAACAGACTCGGCTTAAAGCTTAAAGTTGTTGGTGGCGGGACCAGGCTTGATGAGCTCAAAACGCTGGCTGGGCCGACGGTAGAATTTTTAGGTCGAGTCAGCGACGAGCAGCTGGTAGATTTGTACTCGCACGCCGTAGGGCTAATTTTCCCACCCAGAGAAGACGCCGGAATGACACCGTTAGAGGCGATGGCCTCCGGTCGGCCAGTAATCGCTTACGGCGAAGGCGGGGCGCTGGAGTCGGTCGTGCCGGGGGAGACCGGCGAGTTTTTCTCTGAACAGACAGTGGATTCGCTAGCGGAAGTGCTGAAGAAATTTGATCCGGCCAAGTACAGCCCGACCACAGTCCGGGCTCACGCGATGAAATTTGACGTTCAAAGTTTCAAAGACAAAGTTCATCTAATTGTCGAGCGGCAGAGCCGAACTACCTAGTTTCTTGACTTGGTTTCCTCCTTATTAACTGGTAAAATTAAACGAGATGGCAGAAGCTTATACCGCCAAACAAATTACCGTTTTAGAAGGCCTTGAGCCGGTACGGAAACGGCCCGGGATGTATATCGGCGGCACCGGCACCGAGGGGCTACACCACTTAGTCTGGGAGGTTTTGGATAACGCTATTGATGAGGCAATGGCCGGGCACGCTAAAACCATTGCCGTTATCCTTAACAAAGACAGCTCGGTAACAGTAACCGATGACGGCCGCGGCATCCCAGTTGATACCCATGCCACCACCAAAAAATCAGCTCTGGAGACGGTGCTCACGAAACTTCATGCCGGGGGCAAATTCGGCGGCGGTGGCTATAAAGTTTCTGGTGGGCTGCACGGGGTGGGGGTTTCGGTGGTTAACGCCCTCTCCTCATCGCTTAAAGCCGAAGTCTTCTTGAACAAGAAACACTACCAGCAGGAATACGAGCGCGGCAAGCCCAAAACTGCTGTGAAGCAAGTAGGGGAGTCCGATCAAACCGGCACTAAAATTACCTTCACCGCCGACAGTCAGGTTTTCCCGAAAATCTATTTCTCGCGCAAGACCATTGTTGAGCACGCCCGACAACAGGCGTACCTCACTAAAGGCGTCACAATAAGTGTGACCGACAATCGGCCAGATGAATTGCTCTTGGCTGACGATAAGCTGTTCCCCGCCGATTACCGGTTTTTCTTTGAGGGCGGCATTAACGCTTACTGTCAGCATTTAGTACGCCACAAAAAAACCCTGATTGAAAAACCGATTTATATTGCCAAGGAGGCCGACAGCACCCAGATTGAGGTCTCACTGACCTATGTTGATGATTACAACGACCATGTTTTCTCCTTTGCCAATAACATCCATACCACAGAGGGCGGGACGCACTTAACCGGCTTTCGCGCTGCCGTAACTAGGGTGATCAGTGATTACGCCAAAAAGCTGCTGGGTGAGAAGAACGGCCTTGGTTTGGTCGGTGAGGACATCCGCGAAGGGCTCACCGCCGTGGTCTCGGTGAAACTGCCCGATCCAGAGTTTGAGGGCCAGACTAAATCCAAACTTGGCACGCCGGCGGTGCGCAGCCTTGTTGAGACAGTTGTCGGCCAAGGCCTGGAACGCTACTTAGAAGAGCACCCAAGCGATGGTCGGGCAATCGTTGAAAAGGTCTCGCTTTCGGCTAAGGCGCGGTTAGCCGCCCGGGCCGCCCGCGACGCCGTCATTCGTAAGGGCGCCTTGGAAGGGATGACCTTGCCCGGCAAACTGGCTGATTGCTCCGAGCGTGATCCAGCCGCCTCCGAGCTATATATAGTGGAAGGGGATTCGGCCGGCGGCTCGGCAAAGGGCGGCCGCGACCGCCGTTTTCAGGCGATTCTGCCGCTTCGCGGTAAGATCTTAAACGTCGAAAAAGCCCGGCTCGACAAAATGCTGACGTCGGAGGAGATCAAGGCTTTGATTGTGGCGCTGGGCGCCGGGATCGGCGAGGAGACCAACATTGAGAAGCTTCGATATCACCGCATTATTATTATGACCGATGCTGATGTGGACGGAGCCCATATCCGCACCCTCCTGCTGACGTTCTTCTACCGCCATTTTCCCGAGATCATCGAGAAAGGTTACCTCTATATCGCCCAGCCGCCGCTTTTCGGAATTCGGGCGAAAAATACCGTCCTCTACGCTCATAACGAGCGACAGCGGGACGAAATCATCAAGAAACTCAAAGCGCAAAGCAGCTCCCCGTTGACTACGCAGCGCTACAAGGGTTTAGGTGAGATGAACCCCGAGCAGCTTTGGGAGACGACCCTTAATCCGGAAAACCGGCTGCTGCTCCGGGTAACAATTGAAGACGCCGAGAAAGCCGATGAGATCTTCTCCGAACTTATGGGCGAAGATGTACTGCCACGGAAGCGGTTCATACAGAATAAAGCCGCTGCCGTGAAAAACCTCGATATCTAATGGCCGATAACAACCGTGTGGACAGCAGCAACGGTGAGCCGGAGAAGACGGACTTTGGCCTGATCGAGCCGCGCTCAATTCACCAAGAGATGTCCGAGTCGTACTTGGATTACGCGATGTCGGTCATTGTTGCCCGGGCCCTGCCTGATGTTCGCGACGGCCTGAAACCGGTTCAACGGCGGATCCTGCACGTGATGCGCGAGATGGGCTTAACCGCTAACTCCAAGCACCAAAAAAGCGCCAAGATCGTCGGTCAGGTGATGGGAACGTTGCACCCCCACGGCGATATGGCAATTTATGACGCGCTGGCCCGGCAGGCCCAGTGGTGGAGTTTGAGACTGCCGCTTATTAATGGCCAAGGCAACTTCGGTTCGATGGACGGCGACCCGCCAGCGGCGATGCGTTACACCGAAGCTAAACTTGCCCCAGTGGCCGAGGTGATGTTGGCTGATATCGACAAAGAAACCGTCGACTGGCAGGACAACTACGACGGCAGCCAGAAAGAGCCGGTGGTCCTCCCCACCCAACTGCCAAACCTACTGATTAACGGTAGCCAAGGCATTGCCGTGGGCATGGCCACCAATATCCCGCCACACAACTTAAACGAAGTCGTTGATGGGCTAATCTTGCTGCTTGAGAAACCCGACAGTGACACTGACGAACTCTCGGAAATTATCAAGGGTCCGGACTTTCCCACCGGCGGGATTGCCTATAACAAAACGGAGATTAATGAGGCGCTTTCAACCGGTCGCGGTCGCACCGTTGTCCGCGGCCGGGCCGAGATCGAGGAGGAAAAACAGCATCAACGCATTGTCGTCTGCGAGCTGCCATATCAGACCAACAAAGCGACCTTTATCAGCCACCTAGCCGATTTAGTTAAAGCGAAAAGAATCGAGGAAATTAGCGACATTAGAGACGAATCCGACCGTCAGCACGGGGTGCGGGTGGTGATTGACCTTAAAAGCGGCGCTGTTGCCTCCAAGATTTTAAACCAACTGTACGACCTGACCGAGCTGCAGACCGTCGTTCACTATAATATGGTGGCTCTAGTTGATGGGCTGCAACCGCGCCTTTTAAGTCTTGGTGAGATCTTGAGCGAGTTTCTGGCCCACCGGGTAACCGTGGTGACTCGCCGGACCGAGTTTGAGCTCAAAATCGCCCAGAATCGCCTCCATATTTTAGAGGGGCTAAAGATTGCCCTCGATCACCTCGATGCGATTATCGCTTTGATCCGTCAGTCAACCGATCGCGAGAGTGCCAAGAGAAACTTGACTGCCAAGTATAAGCTCACCGAGATCCAAGCCAACGCGATACTGGAGATGCGCCTCTCACAGTTAGCTAACCTCGAGCGTCAGAAAATTTATGATGAATTTACCGAAGTTGGGAAACTCATTGCTGATCTCAACGATATCCTATCTAAGCCGGAACGAATCCAGAAGATTATTAAAGGTGAGCTTGAGACGCTCAAGGGTAAGTTTGGCTTTGACCGGCTAACGGAGATTAGACCGGAGGCCTTAGGCGAGTTCACGGCGTTGGATTTGATTCCCGAGGAAGCGGTCTTAATCAGCCTCACCCGCGGCAACTACGTCAAAAGGCTTCCCGCCGATACCTACAAAAGCCAGGGCCGGGGCGGTAAAGGGGTGATCGGGATGCAGATGCGCGAGGACGACACCGTACTGGCTCTGGAATTTGCCTCGACGCACGACGACGTTTTTTTCTTCACCGATCTGGGCCGAGTTTTCACTTGTAAAGCGTATGAGATCCCGGCTTCCTCCCGGCAGTCCAAGGGTGTGGCGCTGCCCAATTTAATCCGTATCACCCCCGAAGAGCGCGTCACTACTATTATTACTGTTTCACCAGAGGACAAAGGCCGCTATTTCTTCTTCGCCACCAAACTCGGGGCAGTAAAACGAGTGGCGGTTGAGCTCTTCAAAAACGTCCGTAAAAGTGGTGTGGTGGCTATGGGACTCAAAGGGGACGATGCTCTGCACTGGGTAAGTCTGTCCTCGGGCAGCGACGAGATCGCCCAAATAACAAGCGGCGGCCAGGTGATTGTCTATAACGAAGATGAGGTGCGGCCGATGGGCCGGGCCGCTTCCGGGGTGCGCGGGATCAAGCTTAAAGATAAGGATACGGTCATCGAAACCGCAATATTAGGCGATATGGCCGAAGCAGTTTGCGTGATCTCCGAGCGCGGTATCGGTAAAAAAGTGAAACTCTCCGAGTTTCGCCATCAACATCGCGGCGGCTCCGGAATTCGGATCGCCCGACTGACAGAAAAAACCGGGATGTTGGTTGCCGGCACCGTTGTCAGCGCCCAAGCGAAAGACCTGATCATTGCCACCACTAACGGTCAGGTGATTCGGATTGACGCTAAAAGTGTGAAGCAGCTCTCCCGCCAAGCCTCCGGCGTGATCTTGATCCGTCTCGACAAAGAGGACCGAGTCAGCTCACTTGCACTGACAACAGCAGGCAAAACGACTGACTTGCCTGCCACCAAGAAAGCCAATCAATGAGCGAGAAGACTCTGCCGCTGCCAGATGAGATTTCCGTCCGGGGCTTGGCGAGGTTGCTTGAGGTTGAACCAACAGTGCTCATTAGTAAACTCGTCGCTGGCGGGGTAATGGCCTCCGTTAATCAGAACATTGACTACGACACCGCCTCTCTCGTGGCGGAGGAGTTTGGTTTTCAAGCCGAACCAGAAAAAGCGTTGAGCAAACCTGGTCTCAAAGCGGCTAGCGGCAAGCACGTCGCCCCTCGTGCCCCGGTCGTGACGATTATGGGGCACGTTGATCACGGCAAGACAACACTGCTCGATTACATCCGCTCGACCAACGTCGCCGCCGGTGAGGCGGGCGGAATTACCCAACATATAAGTGCTTATCAGATTGATTTTACGACCAAAGACAAGCAGAAGCATAAAATCACTTTTATTGACACGCCCGGCCACGAAGCGTTCTCGGCTCTGCGAGCGCATGGAGCCAGCATTACCGATCTTGTAGTGTTGGTGGTGGCGGCTGATGACGGGATCAAACCGCAAACAATCGAGGCGATTAAATACGCCCGAGCGGCTAATGTCACGATTGTGGTAGCGATAAATAAGATCGAGGCGCCCGGTGCTAACCAGGAGCGGGTTAAAAAGCAGCTCGTTGAGCAAGATCTCACTCCCGAGGAGTGGGGCGGCAAGACGGTGGTGGTGCCGATCTCGGCCAAAACCGGCGAGGGTGTGGATAATCTACTGGAGTTGATTGTTCTGACCACACAATTGATGGGGCTGAAGGCCGACCCAGAGGCAACTGGCGAGGGGATCGTCATTGAAGGATTGCTTGATAAAAAGATCGGTCCAGTTGCCCGGGTGCTGGTTTATAACGGGACGTTACGGCCAGGTCAAGTGGTGGTAGTCGGCGACACTTTCGGGCGGGTTCGGACGATGGAGGACGCTGTCGCAGCCAAACTTACCAGCGCCCCGCCCGCCACCCCGGTACTTATCTCCGGGCTCAAGGCGGTGCCGTCATTTGGCGAGCGACTGCAAACCGTCCCGAATGAGAAAGTGGCCAAATCAATGACCGTGGCGCGATCGGGGCAGCCCGGAAAAGTGAGTGGAGAAACTGGCAACAACCTCAAAGTAGTGGTGAAGGCTGATGTCGGTGGGTCGCTCGCTGCCCTTGAAGACTCCATCAAGAAACTCAAAGTTAAGGACGCCACCGTTGAGATACTCGGCAGCGGCATCGGGGCGGTCAATGAAAACGATATCAATTTGGCTAAAGCCGCCGGCGGCTTAGTTGTCGCCTTTCGTTCTAGCCCGATCAAACGGGTAGCCGAGCTCGCCCGTCAGGAGGCGGTGGAGATTAAAGAGACGTGGGTGATTTACGAGATTATTGATTATCTTGGCGCTAGACTGAAGAAGATTGCCACGCCCACTTACGTGACCGTTGAGCTCGGCCGCCTCAAGGTTTTAGCGTTGTTTTCCTCCCGGAAAAATCAGGCCATTGTCGGCGGTGAGGTGACTCAAGGCACCCTCAAACCGAATAGTGAAGTAGCGATATTCCGAGCCAAAGAACAGATCGGGCAGGGCAAGCTAACGACCCTTAAAGTCGGCAAGCTCGAGACCGACCAGGTCGAGAAAGGATCGCAGTGTGGCTTGAGCCTCGCAGAGTTGAGCGCCACAGTCGAGGTCGGCGATGTTTTGGCGGTGAGCCAAACCACCCTTGAGCAGTGAGTTGTGTTGTGACAACTTTTCCCCTAACTTAGAGTTGAAGAGGAGGGATCATCGAAGAGTTACGCTCGCTCTGGGAAGGCTACCTTCAGTTTGGCTTAGGCAATTCTGGCCGCTGGCTTTATTTTGCCTTCGATGTCATTTTACTCTCTGCGGCGCTCTTCATTGTTTTACAGCCGTTTAACACCAAACGCGGGCTCTCTTATGCCGGCGCTTTAGTGTTGAGCCTGATAACGCTGATTATCACCGCCTACATTACTTTGCCGGGGCTCCACCTTTTCGCTCAGGTGGTGCTGGTGATCTTGATTGTTGGCTGGCCGCTGTTTTTCCATCAGCGCTGGCTTAACCTCTTTCGAGGCAAAGCGGAAGTCGAGACAGTGCCGCGGCTACTCGGCCCGGTGGCCTTAGCGATCATTAGTGTGATTATCTCGCTTGTCGGGGTAGCCTTTGCGAGTGGGGTAAGTAACCGCACCGGGGAACTCCCCCAAGGAATCCCACTAACCGCCACTAACGTCCCGGAAGGGGTGTCGGCGAATTTTGGTAGCCAAACTAGCGCTCGAGTGATTATCACCGCTTCACGCGAGAGCTGGGCGGTGCTGAAAGCGGAGAACTTTTCCGCTGTGGTTGACGTTGGTAATCAGGGTGAGGGGACTTATGATTTGCCGATCTTGGTCACGCCTAAAATCAGTAACGTCAAAGTGATCCGCGTCAAACCAAAACGGGCGATTGTTACCGTTGAGCCGGTAATTAGAAAGACACTCCCGCTAGTGGCGAAATTCTCCGGTTCAGCCGGGGATGAGCTCGTTCCTGACGAGCCGATTTTTGAACCGGAGAAGCTGGAAGTCGCCGGCCCCAAATCAATTGTGAATGATCTAAGCAGCGCCGTGGTTCAGATTAAACTTAGCGGCGAGACCGCAGCGATCAGAACCAAACTGGCTCCCGTGGCTTTAACTGCGGCGGGGGAGATTATTCCCGGGCTCTCATTTAGTCCGGCCGAAGTAGAGGTGACGGTGCCACTGGTTAAGGCCGGTAACCGCAAAACGGTTGGCATTAAGCCGATCATTACCGGCAACCCCGCCAGCGGCTATTGGGTCAAGAACCTCTCGGTGAACCCAGCAGTGGCAACAGTCACAGGGGCGCCCGACGCCCTCGAAACCGTCAAGGAAATCACCACTGCCCCGGTTTCGGTGGCGGGCTTATCGACTAATACAGACTTGCCTAGCACCTTGGTCCTGCCTAGCGGCATTACTACTGCCGATAGTTTGAGTAAAGTTACAGTCAAGGTAGAGATTAGCAGCACCGAGACCACCAAAACCGTCCAACCAGAGCTAATTTACGACGGCCTATCGAGCGCACTTAAGGTGACAGCAGTTACCCCCAGCTCAATAACGTTGATTATTAGCGGTGCCGCTAACACCCTGAATAACACCGCTGATAACGCGGCCAAACTAAACTTGGAACTAGGACCGTACCAGTCCGCCGGAACCTACTCGGTTCTCATTAAGAACACCCATTTTACTCTGCCGAGCGGAGTGGGGATTGTTAGTTTCTTACCATCGGCGGTGAATGTAACGTTAGAAAACCGATGAAAAATTTACTGGGTCTAATTGGGGGACGACGAGAGGTTTTAGGTATTGTAGTCCTGGCGGCGATGGTTGT
>Ga0187892_10008320_pt1 | contig 14244 bp, 23 predicted proteins | sample MA1701073metaG_FD_139345 | JGI IMG/M metagenome (GOLD analysis project Ga0187892, IMG submission 139345) | Bio-ooze microbial communities from a basaltic lava cave in the Kipuka Kanohina Cave System on the Island of Hawaii, USA - MA170107-3 metaG ... | reverse complement strand
CTCGGCGGAAGATTGGCGTTTTCTGATTGACCAGCGCGGGCCCTTGGGGTAGGATTCCCCGCGCATTGGCGCGAAAAGGAGAGAGCGCGATGCAGTTCGACATCCTCGCCGGAGACCTGCTCCATGCCGAGCTCCCCGTCAATCCCCAATCCCGAGTCCGCCGCGCGGCGCGCCGCGCGCCGCGGCGGACTCAGGCCCCCTCTCCCGCCCGGTGTCGACGCCGAAGTCGAGCCGATCGTCGGCGGCGCCCCCCACTCTGAATCGAATCTACCTCCTGCCGGCGAACCGGCGGGGAACGTCCAACCGACCGGGGCTCGCGCCGAGCGCTCAAGTGGCGACGGCGCCCCAGGCGGCGCGAGATCCTTTGCCGTGCCTCACTCACTCACTTCAACAGCCGCGCCGATCTCCCCTGTTCAGACCCGCCGAGCGCTCCCCTCTGGGCCCGGCGAGGGCGCGCGACCCGCGCCGGTCGCGAGCTCCGGTCACTTACCCTATCCTTCTCCCGACATCTTCGACGTCGACCCGAACCTCGAGGCGAGCGTCGACTTCGAGATTTGGAGGCTCGAGCCGGAGTATTACAAGGATCTCCGGATCGCGGGCTTTTGGCAACGGGTCGCGGCGCCCTTCGGGATCGAGGACCTCCGCCAGCGACAGGGCGGAGGGCTTTACCGGGTCCGGCGCCTCGAGGGGGGGCGTGCCGTCTCCGACGCTCTCGTCGAAATCGGGATGCTCCCCCCGCGCGTCAACGAGTACGGCGCCGAGCGCGAGGCGCCCGCGCGCGAGCGCTCCCTTGGCGCCGCGGACATCGCGGGCATCGTCGAGCTCGCCGTCGGGCGCGCGATCGGGATCCGCGAATCGAGCGGGGCCGGAAAGGCGTCCGCGACGCAGGCCCTTCTCTCGCACCTTGAGGAAGCCGAGAAATTCGCGTCGCTTCTCGACCGACTGCGCGGAGGGAAAACGGGCTCGGCCGGGAGTTTCCTCCGCGACATCCCGTCGCTCGTCTGGGAAGAGGGGGCGAGTTTTCTTCGCGCGGCTCGAGACTACTTCCTCACGAGAAAGCCGTCGGCGCCCGCGGCGCCGGCCGCTCAACCGAATCCGGAAAAGAATGAGCCGTCGATCCTCGACGAGCTCGGCCCGGTCGACGAGCCGACGCCCGCGGAGACGGCGCCGCTCGATTACAATCGTCTCCGCGAGGCGCTTCAACACGCCGCGCGCTCGATCCTCTCCTACCTCGAGACCGAGTCTCCGAAGCTCAAGGAAGCCGCGGAAGAGATCGTCGAGAAGACTCCGGGGATCGAGGAATTTTTGACCCTCGAGAACCGGCCGCTCATTCGGCAGTATCTTCTCACGGCGATCGGGCAGGAGCTCGCGACGCACCCGCGCGACGTCGAGGACCTCGCCGAGCTCGAGAGGACGATCCCGGGCGCCGCGGACTTCTTCATCGGCACGGCGATCGACGCGGTTTCGGACGACGACGAAGGCGCTGGCGAGGACGACGACGAGGACTCATGATTCGCACGCGAGAGGGTTACTCGCGGCGCCCGATCGGCGCCGTCCGGAGGATCCGTGGCGCGATCGACCGCGGCCGGAAGGACCCGCACGTCCGGCGCCTTGCGACCTGGATCCTGAACCGCGAAGGCGTCCCGGCCCGCGACGAACGAGGCGAAGTCGAGGCGATCTTCGACTTCGCGACGTCGATCCCCTTCCGCCGCGACCCGGTCGGCGTCGAGCTCTTGCAGCATACCCCCTATCAGCTCGAAAACTTGCGGATTGGCGCGGAGGGGCTCGACTGCGACGACTTCACGATCTTCCTCGCGAGCCTGCTCGAGTCGATCGGACACCCGGTCCGAATCGCCGTCACGAGGCTTCCCGGCGCCGCGGACGACGGGCATATCTACGTCGAGACGTTTCTCAGGACCGAAGGCGAATGGATCCCGCTCGACGCCACGAACGAACGCGCGGCCGTCGGCTGGGAACCTCCTTTCGCGGAGAAAAAGACCATGCGCGCAACCGAGCTCGGTTTCAATTTCAGCGGACCCTTTGACCGGCTGGCCGAACGAGCCGAAGAGGCGATCCGGAAGACGCGCGGCGAGCTCGAGCGGATCGGGATTCTCGACGCGCGGGTCGAGCCGATGACGACGACGCCGGCGGCGCCGGCTGTTCCGTCGAAGGCGCCGCCCTGGGCCTTCCTCGCGATTGCCGCGGGCGTCGCGTTTCTCGCGGTGCGGAGAGGACGCTAGGGACGAAGACGATGGCGACGCTCGACCGGAAGCGCTACCTCGACGCGAACGAGGCGGCTCATCTTCTTCAATTCGCGCGCGGCTCGGTCGCGCGGGAATCGGAGCGAGACTATGTCGCGCTGTCTGTGACGCTCAACGGCGCTCTCCGTCTCCGGGAAGTGCGCGCGCTCAACACGACCGACTTGAAGCGAGACGAGACGGGCGCGCCGATCCTCGACGTCTGGTTTTCGAAGGGGAAGGCGTCGCGGCGCGTCCGCATCACCGAAGAGATGGCCGAGCTCCTCGAGGACTGGATCCGAAAGCAACGCCGGCGTCTGGGCGGCGCGGACGGTCCGATGTTCACCGTCTTCTATCGCGGGCTCGAGCGGCGGATCGCGCGGCGCTCGCTCGAGCACGTCTTCAAGCGGATCGCGCGCCGAGCGGGCTTGCCCGGGTGCTACTCGTTCCACTCGCTTCGTCATACCTACGGCGTGTATTACTACCGCTCGACGAGAGACATTCTGGCGCTTCGAGAGCAGCTCGGCCACGCCCGCGTGTCCACGACGCAAATCTACACTTCGATCGACGGGGCAACGGCCCGGGAGAATCTCCGATCGTTGCCAGCCGCGTTGAAACCCCCGGGACGGTATCGAAGGGCGCGAGGGAACGGAATGGGCGGAAACGGGGAAGAGAGGAGGCGAGCGAGCGGGTCGCCCCTATGAACGCAACGCCCGAACTGTCTCAAGCCGGACGTCAAACAAAGAAGGTCGGGCCCGCTCGCGGGGTGTGGTTCATCCGAGCCGGCGCCGGTTCCGTTTCTCTTGTCCGGCGCCGGACCCTTTAGCTTCTCTCGTCGATCGAGGACGGACCGAACGTGATTCAGCGTAACTTCCCCGCGGCTCTCGCGGCTCTCCCGCCTGGTGTGAAGTCGGCGATCCGCCACTTCGTCGCTTCGGGTTTCCCCGTGCAGTATGCTCCGAACCGGGAACCGAAGACGCCGACGGGCTCGATGGGGGCGACGGGCCTCTTTACGAATCACGACTACTTGACGGACACCCTCTTCGACTACCTCTTCGTCGTCTCGATCGAAGGCGAGGACTCGCCGTCCGCGATGATCCTCGAGGGGTCGCTCAAGAATATCGGGCGCTGGCTCGCGCGCCATCCGATCGAGCGCTTGGACTCGCAGCACGGGCAATCCCTCCCCGCGCTCGGCCCCGTGGGGCTTCTCTTCAGCGACGAAGAGATCCTGACGGCGTTCTTTCGATGGGCCGCGACGCTTCCCAATAACCGGATGCTCTCAACGCGCGTCGGCATGACTACGCGCGCGTGGCTCCGGTTTCACGCGATGATCGCTCGCGCCGCGGGAACGCTCACCCGGATCGCGCGCCACTCGCTCGCCCCGATCCCGGACGCGATCGACCCGGGCCGGATCCTCGAAGCCGCGGGGGATTCGATCATGGCGCTCGAGGGATGGGCGCAAGATCGCGCGACGCCCGGGAAGAAGGGCGAAGAGGGGCGCGGCTTCACGACGGAGCTCGACCGGCCGTGGTCGCTTCGGGAGGCGCACCCGCGGATCTGGCCCTACTGGTCTGGCGACGCGGACTTCATCGGCTTTCACGACCAACCCTTCATGTATACGGGGGTCCTCGGGCACTCGATCGCGTGGTTTCTGGCGGAAGGGACGCCGATCGGACGCGCGACGCGGATCCGTCTCCGCGAGCTCGCGACGTGGGCTCTCTGGAGTTTCTACGACCCGGCGACGAATACCGCGCTCGAGGCGATACCGCGAGGGACGTTCCGGCCGACGATGCGCCATCGGACGAACGATTCCGGGCCCACCGTGCCGGCGCTTCATCTTCCGTTTTCGTCCTGGGGCGCACTCGATCGACAGCTCGAGGGGGAGCTCCATCACTCGCTCGCGGGCGTCGTGCTCGGCGCGACCGTCGCGCGGGGACCGCGCGCGCGGCTTCTCCGGCGCATGCTCGGCACGAACGACCGGCCGGAGGACTCGTGGCTCCAGCGCGGCGAGATCGAGAGCGCGTCCGTCATCGCGTGGCAATTCCTCCCGCGCGGCATGGAAGGCGCCGAAGCGCCCCGCGAGGGGGAGGAGACGTTCGCGGACGTCGAAAAGATTCTCGGGACCTTCGATCTCTTCCCGGGCGTCGACCTTCGGGACGGGCAACAACCGGACGGTGAGACGGACTGAGAAGAGGAGGGAATCGGCATGATCGCGGACGTGACCTTCGTTTCGCTCGGCGTCGGGCTCGCGTGCGTGCTCGTCGCCTTCAACCGAAAACAGGATCGCGAGCTCGAGGGGCCCGCGCGGCGACGCTGGCGCGCGCGGCAGCTCTTCTTTCCCTTCTGCCGGCGGAAAGAGAAATACCCCCGATGAAAGTCTCTCTCTTCGGCTCCGCTCCCGCGGTCGAATCCATCGCGCGGCTCGCACTCGCCGCGGCGATGGCGGGCGCTCCGGTCGGATGTCTCTCTCCGAAGGACGTCGAAGACGTCGCGACGTCGCCCGTCACGGGCGGAGTCGTGACGGCGGCGGAGATCCTCTCGGCGACGCGCGCCGCGACGGCGAAGGCGCTCCGCGACATCTTCCGGCGACGCGAGGGCGCGGGCGTTCCGGCGGACGCGCGCTTCACGGCGGACGAAGTCGCGATCCTCGTCCTCGAGATCGGGACCGCGATCACGAAAACTCTTCTCGGGCCCGACGGGGTCACGCGAGCCGTCGAGGCGCCGGGCGAGAGCGAGTGACATGGGAGAAGAGCTCCACCAAGTCATCGTCGAGCCGCGATGGAAAGTGGGCCGCGCGGAACACCCGCGCGGCGGTCAGCTCGTCGCGGTCGTGATTCCCTATCTTCGACTCGTGGGGATCCCCGCGGTCGGTCTCCCGCCGCTCGAGGCGCTCCGGATCGCGCGTCTTCTGATCGAGTCGGCGGAGTGGGCTCTCGCGGGCGTCCCGATCGGCGCGGACCCGCGAGACGGGGTCGTCGTTCCGGAACCGCGGGGGCCGATCGCGTGAACGAGAAAGAGCGGTCCTTTGTAAAAAGCCGGGTCGAGGCTCTGCGGACTCACGGGTGGCTGTCTCGTCTTCTGGGGGGTCCGACCGAATGAAGTGCACTCAAAAGAATTGCGAGCAGGAAACGACGTTGTCCTACGTCTGGCCGGGGAACGACGTCCCGAGTCTCGTCTGCGAACACCACGCGAGACAGGCGCGGGGCGTCGCCGAAGCGATGGGATTCCCGCTCGTCATCCTCCCCATCGAGGTTATCCCGGTTCTCGAGGAATCCGTAGGCGAGAGGCGAACGAGACGGGCGCTCGTCACCTTGAGCGTGGCGGGACATCGGATGCTCGTCTGCCAGACGGTCGTGCGGATTGCGCCTTCATGAGAAACGTCCTCTGCCGACTCGGGGTGCATCGTTGCGCCGTGGGCAGGGGTCGCGCCCGCTGTCTGCCGAGAGACGGTCGACGGCCGGGCCGATGGTGGATCGGTGACGATCGGCTCGAGGGCTTTTCGCTCTCGGGCGGATGCGTCTGCCGGTGCGGCGCCGAGCGCGCGAGCATGTCGGCCTGGTACAACTTCGAGGTTGCGGGCGGTCCGCGTTGTGAAGAGATCGACGAGAGGGGCATTAAGCAGTGTCCGCTCGTCGCGGTCTACCTTCTCGGGCCCGCTCACGATCCGGAGTTTGGGCCGGCGCTGAAACTCTGCGTCCGCTGTACGATCGCGCGGCTTCGAGTGAACGAGCACCTCCCCCGGCCGCGCCGCATCGTGGCCGTGATCCAGCGCCCAGCGGACCGCGGCTTCCATCGTCCATTTGCTCTTGAGGAAGCGGATCGCGACGAGCCGCGTCCCGCAACACGGGGCCCATCGTGAGGACGATTGGGATTGCGCCTTCTTAGCCTTTGGCGCCACTTCGATCGGAGGCGGGATTGAGGAATAAGGACTTAGGGCAACACCCAGACGAGGAAGTCGCAATCTCTGGCGACTTGAAAGCGATTCTCGAGGGGGCCGCGGGCGTCCCGGTCCTCGACGTGACCGTCCCTTTCGCGAAGAACGTCCCGGGCCCGATTCGGATGTCGGCTCAATTCCTCGCCGCGCTCGCCGGGATGCTCGGGTCAATGGGGCGGAACCGCGACGCGAACGAGGCGCCCCCCGAAAGGCCCGGCGGGAATTGACGGCGCCCCCCCCGACGCAGTAGGATCCCGCGCGGAGGCTAGACGCGCCATGCTCGGGAATCCGCCGCGGACGATCGTTCCCCCCTCGGAGGGCTTGAGTTTCTTTTCCGATCTCGTCTCAGGCGTCGTCGGGGGCCTCTTCGGCGGGAAGGAAGAAAAGAAAGAGAAGGCGCCGCCCCCTCCGCCCCCTCCGCCCCCGGGCCCGAACGTGGGCCTCTGGGCGCTCGGGCTTGGCGGCTTCGCGATCCTCGTCTTCATCCTCCGCGGCCCGCGCGCGTGACGTGGTGGACTTCAACCGCTCGGCGATGTTCGGGGACGACTTCCCCGACGAGGGACCCATGAGGAGCTCGGCCGGCTCTCCGGGGGCGCCGCGACCGGCGCCCACCGAATCGCTCGGGGAAACCTCGCGCCAGAAAGAGGAGCGCGAGGCGTTTCTCCGCTCCCCCGACGTCACGGCGTTTCTTTCGAAAGTGAGAGAGGGAGAGCGCGACGGCTCGATCCCGCCCGGGACCGCGATGCGGCTCTATCTCGATCCCGCGCGGCTCCGGGACGCGATGTCGGAAACGGCGAAGCGTGCGCTCGAGACGAAGATCGAGACGACGACGACGCGCGAGGTCGCGCGCGCCGTCGAAGAGGCTCAGGCGCCCGGGATCACGATCGGGGGCCGGCGGCTCCGGCTGAAGAAACCTCCGGACTTCCTCATTACGATCGTCACTTGGGTCACGGTCCTCACCGTGACGTACCAGCTCGGGAAATTCGCCTTCCGTCTCGTTCGAGGGAAGAAGGCGCCGCGCGCGGCGGCGCGGAAGCGCCGGAAATGAGCTCGGCTCTCGAGGTCCTTTCGGACGCCGCGGCGGAAGAAAAGGCCGAGAAGGCGCTCAAAGAGGAGCGCGCGCGCGTCCCGGCACTCGTCGCCCGCTCAACGAACCTCGCGCTCGCGCTCAAGCGGCTGACGAATCTCATCCGGCGCCCGGACGTCGCGGCGTCGGCCTTCGTCCAGGCCCACTCGACCGAGCTCGAGCAGCTCGTCGAATCGACGACGAGCGCGATCGTCGGCGATCAATCCGCCGCGACCGAGATCGTTCGGCTCGACCGCGAAGTGCGAGCGCGGCGCCGCACGTCCGGCGAGCCGGAAGGGGCGGCGCTCGGCGCGATCTGGTTTCTTCTCGCCGTGCCGGCGCTCGCGGGCGCCGGTCTCTGGGGCTTTCTCTCGTACCATGCGACGCAGAGAGAAGTCGAGCGGACGCGCCAGCTCGACGTGCATCGTCAAGTCGCGGCGCTCCGGGTCCAGGCGATCAAGGAAGGCGCGTCCGACGGCGTCGTGAAGGCGCTCGCGTCGCTCGAGGACGCCGTGCTCGGAAAGGGCGCGACGTTCGCGCTCGCGATCGGCGCCGGATCCGCGCTCGCTCTCGCCGTCCTCATCTTCTCCCGCCGTCGCGCCGCCCCGGGATGAACGTGGCGAAGAAGAAGACGCCCCGACGAAAGAAGTGCGAGCGCGGGACGCGGCTCGTCGCGATCCGCTTCCTCAAGAGCAAATGGACGATGGAAGCCGCGGTCCGCTGGGCGCTGGATCACGGCCACGATGCGGCGCGGCCGGGGAAGGGGTCGAAGCGCTTTCACCTGGTCGACGTCGGGGTCGCGGAGTTTCTCGGGCCCTCGAAGCGCTACCCCATCCGGAGTAAGTATTTCGGGAACAAGACGCGCGGGGTCATCGGGCTCCTGGCGTGCAAAGCGGTCAATCCGTCGCGCGCCGCGGCGCCAGCGGAAAGAAACCCCCGCTTTTCCTCTCTCCCCCTCTTCGGCGACGTGGTCGCGATCGTCTACCGTCGGCGCTCGAACGGGGAGCTCTACGAGCATCCATTTGACTCGAAAGCCGTCGCGCGCTACGATCCCGCGCGTCGGATGGCGATGATTCACCCGGTCGACGCGGCGACGGTCAAGCCGGTCTAGGCAATCGCATGGCTCACGAGGTCGAGTTTCTCGACGGGAACCCATCCCGAAGGACGAAAACGATGGCTCGGAAGAGAAAGAAAAAGAGCTCGAGCCGGCGCCGCCGGCAGAATCCCGGGACCGCGATGGTCGCCGCGGCGCCGCGGCCGAACCGGGGGAAAAAGAAGGGCCGGCGCCGCGGCCGGCGCAACCCGGGGATGCTCAATCGCGTGCTCGGCGCCGTGCCGGCCGCGTTCGCGGCCGTCGGCGTCATGCTCGCGGGCTTCGCGACGGCGACGACCGTGCAGCGAACGATGCCCGGCGGATTCACGTCGACCGGGCCGGGGAAGCTCTTGACGACCGCGGCCGGCTCCGTCGGGGCCGCGACGCTCGCCGGAGCGACCCGGCTTGTGCGGCGCGAGGGAACGCAGAAGGGCCTCATCATCGGCGCCGCGGCGGCGCCGCTTCTCCGGATCACGATGGATCTCCTGAAGGGCGTGCCGCTCCCGTTCGGAATCTCGCTCGCTCTCGAGGACTCCATGCCGTTCCGGCTCTCCGACTACCTCACGAACCGCGCGAGCGATGGACTCAGCGACTACTTCCGTTACGAGCCGAACGTGCGGATGTCGCGCGAGCGGCTCGCGATGTCGGGCTACGGCGGGAGCGGGCGGTTCGCGCCGTTCGAGAGCGCCTAACGTCCTTCTCGTCCTGAAGAAGATCCGCTCGAGGTGCGGCTCGAGCCTGTAGCGAGGGCAACGCGATGCTCGTCCGCACGTCCGACATCCTTCGTCCCGGCGAAACCCGCGCTTGGACGTGGTTCGATGAAATCTCGATCCCGGCCGCGGCGGCGCCGACCGACTACTTCTTTTTCCGAGACCGCGTCGGGAAGGACGACACCCAGACGAACATGCAAGCCGACGGGCGGATGCCGTCGGGCTACGTCTTCCGGACGATCGCCGTCGAGCTCGTTCCGCAACGGGGAACCGTCCTCGCGGGCCCCGTCGTGCCACTCGCGGGCGCCGTCTTCAACGTCGTCTCCGCGAGCTACGCTCAGTTCTGGGTCGGTTCGGCGGAGATGCTGAACGTCGACTTCACCGAAGCGAATTGCGCTTCCGGCTACTACGGCTCGATCGCCGTCGGAGGATCGGCCGGCGCCTTCACGTCGATCAACGCCATTCAAAACGGCTATCCCGCGGCCGTGGGCGTTCAGGCGATGGACCCCTCAATCCGGCTCACGGAAAACGAGGCGTTCCGCGTCGAGCTCCACTTCCCGACGGCCCCGGTCACGGGCCTCGGCGTCGCGCTCCCGGTCAAGTGCTTCCTCTTCGGGATGCTCCACCGTCCTTATCAATGAGATCGAGGGGCTCGCGGCGAGCGGGCCCCCCAAGCTCTCTCGAGGTCAACGATCATGGCAAACGGTTGCCCCCCGACGCTCGTTCGCGGGCCCGGCGGCGTCCTCTCGGAAAACCCGGAGGACTTCGGTTTCGAACCAGCGTCCGCGAAGATCCGCCGCGAACGGAAGCCGAACGAGGTCTGGTATTCCCTCCGGGACACGGAACCGCTCACGGCGGGTCTCACGCGAATCGGCAACCGCTTTTTCACGAGCGTTCAAGGGAAAACCCCCCTTCAAACGAACCTCGACCGGCCGGGTCTCCCGCGGCCGTGGGCTATGGAGATCCACTCGCTCCATCTTCGGATCATTCCGGGGGTCGCGACCGGCGGGACGGTCGCGGACAACCTCCTCACGGCGTTTATCTCGATCATGGAGGGATCGCGCGTCAACTTCCGGATCGGGGAGAAAAATCATCTCGAGATCGACGTCGCGCACTTGGGCTCGGGCGGGGGGGCCTACGGGCTTCTTTCGACGGGCGGGACCGACGCCGCGGTCTCCATCAACGCCGCGCTCTCGATCGGCCCGCAGTACCCCCAGGCGACGTTCGCCTTCCCGCCGCGCTCGGTCGCTCATATCGTCTGGGGCGAGCGGTTCGACGTGGACGTCTTCTGGAATCACGCGATCGACACGGGAGGGCTCCCGGGCGGCGCGGGAGAGCTCCGGTGCTACCTCCGCGGGATCCTCGATCGCGGAATCAACACCTAACGGCAAGGAATCGACCGCTGGCCTCGTGGCCCGCACGCCCCGAGCGCCGTCATAGGGTCGCTCACGCTGGGCGGCGCCCGGGAGGCGGACAACTCTCGGGCGCCACTCTTTCACGACGAGGGATAGGACGATGTCGCCAGTAGACCCGTGCGCCGAGCCGACGCCGCTTGCACTCGCGAGCGACGCTTACTTCGGAGACGATCTCGATCTCGCGACGCTCGAGGCGCTTCGCAAGCGCTTCAACCTCCCCGTGCAGCCGTACAAATTCGCGGGCGTCCTGAATTTCGTCATCGGCGGCCCCCAGCGTCAGGCGCTCACGTTCCAAGTCGACGCCGACGCCCACTTCGTCTATCGGAAGCTCGGGATCGGAGCGACGAACATCACGGGCCCGACGCTCAATCCCCTCGACACGGTGAACGTCCGGATCATCGACGATCGGACCGCGCGCCAACTCGATTCCGACGAGGTCCTCGCGTCGAGTCTCGTCGGCACGATCGGGCTTCCGTTCGAGGAGCCGGTGCCGATGCTCTTTCGGCGACAGTCGCAATTTCGGGTCATCATCCAGAACATCGCACCCCCCGCGACCGCGACGAACCGCGTCGCCGTCACGATGGCGGGTCTCAAAGTCTTTCCTCGCCAGCGCTGACGGCGATGGGATCGGTGCTGCGGGCCCGCGTCTTCTCCGTCGGGCCGCTCGAAGTCTTCCCCGAGCGGCTCGAGCTCGATTACGAGCTCGACCGGAACGAGGCGGCGCCCGACGCATGGCGAATTTGGTCCTTCGTCGCGACGTTTACATTTCAACCGGACCCCTTTCCGGTCGACGCCGTGGCGAGGAAATCGCTCTCGTTTCGCGTCGGCAACCCCTACATGCTGACGACGCTCGGCGTCACGGGAAACTGGGTCTCGACCCCGGCGGAAGACGCGGGGAGCGATCTTTACCTCGCGCTTTTCCTCGGATCGCGCCGGCGGCCGCTTCAGAGCGAGCCCGTCAATTTCTCCGTCATCCGCGGCTCCGGGAAAACCGCGGCCGCGCGGACGACGTGGGGCCTCCCTCTCGGGGAGTTTCCGTCCTTCATCCACGGATCCGAGCCGATCCTCGTCGATGTCGAGAACCGGCGCCCGGTCCCGGTCGGCGAGGTCCTTACGGCCACGGTCAACATCCGGGGCGTGAGACGGTATCCCCGATGAAACCCCCCGGAGACGATCTTCTCGCGCGCCAGCTTCGCTTCTACGAACAAGCGCCACCACGGCCGATCGACGCCGCGGACTCGAGCGGAGCCGACGCGCGGGCCGTTCGGAAAGACCGATCCGCCCGGATTGAGGAGCTCCCCACTCACCAGTGGCGGCCGAAGAATTCTCGGCCGTTCTACGTTTCGAACGAGATCCGGCCCGCGATCGTCGCGGCCGACGGGCTAGTCGAAGTCGCGACCTTTCAGGTCGAGCGGGGGCAAGTCGCCTATCTCGACTTCGTCGAGTATGACGCCGTCAACCTCTCGGCCGGCGCGACCGAAAGAGACGTCGAGTTTCGCCTTCTCGCGAACGACGTCGGGATCCCGCCGGCAGAGCGCCAGCGGGGGCTGTGGTCGCGCCGCGACAACCCGAAGCTCTACCAGTTCGTGACGCCGATTACGGACGGGCAGCTTATCCGCGTCCTCGCGCGCGTCTTGACCGTCGCGGACGGAGGGACGGCGGGGGTCTCGTTCATGCCGTGGGCGTCGCTCTCGGGGCATCTTCTCTCGAAGCTCGAAGAGGACTAAGGCGCGATGTTCGGATGCTTCCCCTTTCCTCCGGCGACGGGCCCGGGCGCGTGGAGCGCGCGCGTCGAATTCTCCTCGGCGACGTTTCCGACGGGCTTCGTCCCGCCGACGGCGGGGATCCAGTTCTACACCCGCCAAAACCCCGACAAGATCCTTCACATCCTGGGGTGGACGATCCACGCGAGCGGGCTCGAATTGGGCGTCATCGCGAGCTCGCGGTTCACCGTCTACCTCAACATGGCGTCCGGAGGGGGGGCGGGCGCCCTTCTCGACATCGTCCCGAGCGGCGCGCTCATGTCCTTTGCTCCGGGCGGAATCGACATCCCGATCTACGTCCCGGGGCTCGGGTTTTTCAACGGCGAGATTATTTGTCCGCCTTTTGTCGACGGCGTCTTCGCGCGCGTCGAAACGCCGTCCGGCGCCGCTCTCGTCAACGTCGACGACTGGGTCGGGATCGTCAACGTCTGGGGCCTCGAGGTCTAGGGGGGGGCCGATGGAAGGGACCGGGGGCTATCCAACGTTCTCGGGCTCTTTCGACGCGCGATTGTTTTTTACGAGCGAGGACCCGCTTCTCTTCGACGCGCTCTTTCATGTCTTCTACACCCGCTCGAACCCCGACCGCCGGCTCGTCATCCGCGGCTGGTCGATCCGGTGCGGCGGGCTCGACATCGACCAAGGGCCCGCGCTCGCGTCGAGTTTCCGCGTGACTCTCTCATGGAGCCGCGCGGGTCTCGTGGACGTCGCCGACTTCCTCGACATGGTCAATTCCACGAATGGCGTGCAGTTCCAGACGACGTCCGTGGCCGACCCGATCACGGGATGGAACCTCCCGGGCTTCTCGAAATTCGACGGCGTCGTGAAGGCGCCGGACTCTCTCGTTGACGAGATCGCGGCGCGCGTCGAGTTTTCGGGCCCCATCCCGGTCAACACTTTTCAGTGGACGGCCGCGGTCAACGTCTGGGGCCAGGAGGTTTAAATCCGATGCTCGGTCAAGCGGACCCAGAAACCCTCGCGGCCCTGAAGCGCCAGCTCGAGGACTTGCGCGCGCGCTGCGCGAGGGGCCAGGCGACGCCGGCCGCGTGCGCGAAGATCATCGAGCTCGAGGCGGCGGTCGAAGCCGTCGCGACCGGGCGCCCGATCGAGGACGTCGTCGCGAAGAAGAAGGCGTCTCGCACCGTGCAAACCCTTCTCTTCGCGGGGCTCGGGGTCTACCTCGCAACGATCGCATTTCGGTTTTTCCGCCGGTGAGGGGCGCCGAGAGGAAGGAAAAAGAAAGGGGGGCGCCGCTTCGGCCGGCGCCCCCGACAGGGGGTGAAACCCGCGTCTGATTCTTCCCCTATGAGGAGCCGAAAGACTACCAAAAGAAAAGCTCGCGTCAACCGCTAACCCGCGGCCGACGCCATCCCTCCCCGCGGCGCGCGCCCCGACTTCGGCAATCTCTCGCGCGCCGGACCGATCGCGGCCCCCTCTTTCTTTCGTCTCTCCGGGGTCGTCGAGAATGGGAGCTCGCGCGCGGCGGCGCCGTGCGGTCCTCTCCCCGGGCGTTCATGCCCGGTCCCAGGGCCGCGCGCCGTCCGCCAGCCGAGCGGCGTCCGCGCTGCGTGCGACAGCGCCTTCCGGCGCCGATCCGGCGCCCGCGCTCTCCGTCTACGCGCGCCGCGCGCGATTGTGGAAAACCTGTGGAAAACTCACCCGATGTCGCCATTCCCCCCCCTCCCCAGGGCATAGGTCGTTACATGGTCGAATCCCCTCCCCCCGTGAGGGGGAGAGGGGAGGGGATTCGACATTCGAAAGCCGTTCGCCGTCGTCCGCGGTCTCGACACGGCTCCGGGCGGGGGGCGTGAAAACGGCCGCAAGGACAGACGGCGGCCCTCTCGCCCCAGGAGCGCGCGCGGCCCGGAGACGTCCTAGCGGTCTCAGAGCCTCGTCATCGTTCAACCTGGGGCAACATGGCGCGTTTCCGCTATCGGCGAGAGACGAGACCGACACGGCACGGCAGGGACGGCTCGAAACGCGCCGCGCGGCGCGATTTTGCGGACTCGGCACGCTAATTGCTGTCGAT
>Ga0187892_10008319_pt1 | contig 14245 bp, 10 predicted proteins | sample MA1701073metaG_FD_139345 | JGI IMG/M metagenome (GOLD analysis project Ga0187892, IMG submission 139345) | Bio-ooze microbial communities from a basaltic lava cave in the Kipuka Kanohina Cave System on the Island of Hawaii, USA - MA170107-3 metaG ... | reverse complement strand
GGTGACGCTGGTAACCAACAAACTTCGCGCCATCGTTCCTTTTGATACCTGCGTCATATTTGTCGTTGACGAACGTTCCGGCAAAGCGACTGCCGTTCATGCGGCCGGCGAAGATGGCAGGCTCTTCAGGTTACGAAGGATGAGCGTCGGCGATGGGATCACCGGATGGGTTATTGCCAATGGCCGCTCGATGAGTAACTCGTCACCGGAACTAGATCTTGTGGGCGTACCCGATGAGGTGGTTAAGCAGTACCGAGGGGTCCTGGTCTCTCCATTGCTGCGTGAAGACGGAGCTTTTGGCGCCATTACGCTCTATTCAAAGAGTCGCACCTCTTATACAACTGAGCACGTGCGGCTGCTTGAATCGGTTTGTCAACACGCCTCGAGTGCTCTGAACAACGCTCTGACCTTTGAACGAACCAAAGAGAGTGCCTTAACTGATCCCCTGACTGAACTGCCGAATGCTCGGGGCTTCTACATGATGCTGGAGCAGCGGATTGCCGAAGCTCAGAGAATGAACCGCGAGTCGGTGGCCGTGGTCAGCATGGACATCGATAACTTCAAACAAATTAACGACCAGTACGGACATGCAGTCGGCGATCGAGTTCTGGCGACCGTTGCCGGCGTGGTGCGCAAAGAGTTGCGGCAAATGGATATTTTGACACGCTACGCTGGGGATGAGTTTGTAGCCATCATGCCGATGGCTTCCGTTAGCATGGCCCAGTTTGTGAGCGAGCGTGTTCGTGGTTCGGTCGAGGCGCAAGCCTACTCGGTGAAGGCAGGCAAAACCGTGGAACTGGGAATCAGTTTGGGTGTCGCCTGCTTCCCGGAAGATGGCGAGACCACCGAAGAACTGCTTACCGCTGCGGCGCGCCGGATGCAACAAGACAAGCACTCGCGTAAATCGATTTTGACTTTAATCAATTCTCCGCTAGGCGCCGTCGATACAATGACCTGAGCACCAGCTGGTTTGGAGTCTCACTCAAACCTTGGTGGTTAGCGCGCTACGCAGAATTTCACATTCCTTCTTTACACGTCGTTAAAATCTGCCTGGAAAACAGCTGCAGCCAGGAGCTTCTTCCTGGCCCTTAGAAGGTGCGAAAAGAATAGCCGGTACGCAGGTTTCTGATGTTCTCAGAAGCGGAGGCTATTGTTGGAGATTTGCAGGTAGGGACGGTGGGCTTGCCCCGCTGCTGGGAGACGCTCAATTTTCGAGGAACCCAGGGTCAAGAAAGGTGAGTCTATCGGAGCAGCGGGGGCAAGCCCACCTTCCCTACCTGCAAATTTCCGGTAGGACCTTACTGTTCTGGGAACTAGAGATGACGCAACGTCTATTTCTTCATAGCTTCGTAGGGGGTGAAACGCTTATGCGTAGCTTTATCCGAGCTGCTCAAAAATGAACCGCCTTTAGGTTAGGATTTTGCAAGGGGTGATGAATCTCGCGTATAATCGCGCGTCTTCGAAGTCAATCGACCTGTTTTGAAGGTGCCCGCGCAAAGAGGGCCCTTTCTCAACCCTGCTTACCGGCAGATTTTAAGATGAGCAAACAACAGACCTCAGAATTCGCTACAAAATCCGAGAAAAGTTCCACTGGCGTCATGGATCCAGATTCGGTGGATCTGCAGGACCTCAGTACTATGGCCAGGGACCATCAGGAAGTGAAGGAGCAGCAGAAGAGCCGGTTGAGCGAATTCGACCTTGAGACGTTGCTCGATCTATACCACCAGATGCTTCTGATTCGGCGCTTCGAGGAAAAATCAGCCGAAGCCTACAGCATGGGCAAAATTGGTGGGTTCTGCCATTTGTACATCGGTCAGGAAGCTGTCGGCGTGGGTGCCATCTCGGCAATCCGGAAAGACGATTATGTGCTCACCAGTTACCGCGAACACGGCCAGGCGATAGCTAAGGGCATGTCGCCCGAATCAATCATGGCTGAACTCTTTGGCAAGGCCGGTGGCTGCTCGCGCGGCAAGGGTGGTTCCATGCACATGTTCGACACGAGCGTGAACTTCCTTGGTGGCCATGCAATTGTCGGAGGGCAGATACCGCTGGCAACCGGGGTGGCTTTTGCTACCAAGTACCTGGGTACGGATCAGGTAACGCTCTGTTTCTTCGGCGAAGCAGCAGTCAACCAGGGCGCTTTTCACGAGTCGCTCAACCTGGCCCAGCTCTGGAAGGTACCCTGTATTTACATTTGTGAAAACAATCAGTATGGCATGGGGACCTCCGTCCAAAGGGCGATGTCCTTCCATGAGATTTCACAGAAGGCTTGCGCGTATGAACTTGCCTCGGAGTTCGTTGATGGGATGGATGTGCTGGCAGTCCGCGAAGCCACCCAACGAGCAGTCGAGCGAGCGCGAAAAGACTATCTGCCGACCCTTCTTGAAGTTCGGACCTACCGTTTCATGGGTCACTCAATGTCAGATCCCGGAAACTATCGCACACGGGCGGAGATTGAAAAATACCAGGAACGGGACCCGATCAAGCTGTTCGCCGCCAGCCTTAGGGAAGAAGGGGTTGTTGACGAAAATACTTTCCAGGAAATCGAGGCGCGGGTGAAGGACGAGGTCGAGCGGGCCGTCCGTTTTGCTGAAGAAAGTCCCGCACCGGATGCCGAAGAACTCTACACAGACGTTTACGCCAATCCAATCGAGCCAAAGAGCTAGGTTCTAATCAAAAACTGGGAACTCTAAAGATGGCCGTTATCACCATGCGCGAAGCTCTGAATCAGGCGCTTCGCGAAGAGCTGCAGCGCGACGATAAAGTCTTTTTGATGGGGGAAGAGGTAGCCGCCTATCAAGGCGCCTATAAAGTCACTAAAGGATTGCTGGAAGAGTTCGGTGAAAAACGAGTCCTTGATACTCCCATTACCGAGTTAGGATTTGCCGGTCTTGGCGTTGGTGCGGCCATGGTGGGCTTGCGACCCATTGTCGAGTTCATGACCTTTAACTTTTCGATCCTGGCCACCGACCAGATCATAAACTCAGCCGCGAAGATGCTCTACATGTCCGGGGGACAATACAAAATCCCGATAGTCTTTCGCGGCCCGGGTGGCTCAGCGTTTCAGGTTTCATCGCAACACTCACAGGCACTGGAATCCTGGTTCGCGTATTTCCCAGGCCTCAAAGTGGTAATGCCTTCCAGTCCGGCCGACGCAAAAGGTCTGCTGAAATCATCAATCCGAGATGACGACCCGGTAATCTTCATCGAGCAGGAACGGATGTATGGCAACAAAGGTGAAGTTCCGGACGACGAAGACTTTACCATTCCGCTCGGTGTTGCCGAGGTAAAACGAGAAGGAACCGACGCCACCATCGTGGCTCGTTCACTGATGGTTCCCGTGGCGCTCAAGGCAGCAGAGCAGCTGGAAAAGTCGGGCGTCTCCTGTGAAGTAATCGATCCTCGGACCATCCGCCCGCTAGACATCAACGCCATCGTAAAATCGGTAAAGAAAACTAACCGGCTGGTGGTGGCTGAAGAGTCGCACCCATTTTGCGGCGTCGGTGCAGAAATCAGTACGCAGGTGATGGAGCGCGCCTTTGATTTTCTCGATGCCCCTGTGAAGCGCGTTTCGGGTGCCGACGTGCCTATGCCTTATGCCAAGAACCTCGAGGAACTTGCGATTCCTACCGTGGATCAAATTGTCGCGGCAGTGCGGGAAGTTTCGTATATCGATTAGTCTTCCGATGCCGGTGAATATCAGGACAAATTAAATGGCCACTCAGGTAATCATGCCCAAGCTCTCGCCCACCATGGAGGAGGGCCAGATTTCACGCTGGTTAAAGAAGGAAGGCGACAAAGTCTCGCTCGGTGAACCGCTAGCCGAGATCGATACCGATAAGGCAACCATGGAAATGCAGGCGCTCGCGAGCGGCGTGCTGAGAAAAATAGTGATAAACGAGGGTGAGTCGGCTCCTTTGGGTCAGATGATCGCAATCATCGGTGAGCCCGACGAAGACATATCTCAGGTTTTGAGCACGGCGGCCAAACCGGCACAGGAATCGGCCCCGGCCCCACCCGAACGCGAGAGCAAGCCAGAGCCGGAAAAGGCCCCTGCGGTTGCCGCCTCTGCCGGAGATGGCAACGGACGGGCTGCTACCCCGGTGGCGGCCGGTGATCGTCTGATCGTTTCTCCTTTGGCGGCGCGAATGGCTGCAGAGTCAGGGATTGACCTGCGTTCAATTAGTGGCAGCGGACCCGGTGGACGCATCATTAAGCGCGACATCGAGGCGGTGCTTGAATCTAAGGTGGCACCGGCGCGTGCGCCGCAGCTGCGCGTAGTTGTGCCGGGAGCGCAAAAAGCCGCCTTAGGTGCTTCTCCTTATCGTGACGAACCAGCGAGCGAAATGCGACGTACCATCGCAAAAAGGCTTGTTACCTCACTCGGCCCCGTGCCCCATTTCTTTCTCACCACTGAAATCGAAATGGATCGAGCCGCAGAGATGCGTCAGGGGATAAATGCTCTCGATCCAGACCTCAAGATCAGCATCAACGACATTATCATCAAGGTTGCAGCTTCGGCCTTGATTCAGCATCCACAAGTTAACGCGTCATACCAGGACAAGGCTGTGAGGTACTACGAGCGGGCTGACGTTGGCGTCGCGGTAGCAATTGACGAAGGCCTGATCACGCCAGTGATCCGTTCGGCTGACCTGAAGTCACTCTCAGAAATTGCCGTGGAAGTGCGCGAGCTGGCAGAGCGGGCCCGCAGCCGAAAGTTACGCCCCGAGGAATACACCGGGGCGTCCTTCTCAATAAGCAATTTGGGAATGTTCGGCATCGACGAATTTACGGCAGTAATCAATCCCCCTGAAGGCGCGATTCTGGCTGTTGGAGCAATGGCGGCAAAACCTGTAGTGCGGGACAAAGAGGTTGTGGTCCGGCAGATGATGAGAGTGACCATGTCGTGCGATCACCGGGTAATCGATGGCGCCACCGGAGCAAAGTTTTTGCAGACCTTCAAAAAGATCCTCGAGAATCCACTCTACCTCGTCGTGTAGTTAATTAGGTCTTGCCTGCGCGGCAATGTTGCGGAGCATACCTGCAAATACTTGAGCATGCAGGGGATACAAACCGTACCAGTACATTTGCCCCAAGGCCCCCAAGGGGTCGAAGATAGCAGTCTGATGAATCTCAGTTCCCTGCTGTAGCGGCTTTACCTCGAATTCCAACCAGGCCCGGCCCGGCAGATTCATTTCGGCAAACAGTCTCAGACGCTTGTCAGGCTCGTACTCTTCGACCCGCCAGAAATCCAGAGATTCTCCGACCCGTAACGACTCAGGATCGCGCCTACCGCGGCGTAATCCCACACCCCCGAGGACGTAATCAACTAAACCGCGCAAGCGCCACAACCAATTCGCGTAGTACCAGCCTCTCTCACCTCCGATTCGCCGTATTGGTGCGAAAGCCTTCTGAGGACTGGCCTTTACTCGAATCGTTCGGTGATCCACTAGTCGATTGCCAAATTTTACGCCGCCAAAAGACCGAGCCGGGCCAGCCGACGACACGGAATCAGACCAACGAGTTTCGTTTGAATACTGTTCCTCTTTCTGTAGGACCTTGTAAATGGCTTCCCCAATACCTACAGGTCGAAACTTAAAGTCTTGCAAAGCATCGTTGTTCTTAACTATTGTGGGATACCGAATACTGTCGATCAGTTTTCGCCCAATGCGAGCATAAACAGGAGTTATCAGATTTAACCAGAGACTGGATAACCAGGGCGTCAAGAAGGGCACCGGAATCATGAATCGCTTTAGCCCTCGCTGGCGGGCATACTCCTTCATGATGCCACTATAGGAAGTCACATCTGCGCCGCCAATCTCATAAATGCGACTTTTTTCGAGAGGAACATCGATCGCCTCGAGAAGATAACGCAATACATCATCAATAAAGATCGGCTGTGCTTTAACCCGCACCCATTTAGGAGTAACCATTACCGGCAGCCGTTCCACCAGGTTTCGAATCAACTCAAATGAAAGGCTACCCCACCCGATAATGATTGAGGCTTGTAGTTCAACTGTGAGCGCAGTGGAGCTCCGAAGAATGCTGCCCACCTCGAGTCGACTACGCAGGTGCGGCGACAGAGTTTCGCGGTCCGCGCTCAAACCGCCCAGATAAATGATCCGCTTAACGCCGGCCTGGCTGGCGGCATTCGAGAAATTGATTGCCGCCTGTCGATCCTGTTCCTCAAACGAGCCCCTGGAACCCATTGAATGCACGAGATAATAAGCAACCTCAATGTCGTTAAAGGCTGTCTTCAGACTCTCCGGGTCAAGGAGATCTCCCTGAACAGCTTCGGTTTTTTCGGCAACACGTCCGCGTAGATGTTCGGGACGGCGGGTGATACAGCGCACCCAGTGGCCCTTTTCAAGGTCCTTAAGCAGGCGGCCACCGACATATCCGGTGGCCCCCGTTAATAAAACGTTTTTCTTGTTCACAGGGTCAGTTAAATTAGAAGTTGTGCTTTAAGTTTCCGGGTGGGAGTTTTTGATTGAGCCGCCAGAAATTGTCAAAGTCATATTATTCGTTTTTCAGTACCACCAATCGCTCGTAATTGGGGCCATACTTTTCTCGTACGCGACTTACGGCGCAACTACCGTACCCTGTGAGGCAACTACTTGCCAACGGCCGTTCCGCTGTTCGAATACGTCCGTAAATCTGAGCACTACTTCGGAACGTTTTTCCTGGTAGCTACCGGCGGCGGTTGTTCTGCCGGTAACCACTGCCAGCCGACCGAGGGACCGAACCTTCACTTCATCTATCGTAAGCGACTCGATCTTCCGGTCTGCTGAGGCAAACGTTTCGCCAAGCACTTGCTGCTTTGTCAAAACACGGCCTGAGGGATCGATGACTGACCAATCGTCGGCCAGAATGTTGTTGATCGTTTCCCGGTCCCGGTCAACCCAGGCTCGGGCAAGCTTTTGCTCAATTTCGGTTAAAGCTCCAATTGTCGTTTGAGTATCGGGCAGCTGCCGCGAACATGAAACGGTTGCTATTGAGATTAGCAAGACGGTAATCAAACGTTTCATCACCAAGGCTCCTACGGTGTTGACCAGCAGGCTGCGAGCCGGCCTGCAATGTCTTAGAGAAACCACCTCGTCCGTATTCACAAGGCTTTGTTCGTGTGATTTCGTGGATCGTTTCTTTTGCCCAGAAAGAACGATCCACGAAGTTACACGAAATTTTCTCGAGTAAGTTTGACAGTATTTTTCAAAAGAATCGAGTTATTCCAATTTCTCATTCATTTGCTCGAGCACCTGCCGTACCTTAGGACTTGCGTCTTCCAGTAAACGGTTTAGATAGGCGTCACTACGCGGTTCGTCCGGGTAGTGTAAAGATGCCCCTGCTGCCAAAAAGGTCTGCACCAGGGCCAGATAAGCATCTTGACGCGCCGCTGCTCCGCCTGAGTACTGCGACCCATGCACTGCCCAACCCAGAGGCGAGCTATAGTGTGTGGAATCGAAAACGTCTACAGGAGCTCCGGCGGCAAGCAGAAGTCGGGCGTTTTGTGGTTGGCCGAACCAGGCGGCCTGATGCAAAGGCGTCCCAGAATCAAGTCCCGTCGCACTCAGGTCAGCACCTGCCCTGATCAAAAGTTCCACCGGGCGATTGTCGTTACGACCCGCGACATCAGCCAGCAACCGGTCTTCCTCGGGATTCCCGGTTCTGGCCAAACCCGGGTATGACGCCAGGATAGCCTCTGCTGCCGTCAAATCTCCATTCACGATGGCTACCGCCAGCAGATCCGGCTCATTCAATTGAGTGCTGCAACCTCGGCTTCTCAAAACTGCTACTACGTCGGCAAAGCCCCTCCGAATTGAGTGGGCATAAGCTGTTTTGCCGCCTGCCGTCCGGGCATCAATATCGGCGCCATGGTCGAGCAAAATTTCTACAGCCTTTACTCGCCGACGTCTGGCGGCGACATGGAGAGGTGTCTCTGAAAAATCGCCGTCTCGAAAGTTCGAATCGGCGCCTTGCTCCAGCAGGGTCCGGAGAGCACGATCACCATCTTCGCCGTAATCGAAGTCTAGTAACTTATGCAGCATGACTTTATTAAACAACGACCACTCTTGTGAGCACAGCTAAACACCACGCCGCCACCACCAGCCGCCCAAACCCAGGAAGACCACGATTGCCAGACCGTGCAACCCAAGCGCTGCCAGGTTTTGCGTTCCCACGCTCACCAAAACAACGATTACCACCCTACCTGGTCAGAATCGGCAGGTAAGCCTGCCAGGGTCCAACGGCATCGCCATATTGCTTTGCAAGCACTCGCACAGTCTGTCCGATATGACCCAGGTCATGCACGACCCAAGTGGCCAGCAGCTGACTGAGAGTCACAGTACCCAGCTCCGGATGCCTGCCCTGTTTCTGCAAAAGCTCTGGAGTAATTTTCAACTCATCCAGTTGTTTTAAACTCTCATACCTCAGGTGCTCGAAGCTGTCGAGCAGCTGAGAGAGAGTTTTACCTTTTGATTTTTCGAACATGGCGAAGCGGTCAAACGGCTCAAACGGGCGCGTTTCGCCTTGCTCGAGAATGATTCTGGCTCGGGGAATCCAATCAGTTTCCTCTCCATGAATCAGGTGGCCGACAATATCAAAAGGACTCCAGCTGTCCGGGCCTTCATTTTCTCTGATCCAGGGGTCCGACAACTCGCGCAGCAGCGACTTCATGGTCAGCGGCGTTTGTCTGAGAATCTCTTTAGCCTGGTCAAGTTGTAATTCCATCTGATTTTCACCGCCTCGTGTTAAGACCAGACAAAATCATACCACCAGCGGCGTAAAAACCTCTGTTGGGGCGGCCCTCCCAAGAAACCACCACGGGCTTAATAGGTTTGGTATTGGTGTAGTTTCGTATTGTTTCGTGTGATTTCGTGGATCGCATCTTTTGCGACGCAAACAGACGATCCACGCGCATCACACGAAATTACTAACGCCCGAACAAGATGGTTTCTTGTATGAAAATCAAGATGCCAGGTAAAACTACCTTGGCGGTGAGGAGATCTTCTTCTTTATCACGTAAAGCGAAGTACTCTTTTTTAGCATACAGTGCGCGTAGTTTTGGGTAAGGGGTTTCCGTGGCCGTCAACGGAACTGGAAAGGCCAAGAGCAAGGCACATATACCGGGCACTATTCGTCTAATCACTTCTTAGACCCCCAGCCAGACAGGTTTAGAGGGCAGACTCTTTAGTGACTTCAACAGTCCAATACCAAGATACACCCGCGCTCTTTGAGCGAGTAAGTATTACCTTAAGATTTTCTACCTGGTCAACAGGGAATAAAGCTGGAAGCTTGATTCCGCAAGGTGCGGGGCACTCAAGCGGCCGGCGAGATGTCTATCAGGTTAAAGCATTCATGAATTTCCGGCGCATCCAGAGTGTCGCACTCCATTAAGCGCGCCACCAAACGGCTGATTGATTCGGTTTCGGCTTTAACAATTCCGCAGGCCCGGTCGAGTTGTAAGTTGATTATTGCGTTTGTGGCTTCCTCAATGCGATCGAGGAGCGTCTGGCTGTGCGGGTTCTCACCGTTTCCCAGATGGATAGGTCCCAGCGGGCTCATGCCAAACTCGGCAACCATTTTGCGGGCTATCTCGACCGCCCGCTCAATGTCGTTTGAGGCTCCAGCCGTCATGGTATGGAGCAGAATCTGTTCAGCTGCACGGCCACCTAACAAAACGGCAATCTGATCTTCCAGATACTCGCGCCGCTTCATCAGCCGATCTTTCTCGGGAAGCGACTGCGTCACACCCAGAGCTCGTCCCCGCGGCAGGATCGACACTTTGTGGATCGGATCCCCGTTTTTTACAGCCAAACCCACTGCGACGTGCCCTGCCTCGTGTACCGCTGTGGCATAGCGCTCGTCATCGTCCATCATGAATCCCTGGCGTTCGGCACCCATCAGAATCCGGTCACGTGCATACTCAACGTGCTTGCGCCCCACTGCCTCGGCATCTTCGCGAGTTGCGGCAATGGCCGCCTCATTCATTAAATTGGCCAGTTCCGCACCTGAGAAGCCCGGGGTCCCGCGAGCAATCCATTTCAGATCAAGTTCTTTCTCAAGTCGAAGACCGCGCGAGTGAACTCTCAAAATTTCTTCACGTCCATTGACGCCGGCCAGGTTAACTGCAATCTCACGATCAAAACGTCCTGACCTGGTAAGTGCCTGATCCAAAATATCCGGACGATTGGTCGAACCGACTACGACTATGCTGCTGGTAGGTTCGAAGCCATCCATCTCGATGAGCAATTGATTTAGTGTCTGATCCTGATCCGCAGAGGCTGAATCATTGCTGCGTCCCCGCTGCCGGCCCAGTGCGTCAATCTCATCGATAAAAATTATGCAAGGCGAAAGCTTGCGTCCTTCGGCAAATAGCCGCCGCACTCGAGCCGCACCCACGCCGACAAACTTCTCCTGAAAACTAGACCCGGAGACAGATAGAAATGGTACTCCCGCTTCGTTTGCAGCGGCGCGGGCCAGCAGAGTCTTCCCCGTTCCCGGCGGTCCCGACAATAGAATGCCTCGTGGTGCCCTCCCTCCTAAACGACCAAAGCGCTGTGGATTACTCAGAAACTCAATGGTCTCTGCCAGTTCAGCTTTGGCTTCGTCTACCCCTGCAACATCCTCAAACTTTACGTGGTGTTGTTGGGTGCCAGTGCTCGCCCGAGTAAATTGCTCGTTGCGGCCGCTCATGCTGGCATGTACGCGCCAACCCACAAACAGCAGGAGTCCCAGGGTAAGGATCGGGGTGAACCAATTCAGTGCGATGGTGGCAGTTCCCGCTTGCAGTGGGCGAAACTCGATCGCGACATTCTGTTTGCGGAAAGCCTCAACCACACTTTGCTGGGCAGCTTCACTGGTGACAATTGCCTGCAGCATCGAGCCATCCTGTTGCCGCACGGTGAGTTTCTCGCCCTCAATGCTCAACGAAGCAGCTGTTTGAGTTTCAGCCAGCTGGTAAAGCTGCGAGTAGTTAACTGTCTGAATGACCGTTTTTTTGCGCTGAAGGAACAAAGAAATCGTCGCCGTTAACGCCAGGAGAAACAGAACAACCACCGTGAGCGTGAGTTTTTGGGACCGAATCAGTGCTTTAGGAATAGGGGAACGCATGAAAACTCTCCAAATAATGGCTTTAGTCCAGGTCTAAACTTTATTTACATGATATCGGGAATTCGGGAACGGTGGCTTGGGAGCAAGCAACCGTGCGCGAGAGTAGGGAGGCCTTAACTACAGCGTACCCACCATTTTCCAAGGCGGCGAGTACAGCTTTACTTTAGCAGCGATTTCCGAGCGAAGTCTAGTTAAAAGTGTCGACAACTGAATGAAAACGTTTCGTAACAACCGAACATGCCATGTTTTCGTACGCTCGACCCGCCAGCTACTAAGTTACCAGGAATCTTAAAAGTTAGAGGGTCTAACCATAGGGAGGACACGGGTTAGCACCAGCGAGAGCTCATTTGGAGCCAGTGGCATAAACGTTGCCGTGGGTGAAGAGAGGTCAAAGAGGTAACAGCACAAAAGGAGGAACGGTTTCAATGTTGTGGACAATCTTTGTGATTCTCTTAATTCTGTGGCTGCTCGGAGTTGTAAGTAGTTATACCATTGGCGGGTTTATCCACATACTGCTTGTGATTGCGCTGGTCGTGTTGTTGATCAATCTAATTCAGGGACGAAGGCCCGTAGTTTAAGGGGCTGAACCACACACTGTTTTGCCCTGCGCGCTGTGCCCGCGCATCCCGACCTCTACAGTGGCTCGGGCTGCGCGGGCGTCCTTGATTCAACTCGCTGGCGCCGTGCCGACTGTAAGTTCGGCTAGTAGCCTTCCCACCGGGTAAATATTCCGTTGCGAATCCCAATAAGGTGAGCGTTCATAGAAGAAGTTAAGCCGAGCGGTCGAGTCGTCTGCAAACTGCGGGTTATTCAGTTCTTGCTCGAACTCGTGTTTCAGCTGTGAATTCTCGTGCAACATCTCGCGGGCAAGCTTTTCCAGGATGTAGTTTTCTGCATATTCCTTCTGTTCGAAAATCGCATTGAAGAATCCCCAGGCGACCAACGAATCGGGCGCTTCGGGTTCCAGGAGGTTAACGGCTACGCGAGCTCCCTTCTGCGCCAAAGGTACTACTACTGAGCCAGGTGGAAACACACGGTCCTCAAGGATTGTCCTGGTTTTGAAAGACGGCAGCTGTCTGCCTTCGAATGGGCCGGCGGGCCAAACAACGTCCTCAAACCGGTAACTTTCAACAGCGAGCGTGGTGCCCTCAACTAGTCCTTGCAACTTCAAGCCATGAGCCTTAAGCACTTCAATTGGTTCTTTCCATTGGACCGGGACAATGTAATAAAGCGGAGGCGCAACCGCAGCCTTCACTCGGAACGTATCGAACATCGGCACAGTTAGGTCGAGCGGCTTTGTACCAAAGACCACGCGTTTGTCACCGGAGATTGAACTTTGCTCCGTTTCAGATTCCACTGCCTTCAGCTGATAGGGTTGAGCTTGTTCAGTTAATTCATAGCTGAGCGGCACGCGTCGAGCACGGTCATAGTCGGCACCAAGCTTCACGGCCCTTTCATCTGCAGCCCTGCCGGCTTGCAACAAGAGCTGCGGAGCTTTATTCACTTCTTCCAGCGTAAAGCGAAGGAAGTCATACGTACCCAGGACCCTTGAGCGATAATCCTTCAACATGTGTGTTTCGATCAGGATACCGGGTCGATTTCTTAGCGGTGTATAACCGGTTGAGAATCTGGGTGAGCCATTAAAGTCAGCTATGCCCTGAGAGAAATCCCGGTTGTCTTTGAATTCGAGATACCAGGACAAAACATTACCAGCGGCTTCTGTCGCTGGTTTGACCTTCCCGTCGATGACAGTTCTCTCCCAGGCAAGCAAATCGGGATCGATACCTTCATGGTGCTCAAAGTGATAGGTGATGTTGTAGCGATAATCAGCCCCATTCGTGACGTGGCAGTCTATAAACAGGTCCGGTTCCCATTTTTCCCAAAGACGCAGCCAGGCACGAGTTTCCGGAGTGTCAGCTTTCATGTAGTCGCGGTTCAGGTTCTGGTAGGTACTGGTCGTGCGCCAGCCCATCTGGCTTGGCCCGTTCTGATTTATACGATTATAGGGGCTGAACCTTTCATGCCCGTCGGTGTTGTAGATGGGAATGAAAAGCACTACGACGTGGTCCAGCAGATTTTGCAATGACCCGGTGATGGCGATATCACGCAGGAGTGCTAAACCGGCATCTTTGCCGTCGGGCTCGCCGGCGTGGATACACGCCTGAATTAAGACCACAGCTTTGTGCTTTTGTTTTACAGTTGGAGGAGAAAAATTACCGTTCTGAGCGGCGATTAGCAGCGGCAGGTCGCGCCCCTCGCCACTCTGTCCGAAACTCTCAAACTCAATCATTGAGGAAGCATCGGCCAGGCGCTTGGAGTACAGAATTGTTTCTGCATAACGCGGCGTTTCGCGATACTCGGTTTTTTCGGCATCTGTAAGCCACTCGGAAGGAACAGGGAATCGGGGATTGGCGGTCATATGTGAATTGCGGATTTGGGATTTCGAATTGCGAATTTCGGATTACAGAGGGGAAATTTTACCTCGAACTAGTCTGCAATCCGCAATTCAAAATCCGAAATTTTCTCAGACAAAGTCTTTTTGGCAAGAGCGGCACTTTGTGCGCCGGCGGGCGTTCAAAGTGCCGCACTCCAAACAACGGACGTACATTGAGCGGGCAAACCAGCCTGTGATAATTGCGCTCAAGCTGAGTATGCCTACCAGCAACAAAGCATTCAACAGGAACTCTCTCAAGCCTTGTGCCGCTCCATATTCCTCTTTTGATAATCCTGACCCCGCTCAAAGCCATGGCGAAACGCATCCTGAGAGGCGACATCGCCGTAATGCTTCTTCAATTCACTCTGCGTGACATCAAACGACTTGCCCCGGCGACTTGGATGTAAAGCCGCCGCGAAGCCCTGTCGGTAACTTACTTCATCAGTCACAAAACTACCGCCCACAGACTCGTAGTGTTCGGATTCGGCATCTCGCAAACCCAGCCACCAGGCTTCCGCCGCGGCATCCACAGTCTCAGCGCCCGCTTCTCTGAAAATGTTGTGTATCTTTTCTGCTTCCGCCGAGTTTTCGCCAAAAGCAATTACCACGGAGCGACCCATGCGCAAGGCGTCCTCGTAAAGATACAGTTCATCTCGTGGGAGACCCTGATTAAGGTTTTCTTCCAGGGTTTCACCGACTACG
>Ga0187892_10008318_pt1 | contig 14247 bp, 6 predicted proteins | sample MA1701073metaG_FD_139345 | JGI IMG/M metagenome (GOLD analysis project Ga0187892, IMG submission 139345) | Bio-ooze microbial communities from a basaltic lava cave in the Kipuka Kanohina Cave System on the Island of Hawaii, USA - MA170107-3 metaG ... | reverse complement strand
CCCGCGCAAACGGCTGCGTTCGGTGTCCTGGAGGCGTTTCTCGCCCGTCCTCGTAGCCTACCCCATTCAGGGAGTGAATCTCGGGCGAGCTGAGTTCAGAATCGTGCAACAGAAACTAACTAGGATCAGCGGGACTCCTCCCGCGATGACCATGCGGTCCTTGGGCAGACTCGCGGCGGCTCTTCTCGCGCTGGCGTCGCTCGCGCCCGCGCAGCCGTTCGGGCTCACCCATCGGATGCTGCCGGTAGACGTCGACTTCACGACGTCGGTCGCGTTGGGAGACGTGGACGGGGACGGAGACATCGATGCGGTCCTGGGGAATGCATTCTCCAACGGGCAGAACCGCCTCTACCTCAACGGAGGCGCGGGCCACTTCACGGACGTCACCTCGACGAATCTCCCCGTCCTCGTCGATTCGACCCTGAGTATCGCGCTCGGAGACATCGACGGGGATGGCGACATCGATCTGTTCGTCGGGAATCCGGCCTCCAGCACGAATCCGCAGAGCCGCCTCTACCTCAACGGAGGCACGGGAGTATTCACGGACGTCACGGGGACGAACCTCCCGAATCAGGCCAATTCGACCTGGGCTGTCGGGCTGGGGGACGTGGATGGAGACGGAGACCTCGACGCGTTCCTGGGAAACCACTTCGACCAGAACCGTCTTTATCTCAACGACGGGACGGGGGTCTTCGCGGACGTCACCGCGACGCAACTCCCGCCCCTTCTCGACAAGACACAAGCCGTCGCGCTCGGCGATGTGGACGGCGACGGCGACCTCGACGTGTTCATCGGAAACGGCTACGTGTTCTCGTGGGAGCAAAACCGCCTCTACCTCAACAGCGGGACGGGGTTTTTCACGGACGTCACCGCGACTCACCTCCCCGCCGTGAACGATGAGACGGAAGCGATCGGACTCGGGGCCGTGGCCGGGGACGGGGACCTCGACGCGCTCGTCGGGAATGCGGGTTCGTCCGGCCAGCAGAATCGTCTCTACCAAAACACGGGAATGGGAATCTTCGTCGACGTCACTTCGAGTTCCCTTCCCGCCCTTGTCGATGACACCTACTCGCTGGCGCTGAGGGACGTCGACGGGGATGGCGATCTCGACGCTCTTGTCGGGAACGGATGGCTCGGCAATCGTCTCCATCTCAACGACGGGTTCGGGGTCTTCACGGACGTCACGGCGACGCACCTTCCCCCTTCGGTCGGGTTAGCCCGTGCGCTCGCGCTCGAAGATGTCGACGCAGACGGCGACCTCGACGCCCTCGTCGGAATCCAAAATCTGCAGAACCGCCTCCTTCTCAACGATGGGACGGGCGCCTTCACGGATGGGACGGCCTCGCCGGGCCTTCCTCCCCTGATTTCGGCGACCTTCGCCGTCGCCCTCGGCGACTGGAACGGGGACGGAGCCCTCGACGCGTTCGCGGCCGAAGGCTCGGTGATCCAACAGGATAGGCTCTATCTCAACTTGGGCACCGGGGCCTTCTCGGATGTCTCGGCGACGAATCTCCCCCCGCTGATCCTGGACACGAGGGCGGTCGCGTCGGGGGACATGGACGGTGACGGGGACTGCGACCTGTTGCTCGGGAGCTTCAACGATCAGAATCGACTGTACCTCAACAGCGGGACCGCCGTATTCTCGGATGTCACCACGACGAACCTCCCGCCCCTCATCGACGCGACGAGATCGCTCGCGCTCGGGGACGTGGACGGCGACGGCGATCTCGACCTGCTGGTCGGGAACTGGAATCAGCAGAACCGTCTCTACTCCAACGTCGGCGTGGGAGTCTTCTCGGATGTCACCGCGACGAGCCTCCCATCCCTGCTCGACCCGACCACGGCGCTCGCGTTCGAGGACCTGGATGGGGACGGGGACATCGACGCCCTCATCGGTAACGCGGGACCTCACCAGGATCGCCTCTACCTCAACGCCGGGAGCGGGAGCTTCACGGATGTCACTGCGACGAACTTTCCGACCGTCGTCGACGGCACGACCGCGCTCGCGGTCGGGGACGCGGACGGCGATGGCGATCTCGACATCCTCGTCGGAAAGGCCTCTGCGACATTCACTGGGGCGCAGAATCGTCTCTACCGAAATGGCGGTGGCGGGGTGTTCACGGACGTCACGACGACGCATCTTCCTCCCATGTTGGGTCTTACGACGGCGGTCGCATTCGGAGATGCGGACGGGGACGGCGACCTCGATGCGTGGTTCGGGAATGTCCAGCAACAGGATCGGCTCTACGCGAACGACGGGACGGGGGTGTTCGCCGATATCACCACGGCGAACGTGCCGGAGGTCCTCGAGACGACGTACGCCCTGGCGCTCGGCGACGTCGACGGCGACGGCGACCTCGACGCGTACGCAGGGAATGTGCAGCAAGACCACATCTACACGAACCTCTCCCGTCAGCTCGCCTGGAGAGGGATCCCGCGAGCGGGAAAGCCCCTCGTCCTCGACCTCTGGGGCCCGGCGAATGGATTCTGGCTCCTCGCGGCGTCGCTCGGGAGCGCGAGCATCCCGCTCCCTCCGTTCGGCACCCTGCGGCTCGATCCGGGGTCCCTCATCGTCTGGAGTGGAGGCATCCTCGATCCCCAGGGTCGGGCGAGTGTCTCCTTCCTCGTCCCCTCCGTACCCGCCCTCGTGGGTGCCTCGGTCTACTGGCAGGCGGGCATCGGACCGCCGCCATTCCTCACGAACCTCGAGGTCACGACCGTCACGAACTTGTGAAGGGGGCGCGGAAGGCGACGGCTCTCGAAGGAGCGAGGCGCCCGCAGCTCACCGCGACACTCGCGGGCGAGGCTCCGCAACTTCGTCCCCTCTTCCTGCGCGTCAACCGTGCCGCCTTCGGTCGTGCCGCGCAGGAGCGTGTTCGCTCGCGGTCGACGTCACGCGCGGCGCGTTCTCCTTCCGCATCGGCCCCGACTTCCAGCTCCTCGTCGACGAGATCCGGCTCGCGGGCCGATTCGCCGTGCTCGAAGGCGAGCGCGGCCTCGGGGCCGTGCCCGCCGACCGGCGCCTCGCCCGTGACCCCGTCGGCGACCCGGTCGGACTGGAACCAGAACTCCGCCGTTCTTCCTGCGCTCTCCGGGCTACGCCTGGCAGCTCGTCGAGATCGCGCCCGGCGGGGCGCTCGAGATCGACGTCACCGGCGCCCTGCCGGTGGAAGCGGCCGTCGTACGGGTGCGTTTCGCCGACCGAACCTGGTGGTGCGAGGCCGACCGCGCGCTCGCGGCCTCGCCCGCTCGCGTGCGGATCGAGTCGCTCACGGCGGGGGCGAAGCTCGTCGGCGTCGAGCTCGCGCCGCTCGCGGGGACGCTCTACCTGCCGGCGAGCTGGGGCGTCGCTCCGACCGCGGTGGTCGTGGCCCCCCATTGCCTTCTCGATCGTGGTCGACGTGCCGCCCGGCGGCCGGAACGACGTTTCGATCGTGGTCCCGCCCCCCGCGGACGTCGAGGTCGTCGCGCTGGAGCGCTCGACCGGCGCGCGGGCGTAGGTCGAGAGCGTCAACCGGAACGCGGAGCGGCCGGAAGGCGTGACCGGCGCAACCCTCGAGGCGGCCCGCTGGAGCGAGGACGCCGGAGCCTGGACCTTCCGCGCCCCCCAGGGCTGGATCGAGCTCAATACCTGGGACGACGACTACGAGTTCGTGGACTCACGCTTCGAGGCCCTGCCGGGCAAGAACCGCTTCACGCTCGAGCTCACCCGCTCCTGCGGGGTCGAGATCCGCCTCTTCGACGGCGACACGGCGCTCCCCTGGCCGAAGGGCCTCGATTCGCACCTCGCGGGGCTCGACCACGAGGGCCGGGAGCGCACCACGGCCTGGCGCGACGACCACGTGCGCAGGGGGGCCTCCGCGCCGGGCCGATACCGCATCGTGTTCGGCGAGGTGTCCGGCTACCTCCCGGTCGAGGACGAGGAGGTCGAGATCCCGCCCGAGACCTTCGTCGAGCACCCGATCCGGCTGCGGCGCAAGCCCTGAGACGGTTCCACGGCTCCGGCCGGCGGCTCTGACTCGGCTCGGCCCCACCGGAACGCTCGGGCCGCGAGCGGGTTCAACCCTTCCCCGTCACCCGCGCCCCGAGAATCCCCGGACGAGGAGATGCCATGAGAAAGCGGCTCGCGTTCGCCCTTCTGGTCGTCTCGGCCCCCTCGATCGCGCCGGCCCAGGTCCAGACCGGGCCGCCGCTCCCCTGGCCGATCCTGTACGTGCGCTGGCCGAACTTCACGAACGCGCCCTTCGACCATGCGCTGGAGTTCCAGCCGGGGACGAATCTCGTGCTGCGGAATCCGGACGGCTCACAGACGAACCTGACGAGCTTCTTCCTCGGGGCGGCGAAGGACCCCGAGATCTCCTTCGACGCGACGAAGGTGATCTTTGCGGCGAAACTGAACGCCGCTGACCAGTGGCACATCTACGAGATGCCGATCGCGGGCGGCGCGATGACGCAGCTCACCTTCGGCCCCGGGAACGACACGGATCCCCACTACCTGCCGGGGAGTCTCGGGTTCGTCTTCCTCTCGAACCGCGACGGCGAGTACGGGGAGGACGGCTCCCTCGGCGTCGACCAGACGCCGTTCAACGTCGCCGATCCGCAGAACTCCGTGCTCTGGATGGCGGAGCCCGACGGGAGCAACCCGCGCCGGCTCTCGCAAAACCTCTCGAGCGACCAGCGCCCGATCGTGCTCCGCGACGGCCGCATCGTCTGGTCGCGCTGGGAGCGCGCGGAGGACCGGCCGAGCTCGCGTTTCCCCCTCTTCCACATGCGGCTCGACGGCGGGATCGACTTCGGCGACCACCAGGGGGTCGACGAGCTGTTCGGGAACCACCTCGTCGGGAACGGCTCGGGGATCGACGACCCGCGCGAGCTGCCGAACGGCTTGATCGTCGCGATCCAGCACTACTTCGTGAACGTCTTCCGGTCGGGCACGCTCGTCCTCATCGATCCCGACGCGCCGACGGGGCCGCCTCCCCAGTTCCAGTCGCTCTTCGCGAACCTCTCCCCCTCGATCACCGGCGCGGACGTTCCCGAGCCCGACGGGCGCTACAAGGCGCCGCGCCCGCTCCCGGACGGCAGGTTGATCGTCTCGTGGAGTCCCGGGCCCGTCTTCGCGAACCAGACGCCGGCGCCCGACTTCGGCCTCTGGGTCGTCGATCCGGCCGTCACCGATCTCCTCGGGAACGTGATCCGCACCCTCTACCTCAACGACCCGCTCGCGGACGAGACGGAGGCGATTCCCGTCGTCCCGTACGCGACGTTCCACGGCCAGGCCGAGCCCGACGTCATCCCGCCCTGGACGAGCGCGGCGACGACGGGGTTCATCGGGACCGCGGACGCGGGCGTGGGCAACTACAACATCGCGAACAAGATGCACGGGACCTTCACCCCCGCCCAGGTGGTGAAGTTCCGGTTCCTGAAGGGGGTGCCCATCCGGTTCACGGATCCCGACTTCACGAACCCGCAGGCGCTCCAGCGCGGGCGCACCCCCTACGAGGCCTCCGAGGTGATGGGGGAGATCGACCTCGAGGCGGACCGCTCCTTCCTCGTCGAGGTCCCCGCGGATGTCCCGTTCACGTTCCAGAGCCTCGATGCGAACGGCATCGCCCTCGTGAACGGCACGAACTGGCGGCAGGTCTTCCCGGGGAAGGGGACCACCTGCACCGGCTGCCACGCGCGGTTCACGCCGGGGCCGCCCTTCGCCGCCTCGATCGCGGCCACGAAGACGCCGGTTCCCGTCGGCCTCTCCGGCGCGGGGAAGCGCGTCGAGTACCTGCGCGACGTGCAGCCGATCTTCGACGCGAAGTGCATCCAGTGCCACGACGGCTCGGATCCGGCAACGGGCGGAGGGCTCGACCTGCGCGACCATCCGGGGGTCTACTTCCCGACGTCGCCGGGCGGGCCCGGCATCTGGAACCGCTCCTACGAGAGACTCCTGCAGACGGATCGGTTCGGGACCGAGGTGCCGCCGAACCAGATGACGATCAACGGCCAGCCCGTGGGCACGCTCTCCCAGAACGCGATCTTCTTCTCGAAGTACGTCGCGAACGGCCGCGCCCGCCAGTCCTTCCTCGTCTGGAAGCTCCACGGCCAGCGCCTCGACGGCTTCACGAACAACACGTTCCCCAACGACGTGAACTACACGGGCGGCATCATGCCGCCGCCCGGCTCCGGCGTGCCGCCCCTCACCCCCGAGGAGATCGACGCGATCGAGCTCTGGGTCGACCTCGGCGCGGGCTGGTCGGCGGCGACCGGCGAGAACCAGACGCCCGACGTCGCGCTCCTCGTCGAGGGGATCGCGAACATCGGCGCGACCGTCCCCCTCACCTTCCGCTCGCGCCAGGACCCGGGAGCGCTCTACGTGGGAGCGGCCTCGTTCGGGTCGTCGCCCGGACTCGACCTCCCCGGCGGCGTCCACGTCCCTCTCAACCCGGACGTTCTCTTCCTCCTCTCCCTGCTCCCGGGTCCCGGCGTGTTCAACGACTTCGTCGGGACGCTCGACGGCGCGGGCCGGACGACGGCGCCCCACCTCGCGATCCCGAACGAGCCGGCGCTCGCGGGCGCCGCGTTCTACATGGCGTTCGCGACGTTCGACCCGGCGACGGGAACGCCGCTCCACGCTTCGCCAGCGGCGCTCATCGGGATCGTGCCCTGAACCTCACCGCGCCGCCAGCGGCCAGAACCACGGCAGCACCACCATCGTCACCACGAACACCACCGCGGTCAGCGCGCCACCGACCCTCAGGTAGTCGGCGAACCGGTACCCGCCCGGTCCCATCACGAGCACGTTGGCCGGGTGCGAGACCGGGCTGGTGAAGCTCGACGACGCCGCCATCGCCACGGCCATCATCAGCGCATGCGGGGAGAGCCCCAGTTCCGCCGCCGTATTCAGGACGATCGGCGCCATCAACAACACCAGCGCCGCCGTGGGAATGACGGTCGTCGCCACGAACGTGATCAGCATCAGCGCCGCCATCACCGTCGCCGGCCCGAACTCGCCCACCGTGCCGACCACGCCGTCGGCCAGCAGGCGAGCCGCCCCGGTGGCATCGAGCGCTTCGCCGAGCGGCAGCAGCCCCGCGATGAGGAACACGGCCTTCCACTCGATCGCCCGGTGGGCCTCGACCATGGTGAGGCAGCGCGTCACCACGGTCAGGGCGGCGCCCACCACGGCGGCGATCGAGATGGGAGCCAGCCCGCTGACGGCGGCGCCCACCACGCCGATCATGATGGCCGCGGCCACCCAGGCCTTCTCCGACCGCGGAGTCTCCTGCGCGGCGGCCGTCAGCACGATGAACTCCGGGACCTCGCCCAGGGCTCGCAGCCTCTCGCGGGGCCCGTAGAGCAGCAGCGCGTCGCCGTGCTGGATGGTCAGCTCGCCGAGGTTCGAGCGGATCGCCCGCCCGCCACGCCACACGGCGAGCAGGCTCAGACCGTACTGGTCGCGCAGGCGCAGTTCCGCCACGGGGCGCCCCGCCAGCGTCGAGCGCGGCGCGAGCACCGCCTCCACCATGCCCACGCGGTCGGATTCCAGCAGCTCCTCGTCTCGGGGCAGTTCGCGTTCGACGCGGAGGTCCTCGATGGCCCGCAGGGTGTCGAAGGTCTCCCGCGTCGCCAGAACGAGCAGGCGGTCGCCCGCGGCGAGCGTGGGCTCGGGATCCGACCCCTCCAGCGCCGCCCCGTCGCGGATCACGCCCAGCAGACGCACCCCCGGCACGCTCGCGAGAGCGGCCTCCTCGAGCGGGCGGCCTGCCAGGGGGGATCCCGCGTCGATGCGCCCGACCTGCAGCCGGCCGGACAGGCCGAACTCCTTCTCCAGCTTGGCACGGTCCAGTGCTTCGACCGAGCTGAATTCGCGGGCGTCCGAGAGCCGAGCCACCGCGGTGGCCGGACCATGCACGAGCAGGTGGTCGCCGGACGCGAGCGTCTCCAAGGCCGGACTGAAGAGCAGCGGACCCTTGGGATGGCGCAGCGCGAGCACATGAACGCCGAGCCGCGAGTGAAACTCCGCCTCGGCCATCGTCCGGCCCGCCAGCGCCGGGGTGGGCGCGAGGGTGGCGAGCGCCGTGCTCCCGGTCGTCAGGAGCAGGTCCACGCCGGCGGCGCTCTCATCGAGCGAGACGGCGCTCCATCCCGCGAGGGCCTCCTTGCGCTCCAGCCGCCCCTGCACGAGCAGCCGGTCGCCCGCGGCCAGTCTCTCGCCGGGCGCGGGTGCCAGCAGGTTCCGCCCCGGGCGGCCGATGCCGAGCACCTGCAGGCCGAGCATCCGGCCGAGCCGCGCCTCCTCGAGCGTGTGCCCCGCGAGCGGCGAGTCGGCCGGCAGCGCGAGCTGGAAGAGCCGCTCGCGCAGGCTGTACTGCTCGCGCAGGTCCAGGTCCCCGGCCAGCGAGGACTCCACGGCCACGTCGCGCCAGCCGAGCAGCCGGCGGCCGAACAGCACCATGAACGCCGTCCCGACGCCGAGGATGCAGAGCCCGACCGGGGTGAAGTCGAAGAATCCGAACGGCCGCAGTCCGGCGTCGCGCAGCGCGTCGCTGACGAGGATGTTCGGGGGCGTGCCGATGAGGGTCGTGAGCCCGCCGAGCAGAGAACCGTAGGCCAGCGGCAGGAGCACCCGCGAGGGCGCGATGCCCGTGCGCCGGCTGATGTCCATGATGACCGGGAGCATCATCGCGGCGACCGCGACGTTGTTCATGACCGCCGACAGGAGGCCGCCGCTGAGCATGATCACGGCGACGAGCCGTGTCTCCCCGGAGCCCGCGAGGCGGAGCACGTGATTCCCGATGCGGCCGGCGACGCCGGTGCGACCGAGGGCGCCGCTCAGGATGAACACGGCCCAGACGGTGATGACGGCCGCGTTGCTGAAGCCGCCCAGCGCCTGCGCGGGCGTGACCAGGCCGCTCAACGCCAGCGCCCCCAGCGTCAGCAGCGCCGTGGCCTCCATCGGAATCCACTCGGTCACCAGCAGCACCACGGCGATCCCCAGGATGACCAGGACGAGCGCGATTCCCATGTCGCCGTCAGTACGGCCAGAAGCGCGGGATGAAGTAGACCGAGATCACGCAGAAGAGGATGTTCAGGGGGATGCCCACCTTCATGAAATCGGCGAAGCGGTATCCGCCCGGGTTGTAGACCATGACGTTCGTCTGATACCCGATCGGCGTCGCGAAGCACGTCGACGCGGCGAACATCACCGCCATGAGGAACGGCTTGGCCGACACCCCCAGGTCCAGCGCGGTGGAGATGGCGATCGGCGCCAGCAGCACCGCCGTGGCGTTGTTCGACATCACGGCCGTCAGCGCGGTGGTCAGCACGAACAGCGCGCCCAGCACCGCGGTGGGCCCGTAACGGCCGGTCAGCTCGACGGAATGTTGCGAGATCCACTGCGCCGCGCCGGAGTTCTCCATGGCCAGCCCCAGCGGGAGCACTCCGGCGAGCAGGAAGATCACCTTCCAGTCGATCGCCGCGTACGCCTCCTCGAGCGTGATGCAGCGGGTCACCACCATCGCCACGCAGCCCAGGATCGCCGACACGAGGATCGGCATGACGTTCAGGGCCGCCAGGCCGACGACGGCGCCGATGATGGCCAGCGCGAACGGCACCTTCTTCCGGCGAACGGTCGGCCGCTCGACCTCCTCGAGGACGATGAAGTTGCGGTCGCGGCGCAGCCGCTCCATCTCCTCCTTGCGGCCCTGGAGCAGGAGCGCGTCGCCGATCCGCAGCCGCACCCGGCTGAGCTTCTCGCGGATCGGCCGGCCGCGCCGCTGCACCGCCAGCACGATGGTCCGGTAGTAGCGGCGGAAGTCCGTCTCCACCAGCGTGCGGCCCACCAGGCGGGATTGGGGCGCCACCAGCGCCTCGACCAGCGTCAGGTCCTCCTCCTGGAGAGTCGAGTCCTGCAGCTTGAACTCCGGCTCGATCTCGAGTCCGGTCGCGGTCTTCAGGTTCATCAGGCTGCCGATGGCGCCGCGCACCAGCAGGATGTCGCCGGCGCGCAGCGGCTCGTTGAGCGGCGACCAGATCATCCGCTTGTCGCGCAACAGCTCCAGCACCATCACGTCATGGTTCTTCGCCAGCTCCCTCTTCCGCACGGTCTTGCCGATGAGGGGGGAATCCGGCAGCACGCGCAGCTCGGTGATGTACTTGCCGAGGCCGTAGGTCTCGACCAGACGGCCTGCCTGGCGCGCCGGCAGGAGCCTCCGACCGACGAGAAAGAAGTACAGCGCGCCCACGCCGAACAGGATCAGGCCCAGCTTGCTGAACTCGAACATGCGGAAGGCGCCGTGCCCCGCCTCGATGGAGATGGAGTTGACCAGCAGGTTCGTGGAGGTGCCGATGAGCGTGCAGACCCCGCCGAACTGGGAGGCGAAGGAAAGCGGGATCAGGAGCTTGGAGGGGGAGACTTTGTGCCGGGCGCACACCGCCAGCACCAACGGGAGGAACACCGCCACCGCGGCGGTGTTGTTCACGAACGCGGAGATCACCCCGATGACCGCCATGAGGACGAGCAACAGCGCGGACTCGCGGCCGCCGATGCGGATCAACAGCGCGCCCACTGCGCCGAGGGAACCGGTCTTCTCCAGCCCGGCGCTGAGGACGAACATGGCCCCGACGGTCACGGTGGCCGCGTTGCTGAAACCGCTGATCCCGTCCTGGGGGGTGATCCACCTGCGCGCGTCGATCCAGTCGGTCCACTCGCCGAGCACACCGATGACCAGCAGCGCCGCGAGGATCATCATCGCCACCAGGTCCACGGGAAACCGCTCCGTGGCGAAGAAGTAGACGGCCATCCCGAGGATGACGATGACCAGCGCGATTTCCATGCGTACCCGACCGAACGCCCCCACAATGGCGATCCACCCGCGGAGGGTGCAAGCCGAATGCGCGGGAAGAAGGGGGTCGCGTCTCCGCGGCAGCCTCGTCCGCGACGGGACGACCCGTTCGGCGGGAAAGGCCTCTCAGAAGCCCTTCGCGTCGAGCGAGAACTCTCTCGCGCGCACGCCGGCCCGGTGCGTCCCGAAGCCGAAGGGGGTCGGCTCGTAGGCGCCGACGGGCTCGGCCTCCGCGGCCTCGGGGACGTCGAGGCCGACGCCCCAGTAGACGGCGTTGACGAAGAGCCGCCGGAGGTCGGCGCACTCGAGATCGACCGAGGACCCCAGGGTCGAGCACACCACGCGCTGCGTCGCGCCGCCCTCGAGCGGGCGATCGCGCACCCACACGATCGGCATCATGGGGTCGTTCTTCGGCCCCTCGAGGGCCGGCGCGTCGGGCGTCATGCCATCGAGGATGCGGCCGCGCACGAGCATGCGCGCGTCGTCCGGCAGGTCGCCGATGGCGTAGACGTCGGTCGGCCCCCACAGGTCGCGAACGCCGCGCAGCACCGGGTGGCCGGCGTGCTTCGGTTCGAGCACTCCGCGCGTGCTCTGCGAACCGTGCGCGCCGTGGTGGGCCACCCAGGTCTCGCCGAGCACCTGGCGGCCGAACCCGCCCGGCCAGGTCTCGCTGCGCCAGTCCCAGTGCGCGTACGGACTGCCGGGGTTGCGCCGGTACTGGAAGGCGTGGGTCGCGGTGCGGATGCCGAGGATCGGCCGTCCGGACTCGATGTAGCGCACGAAACGTGCCATCTCCGCGTCCGGCCACTCGCGGAAGCGGGTGAAGAGCACGAGCATGTCCGCCGTCTCGAGGTGCTCGAGTCCCGGCTGGACCGCGGCCTGCGCCGGATCGATCGCGCCGGTCTCCGGGTCGGTCGAGAAGCTCACGGTGCAGCGGAAGCCGTGCCGCTTCGCGAGCAACCGCGCGAGCATCGGCAGCGCCTCCTCCGAGCGGTACTCCTCGTCGCCCGCGACGAGCACGACGTGTCGACCCCCGCCGGGCCCGTCCCCGCCGGGAAGCTGCAGCACCCGCTCGTCCGGCGGCACCGCCACCGCGAGACCCAGTGCTAGAATCGTCGACCCGCCCATGCTCGCACTCTAGCCATTCGGGTCCGGGTCGTCGACGCGATGCCCCGTCCCCTCGCCGCAGCGGGCCTCGTCGCGCTCGCGGCCCTCGCATCGCCCGCGCCCCGTCCGGCGTCCTCGCCGCTCCGCGCCGGGGACCGCGTCGTCCTCGTCGGCGGCGCGCTGGCGGAGCGCCAGCAGCACGACGGCTGGCTCGAGACGCGCCTGCAGCTCGGGTTTCCCGAGCTGCGGCTTTCCGTCCGCAACCTCGGCTTCAGCGCCGACACGCTGACGGTGCGCCAGCGGACCGAGGGCTTCGGCAGGCCCGAAGAGTGGCTTTCGCGCGCGCGCGCCGACGTGGTCTTCGCCTTCTTCGGCTTCAACGAATCCTTCGAGGGCCCAGACGGGCTCGACGCCTTCCGCCGAGATCTCCGCGCCTGGGTCGAGCACGTGCGCTCGCTCTCGAGCCCCAAGGGCGAGGCGCTCCGCGTGCTGCTCTTCTCGAGCGTGCCCTACGCCAACCCGGGGAGCGCCCGTCTCCCCGACGGGCGTGCGATGAATGAGCGCCTCGCCCTCTACGACGCGGTCCAGGCCGAGGTCGCGCGCGATCTGGGCATCCCCTTCGTCGACCTCGCCACTCCGATGCGCGAGCGCCAGGCGCGCGGGGCGGACGGCCTGACGATCAACGGCGTCCACCTGACCGCGGAGGGTCACGAGGTCCTCGCGGACGCGGTCGCCCGCGCCTTCGGCGTCGACGCGCGCCCCGACCCCGACCGGGCCGAGGCCGTGCGGGCCGTCGTGCGCGAGAAAAACCTCCTCTGGTTCAACCGCTACCAGGCGACCGACGGCTACAACGTCTACGGCGGCCGCTCGTCGCTGAAGTACGAGGGCGTCACCAACTTCGAGGTGCTGCAGCGCGAGCTCGAGGTGCTCGACGCGATGTGCGACGCGCTCGACGGCGCGATCCGCGCCGTGGCGCGCGGCGAGCCGCGGCCGGCGCTGCCCGCGATCGGTGAGGGCGGCATCCCGCCCCGGATCGAGGTCGCGACGAACCTCCCCGGCGAGGGCGAGGGCGGCGCGCACGTCTACCTGTCGGGCGAGGAGGCTCTCGCGAAGATGACGTCCGCGCCGGGGACGCGCGTGGAACTCTTCGCCGACGAGGCGCGCTTCCCGGTACTCGCCAACCCCGTACAGATGTCCTTCGACACCCGCGGGCGGCTCTGGGTCGCGGTCTGGCCGACCTACCCGCACTGGGAGCCCGACCGTCCGATGGACGACAAGCTGCTGGTCTTCGAGGACGACGACGGCGACGGCCGCGCCGACCGCGTCGAGGTCTTCGCCGACGATCTCCACAACCCGACGGGCTTCGAGTTCTGGAACGGCGGCGTCCTCGTCGCGAACCCGCCCGACGTGCTCTTCCTCGCCGACACGGACGGTGACGGGCGTGCCGACCGCCGCGAGCGCGTGCTCCACGGACTCGGCTCGGGCGACACGCACCACTCGGCCAACTCCTTCGTGCTGGGGCCCGAGGGCGCCCTCTACTTCCAGGAGGGCATCTTCCACCACTCCCAGGTGGAGACGATCCACGGCCCCGTGCGCAACCACGACGCCTGCGTCTGGCGCTTCGAGCCGCGCACGGGGCGCGTCGAGCGGTACGTGCCCTACGACTTCCTCAACCCTCACGGGCACGTCTTCGACCGTTGGGGTCAGGACTTCGTGACCGACGGCACCACGAACGAGAACTACTGGGTGCTGCCCTTCTCGGGACATCTCGACGAGCCGCGCAAGCACCCGAAGTATTTCCCGTTCTTCGCGCAGCGAAGCCGCCCCGCCGCGGCGACGGAGATCCTCTCGAGCCGCCACTTCCCGCCCGAGAGCCGGGGCAACTACCTGATCGCGAACGTGATCGGGTTCCGCGGCATCTTCCAGTACGCGATCGAGGCGGACGGGGCGGGCTTCACGGCGCGCGAGGTCGATCCGCTCGTCTTCTCCGCCGATCCCAACTTCCGGCCCGTCGACATCGAGGTCGGGCCCGACGGCGCCGTGTGGTTCCTCGACTGGCACAGCGCCTTGATCGGCCACATGCAGCATCACCTGCGCGACCCGAGCCGCGACCACGAGCACGGCCGCGTCTACCGCGTCGTGCACGAAGGCCGGCCGCTGCTCGAGCCCGAGCCGATCGCGGGCCGGCCGACCGTCGAGCTTCTCGAGCGCCTGAAGTCGCCCGACGACCGCGTGCGGTACCGCGCGCGCCTCGAGCTCGGCGGGCGCGACTCGCGCGAGGTGATCGAGGCCGCGCGGGCCTGGT
>Ga0187892_10008317_pt1 | contig 14247 bp, 12 predicted proteins | sample MA1701073metaG_FD_139345 | JGI IMG/M metagenome (GOLD analysis project Ga0187892, IMG submission 139345) | Bio-ooze microbial communities from a basaltic lava cave in the Kipuka Kanohina Cave System on the Island of Hawaii, USA - MA170107-3 metaG ... | reverse complement strand
TGGCCGGATAGTCGGATTGACGGATGGAGCGGTCGCCGAGCCCGATTCGGAGGCGACGACTTCGGCGATCGTTTCCGGCCGCGCCACGATCCGCACAGCGCCCGCCTCAAGGACGATTCCGCCGTCCCGGCGTAGCTCACGGACGCGCCCCACCATGCCCTCAGTGGTACGGACTCGATCCCCCACGCGCGCCCGCTGCGATCCGACCATCCGCCCATCCGTCGATCCGCCCTCTTTGACCTCCGCAATCGCCCGCTCCAGCATGCGTCGCGCTTCCCGTGCCGTCGCCTCGTCGACGGCGGCCCGGGCCTGCCCCAGCGCGGCCTCGACCGTCTTGCGAGCTTCCAGCAGGTATGCTCGCGCCTGATCGCGGGCACGCGTGTCCTCGGTGCGCTCGCGCCTGGTGGCTTCACGCTCGCGTTCCTTCAAGGTCGTCCGGCCGGCTGCGAGCCGGGCGGCTTCCTCACGAGCGGCGACCTCGGCCTCGAGGAGTGCGCGTTCCCGTTCACCCAGCGCCCTGGCTCTCGCTTCCACGTCGGCGAGCAACGCATCGAGCGCGCGCTCCGTGTCCGGCACGGCCCGCTCGGCATCCGCGAGAACCGCGTCCGCGACCCCCAGGCGTCGGGCGATTGCCAGGCCGTAGGAACGACCGGGCACGCCCTTCAACAGGCGATAGGTGGGCGCCAACCGCTCGGCATCGAACTGCAGTGACGCATTGACGACACCGACCGATTCGGTCGCGAGTCGCTTCAAGGCACCCAGATGCGTGGTCGCAAGCGTCACGGCGCGGCGACGCGTCAGGCTGCGCAGCGTCGCCGCGGCCAGGGCCGCGCCTTCGGCCGGATCCGTTCCGCTCCCGACTTCATCCAGCAACACGAGCGATTGGCCATCCGCGTGCGCGAGGATGTCGCGCAGCGCGGCGACGTGGGCCGAGAAGGTCGAGAGGCTGGCCGCGATGGACTGGCGGTCTCCGATGTCGGCGAATACGCGGACGAACACGGGAAGACGCGAATGCGGGCCGAGCGGCGGGAGGATGCCGCTCTGGGTCAGGAGGCACAGCAGTCCGACGGCCTTGATGAGTACCGTCTTGCCGCCGGTATTGGGACCCGAGATGAGGACGGTGCACTCATCCGGTGCGAGCTCGAGGTCGAACGCCACGACGTCGATCTCGCCACCGAGCAGCAACGGATGTCGGCCACCGCGGATCGTGAGCGATCCGCCCCCGATCTGCGGCGCAAACCCGTTGACCAGCACGGCGTACCGGGCCCGCGCGCAGAGATCGTCGAACGCCACGCACATCTCCCATCCCGACGCGATGGCGTCGACGTGCGGTCGCAGGAGATCGGTCAGGGCCCGCAGGACGCGCAGGACCTCGCGCTGCTCCTCCGCTTCGAGGGCACGCAGCTCGTTGCCCAGCTCGATGACTTCCGGCGGTTCGAGAAACACAGTGGCGCGGGTCGCCGATTCATCGTGGACGATGCCGCCGACCCGGCTGCGGGCCGTGCTGCGCACCGGAATGACGTACCGGCCCGCGCGCAGGGTGACGGCGGCATCCGGCGCGCGATCGCGCGGATCCAGGTCGCCCAGCAGGCGTTCCAGTCGCGCCACGAGCTTCTGCCGGGTCTCGCGCACCGCCCGGCGGGCGCGCGCCAGGTCCCGTGATGCCGCGTCCAGCACCGCGCCGTCCGGCGCGATCGATTCGGTGAGACGCGTTTCGAGCTGTTTCGCCGGCGCGGGCGCGCGCAACGCGGCGGTGCGCGGTGCATCGCGCTCGAGCCGGTTCAGCATCACGCTGACCGTGCGGATCGCCGCGAGGGTCACCGCCAGCTCGGCCAACGCGGTGCCGTCGAGCGCACTCCCGGGGACGCGCATCAGGGCGAGGGGATCGCCGATGTCCGGGATCGCCTCCGCGCGGATCGAGTCATCGGTGATGAGGTGAGCGGCCAGTTCACTGACCTGCGCGAGGGCTGCCTGAATCGTGGCGGGATCGACCAGGGGTGTTCGACTCAGGATGCGCGCGACACCCAACGGTCCCGCCGCATGCGCGGCGACCCGCTCCAGGGCGGCGGGGAATTCCAGAGTGTCCAGCACGGCGGTGGGGATTCCGCCTCCCGCGCTCATACGCCGGCCGATAGCTCCTCGCGCGCGATCTGGTTGATCAGCTTGCCATCCGCGCGTCCCTTGAGGGTTGGCATGACCCGGCTCATGACCTTTCCTACATCGCTCGCGCCATCCGCGATTGCCGCGCGCACCGCGGCGCGGATTTCGTCCGGGGGCGCTTGCGGGGGCAAGAACGCCTCCAAGGTACTGACTTCCGCTTGCTCGATGGCGGCGCGATCCGCCCGCCCGACGGCGGCGAATTGCTCCGCCGCTTCCCGCCGTTTCTTGATGCCGCGCCGGAGCACCTCCACCGATTCCTCATCGGTGGGAGGGTGTTGCAGCGCGAGTTCGTGGTTCTTGAGATCGGCGAGGAGCGTGGAAAGCAGGAGGGTGCGCGCCTGATCGCGGGATTTACGCGCCTCGTTCAGGGCGGCTCGCAGCCGCTCGCCGAGGCTCGCCATGTCAGGCGTGGCGCGGGCGCCGGTTCTTGCGCCGCGCCGCATTCATCTTCCGCTTGCGGCGCTCGCTCGGCTTCTCGTAGTGACGGTGTTTGCGCAAATCCGAGAGGATTCCGGCCTTCTCGCACTTCTTCTTGAAGCGCTTCAGTGCCCGCTCGAAGCTCTCGTCATCATGTATGACGACTTCCGGCATCGTGTGGCTCAACCCTTTCCCGCGTTGAGGGAGCGCGTGCGACGCGCTAACTGTGAGAGACCGCTCAAGTTAGCCGCCGCCCGCGCGAACACGCAAGCCCTAGCCCGGCGGCCACTTCATGAACCGTCCACCCAGCAGATGGACATGCAGATGATAGACCGTCTGTCCCCCATCCGGGTTCGTGTTGATCACCACGCGGTAGCCCCGATCGGCGATCCCCGACTCGCGCGCGAGTTGTCGGGCGAATCCGAGCAGCCGGCCCAGGACGGCGTCGTCCCCGGCGTCATTGAGTGATGCCACGTGATCGGTCGGGATGATCAGGACGTGCGTGGGTGCCTGCGGATTGATGTCCTGGAACGCCACGAAGTGCCGATCGCGCTTCACCACCGTCGCCGGAATTGCTCCCGAGGCGACCTTACAGAAGAGGCAATCCGGGTCAGGCGCCAAAGGCTTCCCGGATCTTGTTCCAGAAGCCCGGACTTTCGGCGGGCAGCTCGCCTTCCACGCTCTTCAGCTCCCGGAACAGGCTCTCCTGTTCCGGGGTGAGTCGGGTCGGCGTCCAGACCTGGATCCGCACGTGGAGATCGCCATGGCCGCTCTCCCCGAGTCGCGGCAGTCCCTTGCCCCGCAACCGGTAGATCGTCCCCGTCTGCGTGCCGGCCTGCACCTTGAGCGGCGCCGTGCCGTAGGGGGTGGGAATATCGACCTCGGCCCCGAGGGCCGCCTGACTAAAGGAAATGGGCAGGTCGTAGATCAGGTGGTCGCCCTGACGCTCGAAGCGGGGATCCTCGGCGATTTCGAGCACGGCGATGAGGTCGCCCGGCGGCCCGTTGCGCGGTCCGGGAACGCCCTGCCCGCGCACCGTGAGGTAGTGGTGGTCGGCGACACCGGCCGGCACGTCGAGCTGAACTGTCTTCTCGGCCTTCACCCGACCCTCACCGTGACACGTGGCGCAGGGCTCCCGGATGACCCGGCCGTCACCGGCACAGGTCGGGCACGGCGACACGGAGACGAACTGGCCGAACATCGACTGGGCCGCGCGCCGCACTTCTCCTGAGCCGCCGCAGGTCTCGCAGGTGACTGGCTTGGTGCCGGGCTTTGCCCCACTGCCCTTGCAGCTAGCGCAGGTGTCGAGGGTGCGGAGCTTGACCGATTTGGTCGTGCCGGTCGCCACTTCGGCGAGGGTGAGCTTGAGCGACACCTTGAGATCCGGCCCGCGCCGCCGGTCGCGGCGGGTGCGTTCGCCGCCACCGAAGAACGCGTCGAAGCCACCCAATCCCCCGAAGTCCCGCATGAAAATATTGAGCGCTTCGGTCAGGTCGAAGTGCGCGACGCCCGGTCCAAACGGCGAGCCGGCGCCGCGTAAGGCCGCCTCGCCATAGCGATCGTAGGCCGCCCGCTGATCCTCGTCGCGCAACACCTCGTAGGCTTCGGTGATCTCCTTGAACCGCTCTTCGGCTTCCGGAGACTTGTTGCGGTCGGGATGGAACTCCATCGCGAGCTTCCGATACGCCTTCTTGATCTCGGCCTCGGTCGCGTCGCGCTCGACGCCGAGCACCGTATAGAAATCGCGGCGGCGGCTCATTGCATGAGCTCCTCGACGAGCCGGCTCGTGTGGTCCACCAAGGCCACGACCTTGTCGTAGGGCATTCGGGTCGGACCCAGCACGCCGATCACGCCCGCCAGCGGTCCGGACCGGTACGACGAGGTCACGAGCGTGAACGCGGACAGATTCGGGTCGTGATGCTCGCTGCCGATCGTTATGGTCAAGCCCGGCGAGGTGCGCTCGGCCAGGGCGTCCCGCAGCCGATCGCGTCGCTCCGTCACCTCGAGCAGTCCCTGCAGTCTGGCCGCGGTGGCGAACTCGGGCTGCCCGGCGAGCAGCTGCGCGGACGACAGCAGGACCCCGCCGCCGAACTGATCGCCGCCGGCCGTGGACGGAACGTCAAATAGCTCCTCCGCCCCCTGCACGAAGATGTTCAGCAGCTCACTCGACTCCGCACTCGAGGCGGCATCGCGGAGGCGGTCGGGCAGCGTGGCCCGGATCTCCTTCAGCGTCAGCCCCCCCAGGCGCTCGTTGAGCACGACCGCGACCTGGGCCACACCCTCGGCAACCATGTGTGAGGGGACATCGACGAAGATCGTTCGCACCGCCCCGTGCTTCAGGGTCAGCACCAGCAACAGGCGATCGCTCGCCACCTGCACCAGATCGAGCCGCTCCAGCACCGCTTCGTCCAGGGAGGGGCCGATGGCCAGACCCAGCTCCTGGGTGAGGACGCTCAGCACCTGCGCCGCCCGGGCGAGAATCTGATCGACCGCGGTGCTGCGCCCGGCCAGCTCCTCGCGGATGTGGTGGGCCTCGTTCCGCGTCAACGCCGATGGGTGCATCAACGCGTTGACGTACATGCGATAGGCGCGATCGGTGGGGATGCGGCCCGCCGAGGTGTGGGGGTGGTAGAGGTACCCCTTCTCCTCGAGGTCACTCATCGTGTTGCGGATGGTGGCGGCGGATAGACTCAGCCCAAACCGCTTCGCGATGGTCCGGCTGGCGGCAGGTTCGGCGGTGTGCACGTACGTCTCGATCACGGCGCCCAGAACCGCGCGCTCGCGCTCGCTGAGAGTCGTCAAGTATCCAACCTCTTTGGTTGAAACAAATTACGAAGTCGTCGTCGGCTCGGTCAAGGCAGCCACGAGAGCATCGAGTCGTAACCATCCTTCCACCGTGCACTTCACGCGCCCGGACCGCTCTACGATCCACCCCTGGGCCACCAGTGGGGCGCGGGCGGCGCCGGAGCTGCCGGAGTCCTCGAGCGCGAGGCCCGCATCGGTCCGCAGACCCAGGTACACGCGTTCCAGCGCCCGCTGTTTGTCGGTCAAGATCTCTTCCGACTCCGTCGCCCGGCCGCTGGCCTCGATTGCTCGTCGATACGCCTCCCACGCCGGGATATTCCAGCGCCGGGAGCGCCCATCGAATGAGTGCGCGGCCGGCCCGAGGCCGGCATACGCGTGCCCTGTCCAGTACGCGCTGTTGTGCCGCGAGTGACGGCCGCCGCGCGCGGCGTTCGAGACTTCGTAGAACGCGTAGCCGGCGGCGGCGAGACGATCGTGCGCGACGAGATACTCCTCGGCGTACCGCTCGTCGCTCGGGGCGCTGGTGGCGCCGCGCGCGATCCACCGGTGCAAGGGCGTGCGGGGCTCGACCGTGAGGCCATAGAGCGAGAGGTGCTCCGGTTCCAACGCGAGCGCCGACGCGAGGTCACGGCCCCAGTCGCGTTGCAGAGCCACGGGGAGCGCGAAGATGAGATCGAGGGAGATGGTGTCGAATCCCGCGCCCCGGAGCCGGCGCACCGCCGTGCCCGCCCGCGCCCCGTCGTGGACGCGATGCATCCAGCGGAGCACGCGATCGTCGAACGATTGCACGCCCAGGGAAACGCGATTGATGCCGGCCGCCCGCCATGTCGCGGCAGCCTCCGCCGTCACGTCCTCGGGATTCGCTTCGAGCGTGATTTCGGCGGTGGCGGCGACGGATGTATGAGACGCAATCGCCTCGAGCACCGCGGCGATTCCGGCCGCGGGGAGGAGCGAGGGGGTGCCGCCGCCAAAGTAGATCGTGTCGAGCGGATCCGTCCCGGGCGCGATGGTGTGCGCCAGCTCCCGGCGGATCGCCTCGAGGTACTGGCGCGCCGGAACGCGCGCCCGGATGGCGATCGAAAAGTCGCAGTACGAGCAGCGTCGCTGGCAGAACGGTACGTGGACGTAGATATGCCGCACCGGGAAAGCATAACCGCTACGCCAAGGCGAAGATCATTCCCGGCCGTTGCGCCACCACGCCACGCAGTTCCAGCTCCGTCAACGCCGTGAGCACCTCACCGACGCCGTACCCGGTCCCCGCCACCAGAGCATCGACGTGTTCGGCGTGGGCGGCCAGTGCTTCCCAGAGGGAGCGCTGCAGCTCGTTCAGGTCCGTCGGTCGGGGACGCGGCATCGCGGCGGCCGGCCCACCCCCGCCACCGCCTGGAACGGTCGACGCGATCCCCAGCTCCTCCAGAATATCGGCGGCACACAGCGCCGGTTTCGCGCCTTGCTGAATCAGCTTGTTGCACCCCGTCGAGGTGGGGCTCGTGATCGGGCCGGGGACGGCCAGTACCCCGCGACCCTGATCCAACGCGCAATCGGCGGTAATGAGCGCTCCCGAGTTGACCGCCGCTTCGACCACAACCGTCACGCCCGCGATCCCGGAAATGATCCGATTGCGACGCGGAAACGTGCTCACCCGGGGTCGCTCGCCCGGCGGCAGCTCCGTCACCAGGCATCCGTCCGCAGCCACGCGCTCGTAGAGCGCGCGGTTCGCCGCCGGGTAGACCACACCGAACCCATTGCCGAGCACGCCGATCGTGCCGCCCGAGGCGTCGAGGGCCGCGCTATGAGCGATCGCATCCAATCCGCGCGCCATGCCGCTGACGACCACGACCGCCGGGGCGATCCCGGCCGCGAGCAGCCGGGCGGCGTCGGCGCCGTACGGCGTGTGGTTTCGGCTCCCGACGATCGCCGCGGCCGGCCGAGCCAGCAGCGACGCGTCGCCCCAGACGAACAGCACCGCGGGCGGGTCGGGAATCTCCGCCACCAGCGCCGGAAAGCCGGAGTCGCCCGGAATCACCGCCCGGGCTCCGCAGTGCTCGAGCTGGCTGATGATCTCGAGCCCCGCCCGGCGGTCGGTGGCGCGGACGGCCGTGGCCGCCGCTGGACCGAACCCGGGCAACGCCGCGATCGCGCCCCGGGGGGCGGTCAGCGCCCCGCCGGCACTCCCGAACGCCGCGATCAGGGTGCGCAACCGGGCGGCGCCGATGCCCGGGATCTGGCTCAGCGCCAGGTAGGCGGCTAGGTCGTCGTGACCGGAGTCCGCAGCGCTTGCCACAGCGTCTCGAGCAGGGAAGCCACTCCGGCGCCGGTGATGGCCGACACGGGAATCACCGGAGCCGCATCCGCCGTCCGGATCGCCGGCGGCGCCGCCCCGACCGGCAGCAGGTCCATCTTGGTCACGACCACGACATGGGGCTTGGCCGCCAGCTCCTCGCTATAGGCCGCGGCTTCGCGCCGCAACCGATCGTAGGTGGCCTGGGGATCGGGACTGTCCGCCGGCACGAGCACGGCGACGAGCCGCGTGCGCTCGACGTGCTGGAGGAACCGGAGCCCGAGCCCCTTTCCGGCGTGCGCGCCTTCGATGATGCCGGGGATGTCGGCCATCACGAAGCTGCGGTGGTCCGACAGACCGATGACGCCGAGGTTCGGCTCCAGGGTCGTGAAGGGATAGTCGGCGATTTTAGGACGCGCCGCCGACACCACCGACAGGAGCGTGCTCTTGCCGGCGTTCGGCTCGCCCAACAGACCCACGTCCGCGATGAGCTTGAGAACCAACTCGAGCGTCTTCGCTTCGCCGTAGGTGCCGGGCTCCCACTCGCGCGGGGAGCGATGCGTCGGCGTGGCGAAGCGCGCGTTGCCGCGCCCGCCGCGGCCGCCTTTGGCGACGAGCAACAGCGCGCCCGGGCGCAGCAGCTCGCCGAGCACTTCCCCGTCTTCGGCGTTGCGGACTTCGGTACCGGGCGGCACCGGCAGAAAGAGGTCAGCGCCCGAGCGGCCGGTCATCTTCTTGCCTTTGCCGTGGACGCCCCGCTCCGCCTTCCACTGGGAGTGATAGCGATAGTCGAGCAGCGTGGAGAGGTTGGGATCGACGCGGATGAAGACGCTGCCGCCCGCGCCGCCGTCGCCGCCGTCCGGTCCGCCCTTGGGGACAAACTTCTCCCGCCGGAACGAGCAGGCGCCGGCGCCGCCGGCTCCCGCGATCACATGCACAACAGCCCGGTCTATGAACATTGCGGATTCGGCGATTGCGGATTGCGGATTGTGGATTGCGGATAAGAGCGACGAGATCTCCGCGCCGTGCGAATCGACGACACTATGATCGCAACGAGCTGCTCGGCCTCGTTCCGCAATGTTTCGACCTGCTCCGGTACACCGAGTCGCTGTTGGGCTGCCAAGTCGAGCCAAAACTCGGTTTCATCAGCTTCCTCTTCAACGATGCCCATTTTCGCGATGAATTCTCTTAGGGAACGCGCTCGACAAGCCGCGCGGTAGTTGGCGGCTACGGAAGTCCCTGAGCGCATTAGTTGATTGCCGATAACATCCGCTGCCCGCGAACGAGGCATGGCTTCCACCAAACGCACGATTGCTGTGGCAAATTTCTTGGTTCTATTTCTGAGCTCGTGAGGCGTCACGACCCCGCCTTGCCAATCCGCAATCCGAAATCCGCAATCCGCAATTCACAGGTTCCGCTCCCGCACATCCGCCCACTGCTCCCAGAGCTTCAGCGCCCGGGCCGCGCCCAGATCCTGCTCGGCCAGCACCAGCAACGCATCGACGTCCTCGCGCTTCCAGCCAAGATTCAGCGCGCCGCGCAGGTGCGCGTGCAATTGCTTCGGCGTCTCCAGCATCGTGATCGCGGCCAGCGTGCACAGCTCGCGCCGGGCCGCGTCCAGTCCCGGGCGCGCCAGCAGCTTCCCATAGGCGTCGACCACCACCAGCGCCTCCAGCGCCGGATGCAGGCCCCGCAGGTTCATCACCAGCTTGTGGTAGGTCCGCCCATACACCTCGGCGCACAACTGTTGGCCCCGCGTGGCCCAGCTGCCGTGCTCGCCATGGCGGAGCGATTCCCCCCCGTCGGTCGGGCCGGCGAGCTCGCGCCACACGGCGAACGCGGCCAGCGACAGCGGGTATCCCACGTTCAGGAGGCCCTGCAGCAGCAGCTCGTCGATCCAGCGATCCGGGACCTTGGCCGCGCGCGCGGCGCGCATGCGCTCGCGCGTCACGGTCTCGTCGCCGCGCGCCACCGCCATCGCGATCCGCACCAGCGCCACCGTCGCCGCGTCGAAGGTCAATGTAGGAGGCGGGCGATCCGGTTGCTTCATCTTTCTATCGCTCCAAGGCCCCGAAAACGCGCAGCGCGCCGACGCGCTCGCCGCGCGTGTTGAAATTGGGCCGCTCGGCGAGGGATGCGGGTTGCGGGCGGAGTCCCAGCTGCTCCAGCACCGCCGCCATCGCGAGGGCCGCGGCCGGCCCGTGGCCGTCCTCGACTTTCAGCGCCACCCCCAGTTGCTCGCCGACGAGCAGAGCACTGTAGACCCCTTCGGCGCCGACCTTCGTGATCACCCGGCCAGGGTGCGCCCGCATCATCTCGGTGCAGGGACGGCGCTCTCCCGCGATCAGCTCGGGGTGGCGCAGCATCGCTTCCACGATCCGGGACGAGTCCCCCGTCCCCAAGCTCGCGTAGCCAAGCGCCATGCTCCGGAGCGGGAGCGCGAAGCAGACGACCCCGCATCCATCCACGCCCGTCCCGATCCGCTCCACGGCCACGCCGGTCCACTTACTCACCGCCGCAAGACACCGCTGCTGCACGGGATGCGCCAGGCGATGGTAGTCCTCGATCGGCCATCCATGGTGGCGCGCCAGGACGAGCATCCCGGTGTGCTTTCCCGAGCAGTTGGAGTACGCGGGAGTGAGACGCACGCCGCGCGCCTGATAGTCCTTGGCGACATGGTCGGCGAGCGGCGTGTGCGGCCCGCAGCGGAGGTCGCCCTCCCCGCACCCGATGCGCTGCAGGAAAGCCTTCACGTGATCGACCTGGGACGGCTCGCTCGAATGCGAGGCGCAACACAGCGCCAGCTCCGCTGCCGTCACTCCGAACCGGTCCGCCGCCCCGTCGGCCACGAGGGGCACGGCCTGAAACGGTTTGGCCGCCGAGCGCCAGAACGTGACGAAATCCGGATCTCCGGCGCGCGCGACGAGGGCCCCGCCCGCATCGACCACCGCGACGTGAATCCGGTGCAACGTTTCCGTCACACCGCCACGACGTTGCTCGACGCGCATGCGTGCACCCGATCCGGAGGAAACCGCGCCAATGATAACACCGGCCTCGCGTGCGGATGGGGGGAGCCGGGCCGTAGCGGCCTCTCGGCACGACGATAAATTGCCCGCCCATGAGCGGAGGGGGAGGGTCGGTGGAGCTGACCCGGGAGCGACTCCAGGCGCTGCTCGCCAAAATGGCGACGCAGCGCATCGTGGTGCTGGGGGACGCGATGCTGGACGTCTATCTGGCGGGTGACGTGGAGCGCATCTCGCCGGAAGCGCCGGTCCCGGTCGTGTCGGTGCGGCAGCGACGCACCGCGTTGGGTGGAGCGGCCAACGTCGCCGCCAACGTCGCCGCGATCGGCGCCGAGGCCCGGCTCGTGGCGGTGATCGGCGGCGATGCCCGCGGCGAGTCCCTGCGGCGGGAACTGGCTGCGCACCGGCTGCGCGACGGCTGGCTGGTGGTCGTCGCGGATCGCCCCACCACCTCCAAGACTCGCGTGGTCGCGCGGGGCCAACAGGTCGTCCGGATCGACGAAGAAGTGGAAGACGCGATTGGCGAGGAGGCGGCCGCCAGCCTCGGACACGCGCTCGATCGCGCCATGGCGGACGCTGACGCGGTGCTGGTGGAGGACTACAACAAGGGCTCGCTCACGCCGCGGGTCATCGAGCGCGCCCTCGATCTGGCGCGTCGCCGCGGCGTCCCGGTCGTCGTCGACCCGAAGTTCCGCCACTTTTTCGCCTATCGCGGGGCGACGGTGTTCAAACCGAACCGGCGCGAGCTCGAGCAGGCCATGGGCGCGGCCCTGGACCTGGCTCACCCCGACGCGTTGCCGGCCACGCTGGACCGGCTCGGCGTGGACAACCTCCTGCTGACGCTGGGAGATGAAGGAATGATCCTCGTCACCAAGGACCAGCGGACCACCCGCATCCCGACCATGGCGCGTGAGGTGTACGACGTCTCCGGCGCCGGAGATACCGTCACGGCCTGGGTCGGCACCGCGCTGGCCGCCGGCGCCTCGGTGCGGGAGGCCGCCCAGCTCGCGACCTACGCGGCGGGGATCGAAGTGGGCAAGGCCGGCGTCGCCACGGTGTCACCCGCCGAGCTCCTGGCCGGCTTCGACGCCTGGAGCGATCAGCTGGGCAGCCTGCGGAGAGCGGGGCTGCTCTGAATGCAGAGTGTTGAGTGCAGCAAGCTGAATGGTTCACTCATTCTGCACTCTGCATTCTGCACTTATATTCTGCTGTGGGGCCCTTAGCTCAGAGGTTAGAGCAGCGGACTCATAATCCGTCGGTCCCAGGTTCAAATCCTGGAGGGCCCACGCTAACGACTAGGCGGTCAGGCGGACGGGCGTTCGGGCGTCCAGATCTGGAGGTTAACACCAGGGCGCCCGCACGACCGAACGCCTGTACGTCTAGCATTGCGGGTGGTTAGCTCAGCTGGTTAGAGCGCCGGTCTCACATACCGGAGGTCACAGGTTCGAGTCCTGTACCGCCCACTTCCCAATTCAGAATCCCCAATCCGTACTCTCGTGATCCACCGGGTCTTGATCGCGTCGCTCGCCTACGTCGAGCCGACCACGCGCGGCAAGCTGCGCGCGCTGGCGGCCCGCGGCCTCGACCTGACGGTCGCCGTGCCGCAGCGCTGGCGCGATCCCGTGCTGGGGCGGGTCCGCGAATGCACCTGGGAGCGCCGCGAGGGACTGGAGATGTTCCCGATCCCCGTCCGGCACTCGGGCGACGCCGACCGGGCCCGCTTCGGGGGCCGCGAGCTGGCCGCCCTGCTGCGGGACAAGCGGCCCGACCTGGTGCAGATCGAGGCGGAGCCGGAAACGGCGATGGCGAGGCAGATCGTGCGGTTGTCCGCGCGTCTGCGGATTCCCACCGTGCTGGTGACGCTCGCTAATCTCGAAGGCCGGCAGTCCGTATTCGGGGGCTGGCGACGGCGGCGCACCTTGCGCCGCTTGGCGGGCGCTCTGGCGGGAAGCACCGGGGCCGCGGCGCTGGTCCGCCGCGACACTCCGGCCTTGCCGGTGGACGTCGTGCCGCCTCTGGGGGCGGTCGTCCCAACCACGCCCGCACGACGGGCTCACCATGGCCTCGCCATCGGATTCGTGGGCCGCCTGGTGCCGCATCGCGGCCTCGATACCTTGCTGGAGGCGCTGAGCCGCCATCGGCATGCACAGTGGCGTCTCACGGTGGTCGGCGACGGCCCGGAGCGTGAGCGACTCGAGCGGCTCGCAAGTGATCTCCGACTGGCGGCGCGAATTCGCTGGGCCGGCGCCCTGCCACCGGACAGCATGGCCGACGTGTGGCCGTCGCTGGACGTGCTGGTGGTCCCGTCCCGACCCACGGCGGCGTGGAACGAGCCGGCCAGCGCCACGCTGCTGGAGGCCATGGCGAACGCAGTCGCCGTGATCGGATCCGATACCGGGGTGCTGCCGGAGCTGATCGATGCAGCGGGGCTCGTGACGCCTTCGGGTGACGCGGATGCGCTCGCGCAGGCTCTGGAGGGAGTGCTAGACCGGGAGCGGTGCGCGAGCCTGGCGCACGCCGCACGAGCGCGTGCCCTCCAGCTGTACAGCGACGAGGCCATCGCCGAACGAACCATGGCGTTTTGGGAGCGACTGATGTCGCAGACCGATCAGCGGCCGGCCCCGCGCCGGTCGTGACCTCGCGCATGCCTCGGGTCCTGCTGGTCCCCGACCTTCCCCTGGACCGGGCGGCCGCGATGGACAAGTATGCTCACCGCTTGCACGACTGGCTCGAGAGCGGCGACCCGGGATTCGACGTGCGCCTGGCGGCGCACATCGGGGCCTTGACCCGCGACGAAGGCACCGATGGACGCCGGTCCGGGGCCGGGCGCTACATGCGATGGTGGAACCAGCCGATCGACCCCTCCCGCATGGTCCTCCCCGGTCCGCTGCGGGGGCCGCAGGGCTTCGCCGCCCGCTATTTCTTTTATCCGCAACGGCTGCGCCGTGAAGCGCGACGCGCCAACGTCGTGCACATCCTCGATCACGCCTACGCGCACATGTTGACCAGCGCGCGGCGGCGGCCGGCGGTGATCACGGTCCACGACTTGATGCCCGTAATCGTCCTGCGCTCGCCCACCGGCGGGGTCGCCGAATCGCTCCGCAACCGGCTGCTGCGCCGCACGCTCAAGGCGCTGCGCCACGCCGACAGTTATCTGGTGGGCACCGAGTGGTTGAAGCGCGAGCTGGCCACGTGGCTGGGCGACGATCACAAGATACGCGTGGTGCCCTTCGGCGTGGACCGCGCGTTCTTTCGGGAAGCGCCCGGGGGACGGGAACGCGGGCGGCGCGACTGGCGGATTCCGGAGGATGCCTTCGTCGTGCTGCACGTCGGCAGCACGGTGGATCGAAAAAACGTCCCGCTCGTGATCCAGACGGTGGCCCGGTTGCGGATGGAGGTGGGCGTGGACGTGTTTTTGCTGCAGGTGGGCGGTCGCATCACCGGCGAGCAGGACGCGTTGATCGATCGACTCGGGTTGTCGCGCGTGATCCGCAGCATCCCGTCCGCCGACGAACGCTCGCTGCGTCGCGCCTACCGGGCCGCGGACGTGCTGCTCTTCCC
>Ga0187892_10008316_pt1 | contig 14247 bp, 12 predicted proteins | sample MA1701073metaG_FD_139345 | JGI IMG/M metagenome (GOLD analysis project Ga0187892, IMG submission 139345) | Bio-ooze microbial communities from a basaltic lava cave in the Kipuka Kanohina Cave System on the Island of Hawaii, USA - MA170107-3 metaG ... | reverse complement strand
TTCCGAGTCGCTTTTGCTCACCGCCGGAATTTCGCAGGCGCTGGACTTCGTTTGTGCCCGTTTCACACAGCCCGGCGACACGGTGTTCGTCGAAGAGCCGAGCTATCCCTACTCGTTTCCAATCTTCCGCGACCATGGGCTGCGCATCATCGGCGTGCCGCTCGACGGGCGTGGCATGGACGTCGAACAGTGCGAACGCCAGCTCGCGCAGCATCGCCCGAAACTCCTGTACACGATTCCGTCCTATCACAACCCGACCGGACAGACACTCGACCAACAGCGCCGCGAGCGGCTGGTTGCGCTCAGCCGCAAGCAAGGCTTCATCATCGCAGCCGACGAGGTCTACCAGCTGTTGCACCATGGCGCGCCGCCGCCAGCGTCTTTCGCAACGATGACCGAGCTCGGCAACGTGCTTTCGCTCGGGTCATTCTCAAAAATCCTTGCGCCCGGCCTGCGGCTCGGGTGGATCCAGACCAACGCAGAACTGATGCGCATCCTGCTGGCGAGCGGCGCTCTGGTGAGCGGCGGCAATTTCAACCATTTCACCTCGCACGTCGTTCGCCAGCTGATGGAACATAGCGAACTGGCGTCCTTTGTCCCACATCTGCGCTCGAGTTACGCAGCGCGGGCGGAGGCGATGGATACGGCTTTGCGCACACACCTCGGCGCCGTCGCGACCTGGCAAAAACCGCGGGGCGGCTATTTTTTCTGGCTCGAGCTCGCAGCCCGCGTCAATGCAGAGGATTTTCAGGGAGCCGCCCGCGAGGCCGGCACCGGTTTCCTGCCCGGCACCGCATGCTCGACTGCCGGTGGCTTGAACAATTGCCTGCGGCTCAGCTTTGCGCACTACACCGTGCCCGATATCCACGAAGGCATCGCGCGCCTCAAGCGCGCCTTCGTCCGATGAAGGCGTCCCAGTCGTCGCTGGACAACCCGCGGCTGGGGCTGGCCGCGATCGCGATGAACCGCAACGACATCCCGCAGGCGGAGCAGCTCCTCAAGGCGCATCTGCACGAGGCCCCGACCGACGTGCCGGCGATCCGCATGCTTGCCGAGGTCGCCATGCGCATCGGCCGCGATGAGGACGCGCAGAACCTCCTCGAACGCGCCCTCGAGCTCGCGCCCAGCTTCATGCCGGCGCGCTACCAGCTCGCCGTGCTCCTGCACCGGAGGAACGATCCCTCGGGAGCCCTCACCGAGGTCGAGCGGCTGCTCGCCGCGGAACCGCGCAATCCTGGCTACCGCAACCTCGCGGCCGTGATCCTGGCACGCGTCGGCGAATACGAGCGCTCGAGCCGGCTGTACGCGGAACTCGTGAGGGAATATCCGGCGAACGCCAAGGTCTGGCTCAGCTACGGCCACGTGCTGAAGACCGAGGGCCGGCAGGACGAAAGCATCGCGGCCTACCGCCGCGCCATCGCGCATGAGCCCGGCTTCGGCGAGGCGTATTGGAGTCTCGCTAACCTCAAGACCTTCCGCTTCACCGAGGGCGACTTCGCGGCAATGCGGGCAGGCGTCGAGGACCCGGCGATCGACGAGGTGAACCGTGTGCACCTGCACTTCGCGCTCGGCAAGGCACACGAGGACGCGGGCGACTACGCAGCGTCCTTCGAGCACTATGCGCAGGGCAATGCGCTGCACCGCGCGCGCAATCCGTATGACGCGGACCTCAACACGAAGCGACTCGAGCGGCTGAAAGCCGTCTTCGCGCGCGAGCTGTTCGCCGCGCGCGCGGGCGGCGGCTGCCCGGCGGCCAACCCGATCTTCATCGTCGGCATGCCGCGGTCCGGCTCGACGCTGCTCGAGCAGATCCTTTCCAGCCACTCGGCGGTCGAGGGCACGACCGAACTGCCGGAGATGATCACGATGGCCCGGGAGCTGCGCGAGCTGGCGGAGTCCGATGACATCGGGACCTATGCAGACGTTCTCGCCGCCATGAGCCCGAAGGCGCTTCGTGAGCTCGGCGAACGCTACCTCGAGCGCACGCGCGTGCACCGAAAAACGGACCGCCCGCACTTCATTGACAAGATGCCGAACAACTTCCTGCACGTGGCGATGATCCAACTCGCCCTGCCGAATGCAAAGATCATCGACTCGCGCCGCCACCCGATGGCCTGCTGCTTCTCGAACTTCAAGCAGCACTACGCCCGCGGCCAGCGCTTCAGCTACGCGCTGACAGACATGGGTCGCTTCTACCGCGACTACGTGACGCTGATGGCCCACTTCGACGCCGTCCTGCCGGGCCGCATCCACCGCGTTTTTTACGAGCGGGTCATCGAGGATACGGAAGGGGAAGTCCGCCGCCTGCTGGGCTACTGCGGCCTGCCCTTCGAGCCGGAATGCCTGCGCTACTTCGAAAACGAACGCCCCGTCCGGACGGCGAGTTCCGAGCAGGTCCGCCAGCCCATCTACCGCGATGCGTTGGAGCAGTGGCGGCATTATGAAGGCTGGCTCGAACCGCTGAAGCTTGCCCTCGGGCCGGTCCTTTCCGCCTACCCGGACGTCCCCCCGCCCTGACCCGCCGCCGTTGCGTTCGCGCGACGGTCCAACCGCTTCCTTTGCGTTGTTGCGGCTTTGGTCGTAGGCTTTAGGGCCACTGGACCCTCACTGGAGCATGGCAATGCCGGTTGTCTTTCCAAAGCGTCCCCAGTCCCTCGTTGCCCGCAAGCCTGTCGCCTCCGCCGTTCTGCTGGCGCTGTCGAGTGCTGCCGCAATGGCGCAGCAGGACAGCACCGTCCTTGGCGAAGTGATCGTCACCGCGCAGAAGCGCGAGCAAAGCCTGCAGGACGTGCCGATCAGCCTCGATGCCATCGGCGAGAAGAAGCTCAATGAGCTGAACGTCCAGAAGTTCAAGGACTACGTGCAGTTCCTGCCGAGCGTGAGCATGCAGCCGTCGATCGGCGCAGGCTCCGGCTTCAGTGCCGTGTATATGCGCGGCATCGCGACCGGCGGCGACGGCCAGGCGACGACTTCGCAGCCGAGTGTCGGCATGTATCTCGACGAGCAGCCGATAACCACGATCCAGGGCAACCTCGACGTCCACCTCTACGACATCGCGCGCGTCGAGGCCCTCGCAGGCCCCCAGGGCACATTGTTCGGCGCGAGCTCGCAGTCCGGCACGATCCGCATCATCACCAACAAGCCGGACCCGAACGCATTCGACGCAGGCTATGCGCTCGAGGCCAACATGGTGGACGAAGACGACGTCGGCTATGTCGCGGAAGCCTTCGTGAATCTCCCGATCGGAGAGAGCGCCGCGCTTCGCCTCGTCGGCTGGTCGCTCACCGAGGCGGGCTGGATCGACAACAAGTTTGCGACGCGCACGTACGCGATCGATCAGTCGACGACCGCCGACGACTTCGTGACGAACAACGCGGCCTTCGTCGAGGACAACTACAATACGGTCGACACGATCGGCGCGCGCGCAGCGCTTGGCATCAACCTGGGCGAGAACTGGACGATCACGCCGCAGGTCATGTACCAGAAGATGGAGCAAGAGGGCTCCTGGGGCGACGACCTCCGGAATGTCCTCGCCACCGGCGACTATGCGGTCGCGCACTTCCGCAACGAATTCACGAACGACGAGTGGTACCAGGCCGGCCTCACGATCGAGGGCTCGATCGGCAACTTCGACGTCGTGTATGCCGGCAACTACCTCAATCGCGACGTGGAGGGCGCCTTCGATTACTCGGACTACTCATACTGGTACGACAACCTCTACACGACCGGCTACTTCGCGCGCCTGTTCCTCGACAACGCCGGCAACCAGCTGAACCCGGACGCCGCCTTCGAAAACTATGATTACTACACCAAGACGAGCCACGAGCTCCGCATCAACACGCCGCAGGACAAGCGCGTGCGCGGCTTGCTCGGGTTCTTCTACCAGAGGCAGTACCACGACTTTTACCAGCCGTTCGGCCTGATCGACGGCCTCGCGGACGACCGCGCGATGAACGGGCTGGAGCCGGGTGGCGCGGGGCGGTATGCGAGATACGTGTACCTCAACAGCATGGACCGCCACGACCGTGATGAGGCGATCTTCGGCCAAGTCGCCTTCGACATCACGGACCGGCTCGAGCTCTCGCTCGGGGCCCGGTACTTCGAGCCGGAAGTCACGGTGCAGGGCTTCTTCGGCTTCGGCCTCGGTCTCAGTCGCAGCCATGAGCCTGGCTCAGGCAGCGACGGCATATTCGGAACTCCGGACGATGCGGCCGAGGCCGCAGAGCCCGGCGCTGTCGCGAACGGCGGCGATGGTGCGTTCGACCCGAACGGCCAGGCCTGGTCCCCCAACGGCGAGTGGCGCTGCCGGTTGCAGGCGGATTCCTTGAACGACGTTCCCTGCCAGAACGTGGACAAGATCAAAAAGGAAAGCGACCAGGTCTTCCGCGTGAACCTCTCCTGGAAGGCGACCGATACGTCCCTTCTCTATGCGACCTGGTCCGAAGGCTACCGGCCGGGCGGCATCAACCGCAATCCGTTCGCCGGCGAGTACGTCTCGGACTTCCTGACCAATTACGAGCTCGGCTGGAAGACCCGCTTCGCGGCTGACCGCGTGCAACTCAATGGCGCGGTGTTCCTCGAGGAATGGGACGACATCCAGGTCTCGTTCCAAGGGGCTAACGGCATCACGCAGGTGGCCAATGGTGGCAAGGCCGAAGTCCAGGGCATCGAGGCGCAGATGGACTGGCTGCCGACCGACAATCTCCGCCTGGGCGTTGCGCTCGCTTACTACGACACCGAGCTGACGCAGGATTTCTGCGACCTCGACGCAACCGGCACGATCTGCGTCAATGTCAAGGCCCCGGCAGGAACGCCGCTTCCGGTCACTCCCGATTTCAAGGGCAACGTGATCGCCCGGTATTCATTCCCGCTGGGCGGCTTCGACGCGTACACGCAGGGGGCGCTCAACTATCAGACGAGTACCGCTTCAGAACTGGAACTCGCAGACAACGCCGTCTACGGCGATATCCCGTCGTCCACGTTCCTCAATCTCGCCTTCGGCCTCGAGCGCGAGAGATACGCGGTTGAGCTCTACGTGTCCAATGTCACGAACGAGGACGCCCCGCTTGGCGTGACGAGCGAGTGCACCCCGCAGGTCTGCGGCGTCCAGACCAAAGGCGTGAAGTCACGGCCGCGCACGATCGGCATCCGATTCTCGCAGGATTTCTGATACTGCTAAGGTCACGGGCATGACAAAACCGAGAGGGGCGTAGGCTGATACGCCCCTTTTCGTTAGCGTCCGGCGGCGCGTCGCCCGCAACGACTGCCAGATGTGACGTGTCTCAAGCTTGATGTGTTTGGGCGCACCGTTCTCATCCAGCGCAGCGCCGATACCTGGGAGGCGTTTTACCTGGGTGGCGATGGAAAGCGCCGCCGCGCGGAAGACATTTTTATTCCAAGTTCAGTTCCGGAGTCCGATCTCGTTCGCTTCGTGGATGACCTGTGTCACGAATGGGCCACCCCGCAACATACGAGAGTCCTGCGCATACCGTGATATCGCCATGGGCGCGATCATGACGCTCGGAATTCGCCCTCCAACAAGCGTTGCGTGCTCGTCTGCTCGTCGACGGAGAACTCGCCGTAGCGGAGTTGACCTGCACGTTCGTACGTGTTGACGACAACGCCCGCGCGGGTCGTTTTCGTGGCGCTCAGTTTCAGCGCCGCCGGCACGGCGCCGGCTCCGAAGAGCCGCTTGCCGCTACCCAACACCACGGGATGAAACCAAAGGCGGTACTCATCGACGAGGTCATTCGCGATCAGGGTCTGGGCGAGACCAGGGCTGCCCTGCACCTGAATCTCGCCGGTGCCCTGTCGCTTCAGCGCGCGCACCGCCTCCACGACGTTGCCCTGGATCACCGTCGTGTTGTGCCACTTTGCCGACTTCAATGTCCTCGAGGCCACGTACTTCGGCAAACGGTTCAGTGAGCGCGCGATGGCGTCCTGCGGGTCCGTGACCCGCGGCCAGTGCGCTGCGAAGATGTCGTACGTTCCTCGCCCCAACAGGAATGCGGTGGCCTGCTGCATCCACGCGGTTACGAAGCGCCCCAGATCCTCGTCGGCATACGGAACCAACCATCCGCCGTGCGTAAAGCCGCCGCTCCGATCTTCATCCGGAGCCCCAGGTGCCTGGATGACGCCATCCAAGGTCAGAAACGTCGTTATCACCAGTTTTCTCATCGATGTTTACTTCCACCATTCAGTCGAATTGCGCCAGAGCAAATCGACAACTTGTAGTTGGCGATTTAGTAGCCCATCGCTCGACTATATAGGCGAGTTCCTGGTCGCACAGGTAACGAAATGTCAGCGAAGAGTGCGACGCCGAAGCTTCGCGTCCAAAGCTTTGGAATTTCCATCGACGGGTTCGGTGCCGGCGTGAACCAGGATCTCCAGAACCCGCTCGGCGTCAGGGGCCCGGAGTTGATGGAGTGGTTCTTCCCCACGCGCATGTGGCGCAAGATGCAAGGCGATGGCGGTGGAGAGACGGGAATCGATAACAGGATTGCAGAGCGGGGCTTCGCCGGAATCGGTGCCTGGATCCTTGGTCGCAACATGTTCGGCCCTATTCGCGGCCCATGGCCGGACGATAACTGGAAAGGCTGGTGGGGCGACGAGCCACCGTATCACACGCCGGTCTTCGTGCTGACGCATCACGCGCGGGCACCGATCAGGATGGCGGGAGGCACGGAGTTTCGCTTTGTCACCGACGGCATTCACGCCGCTTTGGAGCAGGCGGTCGCCGCAGCGGATGGCCGCGACGTCCGCCTCGGAGGCGGCGTGGCCACCATTCGACAATATCTGCGCGCCGCCCTCATTGACGAGCTTCACCTCGCCATCCGGCCGGTTCTCCTCGGCTCCGGAGAGCATCTCCTGAGGGACATTGACTTGCGTGCCTTGGGGTATGAATGCTCGAAGTTCATCGCGGGCGAACGGGCGATCCATGTCTTCCTGCGCAAGCAGTGATACATTGCGGGCATGCCTGATTTCCAGCTTGCCCAGCTGAATATCGGACGCATCCTCACGCCGTTGGATTTACCACAGCTCGCCGGTTTCGTCGCCCGTCTCGCGGAGATCAACGCTGTCACCGACGGCACTCCAGGCATTCGTTTATCGCACACGTCACGCTGAGGTTTTGCGCCAGCGGCGACAGTGGGTGACCCGGGCCAATCTCGAGCACTTGCGGACGAATACGCTGTCACCTGACGATGCGATGCAGCGCACAGCGCCAGCCGGCTTGAATTAGACGCATCGCGGCGTAAAGTCCGAACAAACATGAACATCCGCTCACCCAACCGAGTCACACACACCTACAAGCAGCATCTCAACGCCCCCGCCGCCAAGGTGTTTCGCCTGATGTGCCCGGTGCGCGAGGCGGATTGGATCGACGGGTGGAGTCCGATCCTCGTGCTGAGCCAGTCCGGCGTGGCGGAGCAGGATTGCGTGTTCATCACGGACGCCAAGGTTCAGGACTCGATCTGGTACATCACGCGCCATGACCCGGCGCGCGGCTACGTCGAGATGATCAAGATCACGCCGTCGGTCACCGCCTGCAAATTGACCATCCGCGTCCGCCCCGCGAAGCCGGGCAGCGAAGCGCAGATCACCTACAGCCACACGAGCCTCGGACCCGAGGGCGATGTGTACCTCGCCTCGTTCACGGCGGAGTACTACGTGCAGTTCATGCGCGAGTGGGAATCGCGGATGAATCATTACCTGAAACATGGCAAGGCGCTTCGGAGCGGCTCCTGAGCGCCGGCCGGTGAGGTATTGGATTTTCGCGGCCCTTGCCTGCGCCCTCGGGGTCGAGGTCGCCTCAGTTGCACAAGATGAATCCACGACCGCGCAAATCCGGCGCGCCGATCTCGCAGTCCTGCGCAACGATTATGTAGAGAAGAGCCGGGCGTTCTCTCCCGATGCGCGCCGTGCCGCACTGGAGCACATCGCCTCGCTCGACGTGCATGCGGGCGAGTTGACGCCTGCGCAATTCCTGCTCGGCATCGCCCGAACGACGGCGCTCGCCGATAACGGCCACGATAGCTGGCATCCGGACGAGGGCGCCTGGTTGCCCAAGAGGCGTGCTCCGCTGCGTTTATTGTGGTTTCCGGATGCGCTCGTCGTCGCGCGCGGGGCGAAGCAGCACGAAGATCTCCTCGGTGCCCGCGTGACTGCCATTGACGGACACGCGATCGACGAGGTTTTCGAGCGCCTTCGCCGCCTCGTCGGCGGCCCCGACAACTATCGCCGCTGGAACCTTTCCCTGTTCCTCGACCGCGCAGAACTGCTGCACGAGCTCGGCCTTGCTGCCTCGCCCGCGGAGTGGAATCTCTCGCTCGTGTTGCGGAACGGTGCAGTAACGACCCGCAGAATCGAGATGATCCCGCAGATAGCCGCTCCGCAAGGCACGCATTTGCCACGCCTGTTCTCGCAACCGCCGTACGGCAACGAAAGCGAACTCGGCTGGCTGGCCGCGACGGCGTCGGCCAAGGATCCTTTATACCTTCAGGAGCCGGATCGCGTGTTCCGGACCGTGAAGCTGCCGGCGATCGGCGCGCTCTATCTCCAGCTTCGTTCGCATCTCGGTACGGCCGACGAACCGATCGAGGATTTCATGCGCGCGGCCAGCGCCCGGCTTGGGGGACGAAAGCCGGAACACCTGATCGTGGACCTGCGCTTCGACGGCGGCGGCAACATCGACCCGACGGTGGCGTTCTTCAACGGGCTCGCCGCGACCGTGCCCGGGCGCATCTACGTCATCGTGTCGCGCCTGACCTTTTCCGCCGGCATCGTCGCGGCGGCGCTCATCGAGCAATCCGCCGGCGACCGCGTGGTGATCGTCGGCGAGCCCGTGGGAGATCGCCTGCGCTTCTGGTCGGAGGGGAGGACGGTTTGCCTGCCGCATACGAAGTACTGCGTGCAGGTGACCGACGGTCTCTGGGACCTCGAACGAGGTTGTGCGCAGGAACCGGGTTGCTATGGCGACGCCTTCCGCGTGAAAGTGCGGACTCTTGAGCCTGAGCTTGCGGCGGTATTGACCTCCGAGACCTGGCTCGCGCAGACCGACCCGGCGATGGCCGCCATCGAATCGCATCTGTGGAACTGCAAGTCCTGCCGGCCGGAGCCTGACGATGTCGACTGATCGCGATTACTTTCTCGGCACCCACGACGAGGAGCTTCAGCGGCTCGGCCTGCAGCATCGCGTCTGGCGCCCGACGGTGCTCGAATGCTGGCGGCGTGCTGGCATCGGGGCGGCCTCGCGCGTGCTCGATGTCGGCGCCGGACCCGGATTCGCGGCCGCGGATCTCGCGGAAATCGTCGGCCCCGAAGGCGAAATCGTGGCGGTCGAACGCTCGGCCCGCTTCGTCGAGGCCGGCCGCGCCATGCTCACGCGGCATGGATTCGGGAATGTCCGGTACTACGAGATCGACTTGATGGCCGATCCGCTGCCCGACACCGGTTTCGATGCGAGCTGGTGCCGGTGGGTAGCGTGCTTCGTATCTTCTCCCGCGACTCTCCTGGACAAGATCGCGGCAGCGGTGCGTGCGGGCGGAGTCGCAATCTTCCACGAGTACATCCAGTACGAGAGCTTCCACATTTCGACGGCCGGCCCGAGGATGCGGGAGTTTGTGCGCCAGGTCGAGCAAGGCTGGCGCGCTAGAGGTGGCGAACCGAACATTGCACCGTCGGTCGTCGCACTGCTTCAGGAGCGCGGCTTCTCCATCCGGGAAGCGATCCCGCGCGTGTTCTGCGTGCGGCCGGGAGACGCGATGTGGCAATGGCCCGCTTCGTTCGTGAACATCCACCTGCAGCATCAGCTCGAGCTCGGACGGATCGACCAGGCTTGGGCGGATGCGGTGCGCGGCGAGTTCGCGGCCGCGGAACAGAAATCCGCGACGCTCCTCATCACGCCGATGGTCCTCGAGATCGTCGCCGAGAAACGGCGCTGAATTTCAGTGCGCGGCGGCGGCCATCGCCGCCGGATCGTGCCGGTACCTGAACAGGAACGGGAACACGAGCCCCAGCCCGAGCGCGTAGCCTGCGAACGTCAGCCAGATGCTCTGCCAGTCCTTCACGCCGCCCACCGTGAAGTGATCCACGACGAGCCCAGCGGCTATGCTGCCGAAGAATGCGCCAAGGCCGTTCGTCATGATCATGAAGAGGCCCTGCGCGCTCGCGCGGATCGTGCCCACCGCCTCGCGGTCGACGTAGAGCGAGCCGGAAATGTTGAAGAAATCGAAGGCCATGCCGTAGATGATCATCGAGAGAACCAGTATCCAGAGGCCCGCACCGGGGTCGCCCACCGCGAACAGGCCGAAGCGGAACACCCAGGCGAAGATGCTGATCAGCATCACGATCTTGATGCCGAAGCGTTGCAGGAAGAACGGGATCGTCAGTATGAAGAGGGTCTCCGAGATCTGCGAGATCGACAGCAGCAGGTTCGGGTGCAGGACGCCGAAGGAATCCGGATACGCCGTCGTGAAATCGGCGAGAAACGCGCCGCCGAACGCGTTCGTGATCTGAAGCGCCGCCCCCAGCATCATCGCGAAGACGAAGAACACAAGCATCTGCGTGCGCCTGAACAGCACGAACGCGTCGAGCCCGAGCGCAGCGGCGATGTTTTTCTTTGCCACGTCGCGAGCCGGCGGACATTTCGGTATCGTGAAGCCGTACAGCCCCAGGAACACGGCGGCCCCGGCGCTGATGTAGAGCTGCAGCGCGCTCTTGGTCCAGCCGGCGAAATCCACCATCCACATCGCCACGATGAAACCGACCGTGCCCCAGACGCGGATCGGAGGAAATTTCCGGATGACGTTGTAGCCGCGCTGCTCGAGGACCTTGTAGGAGATGGCGTTATTCAGCGCAATGGTCGGCATGTACACCATCGCATTCAGCAGCATGATGACGTAGAGCGTGTCGAAGTCGCGGACGGTCGAGGCCCACAGCAGCAGGCCCGCTCCGGTGAGATGGAGAATCCCGTACAGGCGCTCGGCATTCATCCAGCGGTCTGCAACGATGCCCATCAACCCGGGCATGAAGAGCGAGGCGACGCCCATCGTCGCGTAGAGGCTGCCGACCTGCCCGCCCGAGAAATCGAGCGTCACGATCATGTAGGCGCCGAGCGAGATGAGCCACGCTCCCCAGACGAAGAACTGCATGAAGTTCATCACCGTCAGGCGGAACGGGATGCTCATCGGGCGGCCGGACTAGTCCTTTTTCGTTCCGTCCGGCTTGAATATCACGCTGCCGATCCAGCTCACGATGCTGACGATGATGGCGGCCCAGAACGCCGGCCAGAATCCATCGATGTTCATGCCCGGGAGGAAGGCCGCGACCAGTCCGAGCATCGCCGCGTTGATGACGAGCAGGAAAAGTCCGAGCGTCACGAGTGTGAACGGCAGCGTCAGGAGGACCACGATCGGCTTGACGATCGCGTTCACGATGCCGAGCAGCAGCGCGGCGAGGATCAGCGTGCCCGGACTCAGCACGTCGATTCCGTCCACCCACTCCGTCGCCAGCCACAAGCCGAGTGCCGCGATCAGCACCCGCAGGATGAAATTGGTCACGGCCGCATTATGGACTGGATCGTCAGCGTACGCGACGACCTCTCTGAATCACGATGTCTACCGACTGCAACAACCCAGGATTGCGAAGTACGTCGCCCCGCACGACGATGACGTCGGCGATCTTGCCGGGCGCGAGCGCACCGGATTCGTGGCCCACGCCCATCGCGGTCGCGGCATCGTGCGTCGCCGCGCGTATCGCGCGAAGCACCGGCATGCCGCACTCGAGCACCCAGAAGTCGATTTCCTGCCAGGTTGCCCGCGAATGCAGGTGACCGGGAACGCCGGCATCGGAGCCGAGCAGCAGCATCAGCTTTGCCTCGTCGAGTTGCCGCAACTTCTCGCAAAGCGTCGCGGCCTTTGTCGCCGAAAGCGCGGCCGCCGATACGGCGTCGAGACTTGCGAGCGATCCGATGACGTCGGCGGCTACGAGCTCCGGAAACTGCTCGGTCGCGCGCGGATCGTCGAGCGGCTCGTCATTGATGCGCAACGACTCGAGATTGAGCAGACCGGAAATCGCGGGCGACCAGGCCAGCGGCCTTGGCGACGGCGCCGTCAGCCGCTGTTGCAAAGCCTGCATCACATCCGGTGGAAACGCGGTCGTGCCCATGTCGGTCCCGAGGAAGCCATCGAACTGTGCGGCCGCGCCGCGCACGACGTCGGCCGGGCGCTCCGCGAACGCGTGCACGGCGAGGCCGCGAATCCGCGCTTCGGAGACCACCGCTTCGAGCTCCTCCGCAGTCCACAGCTCGATCTCTGCGAGCAGCAGGTAATCGACACCGGCATTCGCGAGCGTCTGAACCTTGGTCCGCGCGTCGGCGGCGCCGCTCACTTCCCACTGCCAGTCTCCGGTGCCTGCCGGCGCCAGCTTTCGCAGCAGCGGCCCCGAGATATAGAGGTTCGGGCCTTCCAGAATGCGCTCGCGGATGCGGCCGCGCACGCGCACGGCGGCTTCGAGCGGGGCCGCGGTGTCGCGCGCGCTCGTGACGCCCGCCTGCAGCAGCTGGCGCGCCGCGATCGGCATCACCACTCGCTCGGCGAGCGGGCCGTAAGTCTCGTTCCAGCGTCCCGAGTCGCCGTGACCGAGGCGCATGAGCTCGACCTGCATGTCCCAGAGACCCGGCAGCACCGTCATGCCTTCGGTCGAGATGACTTGTGCGCCTTCCGGAACGATGACCTGCCCGACGCCGCCGATCGCGAGGATGCGGTCGTTTTCGATGACGACGATGCCGTCCAGAATCGGCGCATTGCCGTAGCCGTCGATGACCGTGCCGCCGGCAAGCACGAGCGCCGCAGCCTGCGCGGCGATCGCTGGAATAAAACCGAGAATGGGTGCGAGCAAGCGTCTCATGCGGCGGGCTCGCCGATCGAGCCGTGGAGCAGTTTCATCTGGAGCTGCGCGAAGGCAAGCGCCCATCCAGTCCTGAGCCGCACCAGCGTCGTCGCCCATTCCTCGCCCGCCGGAATGCCGGAACCCATCACGCGCAGCATTCTCTGTCCCTTGCGTTCGTCGATGATGAAATCCTCTACAAGTGCGCTGTCCGACATCGGCGGCCAGTCCGCGTTCGGCTCGTACAGGAGCTGCAGGCGCGCGCCGGGATCGAAGCGCTCGATCTGCGCTTCGCGCCGGCCGAAGAGCCGGGACACGGTTGCGTAACGCCCGCCCGCCCGCGGCTCCACGATCGCCTCGCTCGCGTACCAGAGGAGCAGCGCGCTGGGTTCGATCAGCGCGCGCCACACCGTGGCCGCACTCGAGGTCGTCTCGAATCCCTGCATGTAGCCGCGGACCTGGCGTCTCATTCAGGGCGCGTCGCCGCTCTTGCGCAATTCGCGGTCGCGCTGCATGCGGAGATCAGCGGCGGAAACGACGTCATCGTGCTGCGCGCCATCCCGCGGATAGCTCGCGGCGCCCACGCTGACCGTCATGCGCTGCAGCCGTTCGCCGACCGGGAACAGGCTGCGGTAAACGTTGTTGCGGATGCGCTGGGCCACGGTCTCCGCGACCTCCGGCGTCGCCTCCGGCAGGAACACCACGAACTCGTCCCCGCCGTAGCGCGCCGCCATGTCGGTCGTGCGGATGGCGCGTTGGATCGCGCCGGCCACCGAAGTGATCGCACGATTCCCGGTCTGGTGGCCGTGCGCGTCGTTGAGCGCCTTCAGGTCGTCCATGTCGACGAGCAGAATGGCATATCCACCACGCCCGCCGCGCGCGCGCAAGAGGTGCTCGCGATTCAGAATCGATTTAAACGTTCGCAGATTCAGCATGCCCGTCAGGCTGTCGCGTTCCGCCATCTCTTCGATGCGCCGGCGCGCCGTCATGATCGTGCCCGCCAGTGCCTGTGTCAGGTAGGCGACGAGCGCATAGGGCCCGAGCTCACCGAAGAGCCGTGCAAGCAATTCGGCAGTGGGCGGCAGCGGACCCTCGCCGACGATGACCGACAACCAAGCAAGCGCCACTGCCGCAAATATCACGAACGCCCCGCGCCGCGCGAGCGTCATCGCGACCACGACGATCGGCAGCAGGTAGAGATTGACCATCGGGCTCGCCGAGCCGCCGGTCTGTATCGCAACGATCGTTATGAACGCGACCATCGCGGCCGCACCGAGCGCGATGCGCGCACCTGTTTCCCGAACCGGGAATCAGCGCCAGCGGAACGCAATGACGAGAATCGTGTACGCGGCCATGGCCGCG
>Ga0187892_10008315_pt1 | contig 14249 bp, 7 predicted proteins | sample MA1701073metaG_FD_139345 | JGI IMG/M metagenome (GOLD analysis project Ga0187892, IMG submission 139345) | Bio-ooze microbial communities from a basaltic lava cave in the Kipuka Kanohina Cave System on the Island of Hawaii, USA - MA170107-3 metaG ... | reverse complement strand
TGACGTGCTCCGCGACGGGCGCCGTCGGCGGCGCTCCTGCGCTCCTCGCGATCGGCGTCGCGGCGGCGAACCTCGCGAACTTCCCGTTCCCCGGGATGACGACCTACGTCGACCCCTTCGCCCCCGGAACGCTCTTCCTCCCCTTCTTCGCGAGCGGCCCTCTGGGACAGGCGGGCGCGGGCTCCTTCTCGTTCTCCGTCGCGATCCCCCCCTCCGTGCTCGGCGCGGATCTCTACCACCAGGCCTTCTTCCTCGATCTCGGCGCGCCGAGCCTCTTCTCGAGCAGCGAGCTCCTCCACCTCACCTACGGACCATAGGGAGAGGCGAGCGCCCGGGTCTATTCGACCAGGTCTACCCCCCACAGTCGCTCCAGGAACGCGCGCCACGGGAGCACCTCGATGCGGTCGACCGCGCGCGGCTCGCGCTCGAGGCACACCACGAGGGCGCGCTTGACGCGGTGACGGTCGTGGAGGGCGCGCAGGCTGCGCAGGTCCCCCTCGTGAACTCTCGCGCCGCCCTTCGGAGCTCGTAGCGCCAGGCCCTGCCCGCGAGCGAGGGCGGGGGTCAGGCACCTTTTCCGCCGAGCCGGAAAAGTGCCTGACCCCTTTTTCTCACGGCAGGATCGACAGGCCGAGATAGGGCGTCACGGCCACGCCGGCGAAGGCTCCGGTCGCCGAGAACGCGGGCTGGAACGCCTGGAGGTAGACGTCGAGTCCGATCAAGGAGGGATCCGCCGGGAGAGGAAGCGTCTGCGACCAGAGGCCGGTCGGGCCGGGGAGCGCGGAGCCCACCGCGAGGAAGGCGATCGGGAGATAGACGAAGCAGGTCGCGGGCGGCACCGCGAAGCCGAGGGTGAGGAGGTCCGTCGGCGAGGCGAGGACGCTCGGCGCGATCGTGTAGAGGACGGGTCCGCCGAAGGAGCCGGGAGGAGCGGGCGGCAGGACCTTGGCCGAGAAGGTGAACGTGGGATCCCCGAACTTCGGCGAGCACGCCGTGTAGATCGTGGGCTTCGGAAGGGCGGGCGTGCCGATCCCCGGGGGGAAGCACCCGACGCCGAGCCAGGGTTTCAGGGTGAAGCTCGGCGCGCCGATCACGAGCGCCGGCCCCGGGGGAATCGGCGTCCACGACGGGAAGGGAGCGGGGCCGAGCGCGAGGGCGTCGGCGATGCGGGCGGTCTCGGGCGGCAGCGCGCCCAGGATACCGACCGCCCCCGTCGCGTCGTTGTAGTACCAGGAGAACCCGGCGAGGACGCCGAAGGACATCGGCCCGAACGTCGGGTTGTCCCCGTCGTCGACGACGAGGTAGGCGCTGTAGACGGCGATCTGGTCGGTGACGCCGAGGCCCAGCATCGGGAAGTCGCACATCGTCGAGGAGGCGCACTCGACGTGCGCAGGCGTCGCGCCCGGGGGAGGACTCGCGAAGTAGGCTTCGCTGATGAAATAGGGGTAATCGTCCGCGGCGATCGCGCCGCTCGCGGGGACGCATCCCGCTCCGGCGGGCGCCGACACGCAGGGGGCGGGGTCGATCGCGGGGAGCGCGAAGAGGTTCGCCGCCGGGAAGGTCGACATCGCCCCCCCGTCGAGGTAGGCCGTGATCACCTGGACCCACTTGAAGTCGTAGTGGACGTCCGTCCAGGTGTAGGCGGGATCGAGGGTGAAGGTCGCCTTGACGTTGCCCGGCGAGGGGAAAGGAGAGCACCCGCCCACGGTGGCGAGGATCGTCCCGATCACCGGGGGGAGAACCGTGGTGCCGAGGGGGCCGCCCGTCGGGGACAGGACGGGCGCCGTCACCGCCACGGGAAGCGCGGATCCGGCCGGCATCCCGAGCATCGGGGCGAGGCTCACGGACCCTGCGCCGAGCGCGCCCAAGCTGGTTCCGGACGCGTCCATCCAGAACGATCCCGCCGCGGCCGCGGCGAATCCGAGGGGGCCCGCGCTCGTCGTCGCCGCCACGAAGGTCACCGACGCGCCGGGGGAAACGCAGGTCGATCCCCAGGAGAGCACGGCGGTGCTCGTCGCCGCGCCGTTGCTCGGGACCCCCGGGACCGGGCACCCGGGCAGCCCCATCACCGCGTACGGAGGGACCGTGATCGTCCCTCCCGCGCCGGAAAAAGTGATCGAGAGGCCGGCCGCCGCAAAGGCCGTCCCGTTCGTCACGGTGACGAGCTTCACGTCGGAGGCCGCCGCCGCGGGGGACAGGGCCCACAGGAAGGAAAGGAGAGCGAGATTCGTCGTCCGGGGTCGCATGGGAGTTCCTCTCTCGCGGGCCGGCGCCCGCGTCCGAGCCGCCTTTTGGAAACCTGCCCAAGTGCAGGTTCCTCCTGCGGGACGGGAGGACGACCCCGGGTCTTACGGGGATCCGTTCAGAGTATGACGAGCGCGGCCGCCGGGCCCAATTCGACCCCCCCCGCAGTCGCGTTGACCACCGCGGGCTGAAAGAAGACCACTCCCTCGGAGAGGGAGGGATTCGGGGGGATGGCGATCGGGATCGTGGCGGATCCGGACGGGCTGAGGGTGCCCGAAAAGGCGACGAACAGGGACGCGGGGTCCAGGAGGAGGGGTCCCCCGATTCCCGGGATGGAGAGGAATGCCGGCTCGAGGGACACGCCCACGGCGAACTGGGCTCCGGAGGGCCCGTTGACCTCGAAAGTGGTGTTTCCGCCGGGACTCGAGAGGACGGGGGTCAGTTCGAGGCCGGGGAGAGGAGTCGGAGAGATCGTGACGACCGACCCGTTGATCGGCGATGGAGTGGGAGGTGGGAAGCAGACCGCAGGGAACCCGCCGTTGACTCCGGGAAGGATGGAGAGTCCGGGCGCGAGGAGGACGGAACTCCCCGACGCATCGACTCCGTTTCCACCGAGCCCCGAGATGCAGGGGCAAGACGCGCCACCGTAGCCGGTGCCGCCATTGCCCCCCTCAATCGCGACGCCGTTCCCGCGCGCCACCCGGACGGCGGCTCCGTTGCGTGCCTCCAGGCCGTGTCCTCCTCGGGATCCAATGGTCGTCAGCCCCAGAGTGCCTCCGATACAAACCGCGGCGAAGCCGGTGCCGTCCGCGCCCGTCAGATCGGTGCCGGCCACATGCGACGAGGACGACCCCTCGACCACCAGGGCCGACGAGCTCGTCATCCCCAGCACCGAGGAGCTGTTCAGCGAGAGAGCCGTCGCGGCGGAGAAAACCCCGGCGCGGGGGCACTCGCCGGAGTAGGAACCGAAGTAGTAGTAGCAAGTGGGTGAAAAGACTGATCCCACGATCTGGGAGGCCGACACCTGGACGTGATCGGCGAGGACCGCGGCGTTCCCCTCGGCACGAATCCCGTGAGAGTAGTGGCCGGGCTGCAGGTTCAGGTTGGAGAGAGTCACGGCTCCTGCGCAGTTCGAGACCGCAAGGGCAGCGACGGGGTTGCCGGAACAAAAGACCGACGAGTAGGGAAGAGGGGGAGAAGTGACGACCTGGATGGTCATTCCGGCGAGGAGGGCGAACTGTCCGGCAGGGATCGCGTTCACCCGCACCGTCGCGGGCAGCACCGGCGGGGAAAACGGCGACGGAGGATTCGCGGTCATGGAAACCGTCACGAGGCTCGGATCGACGCCCAGGATCCGGAGACCCTTCTCGAGCACGAAGGCCGGGTACGAGCCCGGGAGGACGAGGATCGTGTCCCCCGGCGAGGCCGCGTCGATCGCGGACTGGATGTCCGTGAACGAGCAGCCGCCGCCCGCGGGACACACCGTCCATGTCGCGGCCGCGAGGGATCCCGGCAAGACGCCGAAGGAGAGCGCCACCCGAACGGCGAGGTCGCCTCGACGGATCTTCATCGGGTCCTCCGATGCGGGGCGCTGCGTTCGGCCCCGCGCCTTGGCAACGGGCACTCTAACCCTCCTAGGGTGGGCGGGAAAGGCGCCGGGAGTCCTCCTACGTCCCGATGACGATCTCGATCGCGTTCGAGAGGTCGGAGCCGAGGGCGCCGCAGGCGCCCGACGGCTTGGGGATCACCCACTGGTCGACGATCGTGACCCCGACGAGGCTCGGGTCGGAGGGAAGGGTGAGGTCGACCGTCGCGAGGAGCGAGTAGGTCGCGGGGAAGACGAAGGACGTGAAGGGATCGGGCACGAGGGTGCAGGGCCCGCAAGGGTAGTTCAGCGATTCGCCCAGGCCGATCACGAGGAACACCGGGGCGAGCGGAACGGGGACGATCGCGCCCGTGAGCCGGTGGGTGAAGTTGTTCGAGCCGGGCGTCGCGCAGACCGCGCTCGCCGTCCCTCCGGTCCCGCAGCCGCCGCCGAGGTTCGTCACCTGCCCCACGTCGGACCGGTAGCGCTGCGCGGCGACCTGATTCGGGCTCCCGATCTCCGTCCAGGCGATCAACGCCCCGTCCCCCGTGGATCCTCCGCTCCACTGGGTCGCCAGAGCGGGTTCGACTCCGTCGGAAGTGAGCTCGATCGTCTCGCACCGGATGCATGTCGTGGGGTCGAGCGACGTCGTCTCGACCAGGTCGGCGGTTCCGCCGAGGAGCCCCGCCGTATGAAGCTCCCAGGTGACGGCGTAGAGCTCCCCGGTCCATCCGACCTGCGGCGCCGAGTAGACGTGGTACGTCGGAAGCGCGAGCGGCGTCAGGGCCGCCGCGGTACTCGCGGTGACGAGGCTGCCTCCCGAGAAGGCCATCTTCCGGGCGACGATGTCGGGGTACCTTTTCCAGGCGACGAGGAACTCCGTGCCGTCCTTCGTGTCGGTGCCGGGCTCGATCTCCGTCACGCCGAGCTGGTTCGAAACCCCACCGACGGGCGTCAACAGGGCTCCCGTGAAGTCGACGACCCGACCCTGGATCGTGTTCTGGCCCGCGACCGCGGGATCCAGGTTCCACACGACGAGACAGCGGCCCCCCGCACCCCCGTGCTTGCTGATCGAGGGATTCGCGACCCCCGCCCCGACGCTCACCGCGAACCCGCCCGTGACGTTCGTCGGCGACGCCGGCGACGCCGGCACCGAAACGACGCGAGCCTGGATCCCGAACCCCACCCACTCCCACACGACGATCGCGCGCGCCCCGCCGCCCAAGATGCTAAACACCCGGTTCCCTCCCACGTCCGGGTCGATGTCGTCCCCGGCGTTGCCGGCCACCGTGAGCGCCGCCGACACCGCGCCGGTCGCCGCGTCCACCGCGCGCGCGAACACGTCGAACGGACCCGCGCTCCCCGCCCCCTTCTGGTAGGCGACGAGGAAGCGGTCCGTCTGGTTCACGTTCCCGACACTCGGCTTCGTCGCGTAGTCCGTGCCTCCCTCGATCAGGATGAACGCCCCGACGAAGGCGCCGGCCGAGGAGACGCGCTGCCCGAAGATGTCGTGGTCCGTCGCCGAGGAGACTCGCTCCCACACGACGAGGTAGACCCCGTTCGTCGCGTCGTAGGCGACGTCGGGATGGTTGTTGTTCTGGGACGCCGACCCGAACCCGCCGATCACCGGTCCCACGAGCGGATCGAGGAGGAGGGGAAAGACGGCCGTGTCGACGAACTCGCCCGGAAGCCCGATCTCGAGGTGCGTCCCGTCGAAGCGGAGCCACCCGGGCGCTCGCGTGCCCTCCGCGTCGATCCCGATCACGGAGTCGACCCGGACTCCGCCGAGCCCCTCGACCTCGAAGCGGATCTCGTCGACTTCTTTCCCGATCGAGGACGCCGGAAGCTCGGTCGTCACCCGGCCGCGGACGACGAGATCCCCCGATCCCGGGGGAAGCGTCTCGAAGAGGAAGGACTGCTCGATCCCCTCCGCGCGGACCTCGATCGTCTCCGTCACCCCGCCGCCCCGCTCGTACCGCACGACCGTTCCCTCCGCCGCCGGGGCGACGCCCTCGGGCGGCGCGAGATGGAACGCGCCCTCGCCGCGGCGGATCGACTCGAGGGTGAACCCGAGGGGGAAGTTGCGGGGCGCGCGATCCCCCAGCGCGGGCGTGAACTCGAACCCCTCCTCGGTGAGGCGCGCCTTGTACCCGGGCCCGATGCCGAGAAACGCCTCGTCGTAGGCCTGTAGGCCGAACGATTCGCCGCTGACGGCGATGGCGTCGGCGGGCCCGGAGTTTTCGGACGCGGGCCCGAGGATCGCGGCTCCCGCGAAAAGGACGAGGGCGAGGGGATTCGTCATGGCTGGATCAGGTCCCGATCGTGATCGTGATCGCGTCCGACTGGGAGGCGAACGGGAACGCCGGGCACCCGCTCGGGGCGAGGACGACCCACTGCGCGTGGACGGAGCCTCCGATCAGCGCCGGGGAGCAAGGGATCGGCAGGCCGAGCGGCGCGGGGAACGCGAGGAGGAGGGAGGTGCCGAGATCGGGCCGGAGCGTGCAGGGACCGCAGGGGAGCGGACCGACGGCGGCGCCGAGGACGAGGAAGAGCGGCGGTCCTCCCGCGCCGGTGAGGGTGATCGCGAAGCTCGCATTCCCGACGGCGACGGGGCCGTTCACCCCGATCGTCCCGCCGAGGCCGCAGCCCGCGCCGAGAGGCGTCACGGGGCCCCCGGGGCCCAGAGCCTCGATCCGCTGGGCGAGGACGTCCGCCTCGAACGGCGGATCGAGCGAGGAGGACTGCCACACGAGGAGGGCCTCGTCGTTCGTCCCGCCGCCGCTCCACTGGGAGGCGATCTGGGGCCGCCGGGCGTGCTCGGGCGATCCGTCGACGAGGATCTCCGGCGAGCAGGGCGCACAGCCTCCGGCCTGGAGGACGACCGCGGCGAGGTCGTAGTCGAGGCCGCTCGCCTGGTTCGACCACGCGACGATCGCCTGGGTCCCCGCGAGCGCGACCGCGGGATCGACCTCGTCCTGGCCCGCGTCGTTCGCGACGAACTGGATCGACGAGGGGAGGAGATTCCCCGCGCTGAGTTGCACCGTCGCGCAGGCGATGTCGTTCGCGAACGAGCCCGCCGTCGTTTCGCTCTCCCAGGCGACGACGAAGTGGGTCCCGTTCGAGGTGTCGCAGTCGGCGTCCTCGTCGTCCGCGCCGGGGACGCCGAGGAGGCCTCCGGCGAGGAAGCCGCCCGCGAGGTTCACCGCCGCCAGGGCGATCTCGCGCTGCATGGGAGGCGGGAAGTCCCGCTCCCAGACGACGAGCCAGTTTCCCGCGGTTCCCGCGTGCTTGCTGACGGAGGGCTGGTGCGCGTCGGGGCTCGTCGCCGACGCGAACGCGGAGAGGTCCAACGGCCCGAACACGGTGGGCGGGTTGGGGGCGAGGGGAACGTCGAGCACGACTCCCTCGATTCCCGCGCCGGCGCATTCCCACACGACGATCGCGCGGTTCGGGAGCGCGGCCAAGCTGTCCCCTCCCGCGTCGGCGTGGAGGCGGTTCGAGGCGCAGCCGGGGAGGGCCAGGGGCGGGGAGATCGCTCCGTTCGTCCCCTCCACCGTCCTCACCTCGATGGAGAAGGGGCCGAGGGACGAGACGCCCTTGCGGTACGCGACGACGAACCGGTCGCTCCCCTCGACGCCGGCGACGGAGGGCTCCTTCTCCTCCCCGCCCAAGGGGAACACGATCAGGGGCCCCGCGAGGGACCCGTCGGCGAGCACTCGCTGGCCGCGCAGGATACCCACCCAGTCCCAGACGACGAGGTAGATCCCCAGCGACGCGTCGAAGGCGACGTCGGGGTTGCGGACGTACCCCATCGGATCGAGCGAGGTGATCACGGGCCCGATGAGCGGGTCGAGCACGATCGGGAAGGTCGCCCCGTCGACGAACGCGGCGGGGAGCCCGTACTCGAGGCGCGTCCCGTCGAATCGGAGCCAGCCCGCGGCGCGCTTCCCCTCCGCGTCGATTCCCGTGACGCCTCCGACGTGGAGACTCGGGAGACCCACCTTCTCGAACCGGATTCCCTCCGTGACCTCGCCTCGAACCGGCGACCGGAGTTCCGACTCGATCTTGCCGACCACGACGAGATCTCCCGATCCGGGGAGGGGTGCGTCGAACCGGACGGAGTGCTCGACGCCGTCCCGCGTCACCTCGATCGATTCCACGATCCCCTCGCCTCGGAGATACCGGACGACGTTCCCTTCGACCTCGCGCGGCGCTCCGGGCGATCCCTCCGCGATCCCCGTTTCCCCTCGCCGGATCGCTTCGAGCGTGAACGTGAACGGCGCGCCGCCGGCGGGCGTGACTTCGAAGCCTCCCGACCGGAACCGGGCGGAATAATGAGGGCCCCCGCCAACGGGCTCCCCGTCGACCGAGGAGAGGCCGAAGGCGCGGCTCCAGATCGGGACGGTCTCGTCGCCGATCGGGGAGGGGAGCGCGGGAGGAGCCGCGGTCGCCGCGAGACTCGCCGAGAGGAGGAGGGAGAGCATGGCAGATCTTCCTTTACGTTCCGATGACGATCTGGATCGCGTTCGAGAGGTCGGAGCCGATCGCGCCGCAGGCGCCCGACGGCTTGGGGATCACCCACTGCTCGACGATCGTGAGCCCGACGAGGCCCGGGTCGGCCGGGAGGGAGAAGGAGTCCGCGGCGAGGAGGTTGTAGGTCGCCGAGCGGAGGACCGCCGAGAACGGATCGGGCACGAGGGTGCACGGCCCGCACGGGAAGTTGAGCGACTCGCCGAGGCCGATGACGAGGAAGACCGGCGCGGACGGAGCGGGGACGATCGCTCCCGTGAGCCGGTGGGTGAAGTTGAACGTGCCGGGCGTCGCGCAGACGGCGCTCGCCGTCCCGCCCGTCCCGCAGCCTCCGCCGAGGTCCGTCACCTGCCCCACATCCGAGCGGTACCGCTGCGCCCGGATCTGCTGCAGCTGCGGGAGGGGAAACATCGGCGGGACGGTTTCCGTCCAGACGAGGAGCGCCTCGTCCCCCGCGGATCCGCCGCTCCACTGCGTCGCCACTTTCGGGCCGACCGAGTCGCCCGCCAGGATCCCGACGCCGCACTGGATGCAGGTGGGAGCGTCGAGGTTCGTCACCAACACCTCCGGACCCACCAGGATCTGGTCGCGCCACCAGGAGACGAGGTACTCCTCTCCCGTATAGCCGACTTCCGGCGCCTCGGAGGAAACGACCGCGAGGGTCGACACGGTCCCCGCCGTGACGAGGCTGTTCCCCGAGAACATCATCTTCCTGCGAACGAGGTCGGGGCCCCTCACCCAGGCGACGAGGAACTCCGTGCCGTCTTTGGTGTCGACTCCGGGATCGGCCTCGGCGAGACCCAGCTGGTTCGAGATTCCCCCGACCGGCGTCAGGAGCGCTCCCGTGAAGTCGACGACCCGGCCCTGGATCGTGTTCTGACCCGCCACGGCGGGCTCGAGGTTCCACACGACGAGGCAGCGGCTCCCCGCTCCCCCGTGCTTGCTGATCGAGGGATTCCCCACTCCTGCCCCCACGCTCACCGCGAACCCTCCCGTGACGTTCGTGGGGGCCGCCGGCGACGCCGGCACCGAGACGACCCTCGCCTGGACGCCGAATCCCACCCACTCCCACACCACGATCGCGCGCGCCCCCCCGCCCAGGATGTTGAACACCCGGTTCCCCCCCACGTCCGGATCGATGTCGTCCCCGGCGTTGCCGGCCACCGTGAGCGCCGCCGACACCGCGCCGGTCGCCGCGTCCACCGCCCGCGCGAACACGTCGAACGGACCGGCGCTCCCCGCCGCCTTCTGGTAGGCGACGAGGAACCGGTCCGTCTGGTTCACGTTCGCCACGGAAGGCTTCGTCGCGTAGTCGGTCCCCCCCTCGATCAGGATGAACGCCCCGACGAACGTCCCGTTGGCACTCACCCGCTGCCCGAAGATGTCGTGGTCCGTCGACGAGGAGATTCGCTCCCACACGACAAGATACACGCCGTTCGTCGCGTCGTAGGCGACGTCGGGGTTCAAGTTGTCCTGCGCGACCGACCCGAACCCGCCGATCACGGGACCCACGAGCGGATCGAGGACGAGGGGGAGGGCGGCCGTTTCCACGAACGAGGCGGGAAGCCCGATCTCGAGGTGCGTCCCGTCGAAGCGCAGCCACCCCGGGGCGCGCGCGCCCTCCGCGTCGATCCCGAGCACGGAGTCGACCCGGACTCCGCCGAGTCCCTCGACCTCGAAACGGATCTCGCCGACCCATTCTCCGATCGAGGACGCCGCAAGTTCGGTCGTCACCCGACCCCGGACCACGAGATCCCCCGATCCCGGAGGAAGGGTCTCGAAGAGGAAGGACTGCTCGATCCCTTCCGCGCGGACCTCGATCGTCTCCGTCACCCCGCCGCCGCGCTCGTATCGGACGACCGTCCCCTCCACGTTCGGGGCGACGCCCTCGGGCGGCGCGAGGTGGAACGCGCCCTCGCCGCGGCGAATCGATTCGAGGGAGAACGCGAGGGGGAGGTTCCGGGGCGCTCGCTCCCCGAGCGCGGGCGTGAACTCGAACCCACCGGCGGCGAAGCGCGCCTTCCAGCCCGGTCCGGCGCCGACGAGCACCCCATCGTGGACCCCGAGGCCGAACGATTCGCCGCTGACGGCGATGACGTCCGCGGCGCCGGGGCCTTCGGGGGTGGATCCGAGAATCGCCGCTCCCGCGGACAGGGCGAGGGCGAGGAAGTGGGTCATCGTCTTCGTCTCCGGTTCTCAAGGTCCGTCCGGCAAACACCGCCACGACCTCGACCGGTGGAGGCCCTCCCACCGGAAAGAAACCGAGAACCCTCCCCGCGGGGACAGGGGGGTCCCTCGTGGGCCCGATCTAGCCGACGTTCTCGCGGAGCAGCGTATGGAGGGGGACCGCACTCGAGCCGTCTCAGATCGCGGTTCGCGCTCACGACCCGGGCAGCCCGCGCGTTTGAGAATCCCAAACTTCGACTTCAGGATTCTCACGCCCACCTCGCCTCGACTCCGGATCCTAGGGTCGTGGACTGCTTGGGACGCGAAAACGGGCCTTCAGGGAATCGTGTGGGTGGTTGGGATCTCGCCCTTCCGCCGAGCCCCCTCTCCAGGCGAGGGGCTCGGCTTCAGGGCAGAAGAATGCCCGCCGGCGGCCTCTCGTCGAGCGACCCACGTGCAGGGCTCCTGACACACCCCCGGGAATCGCCATGAAACGCCGCCTCTCGCCAGCGCGTGCGAGATGATTCCTGCCTCCGAGGCAGCCTTGAACGCCGGGATTCCGCGGTCGGTGGCGATACCCGGGTCGCCCGCTACCTCGTCGGTCGCGTTTGCCGAGGAGGGATCCGAGAGTCGTTCCGGGATCCGAGAATCCCGTGGTCCGATCGCCGTCCCACGTGGGACGCGCGTGTTGTTCTTCAGGATTCCTCTGTCAAAGAACGGCGATCACCCGTAGACCGGGTGCGGCTCCACCCTGCAAGACGGAGGGAGGTAACAGGGGGAGTCGCCCGTTTGAACCCCGGGATTCTGCGATCGGTGGCCCACGTGGGCCAGGCGCACGCCCCGATCCCCAGAGCTCGCCGAGCCGACCCACACGAAACCCTGAAGCGCCGCGAAAACCGGTCCTCCGGGGATATGACCCGATCGCCGCCGAGCGGAGCGGCGGGTTCCGACTTCTCCGCCGCATCGGCGAGGAAGGAATGGGCGTCGTCTACCTCGCGGAGCAGGAGTCGCTCGGGCGTCCCGTCGCCCACAAGGTGATCGGCCTCGATTGCCCCGGACACACGGACGGAGAACCCCTCGCGCCGGGCCGCCTCGGCGAGCCGCCCTCCGAAGGTGACGAGGGGGAGCGCGCTCGGGCGCTCCGCAGCGCGGACGACGGCCGCCGCGAGCTGGACGGCGCCCGCTGCCCCGAGGGAGGCGTCGCGAGAGTCTCTCCTCCTCCTGGCCGGGCTCTGGGCTCCTCGTCGCGCCTCCTGCCGCGCCGGCGCAGTCTCAGGCCGCTGTCCAAGAAACCGCGGGCACCGTCACCTACGGCTGAATCGTGATTGCAAGACCCCGGGTCATCGCGCCCGGGAAAAACGCCGGCCCCGGATCCACCACGTACCACTGCGCGTAGAACGTCGCGCCGATCAGGCCGGGGTCGCCCGGCAGCGCGAGCGTGACGGACGCGTGCCCCTTCCCAGGTCCAGATCCAGAGGCTGAAGCCGAGAACACGAAATCCGGCGAGACGAGGAGCTTGCACTGGGGCATTCCCAAGGTTCCGAGCGAAAACGGGAGAGGCGCGGCGTGCCAGCTCGTGTTCGAGGACCCAATCAAAAGCAGGGCACTCGCGTTCACGGCTGCCTGAGATAGGTTCACGGCACAACTACCCCCTGGCGAGACCGATGGCCACGCAGCAATCCGTGGCATCGCACCACTTGAACCAGGACAACCCGTGTCGAATACATCAACCCCACTCGGCGCGCCGGAGAATGCGATAATCCGGCCCGGGTTCGGCGGCTGCCGCCACGGCTCACCGACGACGAAGTCAGGATAATCGTCCCCGTCATAATCGCCGATCCCATCCAGTGACGACCCAAAACCATCCCACGGTGCCGCTTCTGCGATCTCCAGCAACACAGTTCCGTTGTTTCCTGAAAACACATACACGCGACCCTGCAAGGTACTGGTCCCACTAGGAATGGAGAGACCAGGAAACCACGGGATGCCATATGGAGCTCCTACCATTATATCTGCGTGACCATCTCCGTCGAGGTCTCCCAGCCTCGCTACTGCCTTACCCAATCGTTGGTTCGGATAGTAGCCTTGGATGGTATGCACTATCGAGCCGGTGGCCCCTGAAAGTACTCTTACTACACCTGGAGGATTCGCACCGAACCATCCAGGGTCAGGAGCCCAATAGAACCCTGCAAGAAGATCCTCTATCCCATCCTCATCCACATCTCCTACAGCTCTCATCGGATCAGCCCATACCATGCTTGGGATCGGCGGGAAGTAAAAAGGCATTACCCATATGGGAGATGGCCCAACGCCCGAATACATCCACACAGCCGAGGGCAGGCTCCCCAGTCCCTGCGCTGAGACCGCGAAGTCGGGGAAACCATCACCCGAGACGTCACCCATCGAGGCAATCGCGAAACCGAAGATCTCAGGAGCGCAGTAGAGTCCAGTCCATTGCATGATCGTAGGCCCCTGTGCCCCGGACACCGCATACGCCCGCCCTTGATCTCCACTGCACCAAGGTGAGTTCCAGAAGTCCTGCCCTATGACCATGTCGGATAAGGCGTCACCGTCGAGGTCTCCTACGACACCACCCGCTCCCCCTGGCCATGTGGCAAGGAACGCCCCCGTCGATGAATAGACTTGGATCGCTCTACCGGAAAACGAGGACCCGATGTATACCCTGGACAGGATTTCGGATTGTGCATCACCCGTGAGATCTCCTGGTGGTGGGATCAAGCATCCAAGGCCCACCCCAGCTGAAGAATTAACGATAGATAGTATCAAGGATTGCGTTGCCCCTGAGTAGACGCCGATCCTTCCAGTTTCGGGTGCACTTCCAGGGTTGTAGCCAGGCTCACCAACGAGCAAATCCACGACGCCATCGCCGTCGTAGTCCCCGAATGCGGTAACTGCCTCGCCAAAGAAGGTGGCCGCAGACGATCCCTGAATCTCCCACAAGGAACCCTGCCCGAGTCCCATGCTCGGTGCCAAGGCCGTGAAACAAGCGACGAGGAGCGGGCAATGCTTCAGGCTTGTATTCGAGAGTCTCGTCGCGAAGACCATGTACCACCCCTCTGCCGGGCGAAAGAACGTCGTATGGTGGGCTGCGCCACGGCTCCTAGCTTATGGGCGCTCATGGACGATCACACCTCGTCTCTGCCAGATGTCAAGGGGCCACGGTCCGGGGCGGGTTCCATCGGGCCCCTCGGGGACAAGGTGCCCTGAGGCGATAGGGCTGGGAGCGGCGGGCTTGCCTGGGGGAAGCGCTTCGGCCCAGGGCGCCGCGGCGCAGGAAGGCCGAGGCGGCTGTCGGAAGCTATCGGGAGCCCGGTAACGGGTCTGGGGCGCCGGCCGCTCTGCCCGACCATTCTCAAGCCCCGGGGCCCCGCGTGCGGGCGCGGAGCGGGGGAGGGAGGCGGGGCAGGGCTCGATCGCGGCCGGTCCCCGCTCCTCGCCGGGGGATATCATTCGATCGTCGGACGCGGGAGGGGCGGAACCCCAGATGAGCGATTTCTTCGGAGGAGGAGGCGAGCCGGACGCGGACGATTCGTCGACCCCGGAGGAACGGGCGCTCGACGAGTACTTCGACCTCGCGCTCCGAGGCGACTCGATCGACCTCGACGCCTTCTGCGCGCGGCACGGGGATGCGGACGGTGGGCTCCGCCGGCGGATCGAGGCGCTGCGGGGGATGCTCGAGGACGGCCGCCCCGGGAAGGCGCCC
>Ga0187892_10008314_pt1 | contig 14250 bp, 12 predicted proteins | sample MA1701073metaG_FD_139345 | JGI IMG/M metagenome (GOLD analysis project Ga0187892, IMG submission 139345) | Bio-ooze microbial communities from a basaltic lava cave in the Kipuka Kanohina Cave System on the Island of Hawaii, USA - MA170107-3 metaG ... | reverse complement strand
GCCTCCTGAGAGCTAGGGGCGCTGCGCCGACTTGGTGACCCTGAGGGTGAGGCCGTCGATCGCCGCGACCCGGACGGGCTCACCCGCCGCCACGGCCCCGTCCTGGCTCACCGCCCGCCACAGCTCGCCGTCGATCATCACCTGCCCCTCGGGCGCCAGCGCCGACCTCGCCAGCCCGAGGCGCCCGACCATGGCGGATTCACCGGTTACCGCGGGCCGGTAGAGCGCGCGGATGCCCATGGAGACCGCGAAGAAGACCAGCGCGGCGGTCGCGCCCACGGTCGGGATCATCACGTACCAGGACAGCCGGATCCCGGTCGTTTCCGGGGTGTCGTAGAGCATCAAGGAGCCGATCAACATGGCGATGACGCCCCCGATGGCGAGAACGCCGTGGCTCACCACCTTGATCTCGGCGATCAGCAGCACCACGCCGAAGAGGATCAGCAGGAAGCCGGCCCAGTTCACCGGCAGGCTCTGGAAGGCGTAGAAGGCCAGGATCAGGCAGATGCCGCCGATGACGCCGGGCAGGATCGCGCCGGGGTTGGACAGCTCGAAGAAGATGCCGAGCATGCCCGCCATCAGCAGGAGGTAGGCGATGTTCGGATCCGAGATCAGGGCCAGGAAGCGGTCGCGGAAGCGCACCTCGATGATCGTGACCCTCGCCTCCTTGGTCGCGAGCGTGACCGGGCCGCGCGCGGTCTTGACGGTGCGGCCGTCGATCTTGGCGAGGAGATCCGCCACGCTCTCGGCCACCAGGTCCACGACCTTGAGCTTGACCGCCTCCCGCTCGGTGGCCGAGACGGACGAGCGCACCGCCTTCTCGGCCCACTCCGCGTTGCGTCCCTTCTCGGTGGCGATGGTGCGCGCGAAGGCGGCCGCGTCGTTGGCGACCTTCTTCATCATCTCCTTGTCCGCCCCGCCGCTGCCGATCGCCACCGGATGCGCGGCCCCGATATTGGTGGCGGGCGCCATCGCGGCCACGTGGGCGGCCATCGTGATGAAGACCCCGGCGGAAGCGGCGCGGGCGCCGGTGGGGGCCACGTAGACGATCACCGGGATCGGCGAGCCCAGGATGGACTGCACCATCGAGCGCATCGACCGCTCGAGCCCGCCCGGGGTGTTGAGCTGCAGGATCAGCGCCTGGGCGCCCTCGGCGTGCGCGCGCTCGATCGCGGTCGCGAGCAGGCGCACCGTGACCGGGGTGATGGCGGAGTCCAGCTCGATCAGCGAGACGGGCGCCGCCGCCGCGGCCGGGCCCGCGGCGGGGAGCAGCGCGGCGAAGGCCAGCAGGATGGCGATGGGAACGAGGAGAGGCCGGTGCGTGGCCGATCTCACGGCGTCATCTTAGCACGCGGGGACGCGCTCTAGCGGGCGAGGGCGACCACCGAGAGCAGCTCGAAGAGCAGGTTCGCCGCGAGCACGCCGGTGATGGCGCCGGGGCCGTCGTAGGGCGGCGAGACCTCGACGATGTCGGCCCCGGCCAGCTCGAGCCCGCGGAGGCCACGCACGAGGCCGAGGGCCTCGTAGGACGTGAGCCCGCCCGCCTCGGGCGTCCCCGTCCCCGGGGCGTAGGCGGGATCGCACGCGTCCACGTCGAACGAAACGTAGACCGGCCCGCCAGCCAGGCGCCGCAGCCGCTCGACGACGGGGGCGACCCCGCGCTCCTTGACGTCCTCGATGCGGACGACCTCGAAGCCGTGCTCCCGGTGGAAGTCGAAGTCCTCGGGACCATAGAGCGGTCCGCGGATGCCCACCTGGATCGAGCGCGCGCCGTCGATCAGCCCCTCCTCGATCGCCCGGCGGAACGTGCTGCCGTGGTAGTAGGGGAGGCCGAAGTAGCGGTCCCAGGTGTCCGGGTGGGCGTCGAAGTGGACCAGCCCGAGCCGGCCGTGGCGCTTCGCGAGCGCGCGCAGCACCGCCAGGGTCACGGTGTGATCGCCGCCCACGCAGAGCGGGACCGCGCGGGCCTCCACCACCGGGGCCAGGGTCCGCTCGATGGCCGCGAACGTCGCCTCGATGGAGACCGGCACCGCGTCCACGTCGCCGCAGTCGGCGACCCGGAGCCGCTCGAAGGGATGCACGCGGAGGGCCGAGTTCCACGGCCGGATCAGCGAGGACTGCTCGCGCACGTGGCGCGGGCCCATGCGCGCGCCCGAGCGGTAGGAGCAGCCGCCGTCGAAGGGGATGCCGCAGAGCGCGACGTCGAGCCCGGCGGGCGACTCCACGTGGGGCAGCCGCATGAAAGTAGCCGGTTGAGCGAAGCGGGGCGACGCGAAGCCGTCGCGCGGCCTCGGATGCTCGCGGGACACTAGAGCTTGCTGCGCAGGTTCGCCACCGCCGCGGCCAGGCGCTCGACCTCGCCCGAGGTCGTGTGCACCGAGAAGCTCGCGCGCAGGGTGCCCGCGATGCCGAGGCGCCGCATCAGCGGCTGGGCGCAGTGAAAGCCCGCGCGCACCGCGATCCCCTGCTGGTCGAGCAGCGCGGCGCCGTCGTGGGGATGCAGGCCCTCGACGTTGAAGGCCACCACCGCCCCCTTCATCTCGGGGTTGCGCGGCCCGTAGAGGGTGACGCCCGCGATCCGCCCGAGGGCGTCCAGGCACTGGGCGACGAGGGCCTGCTCGTGGGCCAGGACCTCGCTCATGCCGAGCTTGCCGAGGTACTCGCACGCCGCGTGCAGCCCCACCGCCTCCGCGATCGGGGGGGTGCCGGGCTCGAAGCGCCACGGCAGGTCGTTCCACTGGGCGCGGTCGATCCAGACCTCCTTGATCATCTCGCCGCCGCCCCAGGCGGGCTCGAGCTTGGCCAGCACCTCGCGGCGCCCGTAGAGCACCCCGATGCCGGTGGGCCCGAGCATCTTGTGGCCGGAGAAGGCGTAGAAGTCGGCGCCGAGGGCGCTCAGGTCGAGCGGCAGGTGCGGCACCGCCTGGGCGCCGTCGATCAGAACGAGCGCGCCCACTCGATGCCCGCGCTCCACGATCTGGGCCACCGGGTTGATGGTGCCGAGCACGTTGGAGACGTGGGCGAGCGCCACCACGCGCGTGCGCGGGGAGAGCAGGCGGTCGAGGGCGTCGAGGTCGAGATACCCTTCCCCGATCACCGGGATCGCGCGCAGCACCGCGCCCCGGTCGCGGCAGGCCATCTGCCACGGGATCAGGTTCGAGTGGTGCTCGAGCTCGGTCACGATGATCTCGTCGCCCGGCGCGAGGGTCCGCCCCACCGCCTGGGCCACCAGGTTGATCCCCTCGGTGGTGCCGCGCGTGAAGATGATCTCCTCGCGGCTCCGCGCGCCCACGAAGGCGCGCACCGCGTCCCGCGCCGCCTCGTACCGCTCGGTGGCTTCCTCGCCGAGGGTGTGGATCGAGCGGTGCACGTTGGCGTGGCTGGTCTGGTAGTAGTTCGACACCGCCTCGATCACCGCGAGCGGCTTCTGGCTGGAGGCGGCCGAGTCGAGGTACACGAGCGGATGCCCGTTCACGATGCGGGAGAGGATCGGGAAGTCGCGGCGGATCTTCTCGCCCATGTTCATCGCGCCACCTCCTGCCCGCTGAGGGCCTCCTGCAGGACGCTCAGCGGGAGCGTCACACACTTCATCCGTGACGGCCGGATATCGGAATCGAGCCGCTCCAGCAGGCTCGCCGGGGTCTGGGTCTGCACGAAGCCGACCGGCTGGCCGAGCGCGGCCTCGAGCAGCAGATCGGCGGAGGCCGCGCAGATCGCGCAGCAGTCGCCGGTCCAGCGGGCCTCGGCCAGCCGCCCGTCGGCGAGCCGACCCTGGATGCGCACGCGGTCGCCGCAGAGCGGGTTCACGTCCTCGTGGGCCACCTCCGGGCGCTCGAGCGCGCCACGGAAGAGCGGCCGGCGGAAGCGTTCCCGGATCACGTCGCTGTAGAGCGCCATGTCATTCCGAGAGCTCGCCGCGCGCCCCGCTCTTGCGGTAGGGCGGGAAGCGGTAGGCGCTGTCGCGCGAGAGGAGGCCGCCGTGGCCGAGCGCGGCGATCTCGGCCGCGCCGGTGGGTAGCCCGGCCAGGATGCGCGGCAGCATCAGGTCGAACGTGGTGGCCTGCGAGAACATCCCGCAGGCGGGCATGCCGAGCACCGGGTGGCCGTGTAGGTCCGCGATCCACAGCAGGCTGCCCGGATGGGCCGGCGCGCCGTGCCGGATCATGCGGCCGCCCAGGCGCTCGAGCCCCGCGAACACGGGATCCAGCGGGTCGAGCGATCCCGCGCCCGCCGCGATCAGGATGTCGGCGCCGGCGGCCAGCAGGGCCTCCATCTCCGCGGCCACCGCGACGGCGTCCCCCGCCGCGTAGCGCACCGGGAGGAGCCGGGAGCCGAACCAGTCCACCTTCTCGGTCAGGGATGACTCGAAGCGCTGGCGCTGCGGCGGGGCGAGGCTCTCCCGGCTCAGCGCCGCGAGCACGTGAGGCCGGAAGGGCTTCACCGAGACGAGCCCGCCCGCGTCCGCCGCGCGGCCCTCCGCGTCCTTCACCAGCCGCTCCGGGATGGCCAGCGGGGTGATCTTGGCGCGCGCCACCGGCTCGCCCGACTCCACCGGTTGCAGGTCGTAGAGCGAGAAGACCGACATGCCCTCGAGCCCGTTGACCGCCGCCACCGCGGCGGCGTTGACGCCGACGAGGCCGCGGCACTTCGCCACGAGCGACCACTGCCCGCCGCTATAGCCCTTGACCTCCACGTTGGCCCCGCAGGCCGCGGCGGCCAGGCGCGAGCCGGCCGGCTCCTCGTGCACGTCGCCCGGCTCCAGCTCGAGCAGGTGCACCTCCGGCCACGGCAGCGTGAGCAGCCGCGCCGCGGCGGCCGCGTCGAGCGTCTGCCCCTTGGCGATGGCCACCTTGCCACCCTGATCGCGCACGTCATGGCACGCGATGCGTCCTTCGAGGGCGTCGGGAGTGACGTCGCTACTCCGGCTTACGGCAACGGCTTTCAAGGCGTGTTCTGATTGGGGGGGAGCGGCGCCGCTCCTCCCTCAAGCCCCCCCACCACACTCTTCATTGCGTTGCTCACTTCAGGCCGCGGCGCACTTTCTCGGAGATGGGCATGCCGGTGGCATTGCGATGGGCGGCCAGGGCCTCGGCCAGGATGCTCAGCGCGATCTCGGGCGCCGACTGGGCGCCGAGGTCGAGGCCGATCGGCACCCGCACGCGCAGCAGCGCGTCCTCGGCCACGCCGTCCTCGCGGAGCAGGTTCAGGATGGCCGCGCCGCGCCGGGTGCTGCCCAGGAGGCCGATGTAGCCGACCGGGGTGCCCAGCGCGTGCTTGAGCACCGGGAGGTCGTACTTGTAGTCGTGCGCGACCAGCACCAGCGCGGTGGTCGCGATCAGCGGCACCTGCTGCACCAGCTCGGAGGGCACCCCGATCCGGAGGTCGTCCACGTCCGGGAAGCGCTCCTTGGTCGCGAAGCGCGGCCGGCCGTCTACCACGATGGTGCGGAAGCCGAGCGTCTTGGCCAGCGTGGTGAGCGGCATCGCCACGTGGCTGGCCCCGACCACCACCAGGGTGGAGGGCGGCGCGAAGACCTCCGCGAAGGCGCGCACGTTCTCGAGGAACAGGGTCTGCGACTTGCCCGCCGCCATCGCCGCGCGGGCTTCCGTCGCAAAGCGCTGGTCGAGGAAGGAGTCGCCGAGGGTACCTTCTTGACCCCCGCCGTCGAGGAGCAGGAGCTTGGCGCCGTGGTGTGGCGCATCGAGGCGGGTCACGATCACCGCCCGCCCGCCCTGCTCGGCGTGGACGCGGGCGCGCTCGTAGTAGACCAGCGTAGTGTCGTCCTTGTCGGCGAGCGTCACCGGCTCCAGGAAGACCTCGATGGTGCCGCCGCAGGTGAGCCCGATCTCCCAGGCCTCCTCGTCGCCCAGGTTCAGCTCGAGGAGCCGCGGGGCGTTCTTCCCGAGCACGTCGGCCGACTCCTCGATGACCTGGGCGTCCACGCAGCCGCCGATGGTCACCGAGCCGAGCACGCGCCCGCCCTCGCCGACCAGCATCTTCGCCCCTTCCTTCCGGGGCGTGGTGCCGCGGGTATTGACGAGGGTGGCCACCGTCACCTTGGACTCGTTGCGCTTGAGCTGGCTCAGCTGGTCGGAGAGCTCGGTCATGTGCCCTACCTCAGGTTGAGATGGCCGGCCAGGTCGCGCAGGCTCGCCAGGTTGTGCGCCGCCGCGAAGTGATCCACGAGCGGCAGCGCCGCCGCCATGCCCCGGGTCAGCGGCTCGTAGGACGGGTTGCCCAGCAGCGGGTTGAGCCAGATCAGCCGGCCCGCCTTGCGTCTGATCGCCAGCATCTCGTTGGCCAGGATCTCGGGCTCGCCGGTGTCCCAGCCGTCCGAGAGCATGACCACGATCGTGTGCCGGTCGACCAGGTTTCCCCACCGGGCATTGAACTCTTGCAAGGATTCCCCGATCCGGGTCCCGCCGGAAAAGTCCCTCACCTCGGTCAGCTTGGCCAGGGCCTGGCGGTAGGACGCACCCTTGAGATGCTCGGTGACCCGCGTCAGTCGCGTCGAGAACGTGAAGGTCTCCACCCGGCCGAAGACGTTCTGGAGCGCGTAGAGGAACTGGAGCAGGAAGCGGCTGTAGAGGTCCATCGAGCCCGACACGTCGCAGAGCAGGACCAGCCGGATCTTGCGCCTCCGACGCTCTCTCCTGCGCAGCTCGATGATCTCACCCTTCATGAGGTTGGCCCGCATGCTGCGCCGCATGTCGATGACCCCACCCCGCCGGGTCGGCCGCTTGCGCCGGCTGATGCGCCGGGCCAGCCGCTTGGCGATCAGGATCGTGAGGCGGGCGACCTCGTCGAGATCCTCAACCGGAAAGGCCGAAAAGTCCTGATCCATGAGGATTTCTTTGTCGCTGACACCGGGGACCTCGAGCGGCTCCCCGTCGTCGTCGCCCTGCTCCTCCCAGCCTTCGAGGGCCACCGAGACCTTCTTCTGAGCCGCCTCCGCCCCGGCATTGCCCGCGTGCTCCTCCGGGATGGCCGCTTCGGTCGGGCTCATGAGTCCGTCGAGGCCCTGCCCCTCCTCGGCCTGGAAGCGCCAGAAGACGTCGAAGCAGCGGTCGAAGGCGGGGAACTCCTCGCGCCGGGCGACCAGGGTCGTGCGCAGCGCCAGGTAGACGTCCTGGCGGTCCAGCAGGTCCACGACCTCGAGCGCCCGCACGCCGTCCATCAGCTCGCCCACCGTGAGCGGCAGGCCGGCGGCCCGCAGCATCTGCCCGAAGCGGAGGACGGCGGTGGTGAGATCGCGGGGCCCGGCCATGCTAGCCCTCGGCGGTCACGAAGCGCTTGAGCCCGCTCGACGTGAGCTCGCGCTTGAAGCGCTTGATGTCGTCGGCGTCCTTGAGCACGCAGCCGAGCGTTTCCAGCACCAGGTCCTCGTCGAGGTGATCGGCGTGCAGCGAGGCCAGGGCCTGCGCCCAGTCGAGGCTCTCGGCCACCCCCGGCACCTTGGAGAGGCGCATGGTGCGGAGGCCTTCCATGAAGCGGGAGATCTCGCGGGCGAGCCCCTCGTTGACGGCCGGAACCTTGCGCTTCACGATCCGCACTTCCTTCTCGAAGCCCGGGAAGTCGATCCAGAGATAGAGACACCGGCGCCGGAGCGCGTCCGAGAGCTCGCGCACGCGGTTGGACGTGAGGATGACGTACGGCGGATGCGAGGCCTTGATCGTGCCGATCTCGGGAATCGTCACCTGGAACTCGGCGAGGGACTCCAGCAGGAACGCCTCGAACTCCTCGTCGCAGTTGTGCGTGACGACCTGGTTGGCGACGAAGTAAGGCGGCCCCTCCAGGACGAAGTCGTAGACCGCCTGCGGCGCCTCGACCGTCTCCACGTGCGCGACCTCGCCCAGAACGACCCCGCGGCCGAGGAGATCCCGTAGACCGGGCGAGTCGAATGCGGCGGAGATCCGCTGGAGAGAGGAGACGTTCGGCGCGACCCGGCCCGCCAGGATGTCGTATACGGTCTGATGGGATGGTGTGTCGCCCAGCACGGTCCGATCCGTCAAGGCTTGCAGGGCCTCCCGAACTGGACGGGTAGGTAGCGTCTCGGTTCGACTCCAGCGAGGCGGCCGGAGCTTGGCCACACGCGCCTGTTTCGCCGGCGCGCAGAAGCCGACCTCCCGCGCGAAGGTCGACACGTCCGAGATCCACAGCGTGTAGTACGGCCCCTTCCCGAAGCTGCCCGGGCGGGCCTTGAACGTCGTGAGGTTGCTGTCTACGCCGAGCGAGCCGAGGAGCGCCTGGATCCCGACCAGCAGGTAGGCGGAGGCCGAGGTGGCGAAGATCTGATGCTCCCCGACCCAACCCTCACCGTCGAAGTATCCTCGGACGAACGCGGCCCGATGATCGGACGGCGCCGAGAAGACGAAGTCGGGGACCATGCGTCGACGGCTCCGAACGAAGCCAGGTCCCAGGACTCGGCTGAGGAAGCGCCCCAGGGGCAGCGAGTGGTAGCTCAGCTCGTGGTTCCGGTGCGGCCCCTTCACGATCCGGGGCCGGCGCCCGAACGCCTCCTCGAACTTGTCCGCGTACAGCTCGAGGTTCGCGCGGTCCTTGTCGGCGATGCAGAGTCGGTCGCTGGTGAAACACCCGTCCGCGACCATGTAGCCGAACAGCTCGTAGAGCGCCACGCCCTCGTGGACCCGAAGCCCGGTCGCGTACTCCGGCTGGCTCAGGGGCTCCTCCACACCCAGCTCGGCGGACAGCGCGTCGAGCACCGAGGCTCGCAGGGCGTCCCGGATGGACGCAGGCTGGAGCACGTTGCGAAGGTGCGCGCGGGAGACCCCGGCGGTACCGGATAGCTCCTGGTAGGTCCGCCCCGAGGCGCGGTAGGCGCTGTGAAGGAGGCGCTTTCCCCGCGGGGTCAGCTTGATGAGGCTATCGGTGAAGTCGAAGCGGGAGTCGGACCCCGCGTTCTCGGCCGGATAGGTCTTGTGCAGCGGCAGGCGGTCGCCCTTCCGGAGCTGGTCAGCGCGGACTACCTCGGGCCTCTCCTCATTGAAGCGCACGAAGCGGTGCTCCGGGGTCACCTCGAGAAAGCGCCCGCCGACCAGCAGGCGAACGACCTGAGTGGTTTCGCGCGGCACCACCTTCTTCACGAGGGAGCCCGAGATTCCGAACGCCGCCGGGTCGAAGCTCACCACCTCGTCGCCGGCTTGGATCTCCGACGCGCGCTTGAGGCCCTGGGTGGTGGTGACCAGGGTGTTGGCGGTCACGCACCGATCGACCTCGTCGATCAGCAGCACCGGCGGCTGGCCGTCCTGGCTGATCGCCTGGAGCAGCGGGCGGCGGATCAGGAAGGGCTCGGAGAAAATCGTCGCTTCCTTTTCTCGAAGAGTGTGGGTGGTCGCCTCCTCGAGCTTGATGTGCAGAAGCTGCTTCGGGTAGTTCCACTCGTAGAGGGCCTGGGCCGCGTCGAGCCCCTCGTAGCACTGGAGGCGGATGAGGTTGGTGTCGAGCATCCGCGCCATCACCTTGGCGACATCGGTCTTGCCGACGCCCGCGTGCCCCTCGATGAGGAGCGGCTTCTTGAGCGTCATGGCCAGGTGTACCGACGTCGCGATGGCGGGATCGGTGACGTAGTCGGCCTTCTCCATCATCTGCTGGATCTTCTCGATCTCGGCTCTCATGGCCCTCTCAGTCTACACCGCGTGATTGCCAGCCCGGAGGTTCGCCCGGATCTTCTCATAGTCGTCCTGGGTGTCCACGTCCGGCGGCATGGGCAGGTCGAGCTCGACCCACTCCACCCGGGCCGGCTCCTTCTGGATGATCGGCCGCGCGCCCTGGTCGCCGGTCAGACGCAGCAGCTCGGGAAAGATCTCGCGCTTGAACAGCACCGGGTTGCCCTGCCCGTCCCGGTAGCGCGGCGCCACGATGAGCTTGGGGCTCGTGCGCCGGGCCGCCAGCAGCGCCGGGATGATGGAGGGCGCCAGCGACGGCTGGTCGCCGAGCGCGATCAGGACCGCGTCCACCGACGCGGGCAAGGCCGCGATGCCCGCCCGCAGCGAGCTGGCCTGGCCCTCCTCGGGCGCCGGATTCACCGCGATCTGCACCTCGAGGCCCGCCAGCGCGGCCTCGATCGGCTCGACGTCGGGCCCGGTCACCACCCAGACCGAGTCCACGCCGCCGGCCAGGACACTCTCGACGACGTACCGCACGATGGCCCGGCCGCCCACCGGCATGAGCAGCTTGGCCTGGCCCATCCGGCGCGAGAGGCCGGCCGCGAGCACGACCGCCGCGATCACCCGGCGCCCCAAAAACGAAGCCCCGCGGAGCGCATCCCGCGGGGCTCGTCGATTGAGCGTCGCACTCGAGGGGCTTACTTCACGGCCGCGGCGGCCGCCTCCATCGCGCGCTTGGCGAAGACCCGGACCAGGTGGCTCTTGTACTCCACCGAGCCCTGCAGATCGGCCTGGACGTCCACGCCCTCCGCCGCCTTCTCGGCCGCGGCCTGAATCGACGCGGCGTCGGCCGCCTTGCCGGTGATCGCGGCCTCCACGCCTTTGGCGCGCACCGCCTTGGTGCCGGCCCCGGTGACCGCGACGCTGGCCTTGCCGACCTTGCCGCCGTCGACGCTCAGCACCGCCGCCACCCCGACCACCGCGAACCGGGAGGCCGGGTGCGGGAACCTCATGTAGGCGGCGCCGGTCTTGCCCGCCATCGCGGGCACGCGCACCTCGGTCAGGATCTCGTCTTCCGCGAGCGCGGTGGTCAGCAGCCCCTTGAAGAAGTCATCCGCCTTGATCGTGCGCTTGCCCTTGGGGCCCTCGGCCACCATCTCCGCGCCCAGCGCGATGATCGCGGCCGGATAGTCCGCGGCCGGGTCCGCGTGGGCCAGGCTGCCGCCGATCGTGCCCATGTTCCGCACCATCGGATCCCCGATCTGAGCGGCGACCGCGGCGAGCATCGGACACTTCGACTTCACGGCCGCGGAGGACTCGACCTGGTAGTGGGTGGTCATCGCCCCGATGACGAGGGTCCCGCCGTCCTCCTTGATCCCGGAGAGGCTCGAGACCTTCCGGAGGTCGACCAGATGCTTCGGCTGGGCCAGGCGCAGCTTCATGGCCGGGAGCAGGCTGTGCCCGCCCGCCAGGAGCTTGGCGTCGTCCTTGTGGCGCCCGAGCAGATCCAGCGCCTCCTTCACCGTCCCCGGCGTGTGGTACTCGAACTGAGCTGGGTACATGTCGGCGTCTCCCCTTACTTCCTGGATTTGGCGGCCTGAGCGGTCTTCCAGACCCGCTCGGGCGTCAGCGGCATGGCGTCGATGTGATCCACGCCGAGCCCCGACAGGGCGTCCACCACCGCGTTGACCACCGCCGGCGGCGAGGCGATCGTGCCCGTCTCCCCCGCTCCCTTGACCCCGAGCGGGTTCACCGGCGTGGGCGTCTCGGTGCGGTCGGTCTCGTAGAACGGCAGCATGTCCGCCTTGGGGAGCGTGTAGTCCATCATGCTCCCGCTGACGAGCTGCCCGGAGGCGTTGTCGTACACCGCCTCCTCCCAGAGCGCCTGCGCGACGCCCTGGGCGATGCCTCCGTGGACCATCCCGTCCACGATCATGGGATTGATCACGTTCCCGACGTCGTCCACCGCGAGGTAGCGCAGGATCTTCACGTGGCCGGTATCCGGGTCCACCTCGACCACGCAGGCGTGGGCGCCGAACGGGAAGCAGAAGTTGGCCGGGTCGTAGAAGCTGGTCTCCTCGAGACCCGGCTCCACGCCCTCCGGATAGTTGTGCGGGACGTACGCGGTGAGCGCGACCTGGCCGAACGGGATCGCCTTCTGGGGCGCCCCCTTGACCACGAACTGGCCGCCGACGTACTCCATGTCCTTCGGGTTCGCCTCGAGCAGATGGGCGGCGATCTTCTTGCCCTTCTCCTTGATCTTGTCGAGCGACATGACGATGGCGGTGCCGCCCACCGAGGCCGAGCGGCTGCCGTAGGTGCCCATGCCGAACGGCACCCGGCCGGTGTCGCCGTGCACGATCTCCACGTCGTCCATCGGGATCCCGAGGGAATCGGCGACGATCTGGGCCATGGTGGTCTCGTGCCCCTGCCCGTGCGAATGCGACCCGGTGAACACGCTGACCTTGCCGGTGGGATGCACCTGCACCTTGCCCGACTCCCACAGGCCGGCCTGGGCCCCAAGAGAGCCGACCACCTTGGACGGCGCGATGCTGCACGCCTCGATGTAGGTCGAGAAGCCGATGCCCATGAGCCGGCCCTTGCCGCGGGCGGCCGCCTGGTCGGCCCGGAACTTCTTGTAGTCGAGCATCCCGAGCAGCTTGTCGAACGCGGCCGCGTAGTTACCGCTGTCGTACGACAGCGCCACCTTGGTCTGGTAGCCATTGGCGAACTTCGGGATGAAGTTCTTCTTCCGGATGTCCGCCGGGTCCATCTTGAGCGCGGCCGCGGCCGCGTCCACCATGCGCTCGAGGAGGTAGCAGGCCTCGGGCCGGCCGGCCCCGCGATAGGCGTCCACCGGCGTGGTATTGGTGAACACGCCGGTGACCTCCGCGTGGATGGCGGGCCACTCGTACACCCCGTTGAGCAGGGTCGCGTAGAGATAGGTCGGCACCGCCGGCGCGAACGTGGAGAGATAGGCGCCCAGGTTGGCGGTGGTCTTCACCCGGAGGCCCAGGAACTTGCCGTCCTTGGAGAGCGCCACCTCGGCGTCGGTCACGTGGTCGCGCCCGTGGGCGTCGGTCTGGAAGGCCTCGCGGCGCGAAGAGGTCCAGCGGATCGGCCGCTTGATCTGCTTGGTGGCCCAGGTGCAGACCGTCTCCTCGTTGTAGAGGAAGATCTTCGAGCCGAAGCCGCCCCCCACGTCGGGGGCGATCACCCGGACCTTGTGCTCCGGAATGCCGAGCACGAACGCGGTCATGAGCAGCCGGTGCACGTGGGGGTTCTGGGACGTGACCCAGAGGGTCCACTCGCCGGTGGCGTCCTCGTAGCGGGCCACGCAAGCGCGCGGCTCCATGGCATTGGCGACCAGGCGCTGGTTGACGATCCGCTTCTTCACGGTGACCGCGGCGGACTTGAAGGCGGCGTCGGTGGCGGCCGCGTCGCCGATCTGCCACTTGAAGGCCTCGTTGCTAGGGGCCACCTCGTGGATCTGGACCGACCCCTTGGCCGCCGCCTTCTCGGTGCTGGTGACCGAGGGCAGGACCTCCCAGTCGACCGCCACCAGCTCGGCCGCGTCGCTGGCCGCCGACTGGCTCTCCGCGATCACGATGGCGACCGGGTCGCCCACGTAGTGCACCGCGTCGCTGGCGAGCGGCATGTGGGGCGGGATCTTCAGCTCGGGCAGGAGCCAGCCGCAGGGCAGCGAGTTCACCCCGGTCATGTCCTTGCCGGTGAAGATCGCGACGACGCCCGGGGCCTTCGACGCCTTGGCGGTGTCGATCTTGCGGATCTTCGCGTTGGCGTGCGGGCTGCGCACGAACACCGCGTGGGTCATGCCGGCCAGCTTCAGGTCGTCGGTGTAGTTCCCCTTCCCGGTGATGAACCGGGGGTCCTCACGCCGCTTGATGCTCGCGCCGAGGAGCCGGGCGGTGGCCATGGTCGCCTCCTACTTCCCCGCCATCTTCTCGGCGGCGTACTGGATGGCCTTGACGATGTTGTGGTAGCCGGTGCAGCGGCACAGGTTGCCTTCGAGATCGTGGCGGATCTGCGCCTCGGTCGGCCGCGGGTTGCGCTGGAGCATCTGGTGGGCGGACATGATCATGCCCGGCGTGCAGAAGCCGCACTGCAGCCCGTGCTTCTCCCAGAAGCCGTCCTGGATCGGGTGGAGCTTGCCGTCCTTGGCGAGCCCCTCGATGGTGAGCACCTGCGCGCCGTCGCACTGCACCGCGAGGAGCGTGCACGCCTTCACCGCCATGCCGTTGACGTGCACCGTGCAGGCGCCGCACTGGCTCGTGTCGCACCCGACGTGCGTGCCGGTCAGGCCCGCCTGCTCCCGGATGTAGTGCACGAGCAGCAGCCGCGGCTCCACTTCGTGGGACTGGGGGGAACCGTTGATCGTCATCGACACGGTCTTTTTCACCGCGCAACCTCCTGAGTGAAGGGTCCGAGGCCGGGAAAGCGCCCCCAACCGTATGCCGGGCCGGGGACGGTGTCAAGGGGTCGCATCACCTCAAAACTTCGGTTACCGAAGGGGGCCTCGTAAATCAGAAGTCACGGTTACCCAAGCCACCGAGGAGGTGCCCGTGACCCGTGCCAGCCTTCGGGAGTATGCCGTCCGACAGCG
>Ga0187892_10008313_pt1 | contig 14253 bp, 17 predicted proteins | sample MA1701073metaG_FD_139345 | JGI IMG/M metagenome (GOLD analysis project Ga0187892, IMG submission 139345) | Bio-ooze microbial communities from a basaltic lava cave in the Kipuka Kanohina Cave System on the Island of Hawaii, USA - MA170107-3 metaG ... | reverse complement strand
GGCCGCCGCATACCTTTCAGATCCTCACGAAGCGGGCGGAGCGGATGCACAGGGTGCTGACCGAGGAATTGCCGGAGCATGTTGGTGAGCGGTGGCCAGGAGATGCCGCGATCAGCATAGCGCTGGATGTCAACTGGCCCTTGCCTAACGTTGTGCTCGGCGTCTCCTGCGAAGATCAGCCACGCGCCGACAAGCGCATTCCGTGGCTGCTCAAGACGCCGGCGGCGCTGCGGTTTGTGAGCTTGGAGCCGCTGTTGGGAATGATCGAACTACGGAATGAGTGGGTCAGCGGCCAGCGTCTGCGGACTCGCGGTACTGATCGGCCTGGTGGTGGGACTGTCTGCATCCCGCGGATTGATTGGGTCATCGTCGGCGGGGAGAGCGGTGGAAGTCCAGGGCGGGCGCTGGTGGAGCGGTTCCAGAGCCCCTTCACTGGTAGTATTTTCTATAAACCGAAACCCTACGCCCTCGAATGGGTCAGCTCCCTCCGAGATCAGTGCGTCGCGGCTAGTGTCCCCTTCTTCTTCAAAGCCTGGGGGGGGCCGACGGCGAAGTCCGGCGGGCGGTTCTTGGACGGTCGGACGTGGGATGAGTACCCGACGGTGGGCAGGAGCCGGACGTGAATTGCGTGACCGAGGTTGCCCAGCGACATGGCCGGACGTACATCACGCCCGAGGATGTGAGCGAGGGCGACGCCGTGGAGTTCGACATCGAAAGCGATCAGCAGGGGCGGGAGAAGGCGGTGCGGGTGAGGAGGGTGGGGTAGGGAAATCGCGCTTGACTCTCACGAGAGGATGGGATAGCCTGACACTCCTCAGTTCGAAAGAGATCCGCGAGTTGCTCCACTACCGCTCTCGGGCAGCATTCCACAGACTCCTCACACGCGACGTGGAGCTCCAGGCGTGCGCGCTCCGCGTGGGCCATCGATTGCTCTTTGATCCGAAGCGCGTGGAGCGCTACCTTGAGCGCCGGCGACTCGTCAGGCTCAAGCCCCCTCAGGCACCCACATCCCCATAGCGCCAGATGGGCTCCGTCTACCGCGTAGGTAAGACCTGGTATCTGTCGTATTTCGACTCGGTTGGTCGCCGGGTGCGGCGGAGCGCGCACACGCAGTTCAAGGACGCCGCGAAGGCCGCCCTGCGCTCAGCCGAGCTCGCCGTCGCCAAGGGCGAACCGATCCGGCCACCGATCCCACTCAAGGACTTCCTGCGCGCGCACCTTGAGGCGCAGCGGCCGACACTCACCACGATCACCGCGCGTCGATATCAGAACTGCCTCATCAACCTACTTTCTCACGGCTCCGCTCTGTCCTCGCTCCGACTCACAGAGGTGACGGTTGGCGCTGTCACCGAGTATGTCTACTGGCGACTCCGCGAGGGTCGAGCGCGCGGAACGCTCCAGAAAGAGATCGGCTGGCTAAAGAGGGCCCTCCGCGAGGCGGCGTGCCGGGATCTCCTGCCGTGGGAGTTGGTCGGTCGGATCAGCGAGGAGGTCACGGTTCAGCGGTTCCCCGCCCTCCGTGGGACGGCGCGGCGCGATCGGATCCTCTTCCCCCACGAGCTCACCGTGCTCCTGGAGGCCGCCGCAGGGAACCACAACCTCCAGGATGCCGTCACCGTGGCGCTCTGGACGGGGCTTCGGCAGCGCAACGTCCTCGAACTCATTGAGGCCCAGGTGGACTTCTCCTGCGAGCCCGCCGTGGTCCGGTTCGGCCAGGCCGAGATGAAGAGTCGGGCCGCCCACGTCGTCTATCTCCCGGACCAGATCAAGACGATCCTCTGGCGGCGCTGGCGAGGGCTCTCGGGAGCCCGCTTCTTCTCTGACTTCCGCCCGGCGTGGAAACGGCTCATGCGTCGACTGCGAGGCCGAGTGGCTGGCCTCAGGTTTCACGATCTCCGCCGGAGCTATGCGACCTACCGCTTGGCGGCCGGCATCGATCCTAAGACCGTTCAGGCAGAGCTTGGGCACCGCGATAGCCGCACGACGATGGACTGCTACGCGCGCGCCGTTAGGGATCCAGGGATCCGGGCGTGGGCGGTCCAGCACTTCAGGTTCGCCTATGACGCCATTGTGACAGAGCCATCGGAACAGCGAGCAACAGAGGTATCAAAAAGAGACGTGACAGAACAGCATAAGATACGGTAGAATGTGGACAAAGGAGGGAACGATGCGAAATCATGGGGCAACAAAAAGGTCTTGCCAAGGCGAGGGTCGCGGGTTCAAATCCCGTTTCCCGCTCCACTTACGAGCCTCGAAAAGTCGCTATGACGTATGCGTGACAGTTTTTCTGGGTTTTGCTCTCCTAGTCAGCCTAGCCACCACATCAGTCGTCTCCGCCCAGGTTCTCGATACGGCTAAACTGTACACCTTCCTCTCCGCCCACCGCCTCCCCGATGTGACCAAGTTCTCCCCCCCCTACCCGCTCCGAGGGGTCACGCTGGATGTCGGTGACATGTGGATCAATGGGACCTGGCTCTCGACCGCTGGCGCCGATGGACCAATCCTTGTAGTGGAGAACCTCGGGAACGGGCAGATGGCGCTCGCGGTCCTGCTGCCCGTTTCGGTGACGGGATCGCCAGTCTGGCTCTACAGTCTCGGGCGATTCGCGTTCATCTCGCTGTTCGGCGGGACGTTCTACCTGGGGACGCTGTCAGGGGCTGGCCTTGACGGAAGGGATCATATCGGGTTAAGTTGGATGAGCGAGGCGGAACTCCTGTTCACGTTCTGGCCTGGCGAGTGGATAGGGCCGCCGGTGGTCATCAAGATGCGGAGGTTGAGGGAGGCATTATGACGTCAGCTACATTCCTCCCTCTGAGGAGATCGCTCACCGGCACGCCTCCAGCACCGCCTCCAATCCCTGCGTATAGGCCGCCCGCCGCTCCCGGTCGATCAGCAACGCCTGCACCGCCTGGAACACGGAGAGTTCCTGCGGCAGGGCCTCAAACGCTGACACTGGCGCGGTCGGCAGGGTCGTCACGCAGGAGACCGGAATCGGGATACGGATCTCTTGCACCGGCGCGTGGGCGCAGGCGCTAGCGAGCAGTCCGAGAGCGGCGCAGGAGATCCAGCGTCGCCTGTTCCCGTGCGTCACAGGTTTCCCCTGACGGCCCGGGATGCCCACGAATGGCCGTCTCTCTCTTGGCGGCTGTCGTGGCCCGTTCTGCCGCCCGCCTGGTCGCCTCCGCTGCTTTGACCTGTGAGGCCGTAGCTTTTGATTGCCACTCAGCAACCTTGTCATTTTGAGTCTGGATATGCCGACTGTATTCCGCCATCGTCCTGGCATAGCGATCCTGGCAAGCTCGCAGATTCCACGTCTGCACAGCGCCGAATCCGACTGACAGCAGGAACGCGACACCAACCCCCAGCCAGAGATACACGCCCTAGCCCTTGGCCCACGGCAGCCTGGCCTTCAGCAGCTCATAGGTCCGCGTCGCCGTGTTCGGAAACCGACCGGCTAGGAGCCAGCCACCGACGAATCCTACTGTCAGCCAGATCAGCATCATCGTCTGTTCCTCCTACATGCCTCACACAGTGGCGGGATCGACAAGCAGACAAGGCAGCGAGCGGCCATCATTATGTCGGGAGAATCCCACCCCCTGGTCGGCGCGAAAACCGTTTGCCATACGGCGTCCCCTCCTCATTCCAGACATAGAGAAACAGTTCTGCCGCCACGATGTCGTCCCGGTCGGTCTCGGTGATGTAGTAGGGCGGTCCGGCGCCGACAGCTATCCGATCCTCCCGACCGTAGACGTGCAGTGAGATCGCGTCGTACTTCGGGCCGAGCGGCACGACCTGAGCCCACCACTCGTGCGAGGAGCGATGGCCGAGCGTCCCGATCCACACTGGCAGGTCCGGGGCCAGATGCTTCACCAGATCGTACAGGGCATTGTTCCACCCCACGAACTCGAGGGGCGGGAACGGGAGGAGCTCCGCGAAGGTCACGTTCCCCTGCTCGTCTACTTTCTGTGGGATGCTGATCCACGGCTCGTTACAGATTTCGACCGCGACCAGCACATCGCGCATGGCCGTGATCGCCTGGCGAATCCACGCCTGATCGGCCAGGAGATCGGGCGTCCCACCGCCCCCGCCGATCCCGCACTGATTGCCTGGGGACAGGATGGCCACCAGCCTGACGCCCTTGGCGCGGAGCACCGGCAAGCCATGCTGGAGGAACTGCGGACCCCAGAGGCGATCCGCCACGATCCGTATCTGCTGCTTGTAGCCAGCGGCCATGATCTCGTCCAGGTACGTCGCCAGCCGCGCCCCGTAGTCAGGACGATTCACCAGGTCGCCGATCCCCACCATCATGCTTTTCGCGGCCAGGGGCATGACGCCGACGATCGCGGCGAGCGCGTCACCGCCGCCGCTTCCGCAGCCTGACAATAGTAATGCGAGTCCGATCAGGATGAATACACGATCAATCATGGTGCGCTCCTTCTGTGCCTCCATCGTCTCCAGTGATCGGGCAGGACGAAGATCACGTAGCCGTAGAGGATGGCCAACCCGCCATAGATCAGGATCGGCATGAGGACATCGAGCCAGGATCGGGTCACCACGCCGCACGTCTCCACAGCAGCAGCAGCAGGATCCCAATGGAGAGGACTGCGCACCACATTTACCAGCCCGCCGCGCGATAGAGGGGTTCCCATCGAAACAAAATCTTGCGCGGGTAGTCTCGATTCTCCCGACAGGCCCACGCGGCCCGCTTGCAAAATCGCTCGACATGCAGGAACCATCTGTTCGGATCGGCACCAGCCGCCTTCGCCATCGTGCGCTCTCGCTGCACGTGCCCGCTGCCCCCATTGTATCGAGCCAACGAGAACGCCCGCTCCTCCCAATAGTCTGGCACTGGATAGGCTCGGTGGAACTGGCGCATATAGAGCACCATCGCTCTTATGCTCCAATGCGGGTCAAGAGGTGCGGCCCTGCCCTCCAGGTCCTTCGGATACATGCGGGCTAAGTCTTGTGCCGTAGCCTCTGTCTGTTGCCCAAGTCCGCACGCATACGGAGAGCAGATCCCGGACCGCCACGCACTCTCTTGATGAATCTGTGCCGCAAAGGGCGACACCGGCTCGTTGAGGCCGAAGTAGTAGCGCACCTCACGGATGAGTTGGCGCCGGTACTGCTCGGCTGACGGCGGGATATGATCGTGCCCCTGGTGCGCATCGGCGAGATCGGCGCGGCAATGCCAGGCCAGCAGGATCAGGGACAGGACCAGCGCCGAGAGCACGAACGCCTCAAGGTGCTTGTGGTCCATCAGAGCCCCAACGTGAAGCCGAGGATGATCGCCAGCATCACGAGGCCAACGAGGACTGCCGCCCCCAGGAACTTCGTCGCCTCTCCACGCTCTAGGAGCCGACGAAGATCCAGGTAGGGGAACATCTGGCTTCGCAGCACATGCGCGAGAATCGCGGCCCCGGCCACGATGTTCACCTTGTAGAGAATCCGGGCCATCTCTGAGGTAGGATGCTCGTCGATGAGTTGCCGTCGCCAGTAGGCCAGCACCAGCATCGCGACAATCGGCACCCATAGCCGCCGGAGTTCCCTTGCCCAGTAGGTCGCCCATCGTTGTGTGCGCTGGAGTCCTGTGTGCACTCGCTCGGTCATGGCTCCTCCTTACACCGGACCAGGACGCCGCGCTCTCGCGGCGTGGCCTGCGTGAGATAATGATCCGCCGCCTCTTGCTTCACGGTCTCATAGACCTCGTACCGTATGCCGACCCCCTCCTGAGCGAGACAGAGCGACCCAAGATTCAGCAGCCGCCGCACATCGACGCGGTCCCCCTCATCAACCACGATCAGGATAGTCGGCCCGTAGGTGATGGAGTGGACCCCCCCCTCAGCGGAGATGGCCCAGACCGTGACCATGACCGTGAGGAGGAACGGGGCGAGCATCAGGATGGTGGGTTTCACCCCAAACCCCTTCCGTCGTTTCTTGTTCGGCGGTCGCACCCGCTCCTCATCCTCCCAATCGCAACGGGGACACTGACGAGTCCCGTTGACCTCAGCGATCTGAAAATAGTACCCGCAGCCAGGACACTTCATGTTGCCGACGCTAATCCGCTCCACCTCTCGGCTCATGGCCGTCTGCGTGGGGAGAAGGCATTGACGGCCTCGCGGGCCATCGCCAGGGCTAGCGCGACGGGATAGGCAGGGTAGCGGCCGCGGCGAACCCTCGTGACGAGCTGATCGGACCGCCGATGGAAGGTCAGGCGATCAACGAACTCGCGCCACGCCTCGATGCCATGGAGGCGTGCCTCGTGGTAGGCGAGGCCGGCGCGGAGTCGTGGGGCGAAGTACGACACGATCACCGCAGCCCCCCGGTAAAGAGCAGCTTGAGGATGATCATCACAATAATGGTGGCCATACCGCCGATGACCGTCCACATCCCGGCTTTGATCTCTTGGAGCGACAGACGCCGATCAAACGCGAGCAATCGGTCATCCACCTTATTCAACCAGCCATTCAGGCGCTTCAGTTCTGCCAAGACCAGTTGTTGGTATTCACGCCACCCATTGCCCTGCTGTTCGTCCTGGAAGTCAGCCACGGGTTGTCTCTCCCATAAGATCTTCGAGACGCTTGATGTTCTCAGAGAGTGATCGAATGTGCGCTCTCTGGGCGTGATGGAACAGCGCCGCCTCGATCATCGCCGCCAGAAACGCGAGCGACACCATATACGTTGCGCTGATGCTGAACCACCTCACGGCCTCTCGGTTGATGCCGATCACATCATCAAAGATCCAGGCTCCGCGCCGAAGGACAATCCCAAGAAACGCGACCGTCAACGCGGTCCAAAATCTCCACGAGCCATTCCGCGAGCGGATCGCCAAGAAGGCCGACACGGCGGTACACGTCAGTTGCAGGACAATCGATCCCCCAATGAGCCATGTGCTGACAGATGTCATCTCCCAAACTCCCCGAAATCCCGTTGTAACTGCTCACAGGAGAGCGGATGATAACGGTCTGGCACCTGAAATGCCGCGACATCGAGCACCGCGCAGGTCACATACGATGGGAGGGCATTGTAGATCGCCCACAGCCGGCGTCGCTGTGACCAGTAGAGCGAGTAGTAGGCGCAGCGCAGTCCGTCCGGGCGCGGCACTGTCCACGGTGCTCCAAGCCAGCGGTTGCTCCCTTCGCAGGTTTCAAATGGCCCCTGTGAGGCGTTGAACCAGAGGTGCGCCTCCATTGCGATCGCAAATACCTCGCGCGGCCAGTGTTGGATTGGGCCAACCGTTGGCAGATAGGGGTCGGCAGCCTCGGCGAAAAACGCAGCGAGCAGGAGAACTCCTACAATCAGTGTGCTACGCCACATCTTTCCTCACCAACTCCAGATTCCCCGTGAGTTGCCACCGTAACTGCTCATGCAGCACCGGATGATTCAGCGGGATCTCGATCACGCCGTGTATCGTCGGATCCTCCGGGTAGTGCCGGAGATCAGCATCGTCGCTGAACATGACCGCGCCGTCCAGTTCCAAGGTATCGAGGCGATAGAGAATCGCGGCTTTAGCCATTAGCGTGTTTGAGCTGGACCACCCGTCTACTTCTTCCGATAAAGCGCGACGATCCGTCGCTGGGAGACCTGGCATGTCTCCGCCCCAACGGCGACGCGCGCCACAAACTTATAGGTTTGGGAGCTGCCTGGTGAGGCGTCTTCGGAGACAAGGGTAGTTGTCCCATAGATTGTGGCATCTGGAGATCCTGCCGAGCCCTGGTCCAACTCGGTCCCACCCACGCTGTTTTTGTGGAGGAAAATCCCCAGTAATTGGTCGCCGCTGGTCGGTTTCGGGACATACACCGTACATTTCGCCAACAGAACGACGGAGCCGCCGGAGGTCGAGACCGTGATCGTCCCGATTTCCACGTTACCATCGCCGATGTTCAGTGATACGGAGGCGCTGTTGCTGTAAACCCCGATCACGGTGACGGAATTGTCGGATAGGTCTCCAGTTTGTAATTGCACGACCGCCACCGAATGGCTAGACGAGGGGGAGAAACCGCTCGTGTTCCCGCTCAGATCCACAACCTTGAACCAATAGTAGTAGGTCGTCCCATAGCTGACGTTCTGGTCGTGGAAGTTCTTTTTTTTGCCACGGTCGATCTCGGTAGCCGTGCCGGAGTTATTCGTCGTATTCCGGTAGAGGATCGTCGTCCCCCAGTCCGCCGGCGGGGTGAACGTCCCCTCTATCTCAACGGATTTCCCCCCGGCCTGTCGCACTGCGATGGCAGACGGCGCAGAGGGGGCGGTCGTATCTCCAGGGGCTAATTGGTTCGTGAGACTCGTCGATGTCAGCGAATCGAGATTTTGCTGACTCCTGGCGAACACCCGAATGTCATACGCGAGTCCAGGCTCAAGATGCCGGAGCCGAGTCGTCGTCACGCCGACCGCCGTCTCGTCCCATGTCATCCAGGCGGTCGCCGCCTCCCCGTTCTTCTTGATTTGAATGATGTACCGGACTCCTGCGGTCGTCGAGGCAGTCCACGACAGATCGAACCATGCTTTCGTCGCGCCGTCGCTCGCTTGCTCCGTGCCCTGGCTGCTCTTCGTCAATCCGGAGGGCGCGGCAGGCGGGCTATGCGAGAGATCGGCGCCCGCGTCCTCCTGGGCGTCGGCGGGCAACGTCCCGGCGACGTAGGTATAGGGATTATGGCTATATTTCGACAGGTTCAGCCGGAAGGTGGTCATCCCGCGCGTCATGCCGCGCACCTCATAGCCATCGCCGCACTCGTAGTCCGGAGCCCAGATGACGACCCGATCGCCGAGCGATAAATTCCGCGCTTCCAGCGCCGCGACGGTGTCGATCTCCTCCCCGAGCCAGAAGTATTTTTGCGCGACGAAATCGGCGATCTTGTCGGCGGTCGTTGCGTCTCGCACGAACTCCAACGAGAACCGTCTGGGCTGGCCGGTCGTGCGCACGGTGCGCGAGCTGGTCACGGCGAGGAACGCGCGCGAGAAATCGTCGTACCGATACTCGCAGTCCAGCGCCGAGATCGAATCCTCCAGACCGATGAACCGGCGCTCCGGTCGTTCGATCAGGTTGTTGAAGCCGCGCCCCCCTCGCTCAACACCATCGTTATAGCCAAACTGCGCGGCATAGTCGGTCGCCGCCTTGTCCAGGTACACCCTCCACGCGCCCGCGCTCGACTGGTCGAACCAGAGTCCGCGCACTAAGGCTAACTGATCGAGATACTCCTTGGCTGGCCGCTGGTCCAGAAGCCAGCCGTCGCAGAACAGATTGCCGATCGCCGTGAGATCAGCCTCGGCTGCATCGAATGTCGTCGAGTCTACGGTCTGCCCGAGTCCCCACGTTGCGTTACTCAGGATTGAGCGGATCGCCCGCGCGAAGTTGCGCTCAGGCTGGAGCCCGGTGACATCCGCCGAGATCACCTGATTTTCTTTCCTCGCGTAGACCCGCCCATTGAACTCCCGCTGCTCCTTGGTGAACACGACGACGCAATAGGCTCGCAAGTCGCCACCGACGCCGCCCACGGAATTGTTGTAGGTGCCGTCATAGATCGTGTATTCGGTAGGATCGACGAGGACGCCCTGCCGGTACACGTTGGTCGGGGTGACCCCAGAATAACTCACCAGGTAGATATAGACGTTCGCCGTGAGATCGAAAAAGATATAGGCCAGCGGTGCCTTCTTAACATTCCCGAACAGGACAGGAATGGCAAAGCCGAGATCGGTCGCCTTGGGGAACTTTTGGACGGTGATCGTCTCGCGTGGGATCGGCGTCAGCAGGACCTGGGGGGGCTCGACCGCCACCTCCGCAACCACGCTATCGCCGACCGTGAACCCGCTGATCCGTCCCGTGGCCTCGTGGACCGCCGACCCTCCGACGATGGCATCCCACCGCTCGATCGTGACGAGCGAGCCTCGGGGATCGGCATTGCACAAGATCAGATCAGTGAGCGCATTGTCCACGTTATTCCACCGGAGTTGGATGGTGGTCGGCGACAGGAAGCCCCAAAAGGCGTTTTGGAGCGAGCGCTCAATCTGGACCTCCTCCAGCAATCGCTCCTCGAACACGTTAACGCCGACTTCGACCTCACGCGTCGCGGTCCGCTTCGTCCCGGCTGGCCATGCGACCGTCACAAGCTGCACAGGCGCATACTGCTGTGCGACAGGGTTCGGCGTCGTCGAGAGTTCTGGGTAGGGAATACTCTCAGTCTCACCGAGCAGGTGCGCCCCAACACAGTTGTCGCCAATTCCGCCCATCGGTCGTTAACACTCCTTCGCCTCCGGCTGGCCATCCGCCTCGGCCCCTTTCTTGGCGCGTTCGAACTCATCCAGCAGCACACACGACCAAGACGAGAGCGCGGGGCGAAACTCATATTTCTCAACCGAATCGTGGAGCCACCGAAACTGGGTCCCGTTCAGGGTCAGCGCGGTCGGCCGAGAGAAGAGCAGGTCCTGGATCTCGCCCCACATCCGCCGGTCCGTGGATGACATCCCATTCGCCCACTTCTGGAGATTATTCACGGCGGTCTTGATGAGGAACGTCGAGATGTCCTGCATCCCCGGTTTGTCCCCATCCAGTCCTTCCGCCGCGCCGATTTCCTCGAGTTGCCGCTGCCGGAAGCGGTACGGCAGGTCCAGCGTTAGCGCGACCTCCTTAATCGCCATATAGGCTCTCCTCCTGTGTTTGTAGTAACTCGTCACAGTTAGTTATCAAACAACATTGAGATGTTGCGAATCCCCGCGCTGGTCGCGGTAGCGTTGTTCGTGACATCAACTACCCCGATCAGGTCGCCCTGCGCGACCGCGACTGTATTGCTCAAGTCGGAATACGTCCCGGCCGCCGCCCCCGCCGCCACGGTCACGACCAGGGATGTGTTGCCCCCGTTCAGCCGCACCGTAAACACGAGGGTGCCAGTCGCAGACTGCGCACTGCTGGTCACGACATACAGCCGTTTCAGCGTCCCGGCCCGCGTGGCGACCAGTTGGCGGTTCGCCTCGGTCGAGGTGCCTGCCGTGTTGTAGAACCCAAGAAAGCTGCTGCTGCTGCCCCCCAGCGTCACCGCGGCGTAGTTCTGCGCAAAGACCATCTGCGTCGGGCCGGCCGACACCCAATTTGTCCCGTCCGACTCCAGGATGTTTTTGGCAGTCCCGGCCGTCGCGGGGTAAGTGGCGGTAGACCAGGTCGGTGCCGCCGCCCCAGCAGATCGCAGGATCTGCCCGCTCGCGCCCGCCGCGCTGATCGCCTGGCCCGTGGCGGTGCTGTAGACGATGCCCCCGTTCGCCCAGGTCAGGCTAAATTTCGTCGTGTCGATCAGGCCCGCCGCTGTCGTGAGCACATGGGCCGACGATCCGGCCGTGATCGTCCCGCCAATGACGGCGTTGCCTGACAGGTACAGAGCTCTCGGACGATTTGCTCCACTCGCTCCAATGTCATAGGTGTTATCCGTTAGAGCAAGGAGATGCCCGACGTCCGAGAATCGCCACACTGCCGCCCGCGTCGTGCTACCGATCGGGGTCATCTCGAAGTCAATGGACGACCCCTGTGCGGCATCGGTCCATGCTTCGGCTGCCCTGAGTCGAATGAGGGCCTTCGCAGCAGCGGTATAACCAGTCGCGCCCCTCCCGCGCCCTTCAAGACGCAAGAGATCGTCGTTCAGTTGTGAAGCAGTCGGGGAGGCCAGCGTACCGCGAGACGTGCGGCCTATGAGACCAGCTTGCGGGGCTCCAGATGTCGCGGCCCCAACCATGAGAAAAGTGTTTGCGTCCTTCGCAATATGCACGTCGGTCTCTGGCGCGGTACGCCCGACCCCGATCTTCGTCGGCGTATAGACGATGCCGGTCTGATCGACCTTAAAGAGTATCGTCCCAGCGACGCCGGAGGCAATCTGCTGACTGTTCGTATCCTCCACCAAGAGTGGGGTCGTCCAGCCGGCTGATCCGAAAATGTAGACACCAGTCCCTGACCTCGTCGCGCCAGACGATTCCACAATCGCGCCATACGACCCTTTATTCAGCGCCGCCGGTTCGGTCGGGTCTTTCGTGACGGTAAACTGGCCGGCGACCATCAGCGCGTCATCAGCCGGGCCATCCGCATTGAGTTTCTGCACATGCCAGTCACCGCCCCAAATCCGATGCGTGGTCCCAGCCCCCTTCGCGGAGTTAAAGCCCACGAACGGGCCGGACTCATCGGTCGCGGTCGTGGACCGACTGGTCACGTTCACACGAACCCCAACGCCTTGTTTGAAGTTGCTTGCGGCGGCAAACTCGGTGATGATATTAATATCGGCGTAGGTGATGTTCCCTCCACCCTGCACACCGCTATTATTCGTGTCAATGCGCAGCCCTGAGCCTGGATTGGTGACCGCGCCGATCGTGCGGTTGATGTGGTAAGCATGGGTCGTGTTGTCGCTCAGGCTGTGAGTCTGCGTAGCGGTCCAGGTGTTCGCCGAGCCGAACAAGTCAAACCACGTCGGGGCGCCAGTCCCGCCAGAGCGGGCGAAATAGCCGCTGACCCCTGCCGCCTGGATGGCGAGGGCTGACGCGGTGGAGTAGAGCAGGCCGCCAGCCGCAGCCGTGAGACTGGCGTTCGTGCCGCCATTCGTCAGACCCAGGGTGCCGGTGACGGCTGCACTTTGCGCAAGATTCACGGCTCCGAAGGCAAGCGTTGTTCCGCTGCGCCGGAGCACCTGATGGTCAGACCCCGCCGCAATAGAGGCCATGTCTGCCGTCTGGTTCCCGGTGACCCCCCAGACCGAGAGTGCAGCACCTTGCGTCACAGTGGAAAATCGAGCCGCCACGTCGGCCGAGGCCCCGGAGGGATTGACGCCGAGTTCGAGTTGGATTTTGCGAATGGCGTCCAGCACATCGTTCATAAACTCGGCGTCGTCACGGGACGGCCCGTCTGGTTTTGGCGAGGCGACATTGACGTAGGTCTGAACTGTGTCGATGGCTGACGGCCAGTCGCTGCCGAGTCCGTCGCCAAGCTGAGCCATTACGTCACCTCCCGGAGGAGCAGTTCGCCCTCGTGAAAACTCAAGAATTTCTGGTTGAGCGGCATGAGATCAGTCCGGCGGACGAGATAGCCAGCCTCTGATCCCCCCACGATCGACGCGTCCCAGATCACGAAGTGCCGGTCCAGCCCGAGATCCAGGAGATCCAGTTGTTCGTTGAGCGCCGGAGTTGAGTACAGTCGGCGCGGGTAGCGCAGGATGACCGCCGGTTCACCGATCTTCGAGAGCTCGCGGCCACCGCCCGGGAACTCCGCAACCCGCACAGGATCGTGCCGTGTGCGCTCCGGCTCACCTGATGGGTTCACACTCCACTCGACGATCTGGCCTACGGCGATCATCCCGATCCGGTAGGGCAGGAGATCGGCTGACGCCACGGCCTGGATCTGAACGTTGACATAACGGTACGCCACGGCCACCGCGCTGAGATCGGCGAACCGGAGGAATGCTTTGTAGCGCCCGCTCCAGCGATCCTTGCCGATGGTCACATTCTGGCTCCACGGCGGCGTCGTCCAGTTGGTCGTTACCGAGTTGGCCTGGAGTTTGATCGACGTGAAGTTGACCGGGTTGATGAGAATGCCAGGATCGGCCGCGAGACCGCTCAGGGTATTCCCCGACCCGAAATCGAGCGTGACATTGACGAGTGAACCCTGCTGCGTCGCTTTCCATGGCCTGAAAGGGTGCGCATAGTCCTCCAGGTTGGCGACGGGAAAATTCGCGTTGGCCTCGCTTGCCGTCGGCGTGTAATCGAGCAGCGTCAGGATCGTCCGGACATTGGCCACGGTTACCGTCCTCGATGCCGCTTGATCTGTTCCGCGACGATCTTCGCGGTCTCACCGACTCGCGCGTCATTGCGCATGTAGTCCACCCACCGATCCCACTCGGAGCGGCCGCCCGCGCCCTGATACGCGAATGTCAGGTTTACGGTCATGCCGCCGGTCCGCTGCTGCCGAGTGCTGTGCGCGGAGATCACCCGCTCCCCCTCATGGACGAGGGCGAGTCCGGTGCGAGGCACGTACTCGGTGCCATGTTGGAAACTCGGAACCGGAACCCGCGTCGTGAACCCGGCTTGCGTGAGCGTCGAGATCAGTGAGCCCAACGCATTGATCGCGGTCTGGAACTGGCTGGCTTGGACCAGGTTGATGATCGCGCCGAAATCCCTGAGCACTTGGAGCCCAAAATCGGTCTGGAAGGCCGAGAGTCCCTGCGCGACCCCGAACGTCTCCTGGAGCCGTGACGTCAGGCCACCCACGTCCCCGAGCGAGGCGAAGCTCGCCGCCTG
>Ga0187892_10008312_pt1 | contig 14254 bp, 11 predicted proteins | sample MA1701073metaG_FD_139345 | JGI IMG/M metagenome (GOLD analysis project Ga0187892, IMG submission 139345) | Bio-ooze microbial communities from a basaltic lava cave in the Kipuka Kanohina Cave System on the Island of Hawaii, USA - MA170107-3 metaG ... | reverse complement strand
GGGCTGCGTTCAGAAAGCGAACGCACCCTCCCTTACCTGAGATCAATGAAGCTGCCTCTTAAGCTGCGAAGAATGAATGCCGGTGTTCTCACTGACCGGGGTTAGAATCCCTGCATGATTTTTCCTCTGACTTCGTTTGCAAATTTCGGAGGAGCCTTGCATGCTGCTGACAGCACCACGGCAGCTGAAGATGTGTGAGGCACTCCCCGTGCCGCGATCTCGCTTTGGTGACAAGACCTTTCGGGTCGCCGCTGGGACAGCGCCTCCCACATTCCGCAAGCCATTCTCAAGGGAGCCACTCGTGCCGCAGAGCAGCACCGCGACGGATGAAAACAATCGTCCCCCCTTGGACAAGGGGGGACTTCAGGGGGGTGGGGCGACAGCCTCGGCAAGCTTCGCCCTGAGCCTCTCCTTATGCAAGGAGGAGGAATGTTACCATTTCATTCCGATGCCGCGCACATGGCGGGGCGCACTCTGTGCGCACCCTTCACGGCGGTTGCCTCGCCATCTTTCAATCGTGTTGCTGATTTGTCTGTCGTCTTTGAATCCTGCCTCCGCAAGCGCAGACAGCGACTCGGTGACTGTAGGTGTTTTCAGCCTCTTCCGTGCCGACCGCGTTGAGATTGAAACCCAGCAAGAAACCATGGTCTCGATTCAGAGCGGTGTAATCGAGACACGGCGAGTCTTGGTTGAAGGTCAACGATTGCAGGTCGAACGCCTCGGAGACCGGCTGAAGGTCAGCTTCTTCGAGCGTGACGGGCGCTTGCTGCACGCAAATCAGGCTGAGAGTGTGCGCACTCAGGAAGCTCCCTGCATAGTGAGTGTTCCGGGTCGTATTCGACGAAAATTTTTCGGGGGGCTGGAGGTGGCCGGCCGGCGGGGCCATTTGCTGCCGCGGATTTTCGTAGCCGAGGAGGTTGCGGTGGGGCAGATTTTGCGCTCGGAAATGGCGGAGTGCCAGGAGCCGGCAGCGCTGAAGGCGCAAGCCGTCCTAGTTCGTTCTTACTTGAGAACGTCAGGCGAACGACACCGGAAAGAGGGCTATGATTTCTGCGACACCACGCACTGTCAGTTCTTTACTGATTTCAGGGAGGGCGGAGATCAGTTTCAACAGGCTGCGTTCGATTCGCAAGGCCTCGTCTTAACTTTCTTGGGCAAACCTTTTCAACCCCTATACACAGCAGCCTGCGGAGGCCGGACGCTAGAGGGATTCTCTGGCAGCGCCCAATCAACAGAGTACCCAGGCTATCGGTACCGTTCCGTGGTTTGCGGCTTCTGCACAAATCATCCGCTGTTTGTGTGGGAATCGACCGTTGAGACGAAGGAATTGCTTCACGCCCTGAAAGGCGAAGCCCGCGAGGATCCAACCGAAACCCTCGCCAGTCTGGCTGAACCGGGCAAAGAAGGCGAATTGGGTGCATTGAAACAGAAGGCTCGTATCCGGGTCGGCCGCGTGTTGGGATGGAACATCATCCGCAGCAATCGCTACACAATTGAGACAAGCCTGAATTCTGCAAGGATCAAAGGTCATGGCTCAGGGCACAATCTAGGACTCTGCCAGGCGGGCGCCATCGAGCTGGGCAGGCAGGGCAAAAGCATGACCGAAATTCTCAGCTTTTACTTTCCGGGCTGCAGGATTGCACGGTGACGAACAGGAGCCGCGTGAGAAATGGTTGATGGCGGTCGCGGGTAGGTTTGTGACGGTGCTCAGCTTCTGGTCCGGGCACAGAGTTGCTCTAACGCCTGCGAGATTGAACTGAGATTCAGATCCAATGCTTTCTTAATTTTGCTGCTGTCGAGGGAACAGTCAGGCGGGCGAGAGGCAGAGGAAGCCGATTCGGCCAAGCGAGCTTTCTCAATCAAACTCACCGGAACCCCAACGACAGCACAGAGCTTCTCTGCAAACTGGAAACGGCTGGCCTTCTCAGGCCCTCCCAGATGAAACAACCCCTTCAGACTCTTCTCTCCCATGAGTTGGCTGATGGCTTGAACCACATCTTCGATGAACAGGAAGGTACGATATTGGTCCACGATACAGGAAGGCTTCTTTCCAGCCAGTAGTTGCTGCTCCAGCGTCTCAAAGAAAGTTGGCCGGATGCCGTTGCCTCTTCCGTAAAGAGTTCCAATACGCAGAGTGACGTAGTGGCTGCAGTGGTTCGTGATCTCGAGTTCCCCTAAAAACTTGGTCTTGCCGTAGTAGTTGACTGGCGCCGGGTTATCCGCTTCGCTGTAGTCCCCTCGCTTCCCGTCAAAAACAAAATCGGTTGAAGTGTAGATCAGCCTGCAGCCCAGCCGGTTCGCCGACTTTGCCAGCTCACGGGTGGCGAAGGTATTCAGGGTGAGTGCTTCCTTATGGTGCAGTTCACAATAGTCTGGATTGGAATACGCAGCGGTATGCACGATAACGGTTGGATTGACTGCCTGGCACAGTCTCTCGATTTTTGACCAATCTGAAAGGTCAACAGTAAAAGATTCAACACCGGGAATTGAAACAAGATTGTCCAGGCAGGTTCCGTAAATGCGGTATCGATCCTTGAGGCGGCATGCCAGATTCCAGCCAAGAAAGCCGCTGATGCCCGTTATGAGGATTTTCTCCATGGTCGAGTGTCGCGAAGGCTCGATTTGACTGGCACAGCCTGAACTAACGCAACATCTCCGTGCGGACCGTCACGGCCTCGATGCGTTTCAGGTTCGGCTCAAACCCGATGCCAGGGCCATCAAGGACGTGGATGCGGCCTTGGGAGTCGACCTCGACTTCGGGATCGATAACGTCCCGATGAAAATAACGCCGGCTGGCGGAGACATCACCCGGTAAACAGAAGTTCTGCAGTGTCGACATTGCAATATTGTGGGCGCGTCCAACGCCTGCCTCCAACATGCCACCGCACCACACCGGAATGGAATGGGTCGCGCAAACATCATGGACCCGCTTCGCTTCGCTGTGTCCGGCAACGCGGCCCAGCTTGATGTTGATGATCCTGCAGGCTCCCGAATCAATGGCTTTGCGGGCATCTTCGGCATCGAGAATCGACTCATCCAGGCAGATGGGAGTTTGAATGGCTTTCTGAAGCTGAATATGATCGATGATGTCATTCCAGGCTAGCGGCTGCTCAATCATCAGCAGATTGAACTCGTCCAGCCGTTTTAAGAGGTCGATGTCCCGCAGCGTGTAGGCGGAATTGGCGTCGCACATCAGGAGGATGGATGGGAAGTGGCTCCTGACTTCCCGCACGATATCCAGATCCCAACCCGGCTTGATCTTGATCTTGATGCGCTGATACCCGGCATTGATTTCCTTTTCGATCTTCTTCATGAGATCTGCCACCGTCTCCTGAATGCCGATCGAAACGCCGCAGTCGATGCTCCGCCGGCTGCCACCCAAAAGCTGATGCAGTGGTTTGCCTGATTGTCGAGCCTGCAGGTCCCACAGGGCTGTTTCCACAGCGGCTTTGGCCATGCTGTGACCGCGAATGGGTTTCAAAATCGCCGCTGCGTCGGCGGGGCCTTGGATGGAGGCCTGAAGCACGCGCGGGATAACGAAGTCGCGCAAAATGTGCCAAGCCGTGCCCGTGGACTCATGATTGTAAAAAGGCCCTTCCGGGGAAGTGGCTTCTCCATAACCTACCACTCCCTCACTGAACACTCGGACGAGAAGGATTCGCCGCTGCGTCGTGCGGCCGAAGCTGGTCTCGAAGAACGACACCAGCGGCATCTGGATTTCGCGAAGTTCGATTTGTTCGAGGTTCATGGGACGTGAAGCGCGATGCGTGATACGTGAGCCCACGTTAGGTATTGGAACACTACTGAGAAGTGTTTCGGATCATTTTCTCTCACCTACCCGCAGCGGCATGAAGTGAAGATGCTGGACACGGATAAACACGGAGAACACGGATTCTGAAACTTCAGTAGGGGATCAAGTCTTGTCCGTGCTTTCTGTGCAATCCGTGTCCGATCATTCTCTTTCACAGTTTCAGCACCAACTGTGTTAACAACGCAGCCCGCGGAACCAGGCTGTCAATCAGCACATGCTCGTGAAGTGCATGCGGACCAGCGCCGTCTGGACCCAAACCGTCAAGGGTAGGAATTCCGAGCGCCGCCGTAAGACAGCCGTCGCTTCCACCCCCGGTTTCGCCTTGCGTCAGTTCAATGCCAATCTCCGTTGCCAGCGCGCTCGCCCGCTGGAACAGGGCGACGATCGTCGCTGTTCTTTCTAACGGTGGCCGATTGATTCCGCCTGTGATCTGCAAACTGGCGCCGCGAGTCTTGGGTTTCAAGCCTCGCACCAGCGCTTCCAGTCGTTCACCGTCTGCTACGGAGGCGATCCGAACGTCGACTTCCATCTCCGCCTGATCGGCCACCACGTTGGAACGTGAGCCACCATGAATCACACCCACATTCACCGTTGTCCCTTTGGCTGAATCATTCAGCTTGTACAAAGCCAGCACTTGATGCGCCAGCTCACGAATCGCGCTGACCCCTCTTGAGTAGTCAACACCCGCATGGGCCGCAACACCCCGGGCTGTGATCGTGAACCGACCGACACCCTTGCGAAACGTCTTGAGTGCGCCGCCGGGAAGACAGGGCTCCATAACCAGGACAGTCTCACTCTTCTGCGCTTCCACCTCGATGAGCGTCCGGGAGGTAAGACTTCCAACCTCCTCGTCAGAATCCAGGAGAACCGTGACAGGCCGTTCGAGCGTCGACAAATGCGCTCCGAGGTACTTGGCCAGCGCGAGCACAAGCGTCAACCCGCCGCGCATGTCAACCGCACCCGGTCCAAACAACTTGCCTTTCTCAATCCGGGCCGGCCTGCGCCGGCTCTCAGCAAGGCCCCACACCGTGTCCAGATGACCCAGAATGAGAATGGGCTTCCGGCGCGCATTAGCACACGACCAGCGGGCAAGCAGGTGGTTGCCCGCTTCGCGATTCTTGATGACTTCAGTCTGCGCTCCGCAACCGCGAAACTCCCTGGCAAACCAGTTGGCGAGCTGATCGAGGGGCTGCTTGTGATCCGACGGGGTGTCTGTGTTAACGAGCCGCGTGAGCCATTGGATCATCTGAGGCTCAAGCGGTCGATAAAACGAGAACAAGCCATCGGCCGGCAACTGCTTCGCGCGCGCCGCTCCTTGGTCCGCAGTTTCCGGCCGCGAGAGCCTAGTCAGCCGAGGCTGTTTCGTTTTCATGAAGTCGAGAATCCCCGCAAGGCCACTGTGTGCCTGGAAGCAGTGCCGTAACTCAACTCACCTTCACTGACAAACCATCAGCCCCAAGCTCAGCGCGGCACCGTCTGTGATGAGCGATGTTGGCCAGATGCAACGGTCGCACGGCCTGGTGGCCAATCTCTACCGGGGCGTTCGGCTGCTTGCGGCTCTTGAGACATTCCAAGAAGTTCTTCAGATGAGGCGTCGTATCTGTGGCCCCGCCGGCAATGTTCTGGCGGATCGGTGTGGGAGTCTTCCAGCGATCGTAGCCCTTCTCGCTCCAAGGCTCGGCAAAAACACGGTAGCCGTCCTCGCAAAGTTCCAGCGTTCCCTTCTGGCCTTGAAACACGATGCCCCAGCCCTTCATGAAGGTGTTCATGTAGGCCAGCGTCCAGGTGCAAGTAAACTTCGGGTATTCGAAGATGGCGCAGAACGTGTCCGGCGTCTCCGCAGGCTGCAGCTTGTAAACGGCCCCGTAAGTTTGAGCTGCAATAGGCTGCGTGACACCGTTGAACCACTGGATGACGTCCAGCAGATGCGTCCCCTGGTCGGTCATGTTACCGCCAGAAAAATCCCAGAAATAGCGCCAGCTGCGGAAGCGAATGGGGTCGAAGGCCTTCCTCGCTGCAGGTCCCTGAAACGCTTCCCAGTCCACCTTGCCGGGAAGCTGAGGGTCGCGGTTCAAGCTGATGTTCCAGTACCATTCGGCGCGGACCATGTTGATCTCGCCAATGACGCCTTCATCGATGATGGCTTTGGCTTCGTGCACGAGCGGGGAACTGCGGCGCTGCATGCCGATCTGCACGATGCGGTCGCTCTTGCGCACTTCTTTCACCATGTTCGCCCCCTGCTCGATGGACCACGACATGGGTTTTTCGCAGTAGGCGTCTTTTCCGGCTTTCACGGCATCGATTAAATGATCGTGGTGCCAATGCTCAGGGGAGGCAATGAGGACTGCATCAATGTCCTTTCGTTCCAGCAAGCGCCGGTAGTCGGTGTAGGGCTTGGCCGTTGCTCCTGCAATATCCATGCCTTTCTGCAGATTCACGTCGTAGACATCGCATACGGCGCCCCACTCCGCACCGAGGTTCTTCACGCGGTTCATGTGACCTCGTCCCATGCCTCCTGAGCCGATGATGCCCATCACGATGCGGTCGTTCGCTCCCAACACCGGACGGGTACGCGACGTGGCGACGGTCGCTGCTGCAGCGACGGTTGCTCTGTTGACAAATTGCCGACGAGTGATTCTTTGTGTTGCCATGAGTTCCTCCTAAAAATAGGACTGTATGACCCAAAGACCGTAATTTGGCCGGTCTGCGGCCAATCGAACCCAACCTCTTGCGAGATCGCATGACGCGGGTCGTGGGCTAAAAAAACACTCAGCAATGGTAGCCACGATGAATGGGCTGTTTGCATTTATCGTGGGCAGTTCGTCGCGTTCCACTGAAAAGCCCACGCTGAGAAAAGCACTCAGCGTGGCTGCCTCCCCCCGATTTTGAGCCGCTGCAGCGCGAACCCAAGGCTTCCTACTTCGCTGCGACGAAGGTAATCTCCACCTGTGAATCACGCACGAGTTTAGAGATTGCTATACAGGTACGAGCCGGTGGATCATTCTTGAAATAGCTGCGATAGACCTCGTTCATCTTGCCGTAGTCTTTGATGTTTGCGAGATATACCTTGGCTTCGACAACGTTCGAAAAGTCCATGCCGCCCGCTTTCAGACTCTGACCCAGACCCTCCATCACCTCTTTCACTTGCGCTTCGATGCCGCCCTGGGCAAAGCCAGCCTTCCCCGATGGGAATAGCACCGAACCTATCTGGACCGCGGGACTCAGGACCGGATTCGGCTTGTCCCCTTCGGGTCGTACGATGTTTTGGCCCGCCTTCTTGGATTTCGAGGCAATGAAAGTAATCTCAATGGGTGGTTCGCCAGGCAGCGCGTCCACACCCACGGTCGTCCGGGCTGGCGGGTCCGACTTGAAGTAAGTCTTATACACCTCGTTCATTCGTGAGAAATTGTTCATGTCTGTCAAATAGATGTTCGTCTTGACGACATGGGAGAAGTCCATGCCCCCGGCTTTCAGGATCGCTCCCAGATTGTCCATGGTCTGCTTCACGTGCGCCTCAATCTCTCCTTGCGGGAACTCTTTGGTCTTGTATTGGCGGCTGCCCTGGCCGGAAAGATAGAACAAGTCTCCTACAATCACTCCACCTGAATAGAGATCCGCTGGAGTTGGCTTTACACCGGCTGGGTAAATGTATTTCCGTTTCTTACTGCGGGAAGCGATGAACGTAATCTCGACGTGGGAACCGCCCGGCAAGGCCGGAACAGCAATCGTAGTGCGCGCCGGCGGCTTCTGCGGGAAATAGGTCTTGTAAACCTTGTTCATCGCCTGAAAGTTCTTAATGTCGGTGAGATAGACGTTCGAGTTCACAACGTCCGAAAAATCCAGACCAGCCCCTTTGAGCACAGCACCCAGATTCTCCATCGATTGCTTCACCTGGGCCTCAAATCCCTCCGGATGTTCGCCAGTCTTGGGGTCTCGACTCCCCGCGCCGGCGCAGTAGAGCGAGTCAGCGGTCATGATTCCGGCGCTCAGAATTCCACCCAATCGGGGCGCAGAACTTTGTGCGGGCGGCTCGTTTGGCCGGGCAGGACGAATCACCTTGCGGTCTGCCTCGTACGGTCGAGCTGTGAATAGAATGCTTCCTATAAGGAAGATGAATGAAATGCGTCTGATTTTTTTGTTCATGAAAGCTCCTTTGAGAATAGGGACCTATAACGCGCCTGGCGTCGTGTGCCAGGTCTGCGGCCGTTGGGATTCCTTTAGAGACAAAAGCCGCAGACCGCCAGAAGCGCGGTCTGGGCTACATCGACATCTGGCTCCCAGACACAATCTTTACCTGCGCAGCACACGTGCTTTATCATTATCATAGGTTCCGGCGTTGCCTTGCCGGCACCCTGACCGAGTTCCATCTGATCCATGACTCAAACGACAACCGTACCTGAAATCGCCAACCAAAGCCAGAATCAGGACAAAACGGCTCCTCTCTACAATGTTGTCTTGTTGAACGACGACGACCACAGCTACGACTACGTGATTGAAATGCTGCAGCGATTGTTCTGCTTTTCTGTGCAGCAGGCTTACGAGCACGCCGTCGAGGTCGATTCGAAGCAGCGCACTGTGCTCATCACCTGCGGCCTGCCCGAAGCAGAATTCGGGCGAGATCAGGTGCTTGCCTACGGGCCAGATTCTCGCATTCCCCACTGCAAGGGGTCCATGTCAGCCCTGGTAGAACCCGCCGTCTAGACTACGGCGCGTTCGTATCCTCCACCCAAGCATCCGCTTCAATCTCTACGAGCATATCCGGATGAATCAGCCGGCTCACTTCAACCATTGACGTCGCAGGCCGGATGTCACCAAATACTGCCCCGTGTGCCTTCCCCACTTTCTCCCAATCCTGGATGTTGATGACATACATGCGGGTCCGCACCACGTCCTTCAAGCTCGCACCGGCCGAGTTCAATGCCCGCTCGATATTGCGAAGAACCTGCGTTGTTTGTGCGTAAGGATCACCCACTCCCAGAATCTCTCCCGAGGCATTTGTTGCCGTTGTCCCGGAAACCCACACGTGCTGCCCTACTCGGACGGCCCGCGAGTATCCCACGATCGGTTCCCAGGGAGTGCCTGTTGCGATGCGAATTCTGTTCATCAGAGGTTACCTTCAAGTCAATTTGGGCTCTGCCACGTTCTCCTCAAAGCCCATTTGCTATTGATTATTGCCTATTCGCGATTTGTTATCGTCTCATCGCTCAATACCCAAATAGAAAATAGCCAATCACCAATAGCTAATGCCTTTTTGGCTATCACACAAACCAGTTAGTGCATTTCAGCAACGGTTATTTCAGGCTCTTCCCGGCTTCATTCCACTTCCACAGCGCGTTCCATCACCCAGGCATTCTCCCTGGGGTTCAAGTAATAGTTCTTTCGTTCGCTAATGATACGAAATCCATTTCTTTTGTAGAACTCAATGGCGTGATGGTTCGACTGGCGGACCTCGAGCAGCATGCGGGGGATCTTGAAATACTGAGCCACTTCGACACATGCCTGTAGTAGCGAGGATCCGACACGCTTCGAGACATATTCGGGAAGCACCACCAGATTGCAAAGCTCGCAGTCATCGATCAGTTGTGCCACAACTGCCAAGCCAGCAATTGCGGCGGGCCGGGATGGGGTTTTGGCGTCTTCGGCGACCAAACAGGTGTACACACGCGGGTCGCTCAGTACGGCCCTGTAACCTGTCTCTCCCCACTTGCTCAGATAAGACCATCGATTCTCGATCGCAACGACCTGGGACAGATCCCCCAACTCCATGCGACGAATCGCAATCTTCATTGCGGTTTCCACTTCAGTTCAGCATCCGGTCTGCGCAGATAGTAGGCTTGAAGCTCCGCGGCAGACAGGAAGCTCTTTGCTTCGGCTCGGCGGAAGGCAATTCGGCTGACCGCCCGGCCCAAAAACAGATCGCCACGCAGAACTCGCCAGCCTTGGCGGGAGGCAATCAAGTTTTCGTAAACAGCCGCGCCACCACCGACAAAAGAAGCCTGCGGATGCGAGATCGAGGCCAGTAGATCCGGCACCTTCTCAACTCTGCCTGGTGACAAGAGTTCTGCGGCTTCTCCGTTCCGGCTGAACACGGCGCCATAGACCTCTGCGCGGCGCGCATCGATGACCGGAACCAGAATTCCCTGTTGTTCGGGAAACTTCTCGACCCAGGCCTCGAACGCGGTCACCGGAATCGTCGGTTTCGCGAGAGACTCCGCCAGACCTTTGATCGTCGTCAAGCCAATGCGCACCCCTGTGAACGATCCCGGTCCGCTGACCACCGCGAAGGCATCGACATTCTTGATGGTCAAGCCGCAACTCCGCAGCAACGTCTCGATACCGAGCAATAATCGAACCGAGTGAGTCTCCTCCGATTCAACGTTGATCTCTCCTTCAAGCTTTCCATCCACCGAAAGCACGATGCTGCATGCCGCCGTGGACGTGTCTACACTAAGAATTCGCATTCAGTTTCTGGCGATCGCGTGCACAAATCCTTTCCAGGATGCGCCGACCTACCGTCTTTTTTGGCAGGTCGGCGGTTTTTCTGAGACCCTGCATGAATGCCGCAGACCACAGAAGGCGCAGTCCGCTCCGCAAACTTGCTTCCACGGTTTTGTCTTCATTATTCCCCGGATTCTGCCGAATAGCGCCATGGGTTCGCGACTGCCCCAGTTGAGGGAGACTACTTCAGCCCTTGTAACAAGAGACCCACCGCACTGCCAGAAAACCCAAGCCGGAAGCGGGGTTCATTGACACGATAGGGGGCCGATTATATACTTCGCCGGCTGAAGCAACCAACCGTTTTCCGCCTGCGGCGGGCAGCCTCCTTGCACTGCTCTCGGATGGAACCTTCCACCCCAATGATGGCGCAGTACCACCAGGTGAAGAAAGAGTTCCCTCACGCGCTGGTGTTTTTCAGGCTGGGCGATTTCTACGAGATGTTTTTCGATGACGCCGTTCTTGCTTCCCGCGAACTGGAAATTACGCTCACCGCGCGCAACAAAGAAAAGGGGCAATCCGTGCCCATGTGCGGCGTTCCTTACCACGCCGCCGACGGCTACATTGCCAAACTGATTCGCAAGGGTTACAAGGTCGCGGTTTGTGATCAGGTCGAGAGACCCAGGCCGTCGCAGAAACTGGTGCGGCGCGAAGTCACGCGCGTCGTCACGCCAGGAACTGTCTCTGGGAACCTTCTCGAACCGCACGACAACAACTTTCTCACCTCGGTCTGGATTGAAGCCGGCGGTGCAGGTCTTGCGTCGTTGGATGTCTCCACAGGTGATTTTCGAATCACAGAGTTCGCCGGCGCGTCTGCCAATGCATTGCTCCAAACCGAACTCGAACGTCTGCAGCCCAAGGAGATCATCTATCCCGCTAGCTGGGGTTCCAAAGACTTGCTCCTTGGCTCGCTGGTCACTGCGGCCCGAACACCCACTGAAGACTGGGTGTTTGCTTTTGACTATGCGCAGCGCCTGCTCATGGAGCACTTCGGAGTGATGAGCCTGGATGGCTTTGGCTGCCAGGGACACAAACTTGCCGTCGCGGCTGCAGGGGCTGTTCTCCACTATTTGAAAGACACTCAGAAATCCTCGCTCAACCACATTCATCGTCTACAGTGTTACGAGATGTCTGAATCGATGGCGCTTGATGCGACGACGGTGAGGAACTTGGAACTGGTGCAGTCGCTCTTCGATGGATCGCGCCAGGCCACGCTCATCGGCTGCCTCGATCGGACCTCCACAGGCATGGGTGCACGTCTTCTGAAAAGCTGGCTGCTACGACCCGAGATCGATCTGGCGGAGATTAACCAACGCTTGGACGCGGTGACCGAGCTGAAGCAACAGCTGATCGAGCGGGAAGAGATCAAAGCACCGTTGCAGAAGGTTTATGACATTGAACGGCTTCTGTCGAAAGTGTCCCTGGCGACTGCCAACGCGCGTGATTTGGTCTCACTGAAAAACTCGCTAGAGCAGGTTCCTGCCATCAAGGCCAGACTGCAGTCATTCCAAGCGCCACGACTTCGAGAGCTGGACGAGCAGGCCGATCCTCTGGAAGATGTCGCCGCGGCCATTGGTGAAGTGCTGCGAGACAACCCGCCGATCCTCCTCACCGAAGGTGGGTTGATTCGCGACGGGTATCACTCCGAGTTGGATGAACTCCGAAGCATCAGTTCCACGGGCAAACAGTTTATCGCAGCTCTGGAAACGCAAGAGCGCACTCGCACCGGAATCCAAAACCTGAAGGTAAAATTCAACAATGTCTTTGGTTACTACATTGAGGTTTCGAAATCGAATCTGGGGCTGGTTCCTGTAGACTACGAACGGAAGCAAACTCTGGTCGGGGCCGAACGTTTCACGATGTCGGAGCTCAAGGAGTATGAGCGCAAGGTTCTCGGCGCAGAAGAGCGCGTGGTTGAGATCGAGTACGAACTGTTTTGCGAACTGCGCGCGCGCGTCAGTTGCGAAGCAAAACGCATACGCCGCACCGCCTCAGCACTTTCACAACTCGATTGCCTGCTCGCCTTGGCCGAAGTGGCCCATACCTACGGTTACGTGCGGCCGGAGCTGGCCAGCGAAGGCGAGTGCGTTGTCCGGCAGGGACGCCACGCCGTCATAGAACAACTTGCCGACCAGTTGCCGACTGGTAAATTTATCCCGAATGATCTCTACTTGAACGACTCCAGCGATCAGATCCTGATCATCACGGGTCCCAACATGGGGGGCAAATCCACCTATTTGCGCCAGACGGCGTTGTTTTCCATCCTGGCGCAAATGGGGTCATTCGTCCCAGCCAGCGCCGCCAGGCTTCCCATTGTTGACCGCATCTTTACCCGCATCGGCGCCACCGATAATCTGGCGCGCGGTCGTTCGACGTTCATGGTGGAGATGACCGAGACGGCGGTTATTCTGAACACAGCCACATCCAAGAGCCTCGTCATTCTGGACGAGATCGGGCGCGGAACAGCCACCTTTGACGGGCTTTCGATCGCCTGGTCAGTCGTGGAGTATCTGCATCAACATACCAGGGCCAAGACACTGTTTGCCACACACTACCACGAACTGACGGAACTGGCTGAACTGCTACCCGGCGTGAAGAACTGCCACGTCGCCGTCAAGGAATCGGGCCACGACATTGTCTTCTTACGCCGTGTGGAGCCCGGAAGCGCCGACAAGAGTTATGGCATCGAGGTCGCAAAACTGGCCGGGCTGCCAGTAGTCGTGCTTGAAAGGGCCCGGGAAATTCTGCGAAAGCATGAAGAAGGTGAGCACGAGATTAGTGATCATCTGACGAGGCAATATAAGCGCAAGCGTAAGACTGCGCCAGAAACCCAGATGAGTCTGTTTATGATCACCGATCATGAGGTGCTGGAAGAATTGAGGACGCTGAATCCCGATCAGCTCACGCCGCTGCAGGCGCTGGAGAAACTGCACGAGTTCAAGACGAAGCTGTGACAGGAAGGAGTATTGGACGCAGATTGCGCTGATAAACGCAGATCTGTGGGAATAAACCTATGAGGCAGCCAGGGAACCCTGTGGAGCAGCGAGCTGACAATGACGAATGACTAAGCACGAATGACTAAAGAAGCCCAGAACCCGAATGACGAAACAGCTCACTTAGACATTAGGCATTCGTCATTCTTTCGTCATTCGAGCTTAGTCATTCGTCATTCTTGCACCAACTTGTTCCACAATCTGCGTTCATCTCCGCAATCTGCGTCCGAGTATTCTTCGCTGCTAGCTATCCCGTAACTATGAACCCATCTCACCTTGTCATTGGCCTGATGTCGGGAACCTCACTGGACGGCGTGGATGCCGCGCTCGTGGAAATCACAGGTTCCGGCGAAGGCACGCGGATTCAGCTCAAGCACGTCGTCTCGGTCCCTTTTGCGAATGACGTTCAGGCTGAACTATTGCGCGTGGCCTCCCAGACGCCTGTGCCGGCGCAGGTGATCAGCCATTTGAATTTCCTGCTTGCGACGCTTTACACCGAAGCCATCACGCGACTTTGCCAGGAGGCGGGCATCGAGCTAAACCATGTGGATCTGATCGGTTCGCATGGACAGACCATTTTTCACCAGTCCGAGCCAGCTCCCTTCTGCGGGCGCATGCTGGCCTCGACGCTGCAGATCGGCGAGGGATCGTTGCTGGCAGAGAACACGGGCATTACAACGATTTCAGATTTTCGTCCACGCGACATGGCGGCGGGCGGCAAAGGGGCTCCGCTCATTCCCTATGTGGACTACCTGCTGTTTCGGGACCAGCAAATGGGCCGCGTTCTTTTAAACGTCGGCGGAATCGCTAACCTCACTTCGCTGCCGGCCTCCGCAACGATGGACCAGGTCAAAGCCTTCGACACAGGTCCCGGCAACATGCTGATCGACCACGCCGCCGGGCAGCTCACCGACGGTGCGCAAAGCCACGACGTCGACGGGCGGCTCGCCGCGAG
>Ga0187892_10008311_pt1 | contig 14254 bp, 13 predicted proteins | sample MA1701073metaG_FD_139345 | JGI IMG/M metagenome (GOLD analysis project Ga0187892, IMG submission 139345) | Bio-ooze microbial communities from a basaltic lava cave in the Kipuka Kanohina Cave System on the Island of Hawaii, USA - MA170107-3 metaG ... | reverse complement strand
GCCGCGTGCCGGAACTGGCGCAGCAGCACGATCCGCTCGCGATCGAGGAACGGCACCACCCCCGCGGCGCCCGGATGGTGGAGCAGCGCGAGCTCCGCTCGCTGGCCGCCCGGCAGCACCACCGTGTCCACGCCGAAGGAGCCGACGCTGCCCTGCCAGAGCACGCGCCGCGCGATCAGCCTCGCCTCCCCGTCGCCCTCGCTCATGCTGAGGCGCGGCTACCGTGAGGCGGGATTCACGAGCTTCACGTCGTCCAAATAGAGGGCTTCACCCGCCACGCGCCCGGCTCCCTCGTTGAGATTCCAGTCGACTCGAATCCGCCGAACTTGATCGATGTTGAACGCTCCGTTCGCCAGATCCCATCCTGTGCTCGGGTCGATCTCGTACACCTTCCAGATTCCCTGCGGGACCTCAGACGTTCCGAAGAGCCAGGTTCGGTTGTCAGAGGTTGCCGAGGTCGTGCTCGACGAGGTCGTGATCCGGATTCCGTCGTTTGCTCCGATGTTTGCGGTGCTCGGTACAAGCATCGCGAACCGAAGGAGGTTGTCTGTCCAGACCATCGGGGAGAACGAGGCTGAGTTCGAAGCATCCAGGGTCGCGAAGCCCGAGGCCATTCTCAGCGATCCAGCTCCCTCGTAGACGATGAACTGCTCATCAGCATCTGTAGCCAGGACTTGCGTCCATAGTGACGCCTGCCCGTCCATGTTGAAGAGAACGGTGGTCACATCATGTGGTACGCCGGGACAGATATCGGCCAAGGGAGAACCTGAGGGGTTGGCAAGGAACGCTCTCAGCTCCGTTGCGTCAGCGATGCTGCACGTTCCCGCCGCGAAGTAGTTGCAGCGGTCTGGTGTATACGAGCTCGGCACTGCACTACCCGCAAGCTGCCTCCTGATGTTCACCAAGTCGACCACATCGACAGTGCCATCCAGATTAGCGTCCACGCACAGTCCAAAGAACGACAGCGGATCGCGCGGATCCGAACCCTGGGCGAGCTCTGTCGGATCGCTGATCCCGTCGCCATCCGTGTCCTGGTTCGTCGGATCCGTCCCATGCGCCGTCCACTCGATCCAGTCGGAGATCCCGTCGTCGTCCGAGTCCGTGTCGTTGTCCGAGGTCCCGGCTAGCTGCTCGCTGTAGAGAGGCATCCCGTCGCCATCAGTGTCGGCGTTCAGCGGGCTTCCGGGCGGATACGGTGTCGAGTCGCATTCGTCTCCGAAGGAGTCTCCGTCGGCGTTCTCCGTCTGAATGTTCGGAACCGTCGGGCAGTTGTCGCACGGGTCTCCCGCCGAATCGTCGTCAAAGTCCTTTTGGGGCCTGTTCGAGATGTCGACGCAATTGTCGCAGGCATCCGGGACATTGTCGAAGTCAGTATCTTCTTGGTAGTAGTCCTGTCCCATCGCGGAATCGAAGTCGTCTGGGCACTTGTCGCATACGTCGCCCCAGACGTCCTGAGGTCCGACGACGTTAGCTTGGTCGGGATTCCCGTCGTTCGGACAGTTGTCATCGCAATTCGGCGGAGTAGCGGCGGCGAAGCCGCAGATCTGTCCGTCGTGGATTTCGCCATTGTCGTCTCCGTCGTTGCAGATCAAGTCGCCTAAGGATGCAGTCGTTGCCCGCGGGACCGTCGCAAACGCCCTGGTTGCAAGTGAGGATCGGCCCTACACCGTCAACCAAGCAGGACTCCCCATCAGGCGGGGCACTGCCGTCGTCGGTGATGCAGTTGGGAGCGCAGGTGCAAGCAACTGGGAGTGTTCCCGACCAAGCATGCATCTGCTGACACGAAGCCGTCGAGATGTCGCCTGCCCACGTAGAGAACCCGAACAGGTCCGTAGGTAGCCCCGACGATAGGATGTAGGGGTTCTGCGTCCGGCGAACTATCGCTGCCTCAGTGAGAATGTCAGTCAAAGCCTGTATGCTCGTTGATGGCAAGTCCGAGTTCGTCCTAGCAATGAAGATGGCGTATCCGTAGCTAGGATCCCAGCAGCCGGAGACGTTCTGAAAGGCGCCGCACACAGGAATACTCTCGACTATTGTCACCGAGAAAGGACCTGCGGCTTGGGAGCAAGAACCGATATTCGCGGTCTCGGGAGGAGAGGATGTTATGGTGAGACAGGAAGCGGGGAGCGTGGAAGGAAGGACTCGGACGTTGATTCCCTGGCAACAAGATACATCGTTCGATCCGGAGTCACGAGTTGCTTCTTCCAGGAAATAGTCCTCTATATTCGTTTGAATCGCCCCGCTCGGGTACCCTGCCACAAGGGAGTACACCGGAAGATCGAAGTCAGACACGTAGTGATTGCCACAGAGCGATCCTCCCTGCGCGTTCGCGTCCCCGCACACGCAGAGCGCGACGAACATGCCCAGCCAGCCCGATCGGAGGCTCACGGCCGTGGCTGCCGGTCGCGCAGACGCTCTCTCTCTTGTCTCAGCCTCTCGTCGATGTCGCCCGCAGGACAATCCGGCTTCTTGCCCGCGCGAACGATGTACGTGAGCGGCTCTGCTTGGGAGTCCTGCGGCTCCGCAAGAAGTAGTCGCCAAGCCTCGTCGCCCGAGAGGTCTCCTCCTAGCTCAACCAACTCCTGCATCCGGTCTGGAGGGAGGCGAAGCTCCACGGGACCGTAGTAGCAGTCCGGAAGTCGACTAAGCCCCTGTGCTGTTCGACTTCGGATGATCCCTTCGACGCGCGATAGTTCAGAGCGGTCCTTGCCGTGCCAATGCACCGAAATCGGACTTCGAGTTCCGGATTCGATGGTCGGTGACGCGGCGACCCTTAGCTCATCCGCCTGTTCGTTGAGAATCTGCTGGCGCTCTTCGAGGAGAACCTCATCGATGTCCCGCTCGGGACAGTTGGGTCCGCTATCGGCTGGAATGATGATGTTGATCGGTGGCGAGTTGGGATCATCGGGTTCCGCTTGGAGCAGCTTCCAAGACTCCTCGCCAGGAAGTTTCTCGAACTCTTGGAACATCTGCTGAAGCCGCTCGTCTGAGATGCGCCGCTCGACGGGACCAAACCGACAATTTGGCATTCGATCAGCCCCGGACTTCGCTCGCGCCTGAATCGCCGCGTCGATCTGCTCTAGCGGGGTGAGCGTCGGGTCGTTCCACCGCTTGTGGGATTCCTCGGGAGCTCCGGTGGGACCGGTAGCGGGGAGCCTGCCGGGGAAGACCGTTGCGCTTCCCTCGGGTTCGGGATCCGGAAGTGTGATCTCCTGTGCGAACGGGATCGCCGCTGTGGCGACTAGCGCCCCCACAACAGCACTGGTCACCCATCTCTTGCTCGTCATCCTCGGCAGCTTACTCCCCCAGCGAGCTCCGATCTTGGGAAACAACTTGGGAAGTTCGTGACGATCGGGAGAAGTCCGTCGTCCGGACGCAGCGGTTTCGCGAGTTCAGCAGGGTTCGGCAAAGCCTTGGCGTCCCGTCCCGGAAGCTGCGAGGATGCGCGGGCGATGACGGACCTGCGCGCGCGGCTCGAGTCCTGGCGCGAGGCGCGCGTGCGGGTGCAGCTGGCGTGGCTCGCGGGCGAGACGGCCGAGCCCGACTTCGAGAAGGCCGACGAGGAGCACCTCGACGTGACCAGCGGCGACGCGCTCAGCGCGCTGCGGCTCGAGCTCGAGCAGGCGAGCTTCGCGGACACGCGCGAGCGCCTGGCGCGGCTGGTCGCCGCCGTGCAGTCGGCCGTGGTCGCGCGCGCCACGCGCGCGCTCGCCGCCCGCGCGCGCGCCCGGCCCGATGCGGTCGCGCTGCGCGAGGAGGGCGTCGCGCGCGAGGCCGAGGCCATGGCCGCGCTCGGCTTCGCGTCGGCGCGTGCGTTCGCGGAGGCGCAGCGCCCGGGCGTCGACTACGAGGGCTGGCCGGCGCAGGCCGACGCGCTGCTCGAGGCCACGCGCGGCGCCTTCCACGACGCGCGGGCCCGGCTCGGGCCGCTCGACCGGGGGGAGCTGCTGCCCGCGGCGCGCCTGCGCCCGACGCTCGACTTCGCGCTCGACGGTCTCTCGCTCGGGCTCGCGCGCGCGCAGACCCTGCGCGTCGACGATGCGGCTGGCGCGAGCCGGCGCGAGCCCGCGTTCGCCTGCGCGCCACTCGTTCCGCGTGAGGTCTGGCTGGTCTACGCCCCGGCCTCGGGTCTCGCGCCGCTCGAAGCGCTGTTCGCCGCGACCGGCTCGGCGCTGCACGCGGCCTTCACGGCCGCGTCGCTGCCGTTCGAGCGGCGCGCGCTCGGCGATCCGGCGGCCGCGCTGGTCTGGCGCCACGTCCTGCTCGCGCTGCTCGCCGAGCCGAGCTTCCTCGAAGCGGGCCCGGGCGGCGGGCGTGCGGCCGAGCTCGGGGCCTACCTGCGCGCGCGCCGGCTCGAAGCGGCTCGGCGGCGCGCGGCGCTGGTCGCGTGCGAGCTCGCGCTCGCGGACCTCGCGCCCGGCAGCGATCCGCACGGGCTCGAGAGCCTGTACGCGGAACGCGTCGAGGCCGCGCTCGGCCGTGCGCCCGACGAGTCCGCATTCCTCGTCGAGTGCTCGGCGCGGCTGCGCTCGGTCGACGAGCTGCGTGCGATGGCGGTCGCGGCCGAGCTGGTGCGCCACCTGCGCGAGCGCTTCGGCCGCGGCTTCTGGACCGTGCGCGCGGCCGGGGCGCTCGTCCAGGAGCTGATGCACACCGGCACCACCTACGCGCCCGAAGCGCTGGCGCGCGAGCTCGGCCTGGCTGCCCCCGGGGCGGAGCCGCTCGTCGACGCGCTAGTCTGAGCAACGCATGGCGTGGAAGGAGCAGACGGTTCCGATCTCGGTCGCCGGCACCGGCCTGATGCTGGAAGGCGTGTGGCAGAAGGGCGACCGGCGCGGGGCCGTGATCGCGCCGCCACATCCCGAGTTCGGCGGCAGCCTCGAGCATCCGGTGCTGTCCGAGCTCGCCTACGCGCTCTACAACGCGGGCATCGCCTCGCTGCGCTTCAACTGGCGCGGCGTCGGTGCGAGCCAGGGACGCATCACCGGCGACGCGGAGGCGGCCGAAGAGGACTATCTCGCCGCCGTCGACCAGGTGGCCGAGACGACCGGCGCGCCGGTGATCGCGGCCGGCTACTCGTTCGGCGCGGCGACGGCGTTGCGCGTGGGCTTGCGCGACCCGCGCGTGGCGGAGCTGATCCTGATCGCGCCGCCGGTCGCGATGATCGGCTCGCTCGCGCTGGCCGATTTCCGCGGGCCGGTGCACGTGATCGTCGGCGGACGCGACGCCTACGCGCCGCTCGACGAGCTGTCCGCGCTGCTCGACGGCCTGCCCAACGCGAACCTCGACGTGATCCCGAAGGCGGATCACTTCTTCGCGTCGCACGGCCTGGCGGAGCTGGTCGAGCTCGTGCGCACCTCCGTCTCCTGAATCGCGCGCGCCGGGACTGGCGACCACGCGAGTGACGCGGCGCCGCGGCGGTTCGCCGCGCGTTCGCCGCCGCGTCGAAGCGCCGGGCACGTGACTTGCTCTCTCGCCGGGTCTTTGGAGAGAGGAGTCAGTCATGGACGAAGGCATCCTGATTCTCGCGGACCGCATGGAGGCGGAGCCGGCAGCGCTGGAGCGCCACACCGAGCTGGTCGCCGACCGCGCTCAGGCCGCGGCTGCGCTCGGCGCGAGCCCGTACCGCGCGATCTGTCTCGACCGCGGCAGCGTCGAGTCGACGCTCGCCGACGCGCGCTGGCTGCGCAAGCGGCGCAACCGGCTGCCGGTGATCGCGGTGGTCGATACGGCCGAGGTCGAGCGCGCGCCCGAGCTGTTCGCGTGCGGCGTGCAGGAGATCGTGGTGCGCGACGCCTCGACCCACGCCAGCCTGCGCGCGCGCGTCGAGGGCCTGGTGCGGCCGCGCGAGCCGGCGCCTCCGCTGCGCGCCGCGAGCGGCATCGTCGCGCGCAGCGCGAGCATGCGCGCGTGTCTCGAGCTGGTGCGCAAGGCCCAGGCGAGCGACGCGACCGTGCTCCTGCTCGGCGAGACCGGCACCGGCAAGGAGGTGGTCGCGCGCGCGCTCCACGACGGCGGCCGGCGCGCGCGCGGGCCGTTCGTGGCGATCAACTGCGCGGCGTTCCCCGAGACGCTGCTCGAGAGCGAGCTGTTCGGCCACGACCGCGGCGCCTTCACCGGCGCGAGCCGCACGCGCCCGGGCCACTTCGTGGCGGCGAGCGGCGGCACGCTGTTCCTGGACGAGATCGGCGAGACCTCGCTCGGCTTCCAGGTGAAGCTCCTGCGCGTGCTGCAGGAGGGCGTGGTGCGCGCGCTCGGCGCGCAGCGCGAGACGCGCGTCGACGTGCGGATCGTCGCCGCCACCAACCGCGACCTCGCGCGCGAGGTCGACCTCGGCCGCTTCCGCCGCGACCTGTTCTTCCGGCTGAACGTGTTCCCGATCTCGCTGCCGCCGCTGCGCTCGCGCAGCGAGGATGTGGTCCCGCTCGTGCTGCAGTTCCTGGCCGCGAGCCCGGAGCCGACCTCCCTGCGCGAGGTCGCCGCCGACGCGCGCCGCCTGCTCGAGACCTACGCCTGGCCCGGCAACGTGCGCGAGCTCGAGAACGAGGTCGCGCGCATCGTCACGCACGCCGAGGGCGGCAGCGAGATCACCGCGCGCATGCTCTCGCCTCAGCTGCGCGGCGTCGCGCCCGGACTGCCGGGCGACGCCCAGAGCGAGACGCTGCGCGAGGCCGTGTCGCGCTTCGAGTCCTGGTACCTCTCGCGCACGCTCGAACGCAACCAGAACCGCCGCATCGTCACCGCGCGCGAGCTCGGCATCACGCGCGAGTGCCTGTACAAGAAGCTCAGGCGCTACGGGCTGCAGTAGCCGGGCTCGCGCTCCGGCCCGCGAGCAGCGCCGGGATGAGCGTGAGGTTCGCGATCAGGATCAGCACGAGGCCGATCGTGAGCAGCAGGCCGAGGCTCGCGAGGCCGGGGTGGATCGAGAGCGCGAGCGCGCCGAAGCTCGCGATCGTGGTGAGCGTGCTCTGGATCACGCCGCGCGCGGTGCTGGTGTGGAGCAGCTCGTCGCCCTCGTGGTCGGCGTGGCGCCAGCGGTGCACCAGGTGGATGCCGCTGTCGACGCCGATCCCGAGCAGCACCGGCAGCACCAGCACGTTCGCGAAGTTGAAGCGCATGTCGAGCAGCACGACGATCGCGGTCAGCGCGAGCGAGGCGAGCGCGAGCGGTGCGAGCGCGACCAGCGTGTCGGAGACGCGGCGCCAGAGCACGAGCAGGAGCAGCGTGATCGCGAGCGCGGCGCCGAACATGGCTTCGCGGAACGCGCCCATCACCGCGCGCGCGGACTCGACGTTGGTGAGCGCGATGCCGGTCGCGGTCGGGGCGTGGGCGACCGTGGTGTCGGCGAAGCGCAGCAGCGCGGCTTCGTCGCGCGAGATGTCCTCGCGCGGGAACGCGTCGACGCGCACGCGGCCGTCGGGCGCGACCGCGCGGCGCACGAGCTCGTCGGGCAGCGCCTCCGCGTCGACGGGCGCGGCGCCGAGCGCCGTCTCGATGCGCGCGAGCTGCGCGGGCAGCGTGTCGAGCACGTTGCGCTCGAGCCGCGCGAGTGAGGCGGTGCGGCCGGCCTCGTCCTGCGCGTCGAGCCGGGCGAGGAAGCGCGCGACCGACTCGCGCAGGCCCGCGAGCGCGGGCGGCGCGCTCGCGGCGCCGGCGCCGTCCACGAAGCGGCGCAGCGCGGCGACGTCCTCGGCGTCGGACGCGGGCGGAAGCCCGCCTTGTGCGGGCGGCGGCGCCATCAAGAGCGCCGTGTCCTCGAGGATCGCGAGCTTTGCCTCCTGGTCCTTCGGGATGTAGTCGGAGAGCGTGACCGTGTTCGCGACTACGTCGAGCGCGCCGAGCGTGCGCGCGGTGGCCTCGGCGGCCGCCTCGTCGGGCGCCAGCACGATCGCGCTCCAGGGCGACGCGCCCTCGGTGTCGAGCAGGTCGTTGAACGCGGTCACCGAGTCCGAGTCCGGCACGCGCAGGTTCAGCGGGTTGTAGTCGAAGCGCACGCCGAGCACGAACGGCAGGCAGGCCGCGCCGAGCGCCAGTGCGCCGGCCCGCACCACGCGCGCGCGGCGCACCGGAAACGACACCAGGCGCGCGAACCAGGTGCTGTCGAAGATGCGCGGGTGCCCGGTCGGGAGCGGCGGGTTCAGCACGACCACCAGCGCCGGCAGCACGGTCAGGCTCGAGACCAGCGAGATGACGATGCCCGCGGCCGAGATCACGCCGAGCTCGGCGACGCCGCGGAAGTCGGTCGGCGCGAAGGCGAGGAACCCGATCACGCAGGTCGCGGCGCAGATCAGGAGCGAGAAGCCGACGTCGGACGCGGTCGAGCGCATCGCCTCGGCCGACGAGCTGCCCTTCATGCACAGGTCCTGCCAGCGCATGCAGAAGTGCACGCCGAAGTCGTCCGCGAGCCCGATGAACAGCACCGAGAACGCGACCGAGATCAGGTTCAGGCTGCCGATCGCCGCGGCCGCGAACGCGAACGTCCACACCAGTCCAATCGACAGCGACAGCGAGTTCGCCAGCGCGAGCCGCCAGGAGCGCAGGCCGAACACGAGAATGGTCGTGACCGCGACCAGCGAGATCACGCCCGACCAGGTGGTGCCGGTCGTTACCGTGTCGAGCTCGTCGGAGGACAGCGCGAGCTCGCCGGTCACGCGCACGCGCACGCCGGCGTCGGCGAGCCCGAGCGCCGCCGCGGCGCCGTGGATCGCGTCGATGTTCGGGCGCGCGGGCACCATCTGCGAGTAGTCGACGATCGGCTGCGCGATCACCACGCGGCGCGTGGTCTCGGGCACCGCGTCGCCGAGCAGGAGTCCCTGCCACGACACCGGGGCGCTCTGGCCGCTCGCGGCCGCGGACACGCCGCGCGCGAGCCCGGAGAACACCGGGCCGAGGTCGACCACCGTCGAGTCGCCGCGCTCGAGCGCCTCGGCGCCGCGCTCGAGCAGCGAGAACAGCCCGCGCAGGCTCGGGTCGCGGCGCAGCTCGGCGATGTACGGCTGCACGCGCGCGAGCTGGTTCGACAGCTCCACGAGCTCGTCGGTCGAGCGGTAGAGCAGGCCATTGCGCGCGAAGAACGGATCCTCGCCCGGGACCTCGACGGTGCGAAACCGTTCGGTGTCGCGCGCCAGCAGGTCGCGCATGCGCAGCGCGGACTCGCGCGCGCCCTCGGGCGTCGGCGTGTCGATCACGACCAGCAGCGGATCGAGCGAGAGCGGGAAGCTCTTCCGCACCTCGACCCACTGGCGGTTCTGCGGCAGGCGCTTGGACATCATCGCCTGCAGGTCGGTGTTCACGCCCAGGTTGCGGGAGGAGTAGAGCCCCGCCGCGCAGGTGCCGAGCAGGGCCAGCGCGAGCGTGAGCCAGGGCCGGCGGCGCACTCCGTCCACCCAGGCCGCGAGCGCACGCCCGATCCGCTCGTCCATGCTCGCCCCGGTCGCCATCGGCTATCCTCGGCCGGGATGGTTCCAAATCGCATCGCGCGCGTCGCCACGCTCGCCGCCGCGCTCGCCTTCGCCTTTGCCTTCGCCCCACGGACCGCGCGCGCCGGGCCGGCGCCTGCCGCGGCGGTGATCGAACGCTTCCACGCGACCCTGCTCGAGGTGATGAAGAATGCGCAACGGCTCGGTGTAGAGGGCCGGCGCGCCAAGCTCGAGCCGGTCATGGCCGAGACCTACGACTTCCCGGCCATGGCCCAGCGCTCGCTCGGCCCGGCCTGGAGCAAGCTCGATGCGGCGCAGCGCACGCGCTTCGAGCAGGTGTTTCGCGGGCTGATCCTGCGCACCTACGCGACCCGCTTCGACGGCTACACCTCGGAGCGCTTCGAGCTGCGCGGCACCGAGGCCTCGATCGCCGGCACCGAGATCGTGCGCACGGCCCTGCACTCCCCCAAACAGATCGTGCAGCTCGACTACCGCATGCGCGAGACGCCGGCGGGCTGGCGGGTGATCGACGTCTACCTGGGCGGGACGGTGTCGGAGCTCGCGCTGCGGCGCGCGGAGTACACGTCGGTGCTGGAGCGAGACGGATTCGACGCCCTGGTGTCGGGGCTCGAGAAGAAGGTCGCCGAGGGGCCGGAGTCGGTTCCCGCCAACTCCGACTCGCGGCTCAAGTAGTAGGCGGTGCGCAGCGCGACGTAGAGGTCGAGTGACTGCGCGCGCAGCGCCTCGAGCGACGCGCCGTGCTCGGTGCGCGCGGAGATCCCGTCGCCGGTGCCGAGCACGAGCTGCGTCGGCGCAGACAGCAAGTAGCGCTGCGGCCCGACCACGGCGTCGACCAGGTCCCCCATCGCGTCGCGCGCCGTGCTCGGCCCCATCACCGGCACCACCACGTACGGTCCGCTCGGCGATCCGTAGTGGTGTAGGGTGCCGCCGAAGTCCGCCGGCCGCTCGGGCAGCCCGGCGGGCGTGGCGACGTCGACGAGCCCCCCGATCCCGCCCACCGAGTTCAGCACGAAGCGGCCGAGCGTCTCGCCGGCCAGGCGCGGCTCGAGCCGCAGCGCGTGATTCAGGAACGAGATCGGCTCGCCCAGGTTGCGGAACACGCGCCGCACCGCGAGCTCGGCTTGGTCGGGCATCACCTTCTGATAGCCGCGCGAGACCGGCCCGATCAGCCAGCGGTCGAGCGCCTCGTTGAAGTCGAGCGTCGCCCGGTTCACCGGCTCGATCGGATCCGGGTAGGAGTCGACCGCGTCCGCGGCGTCGAGCTCGGCCATCAGCTCGTCGTCGCTGGGCGCGTCGGCCTGCGCGCGCGCGGCGGGGAGCGACGCGACGCCCAGCGCGAGCAGGGCCAGCGCGCACGGCACGAGCGCGCGTATGCGTCCTCCGCGAACCACGACGTCCCTGACTATACTCGCCCCCATGAGCAGAGCCCGCGTCGCGTTCCTGTGTTCCTGCCTCGTCTTGGCGCCGTCGGCCGGCGCGGCCAGCCTGCCCGACTCCGAGCGCGAGGCGGTGCGCGCGATCTACGAGGAGCTGATCGAGATCGACACGACTCAGTCGACCGGCAGCACTACCGTGGCGGCCGAGGCGGTCGCCGCGCGTCTGCTCGCCGCAGGCATCCCGGCCGAGGACATCGCGGTGCTCGGGCCCTCCGCGAAGCGCGGCAACCTGGTCGCGCGCTTGCGCGGCAGCGGCGCGGAGAAGCCGCTGCTCCTGCTCGCGCACCTGGACGTGGTCGACGCGCGGCGCGAGGACTGGACCGTCGACCCGTTCACGCTGCTCGAGAAGGACGGCTTCTTCTACGCGCGCGGCACGCTCGACGACAAGGCGATGGCCGCGATCTTCACGCAGGCGCTGATCCGCCTCCGGGCCGAGAACACCGCGCTCAGGCGCGACGTGATCCTGGCGCTCACCGCCGACGAGGAGGGCGGCGACGAGAACGGCGTGGATTGGCTGATCGCGGAGCACCGCGGCCTGGTCGACGCGGCGCTGGTGCTGAACGAGGGCGGCGGCGGTCGCATGCGCGGCGGCAAGTATCTGGCGAACGGGCTGCAGGCCGCCGAGAAGACCTACATGGACTACGAGCTCGTGGTCACGAACAAGGGCGGGCACAGCTCGCTGCCGGTGAAGGAGAACGCGATCTACCGGCTCGCGAACGGCCTCGCGCGGCTGGAGAAGCTCGAGTTTCCGATCGAGCTGAACGCCGTGACGCGCGCCTACTTCGAGCGCACGGCGTCGGTCGAGTCCGCCGAGGTGGCCAAGGATCTGCGCGCGGTCGCGAAGCAGCCGCCCGACAAGGCCGCGATCGCGCGGCTCGCCGCGCAGCCGAGCTACAACGCGATGCTGCGCACGACCTGCGTCGCCACCCAGCTCGCCGCCGGTCACGCGCCCAACGCGCTGCCGCAGCGCGCCAGCGCCAACGTGAACTGCCGCATCCTCCCCGGCCACAGCGCGGCCTCGGTCAGGAAGGCGATCGTGAGCGCGCTGGCGGATCCCGCGATCGAGGTCTCGCTCGCCGAGCGCGAGATCGCCGCGCCCGCGGTCACGGTCGATCCCGACTTCCTCGCCGTGGTCGAACGCGTCAGCGAGGAGGTCTTCCCGGGCGTGCCCGTGATCCCGATGATGAGCAGCGGCGCGACCGACTCGAAGTACTTCCGGCTCGCGGGCATCCCCGCCTACGGCATCTCCGGGCTGTTCGTCGACATGGACGACGTGCGCGCGCACGGCCGCGACGAGCGCCTGGGCGTGAAGCAGTTCTACGAGGGCCAGGAGTTCCTGTGGCGGCTCGTGAACGCGCTGGCGGCGGAGCAGCCGTGAAGCTCGTGGCGTTCGTGAAGCGCGACTGTCCGACCTGCGTGCTCGTCGTGCCGGCGCTGGCGCAGCTCGCCAAGGCGGCCGAGTTCGTGGTCTACACGCAGGACGACCCGTCGTTCCCGGCCGGCCTCGAGCCGCGCGACGACCGCGCGCTCGAGCACTCCTGGCGCGCGAAGATCGAAGCGGTTCCGACACTCCTGCGTGTCGAGGGCGGCCAGGAGACCGGCCGCGTGTTCGGCTGGCACCGCGGCGAGTGGGAGGCGCTCTCGGGCGTGTCCGGGCTCGCGCCCGGGCTGCCCGCGGAGCGGCCGGGCTGCGGGTCGCTCTCGGTCGACCCGGACCGCGAGCTCGAGCTGCGCGTGCGCTTCGAGGGGGAGCTCTTGCGCGCGCGGCGCGTGGAGCTCGCGGACGCGGAGGACGAGCACGAGGCGATCTTCGCGCGCGGCTGGAGCGACGGGCTGCCCGTCGTGCCGCCGACCGAGGCGCGCGTGCTCGCCATGCTCGACGGCACGAAGCGCGCCCCGGACGAGATCGTCGCGACCGTGCCGCCGGACCTCGTCCCGTGCAGCGTCGAGAAGGTCGCGATCAACGCGGTGATGGCGGGCTGCAAGCCGGAGTACCTGCCGGTCGTGCTCGCCGCGGTCGAGGCGGTCTGCAACGACACCTTCAACATCCACGGCGTGCTCGCGACCACGATGGGCGTCGGCCCGATCGTGGTGGTGAACGGCCCGCTCCGGCGCGCGCTCGGCATGAACTCGGGCATCAACGCGCTCGGTCAGGGCAACCGCGCGAACTCGACGATCGGGCGCGCGCTGCAGCTCGTGGTGCGCAACGTCGGCGGCGGCCGCCCGGGCGAGGTCGACCGCGCGACCTACGGCAACCCCGGCAAGCTCGGGCTCGCGTTCGCCGAGGACGAGGAGCACTCGCCCTGGGCGCCGCTCGCGACCGACTTCGGCGTCGCGCGCGGCAGGAACGCCGTGACGGTGTTCGCGGGCGAGGGTCCGCGCACCGTGGTCGACCAGCTTTCGCGCGAGCCCGAGTCGCTGGCGCGCAGCCTGGCCGCGGGCCTGCGCGCGGTGCACCACCCCAAGCTCATGCTCGCCTTCGACGCCATGCTCGTGATCGGCCCCGAGCACGCGCGCGTGTTCCGCGAGGCGGGCTGGACCAAGCCACAGCTCGTCGCGCGCCTGATCGAGCTCTCCTCCGCGCCGGGCGGCGAGGTGACGCGCGGCGCGGGCGGCATCGCCGAGGGCCTGCCGCTGCCGCCGGCGGCGAAGGATGCGCCGATCCCGAAGTTCCGCACCGGCGCCCTGCACGTCGTGCACGCCGGTGGCGGCGCCGGCCTGTTCTCGGTCATCATCGGCGGCTGGGTGCGAGGCGCGGAGGGCAGTCAGATCGTGTGCCGGGAGATCACAGCGTGAGCCGCATCCTGCTCGACCCGACCAGCGAGCGCAGGCTCGCGATCCGCCCGCGCGCGGCGCGGATCGACTCGCTCGAGGGCCGCACGATCGGCCTGCTCGACATCAGCAAGCCCCGCGGCAGCGTGTTCCTCGACCGCGTCGAGGCGCGCTTGAGCGAGCGCGGCGCCGCTGTGCTGCGCTTCGCGAAGCCGACCTTCACCAAACCCGCGCCGGTCGACCTGCGCCACGAGATCGCGACGCGCTGCGACGCGGTGATCGAAGCTCTCGCCGATTGAGGCAGCTGCACGTCGTGCAGTGTGCACGACATGGCCGACCTCGAGGCGCGCGGCGTGCCCTCGGTCTACGTCGCGACGGTCGAGTTCGAAGACGGCGGGCTCGCGCAGGCGAAGTCGCTCGGCGCCGACGTCGCCGCGGTCTTCATCGCGCACCCGATCCAGGACCGCACCGACGCCGAGCTGATCGCGCTCGCCGACGGCGCGCTCGAGGAGCTCCTCTCGCTGCTCACGCGGCGCTGACCGGCTTCCGGGCCAGCACCACGCCGGCCTCGATGCCGACGTGGAGCGCGCCCGCGAGCTCGATCTG
>Ga0187892_10008310_pt1 | contig 14259 bp, 9 predicted proteins | sample MA1701073metaG_FD_139345 | JGI IMG/M metagenome (GOLD analysis project Ga0187892, IMG submission 139345) | Bio-ooze microbial communities from a basaltic lava cave in the Kipuka Kanohina Cave System on the Island of Hawaii, USA - MA170107-3 metaG ... | reverse complement strand
CATCCCGCTGGCTCGTGGAGTTACCTCGCGCGACGCAGGATCAGGCTATCGGCCCGTAATGGGAAATTGGCCGAGTCAGAACCTTCCTCTGACAACACCTCCTCCAGCCTTGGCTGGGTTACACTCGATGAGCGTGAAGCTGGGCTTCGTTTGATGCGGGCACATGCTGCGTTTCTTCATGGTCCGTAGATGCGGAATGGCCCGTAGTAGATGCACGTGGACTCGGAGTCCTGAATCGCCCACGGATGCGTGCTCCAGAGCGTACCGGGCCGTCGCTCCATCCATTCGGCGTGACCGTCCACAAAGAAGAAGTTCTGACCGATGCCGCCGTGGCGCGGGTAGATCGACGCGGGGTTCAAGTTCAGGTTCGCGCCATCGAGGGCCCACTCGAACAACGCCGCCTGCGCCGGCGGGAACGGATGATAATACTCGGCGATCAGGAAGGTCGTGCTCGTTCGGCGCACCTCGCTCAAGGTGCGGACGTTGTTCGTGATGCCCGTGTACGGATACCCCCACCACTCGACCTGGAACAGGGTATTGAGCCCGTACACGTAGCCGTAGCCCCAGACTCCCATGCGCGTGCTCGGGCAAACCTTACTCTGCTGGCCGGCTGGCACGTCGTTGAAAAAGACGTGGCCCGGCGGGATCACGTTGGTCAAAGCATAATACCACCAGCCGCCGATGTCATTGGTGGCGAGCGAACCGTTGTTGTCGGTCGCCAACACCAGCAAACCCGTCCCCATCTGTCGCAGGTTGGAAATGCACACGATCCGCTTCGCCCGCTCCTTGGCCTGTTGGAGTGACGGAAGCAGGATGGCCGCGAGGATGGAAATGATGGCGACGACCACCAGTAACTCGATAAGTGTGAAGCTCCGTTCATGTCTCTTTCTTGTTGACGCCGTCGGAGCTTTCACTTGGCAAATTGGTAGCAGCTTTGGCCCGAAACGGCAAACTCCAAGTAGGTCGGCCATTCCTGGCCGACTCAACGGACCCGCGCCAGTCAGTCGGGGCCACGAACCGCGGACGAACGCGCATCGCGGTCGGCCAGGAATGACCGACCTACTCTCCCGCAAACACTTTCTCGACCGGCTCATACGTCACCATCAAATCCTTCAACTGAATCTCATACCGCGGAGGTGGAATGTATTGCGTGAGGTAGAGTACTTTCTCGGGCATCGTGATCACGAGCTTCTTGAACTTGAGCGGGTACTTCACGACGCCGTCGCCACTGAACCGCCACTGGCTGTTCTTCGGCCAGTGATAACCCTCGCCCGGGTACTGACCGGGCATCGGGAAGCGCACGAACCGCCAGCCGTCGTGGTTGATGAAACTGCGGCCCCACGCATCGTCGCTGTTCCAATCGCTGACGTTCATGGACTTGGGATTGAGCTTCGCAAACTCCTCCGGCTTGAGCCAGTCTGCCATCCACGGATTTGGCGCGCCTTGCTGCTCGGCGCCGATGGAAATCCAACGCTGGCCACCGGCATCCTCCAACTCGAAGATGACGCGCCCCCAGCCGCCGTTGCCGTTGACCATGACGCCGATCTCGGTGGGCTGGCCGGGAATCTCGACGGGCTTGTTGAGTGCGAGCACCGAGTACATCTGGAGATACGGGCTGCCCTCGCACGGCAGCTTGGGCTTTACTTCGATGGTGTTACCTAGAATGGCATCTCCCATTATCAATGGACGGATGTAATACTCAAAGTTGCCCTTGCGACGGGGGTTCATGAAGTTGTACATCTCCAGCTCGGTACTGCGAGTCGTCTCCTCCGTCCACTCTTCGAGTTTGTCGAGTGTCGAAACCAAGAATGAGTTTGTGAGTGGACGCCAATCGTGCTTGATGCCGCCGAGGGTGATCTCACGAATTGGCTTGGGTGTGGCGAGATAGGAGGCCTCGTTTGAGATGACGATGTCGGCCTTGTCGCCTTTGAACTCAACTACGCTCTCACGCCCAAGCAGGTTGATGAGTGTCTGCTTCCGCGAGCCGGGAGCGTTGATCATCAGAACACGCGTGCCGCGCGGTGTCCAGAACACGGTCACGTAGCTCTTGTCCTTCTTCTGAAATTCAACCGCATACACGACGGTTGAGCCGGTCGGCACGGCGCGGACGAACTTCGCCCCGTCTAGCATTTGAGTCATGGTGGCAAACGCCACGTACGCCGGCTTCGGCGACACGTTCGGCCAGGCGTGGCACAAGCCGGTCGCGCCCCAATTGCTGTAATGGTACGAGTTGCCCATGTCGGTGATGGTCATGGGACGGATCACCGGGATTTTCCACGCCAGCGAATGCATCATGTGCCGCACGATGTACGCTGCCTGGGTGCGCTCGGTCAGGTTGCCGGGATTTGAGTTCGGGTAGGTGACCTCCAGACACTGCCGCAGTTCGAGGTCGCTGTAGCCGTAATGGTCGGCGACTTGGCGGAACATCCACAGCCCGGAATTGTTGGCGACGAAATCCAGGGGCTGCGTCTCCGGCATGCGCATGAAATTGCCGCTCTCGTTGCCCAGCTTGTCGAGCCGGTTGCGCGGGAATTTTGCCCGCAGGAACTCCTCGACGATCTGCGGCGCGCCGTTGCCGAAGTACACCTCCGCCTTCGGGAATGCCGCCTTTGCGGCCAGGTAACTCTCCTCGGCCTCCTTCCACAGTCCCTGGAAGAGCGTTTCCTCCTCGGGACTCAGCTTGTACGGCGGTCGCCCCGTGAACATGTCGGGCGTCCGCGTCACATGCGGCCCGGAGACCGCCGTCTCATGAAACGTGAGAAACCGGTTTGGCGCCCGCATCAACGGGTCGTTCGTCATTTGCTGTCGGATGCCATGGATGTCGTTGGTGCCGCGAACCCGGGGGTCGGCTCCGCTTTCCAGTCCGTACTTCTGCAACGCCCACGTGGGAAGGTACGACGACGCCATCCCGTAGCGCATTCCAAGTTTCACGTACAACGGGCCGAGCAGGTCGGGATCGTTCGGGGTGCTGTGCACGCCGCCGAAGTCCCACGTGCCGAACGGCGATTCGTCTCGATGTTTTCGCGTGTCGGGCGCGAGCAACGCAAATGTCGTGTCGCGATACGCGATCACCTGACCGCCGCGAACGATGTTGATACGCAGCCGGTAATGGCCGCGCTCTTTGACGGGGACGGTGATGGTGCGCTGTTCGGTGGGCAGCGAGTACACCCACGCGGCCACGCGGTATTCCCGGGGATGGACGTTGGTCGTCACGGTGCCGTTGTCGCACGTCGCCACCGCCTCGATGGTGGAGGGAATCCAGTGTTCATTGCGCACGTTGCGCAGGTCGAGGTGGAAGGTCGGCACCTGCGGTTCGTTGAAGACGTTGCCCGGCTCCGCGCCCTTCACGACCATCGAAACGGGCGCGCGTTCGAGCGTCAGACCGTAGATGCGCACACCGCTCGACGGCCCGAGGGGGCGGACCTGGAACCGGTAGGGATCGGGGAGATTGAGCGCGACGCGGAGTTCCTTGGTGATGTCGAGATCGAGGAACGACCGCTCGGGGAAATCCTGCGCGATGATCTTTCCCATCGGGATTCGCACGAGATACAAGTTGCCCGCGGCGGTCGGGATGACTTTCGCAACGCCGGTCGGGCTCGGATCATTCGCGCGCGGCACCGTCGCCTTGAAATCGTGGTACACGACCCGCGCCTGTCCTTCCGTCACGCCGAGGCGGAGGGTGACGACGTTGCTGAGGTTGGTGTCGTTGTCGCAGGCCGCCAGCAACCAGGCCGCCGCGTAATCGGCCACGGGCACCTGCACGATGGCGCGCGCGGGATTGTTGGTGTTGGCCTCGCGCTTGTCGTAATTGGCGATGTAGCTCGGATACTCGGCTGCCTCGTTATTCCACGCGTTCCATCCGATCGGCTTGAGGAACAGATGCGTCGCACCCGGCTTCTTCACCAGATCGAAGGGAATGCTCTGCAACTGCACCCGGTCGGAAGGCACCGCGACCGCCAGTGGATCATTGGCGACGGCGTCGAGCGAAACCGGCACGTAGGGGGTGTCGAGCGGGAGGTCGCCAGAACGTGGTGACAACGTATCTTGTCCCCAACCGGGACCGCTCGCACAGATTAACAGAAGGGAGATGATCGCGACCACCACGGGCGGAGGCTCGATCAATGCGAAGACACGGCCTGAACTACGGTTTATCATGCCGCTCTGTCTCAGCCACACATCGATGATGCGCTCAATACTTTCGGCGGCGCCATCGCAGCAGGGTCCACCCGCTGAGGGCCAGCAACGCGACGCTCGACGGCTCGGGGATGAGTGATTGGCTGAATACGATGTTGTCCACCGCAGCATTCCCGTTTCGGCCGTAGAGCAGACTGAGGGTGTTGCCGGATTCCACGCTCACATTCACCACGTAATTGGACACGACCGCGGGAAACACCACCGTGCCATCGGGACCAGCCGACCACATGAACGGGGCGACAGCCGAGTTTGCGTTTTGCAGAATCTTCAGCGTGTGTGCGCCGCTCGCGGAGAGGTAGCCCGCTGCGTCGAAACTCTCCAACGTAACCCGGTAACCGGGATCGGGCGTGAGCCGCATTTCCTGCAGCCAAGTCGGGCCGTAGGCGTTATAGACCACGTAGTTTAACGTGCTGTAGCCCGTGTCCCACATCAATCCGTTCGGGGGGCCGTTGTTGCCGGGCGAGGGGTTTGTCGGGTCTGTGGTCTGCCAAAACCGATACTCCACTTTCACATTCGGCGTGAAGCCGCCCGCCGAGCCGTAGTTGTAATACTTGCCCTCGACAGAGGCTCCGGTCGGACTAAAATCCGATACGTTATCGCCGTAGGACTGCGGGATGAACACCGCGTTGTTGAACCGATCCGTCTTGGGTGCGTCGTCGAATATGTCGAAAGTCAAGACCGTTGCCGCAGCGCGGGGTGTTACGAACCCCAGAACCAATCCGCTGGTCACAACCAACGCCGCCGTTCGTGTCATGTGTTTCATACGCTTCTCCTGTTCCATTGTTGCCAAACTACCGATATGAATAGCCGCCAGAGCTGCCGCTGTGCGAGCACAGAGTCCTGGCTTCTTTTCGTGGTCAGGGCCTATCAAGGCTGGACAACTTCGAGCGGAATCAGTTTGCGCAGGGGAGGCAGTCTGCCGCGCTCGAAGTACTGCGTGGCCGCGCGAGCCACGGTCTTCGCGAAGGCCTCGACGGGATAGGGATAATAGACCGGGGTGGGCACGACGCGAACGGCCTGGCGGGTCGTGTTTATCGCCACGACCTCCACCTGGCGCGGAACGGCGATGCCGCGCTGGAGCAATGCCGAAATGAGCACGGTCGCCGGAATCGAGTACACTGCGATGATGCCCAGTCGGCCGGTGATCCGCGCCGCGAACCGTCGCGCGGCATCGGCTTGCTCGTGCAACTCGATCGGCATGCGCACGAGTTCGCCGCGCACGGCGGGTTCGGTTTCCGCGCAGAGTTTCTCGAACCCCGCCTCGGTCAACGCGCGTGTCGGTTCGGTGATCACCATCACCACCTTCGTGAAGCCACGCCGGGCGAGCATCGCCACGGCATGCCGAAAAGCGGCGTCCACGTCAATGGACACGTAGGGCAGCCGCACCCCCGGGCTCGGCATTCCCACCACCAGCGCGCTTCTGTGGAAGTCCGCGAACAATCGCGCAAACTCCACCGGCAACGACACCAGCATGAGCATCTCGCCGGGGTTCTCCCCTTTCGCATGGATGGCCCGCAACCGCGCCGCGTCGCAACGTTCGATGCTGAGTTGAATGTCGTGGAATTGGAATCGTTCGGCGACCGCGGCGAAGATTTCCATCAACACGGACAGATCGGGAAAATCACGCCCGTAGAACAGCCAGCGCCCCAGCCGGGTGCGCGGGGTTCGCGGGGCGGAGACGGCGCCGGAACTGAGTTGGATGCCGCGGCGCGGCTGGACGCGCAACAAACCTTCGCGGTCGAGGATTTTGATGGCCTGTTCGAGCGTCCCCCGCCCGACGCCGAGCCGCGCGCTCCAATCGCGGATGTTGGGCAGCGGCTCGACGATTTCGCCGCGGGCGATGCTGCCCCGGAGATGATCGGCCAACTGGTCGGCCCGGGAGCGCAGGAAGCCTTCGCGAACGGACACTCGTGGCATGCGCGCTGTATAGCGGGAGCGCCGTCGAGATGCAACCTTCGCGCGACCGGTGCTACGGCCCGAAAATCCGATAGGAGTCGTAGGTCCACTCCGTTACGGGAGCCGGATGGGGACGCCACCATTTCGACAGCAGGGGGCCCTCGTACGGGATGAACTCGATGTGTTCGTCCACGAAGTAGAAATTCAGTCCGCTGCCACCGAGGGGCGGATTGTAGCTGGCAGATGTGAACGGTTGGTCGAGGTGCGTAGGTGACCAGGAGGAAACCCCGATGGCATGCGACATTAGAAACGTGGTACTCGGGTTTCTAACTTCCGACAACGGACGATGAACGAGGTAACCTGCAAAGTTCGTTGCATCGGCGGGGCCGCCGAGAAGGTTGTTGTTCCCGATGATGGCGGAGATGGCCTGGTTTGGGTTCGGGCGGTAGTACAAATCGGGAACGGCTTTGGGCATGAAGATGACGTTGCTCGAGACGTACGACAGCAGCATGGGCGCCCATGCCCCCAGGGCAGAATTGGTGTGGAGCGGGAGGTGGTCGTTGAAATCGCCGCGGTACATGGCCAAGCCCAGCCCCACTTGGCGCAGATTGTTCACAGCGACGGTTCGTTTCGCCATGAGTTTCGCTCGCCCGAGCGTCGGCAACAACAGCGCGGCGAGGACCGAGATAATCGCCACAACGACCAGCAACTCAATGAGGGTGAAGCTTCTCCGGTGATGGGCGAAGGTTAGTGGTTCATGGTTCATGGTTCACGATTCATGATTCATCATGGATGGCTGATGGGTTCATGAACCATTTTCCATTGACCATTCCGCCGTTTGCGCAGTAGCAACGCGCCGCAAGCTGCCAGCAACAACATCAGCGTGGAAGGTTCGGGAACAGCCGGCATCAGCAGCCCGCCGCTGGCGAGCGTGTAGGTCTTGTCCATCAGATAGGCGTTGTCGGACGCGAGCAGCGAGTGGCCGTAATAGACCGTGATGTTGGCGGGCGCGTCGAGGTTGGCGACGAAGTTGGTGCTGCCGAACAAATCCAGGTGCAACACGTACAATGCGTTGCTCGAAGCGCCGTCGCCGGTGTCGAAGAAGACGAAGTCGTTGGTGGCACCGAGCGCGAGCGTGCCGTACGAGAAATTCTGCGCCGTGAAGCCGTCGGCAAACCCGTTCGTCCCGTCGTTGCCGAGATCGACGCCGGTGATCAGGTTGGTGTGGAACGCGGGACTGCCCGGCGCGCCGCCGCTGAACCGGACCGTGCTCGACGAAAGGTCGAACGCGCCGCTGTTGTTCGAGTTGTTGTGAATCGAGAAGTTCTTCTTGAAGTCGAACAGATCGCCCATGCCGCCCGCGATCGTGCCGGTGACCGACACGGTGACGTTGCTGAGGAAGGTGTTCGTGGACGGATCGCTCACGTAGCTGCCGCTGATGGTGACCGGGTTCTCGTAGGTGACGCGGCTGTTGACGACGCTGATCGTTCCCTGGTTCGTGAGAATGCCGCGCACGGTCGCGGTCGAGTTGCTCACGAGCATTTGCCCGCCGGTCCCGATGTTGAGATTGGTGCTTTGCCAGCGCGCGCCGCCGTTGACCAGTCGCAGGAAGGCGAAGTCCGGCGCGTTGTTCGTTTGGAACGTGTAGCTGCCGAGGATCTGGTTGGTCGAGTTGTTCAGGCTCAGGGTGTTGTTGCCCAGCCGTGTGATGTTGGTGATGCCGCCGAAGACTCTCGCCGCGGTGTAATCTTTGAACTCGAAAATCGCGTTGGTCATCACGAATGAACTGCCTGCGTTGACCGTAAAGGTCGGGTCGTTCGCACTCAGAACGAATCGAACGGTGCCGCCGTTCTGGTTGGTAAAATGGCCGATGCCGGTCGCGCCGCCCATTTGCACCGAGCGGTTGAATTCGACCACGCCCGGTCCGCTCACGAGAACCGAGCCCGTCGAACTCGATGGCCCCACAATCAGATTGTTGCCAACGGGAGAACCCAACGTCGCAGTGCCACCAAGAATCCTCATTTCTCCGGACGATCCCGCGTTTTGTCCGATGTTCACCCCTCTGGAAATGAAAGTCCCGTTGCTCACAATGAGAATTCCACGTCCGCTCACACCGAGGGTCGTGGCAATCGTCGTCGATCCATCCGTGCCCACCTGCATCCGCCCACCGGCCATGACGACGGTGCCGGTGAGATTTGCCGCCTGGCCAACGCCGATGGTCGCTCGGATTTCGTTCGTTCCGCCGTACACGTTGTAATCGCCGTGTCCTACACTCGAATTGCCGAGGCGAACCGCCTGCAGAATGACCGTGCCGTTGCTGATGTTCATCGTGCCCCTGGCAGCATTGCCGATGAAGGAGATCGCGCCGGTCGTGTTCGTCGCGACGAGCGTGCCGTTGGCGACGTTGAAGACGCCGGTCGCGCCGATGGCGTTGCCAATACGGATGGGCGCGCCGGTGTCGGTGACGAGCACCGAGCCGTCGAGAAGATTGATCGTGCCGAGCGCGCCGCCTGCTTCGCCGGCGTTGAGTCGGACGGCGGTGGAATCGCCGCTGTGATGATTCAACAACCCGCGCGTGGAACTCGACGCCGCGACCGTGACGGTGCCGAGGCTGTGTGTGCCGGGCCCGTCGTGGATCTGGACTTCGCCCGATCCGCCGGTCAAGCCGCCAATCGAGATCGCGCCCGAAGAAAATGAGCCGTTGCTCACGCTCAACGAACCGAAGCCGCTTCGGCCCACTTCCATCGTGCCGGCGACGCTGAATTTGCCTCCGCTGACGTTCACCTTGCCGGTCGTGCCGGCGGCGACTCCCATCAGCATCGCAATGGAGGACGTGGAAAGCACCTCATTCGTGCCGCCGTGAATGTTCCATTCGCCGTCGCCCGCCGACGAGTTGCCCATGCGCACGAGCATGGTCCGTACGAAACCATTGCTCACGGTGAGCACGCCGCGGCCGGCGTTGCCGATGAAACTGGCCGTGCTGGCGCCGTTGGTGACGACGAGTTCGGCGTTGGCCACCAACACCGTGCCCGTCGCGCCGGCCGTGTTGCCGATCCGCAGATCGTTGCCACCGCCGGTCGCAGTGACGACTCCGCCGAGGATCTCCAGGCTGGCCTGCGCCCCGGCGCTATCGCCAATATTCAGCGCGCCGCTGGAGTTTCCCGCCACCGTGAGAGTGCCGCCGGTGATGCGTGCGGCACCGCGCGAGGTCGCGCCGCCATCGCCCAGATTGAGGACCACAATCTGCGCATTGCCGCTGTGGATGTTGAAATCGCCCGAGCCGCCGGCAGCGGAACCCAGGGTAACAACCCCCGCCGTCAACGAGCCATTGCTGAAAATGATCGAACCATAACCGGAATTGCCGACCTGCGCCGTGCCGGTCATGCTCAACGTTCCGCCCGCGACGAGCACTTTGCCCGTGGTGCCCGCGACCGCGCCCAACTGCAACGCCGAGGCGCTCGTCGAGAGGACCATGCCCGTGCCACCATGAAGATTCCATTCGCCGTTGCCGGCCGAGGAATTGCCGAAACGAGCCAGGTTGAACAGGACAGTGCCGCCCGTTTGATCGAGCACGCCGCGGCCGGCGTTTCCGATGAAGCTGGTCGCGCTCGCGCCGTTCGTCGCCACCAATCGCCCCGCCGTCACGAAGATCATGCCGGTGGCGGTGGCCGTGTTGCCGGCACGGATGGCGTTGCCCGCGAGGTCGGCGATCGCGGTGCCGCCGTCCACGCGCAACGTTCCCAGGCTGGCAGCGCCTTCGCCTATGTTGAAGTTGTTCTTCACGATGAGCGTGCCGTTGCTCAACACCAGGTCGCCGCGCGTACCGGTGGTGTGCGCGACATTCAGGATGCCCGAGCCGGGCACGCCGACCGTCAGCGCTTTCGCTGTGTTGGTGAAATCGAGCAGCAGCGTCGGCAGGCCGGTCAGGTTGCCGAGGTTCAGATTGCTGATCGTCAGCCAGCTACTGGCGCCGCCGGGGTCGGTGTCGGCGGTGGTGTTGTTGAGGAGGACGGTGTACGTGCCGTTGTTGGTGATGAGAATGAAATCGGTGCTGTCGGGTGAACCGCCGGTCCAATTGTTCGCGTCCTCCCACGAGCCGCCGGCGGTGTTGGTGAAGATGTTGTTGGCGGCGTGGGTTGGATGCGCTGCGGAAATCACCCACGCCAGCATCCCGCAAAGAGCCAGGTGACGCCGCATCGAACGAAGATGTTTTCGCGCTACGTACACAACTATTGAGCGAATCACACGCTGAAACCCCTGTAAATCCAGAATCTTCTTGAAAGTTCGGCTTGGTTGATAAACTATTGAACATGGTGCTGTCAAAACAAATCGTCGGATTTTTTCGATCTGTCGGGATGGTGCTCGGAGTGAGCCATGCCTGAGGAGAACGACACGAACCTCTTCAAACGCGTTGCCGACCACGCGAAGGTGTCCCCGTCCACAGTCACGCTGGCGCTCCAGGATTCCCCGCGCATCAGCCTGGAAACCAAGGAGCGCGTCTTCAAGGCGTCGCGGCATGTCCGCTATCGCGAAACGCGCGTGCGCGACAAACAACACTGGAACTTCGCAGTGGTGTACGGCCAGACGAGTGCCCAAGACACGCTGGCCACAAGCCCCGACGCTTCCATCGTGGGAACGCTGGCGAACCGGGCGGGCGAATTGGGCGTTTCCCTTTTCGTGCAGTCGGATAACCGGACGAACCTGAACCTGAACTTCCGGGATTTCCCGAGCATGCTCCGCCGCGATCAGATCGATGGTGTCCTGCTGGTCGGCGTGGTCAACGAATCGTTCCTGGCGTTCCTGAGGGAGGTCCGGATTCCGGTGGTCCTGGCCGGCAACGCCGAGACGAAACAACCGGTTGACCAGGTCAAACTCGATTATCGTCAGGCGACGCGCCACATGATCGGCGAACTGTTGCAGCGGGGCCACCGGAAGTTCGCGTTCGTCACGGCCGCGGCCTCGATCCCGGTGAACCGAGAAATGTTCGACGCATTTCGAGAGGAACTGGAACATGCCGGTTGTTTTGACGAAACTCTCGTTCGCAGCACCAAGGACGCCTACGCGAAGCTGGACCTGGTCGAGTCGCTCTTCCAGGGCAGCAACCAGCCGACGCTGGTGTTCGCGACCACGTGGCGGATGGCGAATCACACAGCGATCCTGGCCGCGCGCAACGGCGTGGCGTTCGATTCCGGTTTCGAAATCGCCAGCGCCTATCCCGACGCGATCTCCGACCTGGGCTATCCCTTGCATCTGATCGTGCCCAACATCGCCGAACTGGGCAGCCGCGCTCTGGAGCGATTAGTGGTGCTGCGCGAGAATCCCGACCAGAAACGCCTGAAGTTGCTCGTGCCCTGTTCGACGTTGTTGCAGGCATCTTGACCGGACGACAGCCGGTCGTCGGATGCGATCCCTTTGAACGCGCGCTCCGGCGCATTGTCCAATTGCCCATGACCCTCGGGAAATGCCGGGCGTGCTCGCGTCCCGCTGCTCCAACGGCGCCCGGCCGTGATTCTCCCGCCACACAACGGTCTGAACAGGTTGCAATCACCGCTACAGGAGGCCACCATGAAACAACATTGGCAGCAACTCGACAAACTTCTCCGCAGCAGAGACACCTTTTTCACCGAGTCTTCGCTTGAGCAGTTGGAAGTCCGGAGGCTCGTCGTGCTCTGCGTCGTGCTGGCGGCAATCTACGGGTGTTTCATGGGCTGGTACGCGGTGTTCGACCGGCTGCAACCCGAGTGGCTCCAGATCGTGGCGTGCATGTGGAAAGTGCCCGCGCTCGGGACACTACGTGATGGCGCGATTGTATCGTCCGCTGACCTCGATGGATTCCCGGCACGCGATCCTGCTTCGGGTGTGGATCGTCCTCTACATGTTCGTGGGCATCGAGATGGCGTGGGTGCTGCGGCCGTTCGTCGGCTCGCCGGGAATGCCGTTCCAGTTCTTCCGCGAGGAGGCGTTGGGAAACGCGTACCTCGAAATCGCCAACACGATCTGGGGAGTGGTGCGGCGAATGTTCTGAGCCGAACGTTGGCCCGGATATTTCGCAAACTCGCAACGCTTACTTCGGCTCCGCCTTGATGTACGGCACCTTGATGCGGAAATGATCGCCGATCTGGAGGATTTGCTTGCGACTTTCCGGCAAGTCACGCTGCACCAGTTCGCCGATCATGTGGTAGATCCTTCCCTGCGCCCAACGCGTGGGCATGTAGGTGCGGGCGGGATCGGGAGGCGGGAACTCCTTCGTCACAAACAATTCCTTCTTCTCGGAGTACGTCTCGCCCACGAGACGGAAGGCGAACGTCTTCTGCGTCTTCCGGTTGTACCGCCCGTACAGGTCCAGCGAGCTGTCCTGATACAGATGCGGCAGCGCTTGCGGGAACACCAGCTTCGCGTCCGCGCCGGAGAACTGGAACTGCAGGTTCATCAGCAGCGGGTTGCGCACGCCCGAATACAACTCGACGAACCTTTGCTCCATGTCCCCGAGGCGCTCGGCGAAGTGCGTGTGGCCCCGGTTGCGGAAGGCGAGCAGATCGAGCAGGTATTGGTTCGCCGTCGGCCCGCCGAAATCGAAGATCGTCGCCCGGTTGTTGTTGATCGCCGAAATGCGGTTGATGATCGTCCCGCTATCGACGATGCCCTCGGTCGGCTTGCCATCCGAGAGCAGGAACAACATCAGAAGCCTCCCCGGCGAGGGTTCGAGGTTCATCAACGGCGCCAGCGCGCCGTACAGGTCGGTCGCGCCCTGCGATTTGGTCGTTCCGAGCAGGATGCGCACGTCGCCGTCCTCGCGCGCTGCGACCGGCCTCATCATGGGGCCGGACCCCAAATAATTCGGTTTGTCGCTGAAGGTGACGATGTTGAAGCGGTCGATCGGGTTCAGGACCGTGAGCGTGCGAGAAACGCCATTGGCGAAATGGTCGAGTTTCTCCTGCGTGATGCTGGCCGAGGCATCGATCACGAAGATCACGTCCTTCGGGATCACGCGTAACGGATGGTTCGGTTTCGTGGTGATGTGCACCTGGAAAAACGCCAGCTCGGGATCGAGCGCCGGGTCTTCGTAGGTGAACACCTCCACGTTCAACCACGGCTCGATCGACTCGTATGGCTTGTCGTCGGTCGTCTTGACCTGGGGCGTATCCGGTTTGCGCATGGCCAGGGGCGATTCGCGCAAGCCGATGCCCGCCGCGGCGGCGCCCAACGATGCGTTCAACGGATCGCCTTCGCCGCCCGTCAACACCCCCGGCAAGTCGCGGATTTCGTCGGGCGTGCGTTTGTCCTCCTTGCCGGTGCGGTCCACGATGTCCGATTGCGCCTGGGCGCGCGGCGCCGGGTCGATGGTGGGCCGGTTCTCCTTCAGCTTCGTTTCCTGGATCGCGATGATCTCCTGCTTGATCTTTTCGTGCGTGTCGCTGATCTGCACCTCCTGATTGGGCGCGGTCATCTGGATGGCCGGCTCGTTCCCTTTCGGCAACAGCGGCGTGCCGGGCGGGTTGGGCTGGAGTTGCAGCGTCTGCATGCTCTGTCGCACGCTTTCGACATCGACCGGCTTGGGAGTCAGACCGGCCACGTTCTCGTGGCGAAAGGTGACCGTGCTGGGCACCGGCAACGCCTCGACGTGCGTCTTGAGGTGCTTGATATCGACTTCTTTGAGGTTGAATCGCTTGCGCAACTCGCCCTCGAACAGGTCAATGGGCTGGAAGCGCAGGTTGATCATCCACGAGAACAGCGTGACGTGGGCGACGAGCGACACGGCCAGCGCGACCGCGAATGCCAATGCTTCGTTGCGTCTCATGGAACCTGGAACTTCGGGTATTTCTGTTTCAATTCATCGAGCGTTTTCTTCGCTTCCTCGGCCTGGCCGGCGGACTCGAAGCATTTCGCCGCATTGGCCATGGCCTGGGGCGTCAACTCCGCGTCGTCGAACAGCACCGCCATCGTCTGGAAATGCCTCGCCGCGTCCGCGAACTTCCCTTGCGCCATCAACAATTCGCCGAGCAACATCCGGGCGCGCGCGTTGTTCCGCCCTTCCGGCTGCAGGGTCATGACCTTTTTCAAGACCGACTCGCCATCCTGAAACTGTTTCGTGGCCATGTCGGCGCGCGCTTCGCCCAGCAACGCCTCGATAGCTTGCGACGATTCGGGGGCCAATTCAACCACTTTCTG
>Ga0187892_10008309_pt1 | contig 14259 bp, 12 predicted proteins | sample MA1701073metaG_FD_139345 | JGI IMG/M metagenome (GOLD analysis project Ga0187892, IMG submission 139345) | Bio-ooze microbial communities from a basaltic lava cave in the Kipuka Kanohina Cave System on the Island of Hawaii, USA - MA170107-3 metaG ... | reverse complement strand
GCCGCTCGGCGAGGTCTCGGGCGTGTTCGCGTCGAGGTGGGCGTCGATCCACAGCACCGTCAAGTCGCGGTGGATGCGCCCGAGATAGTCGATCGACGCGACGTCGACCGCGCAGTCGCCACCCGCGGTGAGCACGCGCCGCGGCGCGTGCTGCGCGAGCAGGGCCTGCGCCGCGCGGAATTGGCCGAAGATCGCTGGCCAGCGATTGACGCCAGCGACGCGTTCGTCTCCCTGACTCACAGGAACGTCCACGCGCAGCCCGAACTGCGCGCAGACCTCCGCGGCCGCGCGCGCGCCACGCGGCAGATGCTCGTGCCGGCCCGAGCCCTGCCATTGCGGGTAGGCCAACGTCAGATCGAACGCGTCGGACATCGAGTGCTCGGCAAGAAGTGGGACGGGTGCAGTTAAGGCGAATTAACTGCACCCGTCCCGATTTTCGAGGTTTTCAGAACCGCGCGGTGAACTCGACGCCGAAGATGCGCGGCTCGTTCACGAAGCCGGTGAGGTTATTGAAGTCGATGCCACCGACGAGCTCTTCCTCGTCGAGGATGTTGCGGCCGAACGCCGCGACCTCGTACTGATTCGCGTTCCAGTTGTAGCCGATGCGGATCCCGCCCTCGAGCAGCGGATCGCCGACGAACTCGCGCGATTCGTAGAGGAAGAACGAAACCTCGTCGCGCCACGCCCAGTCGGTCAGCACGAAGAGCTCGCCGTTGCCCATCGGCACGCCGTAGCGCGCGGTGAAGTTGGCGACCCACTCGGGCGCCTGCGGCAGCCGGTTGCCGTCGATCAGCACGGTGCCGCGCACGGGGCCTGCGGGATCGAGCACGGTACAGCCGCCGCCGCAGGGCTGGATCGCGAGGTCGGGGTCGTTGATCTCGGTGTCGTTGTACGACGCACCGAAGGTGACGTAGAAGTTGTCGGTGACGAACGCCTCGAAGTCGATCTCGAAGCCCTGGCCTTCGGTCTCCTCCGCGTTGATCAGCGTGTTGAAGTTGGTCGCACCGCCGACGGCGGTGAGCTGCTGGTCGTCGACCGTGTAGCGGAACACGGCGAGCCCGAGGCGTGCGCGGCGGTCCCAGAGGTCGGCCTTGATGCCCGCTTCGAACGACAGCACGGTTTCCGAGTCGGCGACCGAGACCACGTCGCCGAACAGCAGGCGTCCCTGGATGCTCGGCGCGCGGAAGCCGCGCGCGACGCGACCGTAGACGTTGAGCGTGTCGCTCGCGGCCCACGTCAGCGAGAGATCGCCGCTGATGTCCTCGTCGCTCGGCGATACGCTGATCGGTCCGATCGGACCGACGCCGAGGAACGAGAGCGGCGACTGGAAGCGCTGCGCCGTGAACTCCTTCTCGTCGTCGGTGTAACGCAGGCCGCCGCGCAGCGTGACGCTGTCGGTGAGCTCGTATTCGCCCGAGCCGTAGACCGCCCAGGCGGTGTTCTCCTGCTCCTGGCGCGCGTAGCCGTTCTGCGGCCGGCCCGGCGCGAGCGTGTCGAAGTTGAAGCTGTCGATCGTCAGGTCCTCGTCGAACCAGAACACGCCGGCCTGCCAGTCGAAGCGGCCCCACTCGTTCGATTCGAGACGGAATTCCTGGGTGAACTGCGAGTGGTCGGGCAGTCCGTCGGCCGATTCGGCCGGGAACGGGATGAAGCCCGGGCCGAACGGCGGCGCGAACACGGCGCCGAAACCGCCGTCGATGTCGCCGCGCGAGAGCGTGTCGACGCTCTCGTAGCCGGTGATCGAGTAGAGGCTGATGCGGCCGAGGTCCCAGCCCAGCCGCGCCGACGCGCCGTAGCTCTCGAGGTCCTGAAAGTTGTCGCCGTCGATCGAGATCGAGCTGCGGTCGAAGTCGTCGACGAGCTCGGAGGCGCGCGGCTGGATGATGTTCGCGCGGAAGAGCCGCGCGGTGCCGTTGAGATCGCGCACGTGCACGTTGAACAGCGCGCTGGTCGAATCCGAGGGCTCGTAGAGGAACTGCGCGCGCGCGGCGAACTCGCGATAGCCCTCGAGCGCGTCGTCCTCGCCGGTGAAAGTGTTGTCGACCCAGTCGCTGCGGCGCTGGTACAGCGCCGACGCGCGCGCGGACCAGTCCTCCGAAAGACCGCCGCCGTACGCGCCCTCGAAGTTCGTCGTGCCGTAGCGGCCGTACGAGAGCTGCGCATAGCCCTCGTTGACCTGCGAGGGCCGGCGCGACTCGAACTTCAGTACGCCGGCCGGCGTGTTGCGGCCGAACAGCGTGCCCTGCGGGCCGCGCAGCATCTCGACGCGGTCGAGGTCGAACACCGGGAAACCCTTGAGGATCGGGTTTTCCTGCACGATCTCGTCGTAGACGAGCGAGACCGGCTGCGACGCGTTGAGGTCGAAGTCGGTGTTGCCGAGGCCGCGGATGTAGAAGCGCGGGAACGCGCGGCCGAACGACGATTCGATGTTGAGGCTCGGCAGGCGTCCCGAGAGGAAGCGGATGTCCTCGCCGCCCGAGCCGATCGTGTCGAGCACCTCGTCGACGACGGTCGTGACCGCGAACGGAATTTTCTGGATGTCCTCCTCGCGGCGCTGCGCGGTGACGGTGACGACCTCGAGTTGCGACGACTCGCGGTCGTCACGCACTTCGGGTTCGTCCTCCTGCGGCGCCGCGAGGGCGGCAGTCGGCAGTGCGGCGGCGATCGCGAGTGCGAGCGTGCGCAAGCGGACGAGCGGAGCGTGACGCGTCGAAGCGGCCATCGTGGTCTCCCCGTGCCAATCACTGCCGATCGCCCGTCGACCGGCCTGCCGCAAGGTTAACGCAAGCTTCACGCCCCGCCATCGGACCATCGGCCCAATGAAAAGGGGACGCGCTCAATTAAGACGAACTAGTTGAGCGCGTCCCCTTTTTCGGCGTCAGCCGGCGGCGGCGTGCGCGGCGCGGGCGGCGTCGGCGAGTGCCTTCATCGCGAGCCGGTACGGGCCGGGGCCGTGGCTGATGCGGGCGACGCCGAGCGACGCGAGCTTGGCGGCTGACGGCGCCTTCGAGGAGAGCATCACGTTGACGGGCAGCGGCGAGTCGGCGCAGCAGCGCGCGACCAGCGCCTCGTCGACCAGGCCCGGCACGAACAGGCCGCTCGCGCCGGCGTCGGCGTACGCGCGTGCACGTTCGAGCGTGGCGTCGACCATCGCGGCGTCGTGCGTCGACGCGGGCGCCTGCAAGTACGCATCCGTGCGCGCGTTGAGGAAGATCGGGACGCCGGCGCGCTCGGCCGCGGCGCGGATCGCCCGGATTCGCGCGACCTGATCGGCGAGCGGGTAGAGCCCCTCGCCGTCGACCACGCCGTCCTCGAAGTTGAAACCGATCGCGCCGGCCTCGACCGCGGCCGCGATATTCTCCGCGAGCCGCGCGGGCTCGCGCGCGTAGCCCGCCTCGAAGTCGAGCGTGACCGGCAGCTCGACTGCCGCGACGATGCGTTTCAGGTTCGCGAGCACGAGCGCGAGCGGGATCTTCTCGCCGTCTTGGTAGCCGTGCGCATACGCGACCGATGCGCTTCCGGTCGCGATCGCCTTCGCGCCCGTCGCCGCGATCGTCGCGGCGCTGCCGGGGTCCCAGGCGTTGAAGAGCACGAGGGGTTTTCCCGGCACATGCAGGGCGTGGAATCGGGTCGCGCGTTCGCGTTGCTCGGTCATCGGTCTCGGTTCCGTTCGGTTGCGGGGTTCGCGCTGCGGCGCTCGTGCGCCAGCAGCCAGCGTTTGCGCCAGAGCTTGCCGCCGTAGCCGGTCAGCGCGCCGTCGGCCGCGACGACGCGGTGGCACGGGACCACGATCGCGATCTGGTTGGTGCCGTTCGCGCGCGCGACGGCGCGCGCGGCGTCGCGGTGTCCGAGCGCGGCGGCGATCGCACCGTAGCTCGTGGTGGTACCGGGTGCGATGCGCTCGAGCGCGTCCCAGACCGAGCGCTCGAACGCCGAGCCGTGGCGCATCAGCGGCGTCTCGAACCGCGTCGATGATCCCGCGAAATACGCCGCGAGCTCGCGCTCGATCGAGTCGACGATGCCGCTGCGGCCGAAGCGGATCGACGAGCGCGTCCGCGCCACGAGGCGGCGAAGCTCGCGCGGCAGCGCGGTGCGGTTCGCGAATTCGAGCAGATGCAGCGCCGACTCGTCGGCGATCGCGACCATCGTTCCGATCGGCGTCGCGATCCGCGCGGCGCACAGCAGCGCGAGCCGCGGCGCGCGCGCCGGCGCGGCGCCGAGGAGCTTCGCGAAGGCAGCGCGGAAGCCGCTCGCGGACTCGAACCCGGCGTCGTGCTGGGCCTCGACCACGGCCGCGCCCGTCGCGAGCCGCGTTGCGGCGGCACCGAGCCGCTGCGCCCGGGCGGCCTGCAGGAAGGTGACGCCGTGGCGCGCGCGGAAGGCGCGGCGCGCGGTCGAGGCGTCGATGCCGAGCGATTCGAGCTCACGCTCGTCCCAGCGCTTCGCGGGATCGGTCACGAGCAGGGACTCGAGCCGCGGCACGGTCGCGCTCGCCTGCGGTGCCGGTTCCATTGGGCGACAGCGGAGACACGGACGGTATCCGGCGTCGAGCGCCTGCTCGCGCGTCGCGAAGAAGACGCAGTTCTCGCGCTTCGGCTTGCGAGCCGGACACGTGAGACGACAGAACACGCCGGTCGTGCGCACGCCGACGTACGCGAACGATTCGTACGCGGGGCTGCGCGCGAGGAGGGCGTCGTAGAGCACGTCGTCGGTGGCTGGCAGTGTCATTGGGGCATCGTAGCGAGGTCGGCGTTACGGGTGCCGCCGCGATTCGCGCGTCGATTTTTCCGCGCGTGGCGCGCGATCGCGAGGGCCGCTTCGCGCCGTTGCGGCAGAGCCGGCCACACGCGGTCGCGATCGCCAACACAAGCCTTACGTCGAGATCGCGGAACTATTTGCGCGGATCGGTAATCTTTGCGCCTCGCGCGTGGGATGGGACGCGCGCGCAGCACAGCAGTTCGCTCGTCGTGATGCGTAACGCATCTCGCGCGGGCGAACCGCGTAACGAACTCTGCCATACGGAATCCGCGAATGACGAATCGCTTCACGACGTTCTGCTGCGCCGCGCTGCTGGTGCTGGTCGCAACCGCCGCGAGCGCGGCGCCGTCCGCGACGCCCGCGGTCTCGCTGCCGGCATCGCCGGTCGTGGTCGAGCCCGCGCTCGACGTGCGGCTCGGCCGCGCCGCGCCGAGCGCGAACGCCGACGCGTTGAAGCTCGCCGTCTCCGCGATGATGTGCGCGCAGGCGCACGGCCAGGGCACCGGCGCGACCCGCCTCACGCTGATCGACTACTCGAAGCCGTCACTCGAGCCGCGTCTGTGGGTGTTCGACCTCGCGAACGACACACTGCTGTTCGAGGAGCACGTCGCGCACGGCCGCAACAGCGGCGAGAACCGCACCACTTCGTTCTCGAACGAGGACGGCAGCTACCAGACCAGCCTCGGCCTGTTCCTCACCGGCGCGACGTACCAGGGCAGCAACGGCTACTCGCTGCGGCTCGACGGGCTCGACCCGGGCTTCAACGACCGCGCGATGTCGCGCGCGATCGTGATCCACGGCGCGTGGTACGTCGATCCGGCGCAGGCGGCGAAACAGGGCCGTCTCGGCCGCAGCCTCGGCTGCCCCGCGCTGCGCAACGCGGTCGCACAGCCGGTGATCGACGCGATCAAGGGCGGCAACTTCGTGTTCTCGTACCACGACGGCGCGAAGCTCGCCGCGCAGGCGAAGTCGCTCGCGTGCGAGCGCACGCGTCTCGCAGTCGCGGGCACGTCGGCGAGCACGGCAACCGCCGCGCCCTGACAGAACGAAGGCGGGACGGGTGCGGTTAAGTCGACTTAACTGCACCCGTCCTTTTTCGCGCTCACGCTCACCGCGTCGCGTTCGCGACCACGGCACCGTCAGCGTCTTCGTCTTCGTCTTCCGTCGCACCGACGAGGATCGGATACGGGTTGATCGCGCTGCCTTCCCACCAGCGCTTCTCGGGGCCGAGCACCATGATCGCGAAGTGCAGGTGCGGCGCCGCCGGGTTCGCGTTACCGGTGCTGCCGACGTAACCGATCACGTCGCCGCGTTTCACTTCCTGGCCTTCCGCGAGCCCATCGGCGTAACGCTCGAGGTGCGCGTAGTAGTACGCGAGCTTCCCGCCCGGATCGAACTGGTAGATCGTGATGCCGCCGCCGCCGTCGGAGAGAAACAGCTTCGCGATCTTGCCGTCCGCCACGGCACGCACCGCGGTTCCCGCCGGTGCCATGATGTCGATCGCATCGTGCGGGCGCGTGCCGCCGCCGCGCGCCTCGGTGAACGTGTCGATCAGCGCGTCTGCCTCGACGCCCTGGACCGGTATCAACAGGCCCGTGGGGATGTCGGGCGGAACTTCGACGACGTCGGCGGGCAGCGTCTTGGCGACATCCGCGGGCGGCGGCGGCGCGGGCTCCGGAGTCGGTGTCGGCGCGACCGTTTCCGCCGCGTTGCTCGTCGCAGTCGCCGGCTCGGTCGACGCCAGGGTCGCCGTTCTTGCGGCCGTCTCGGCTGCCAATCGTGCGAGCGCGGCCGCCGAATTCGCGTGCGAACCTGACGGAACCGGCTCGCCCTTCACCGTCGCCGGTGCCATCGGTTTGTCGTCGGCCAGGACTGCGGGCGGCGGATCGAGTGCGACCGTCGTCGCGGCCGGGACGACGGGTGCCGTCGCGCCGAGACGGTCCCAGGCACCACGCACGCGTGGCGCGAGCTGGTGCAGCGCAATCGCACCGAACAACGCGCCGAGCGCGAACACGACGAGGCGGCTCACCGGCTTCATTCGCGCAGCTCCGCGACGATGCCCGGCTTCACCGCCTCGGCGAGCGCCGCGACGCTCCAGTTCGCGACCCGGATGCAGCCGTGCGATTCGGACTTCGCGAGCTTCGCGGGCTCGGGCGTGCCGTGGATGCCGTAGTGCTCCTTCGAGAGATCGATCCAGGCGACGCCAACGGGATTGTTCGGCCCGGGCGCTACGGTCGCCTTCGCGTGCGATTCGTTCGCATCCCAGAACAGCTCGGGGTTGTAGTGGAATTTCGGCTCCTGCGCGATGCCGCGAATGGTCCACTCGCCGAGCGGGAGCGGATCGTGCTCGCTGCCGGTCGTCGCGGGGAACATCGCGTAGACCGCGCCCGCGTCGTCGAGCAGCGCGACCGTCGATTCGGAGCGGTCGACGACGACGCGCGCGGGCGTCGCGAGCGGCGCGTCGCCGATCGCCGGCACGACGATGGACTCGCCGGCGCGCGAAAAGTCGCGCCCAGGGTTCAGCGATTCGAGCAGCGCCGGGCTCGCATGGAACTTCTCGGCGAGCGCCTCGAGCGGCGAGGCGTAGCCCAACCGCTCGAGCTTCGCCTTCTCCATCATGTCGTCGGGCAGCGCAACGAACGGTCCCGCGACGTCGTCGGCCGTGATCACATAGTCGCGCAACACCGGTGCCGTGTCGGCGTCGAGCGCGGCCCAGGTCTCGTCGTCGAGCTTGCCGGTCACGGCGAGCGCGCGGCTGGTCTGGAACGCGCGCAGCGCACGCGCGACGTTGGAGCCTTCGAGCGCATCGATCTCGCCCGGCGAGAACGCGGCGCGATCGAGCAGCACCTGCGCGCGCAGTTGTGCGGTACGTGGCTCGAACCGCGCGGTCTCGCCGGTGTCGGCGGCCCGCCAGTCGCTCGCCGCTGCATCGGCGAGCGACGCGGCACCCGCAAGCATCACGGCGGCCGCGATCGCTGCGGCGGGAAAACGACGGCGCGGACTCGAAGTCTCGCTCATGCTGGCCTCCGCCTCCGTGCGCGACCCGAGCCTGCCGGCGGCGAAGTGAACGGTCGCGAAACGGGCGGGGTGCGCCCGGAACTTCGTGGTGCTAGCGTGCGCGCCGGGCGTCGGGGAGTACCGCAGGGTTTCTCACCGAGGAGTCGATCATGAAAGCGCAACGCTTGATCGTCGTGGCAGCGCTCGCGCTGGCACCCGCCGCCTTCGCGCAGGACAGCTTCGAGGCGCCGAAGCTCACCCCCGAGCAGCAGAAGATGATGGAGACCTGGGAAGCCGCCGGCCGTGTCGGCGCCGAGCACCAGGTCCTGAAGACCGCGTTCGAGGGCAACTGGGACGCGAAGACCACGATGTGGTGGGACCCCGCCACGCCACCCGAAACGGGCACCGCCAAGGCGACCAGCGCATCGATCTACGACGGCCGCTTCCAGCGGGAGACGTTCAACGGCACCTGGCAGGGCAAGCCGTTCGAGGGCACCGCCGTGACGGGCTACGACAACATACGCAAGAAATACCTCGTCAACTGGATCGACAGCGTGTCGACTGCGATGTACGTCGGCTGGGGCGACTACGACGCGGCGAAGAAGACCTTCACGTTCCACGGCGAAGCGTCCGACGCGATGGACCCGGGCAAGCCGATCAAGATCCGCCAGATCGTCACGATCGACGGGCCCGACCAGCACACGATGACGTGGTACGAAACGAAGGGCGGCAAGCCCGAGGCGAAGACGATGCAAATCGTCTATACGCGCCGCAAATAGGGACGACACGATGAAGCCGAGATCCGCCCTCGCCGCCGCGGTCGCGCTCGCCTGCGCGATCGCGACGCCACCGACCGCGGCCGCAACGCCGTTCGAAACGACCGAGCTCGCAACGTTCGACGAGCCGTGGGCGATGACGTTCCTGCCCGACGGCCGCCTGCTCGTCACGGAGAAGCGCGGCCAGCTCAAGCTGTTTGCACGCGGCGGCAGGATCGGCGAGATCGACGACGTGCCCGCGGTCGACTACGGCGGCCAGGGTGGTCTCGGCGACGTGGTGCTGCATCCTGATTTCGCGACGAATCGATTCGTCTATTTGAGCTACGCCGAAGCCGGCGAGCGCGGCACGCGCGGTGCGGCAGTCGCGCGCGCCAAGCTCGATCTCGACGACGACGGCGGTGGGCGGCTCGAGGACATCGACGTGATCTGGCGACAGTTTCCGAAGAAGACCGGACGCGGCCACTACGGCCATCGCATCGCGTTCGGCGACGGCCACCTCTGGATCAGCTCGGGCGAGCGCCAGGAATTCGAACCCGCGCAGGACATGAAAGCGAACCTCGGCAAGATCGTGAGGCTCACGTACGACGGCGAGGCGCCGAAGGACAACCCGTTCGCGAACCAGGGCGGCGTCACGGCGCAGATCTGGTCGCTCGGGCACCGCAATCCACTCGGCATCGCGTTCGCCGCCGACGGCACGCTGTGGGAGCACGAGATGGGGCCGATGGGTGGCGACGAATTCAACCGCATCGAGCGCGGCTCGAACTACGGCTATCCGATCGTCTCGAACGGCGACCATTACGACGGCCGGAAGATTCCCGATCACATCGCGCGGCCCGAGCTCAATGCGCCCGAGATCACCTGGAATCCGGTGATCTCGCCGGCGGGCTTCGTGTTCTACGGCGGCGATGCGTTTCCCGCGTGGAAGGGCAACGCGCTGCTCGGCGGGCTTTCGAGCCAGGCGCTCGTGCGCGTCGCGATCGACGGCACGACGGCGCGCGAGGTGGAACGCTACGACATGGGCCAGCGCATCCGCGAGATCGAGCAGACGCCGGACGGTGGGGTCTATGTGCTCGAAGACGGCAAGAGCGGACGGCTGCTGGAGCTCGTGCCGGTGAAGTGACGCGCGCTGTGCCGGCCATCCTGCGGATGTCCGGCCTACTCCGAAGCCATCGCAAAGTAGGCCGAACATCCGCAGGATGGCCGGCAATCTCGAGTAGCGCGCCCGAAACGCGACGCGCCGCGCGGATTCGCGCGGCGCGTTCAAGTTTGATTGTCCAGGTGGCGCGCATCATGCTGCGCCGCTAACGGGCTCACGGGTCGCACGTCATGACGTTCCATCGCAAACGCACTACCGCCGCGCTCGCCACCGCGGTGACGCTCGCGCTCGCGGGCTCCGTCGCCGCACAGGGCGACAGCATCTTCACCGACGACTACGAGAATCCGGGCGCGGGCGGCGCGTGCGTGCCCGACGGCGACTACTACACGCCGCTCGGCTACGCGCTCGGCCATTCGCCCACGCTCGAGCAGCTCTGGGTCGAGACGACGGGCACCGGTATCGGCGGCTCGTCCGCCACGGTGCGGCTCGAAGGCGGACAGTACGCGGCGTTCCGCTTCACGCGCCAGATGTTCCCCGCCGACGAAACCGTCGGTTTCAACGGCGACACCTCGAACGTCGGCGTCGGGCTCGCCGGGGCCGACCATCGCTACGTCGCGATCTCCGAATGCGCGGGCGACCTGCGTCTCGCCGATGCCGGCTCGCCCGATCCGACGAGGCAAACGACGTGCCGCGTCTTTCCGCTCGAGGGCCCGTTCCTCTACGTCAACTGGGGCGCGCCGCGCGCGGGTTTCTGCAATCTCGATCCCGCAAAGACGTACTACTTCAACGTCATCTTCGACAACCCCAGCGACGGCTACAACGCGAGCCAGCTCTGCAACACCGTGCTGATGCGCAATGCCTGCGGCTACCGCATGGCGGTCGCGCCGCTTTGACGCGTCGTCGTTCTCCACGCGGTTCCTGAACGAAAATTGAAGGCCGGCCCGGCTAATCTGTCCGGGTCCTGGCTCAGCTCGCCTCGCGCGATCGCTTGAGCGCCCCTCCGGATGTGCAGCACCGGCGCGGCTCGCCGCGTCGTGTCGCTGCGTGCGCACGAGTGAGTTCGACCGAGCATGAAAGTCGGTGTCGCTGCGTCTCTCCTGTTGTTCACCGCCGCGCATGCGGTTCGGGCCGACGGCATCTCGGCGCTCGATTTCGAAGAAGCAACGGCGATCATCGATCCGACGACGGCGTGCACGCCCGAGCCACCGCACTTCCCGCCGGCGGGCTATTCGCTCGCGAGCGCGCTGCCGCTCGACGAGATCTGGCGCGCGACGACCGGCTACGCGATCGGCTCGGCGCTCGCGCAGATTCGCGTTGCAACCGGTACGTACCAGAGCCATGCGTTCGAGCGCGCGATGTTCCCGGACGGGGAAGTCCACGTCGTCAACGGAGACACCTCGAACCTCGGGCCCGCGGCGGTCGGTGCGAGCGTGCGCTACATCGCGATCTCGCACTGCGTCGGCGATCTGCGTCCGCCGGTGTCCGGCGGCGATCCGCTGCGCGGGCGCGAATGCCGCGTCTACGCGAACGAAGGTCCGTTCCTCTATCTCAACTTCGGCGCTGCGCGTGCCGGCATGTGCACGCTCGATCCCGCCGAGGTCTACGTGCTCAACGTCGTGCTCGACGACCCGGTCGACGGCTACGACCCGAGCGTGCCGTGCAACGCGCAGTTCCCGTTCCGGATGTGCGGCTTCCGGATCTCGGTCACGCCGGGCGACTGAGCGGCTCGCGCGCAGCCGCGGTCTCCGCGAGGATCGCCTCGAGCGTGGCGAGATCGATCGGCTTCGCGTAGTGCGCGTCGAAGCCCGAGGCGAGCGCGAATTTGCGGTCGGCGGGCAGGCCGTAGCCCGTCAAGGCGACGAGCTTGAGGGCGCCGATCGACGGATCGGCTCGCAGGCGTTTCGCGAGCTCGTGCCCGCTCAGTCCCGGCATGGCGATGTCGAGGATCGCCAGATCGGGCTGGAACTCGCGGATGCGCGCGCACGCGCTGTCCCCGTCGTACGCGACGCGGACGTCCTGGCCGAGCGTCTCCAGCGTCGCGACGAGCGTGTCGGCCGCGTCGCGGCTGTCGTCGACGACAACGATTCTGAGCTTCGGTCTTTCCACGGTGCCGGACCTCCGGGCTACCGTGCGCCCTTGCATAAGCTAGGCCGTCTCGCGGCGCCGGGCAAATCGCGCGGCGCGCGCGCCCGATTTCTGCGAGGATCGCGCGGCACGATCGTCGCGGAGAGGCGCATGGCCCGTATCGTGAAGTGCGGCTTGATCCAGACCTCGATGGCGACGCCGGTCGACGCGCCGCTCGAGACGATCCGGCGCGCGAACCTCGACAAGACCGTCGCGTTTCTCGAGGAGGCGGCACGCCAGGGCGTGCAGATCGTCTGCATGCAGGAGATCTTCACCGCGCCGTACTTCTGCGCCGAGCAGAACACGCGCTGGTACGACGCGGTCGAGAAGATTCCCGACGGTCCCACCGTGAAGCTCATGCAGGAGCTCGCGCGCCGGCATCGCATGGTGATCGTGGTGCCGCTCTACGAGGAGGACGGCGCGGGCGTCTATTACAACACCGCCGCCGTGATCGACGCCGACGGCAGCTACCTCGGCAAGTACCGCAAGAACCACATTCCGCATTGCGCGCCCGGGTTCTGGGAGAAGTTCTACTTCCGCCCCGGCAACCTCGGCTATCCGGTGTTCGAGACCGCGTACGCGAAGGTCGGCGTCTACATCTGCTACGACCGGCATTTCCCCGAGGGTGCGCGTGCGCTCGGGCTCAACGGCGCCGAGATCGTGTTCAATCCGTCGGCGACGGTCGCGGGGCTTTCGGAGTATCTCTGGAAGCTCGAGCAACCGGCGCACGCCGTTGCGAACGCGTACTTCGTCGGCGCGATCAACCGCGTCGGGCGCGAGGCGCCGTGGAACATCGGCGAGTTCTACGGCCAGAGTTACTTCGTGAACCCGCGCGGGCAGTTCCTGTCGACCGGCTCGCGCGACCGCGATGAGCTCGTCGTCGCCGAGCTCGACCTCGACCAGATCCGCGAAGTGCGCAACGTCTGGCAGTTCTACCGCGACCGGCGCCCCGATTCCTACGACGAGCTCGTCGCGCCCTGACCCCTTTTTTCTCCAACGCGGTCTTCAAGACGGGCCAGCCCTACCGGCCGGCCCTTACCTAGAGGCGGTTGCTACTCCGGCACGACCGGCAACCGCCACGGCATCGAAGTAGGCCGGACCTGCGCAGCAGGGCCGGCAATCGCGCCGAGGCGCCTACTCGAAATCGTCGGCGAGCAGCGCGGGCCCGGTGTCGCCCGGCTCGCCGCCGAGGTCGGCCGCGCTCGCGACGATGCGAACGCGCGCGGCGTTGGGCGTGCCGACCTGTCCGGACGCGTCGACGCCCTGCACATAAATCGTGTGCACGCCGGGCGCGAGGCCCGCAGTCGACAGCGTCACGCGCACCGTTTCGCTGAGCTCGTCCCACGCGCCGTCCGAAGCAACCAGCGGCTGCGACACCGCACCGGCATGCCACGGCATCCGGTCGAAGGTCGCGGTCGCACCGACGACGTTGTGGGTCGGCTCGAGGCCGCCGGTCGTGTTCTCGGTGCTGAAGCGGTTGTCGTCGACGAGCGCAGTGATCTCGATCGGCGTGCCCGCGACGATCGCGCCGGTCGGTGCGGTCACCGAGACCGTGTCGGGCCCGGACGGGAAACGGTACGGCGCGTCGAGATTGCGCGCGATGTATTTCAGCGCGGCGAGGTTCTGCGGCAGCGTCGACGACTGGAACGTCGAGCAGCTCTCGAAGAACGCGACGCCGAGCTCGAGCGTATAGGACGGCGCGCCGAGCAAGCCGTAGAACGTGTCGTCGGTGGTGCCGTCGGTCGCGTAGAGCTCGTCCGACTGCTGCGGGTAGTAGCCGTTGAACCACGCCATGCGCCGGCCGAACGCGCGCAGGCCCTGCATGTTCGGCGCCGGGTTCGGCGTGTCGCCCCAGGACCACAGCACGAGCTGCGAGTAGCTGTGGATGTCGAGGAACACGCCGCGGTAGTCGTCCGGCGCCGCATGGTCGATGCGGTCCTCGCGCCGATCCGGCAACACCCCGCCCTCGTAGACGCCGCCGCGACCACGGAAGCCCGCGACGTAGCGCCCGATGTTCTGCGTCTCGGCCTCGGAGGCCGCACGCGGGCCGCGGTACGTGTCGATGCACGGATCGCCGCTCGAGCCGCCGGACACGGTGTTCCAGTGGTACGGATAGTTGCGGTTCAAGTCCGTGCCGAAACGGCCGTTGCCGCAGGTGCCGTTGGTGTTGTTCGTGTTCTTGCGCCAGGAGACGCCCGCTTCGGCGCGCTTGCGGCCGTCGGGATTGGCCTGCAGCACGAGATGGAACTTGTAGTTGTCCATCAGCCACGACGCTTCGGGATCGGTGCCGTAGCCCTGCAGCAGCCATTCGGCGAAGCGCGTCATGAGCTCGGCCGGCGTGTACTCGCGCGCGTGGATCGAGGACAGCACGACCATGTTCGCCTTGTCGGCGATGGTGTCGTCGGTGCTGCGGTTGCCGACGCGCAGCACGCGCATGCGGTAGCCGCGCGTCGCGTCGCGCGCACGCTCGAAGCTCGGACCGATGTCGATCACCTCGGCCATCTTCGG
>Ga0187892_10008308_pt1 | contig 14259 bp, 7 predicted proteins | sample MA1701073metaG_FD_139345 | JGI IMG/M metagenome (GOLD analysis project Ga0187892, IMG submission 139345) | Bio-ooze microbial communities from a basaltic lava cave in the Kipuka Kanohina Cave System on the Island of Hawaii, USA - MA170107-3 metaG ... | reverse complement strand
CGTTGGCTACTCGGGACGAGCGGATTTGCGGCCTTGATTTACAAGACCTTTCTCCGTTCGTCCCGAGTAGGCCGCGTCTTCTCAGCGGCCGTATCGAGGGACCTGTGGCGTTTATCGACAGTCTCTCCAAGAGAGGGGGTCAGGGGGTGAGTTCGGTCGGGCTCGCCGCCCTCATGCTCTTCTGCGTCGCCTTGTCCCCCGTTCACGCCGCCGACGCGGGCGAAGCCCTGCTGCAGCAGACCCGCGCCGAAGCCGATGCGAAAAGCGCCGGGTGTCTCTCGTGTCATCAGGGCATCGAGCCGATGCATGAGTCGGGGCAGGTCAATCTCGCTTGCATCGATTGCCACGGCGGCAACTCCGACGTCAGCTCCGGAAGCGCGGCGGCGGGCACGGAAGCGTACGATGAAGCGCGCGGAGCGGCGCACGTAAAGCCACGCTTCCCCGCCGCTTGGGCTGATCCATCGAACCCCGACCGCATCAGCTCCGCCAACCCCAAGCGCAGCTACAGCCTGCTCAACCGCGAGTCGCCGGAATATATTCGCTTCGTGAATCCGGGCGACTTGCGCGTTGTGCCGGAGACCTGCGGCACCGACTCGTGCCATGGCCCGATCGTCAACGCCGTGCCGAAGAGCTTGATGGCGACGTCGACCATGTTGTGGGGCGGCGCGGCGTACAACAACGGCATCATTCCACTCAAACGCTACATCTTCGGTGAATCGTACAGCCGCGACGGAATCGCCCAGCGCGTCAACACCGTGCCGGAGCCGACGACGGCGGAGTTGGAACGCGGCGTGTTGCCGTTCATCGTGCCGTTGCCGCTGTGGAACGTCGCGCAGCCACCCGATCCGTTGCGCGCCTTCGAGCGCGGCGGCCGCGTCGACCGTTCGACGCCTTCCGAAGTCGGCAATCCCAACCTCGGACCGTTCCTCGACGAGCCCGGCAAGCCGGACATGAAATTCGGCACCCGCGGCTACGGCACCGATCTGCGCATCAGCGCCGGTGTTCTGAACCTGCACAAGACGCGCCTCAACGATCCGTATCTCTGGTTCATGGGCACCAACGATCAGCCCGGTGACTACCGCTCGAGTGGATGCACATCATGCCACGTGGTCTACGCCAACGACCGCGACGAATACGCCTCGGGCATCTACGCCGACTTCGGCAATCAGGGCACCTATCATGGCGACGACAAGACCATCCCGCGCGGCGAGTCAGGGCATCCGATCAAACATCGCCTGACTCGTGCCGCACCGACCAGCCAGTGCATGGTGTGTCACATGCACCAGCCGAACTCCTTCCTGAACACCTATCTCGGCTACCAGATGTGGGACTACGAGACCGACGGCGAGTTGCTGTGGCCGGCGGAGCAGCGCTACCGAACGTCGGATGCCGCGACACCGTTCAACGAGAAGAACCATCGCGGCATGTTCGACAGCCTCAACCACAATCCGGAAGAGGCGGCGCAGCGCGGCAATTGGGCCGACGTCGATTTCCTGCAGAAGGTCAGCGAGCTGCCGACCAAGGATACGAAGTTCGCCGACTACCACGGCCACGGCTGGGTCTTCCGCGCCGTTCACTGGCAGGACCGCAAAGGCAACCTGCTCGACAAGAAGGGGAACGTCATCGACGCCGCCGATCCGAACAAGCTGGAGAAGGCCGTACACCTGCGCGATATCCATGCCGCGAAGGGCATGCACTGCGTCGATTGCCACTACACGCAGGACTCACACGGCGACGGCAAGCTCTACAGCGAATATCCCGACGCCGTCGAGATTCGTTGCCAGGATTGTCACGGCACGATCAACGCGCGTGCCAATCTCAAGAGCAGCGGACCCGCGGCGCAGAATGGCGGACGCAAGCTGCGTGGCGGCTTGACGCCGTACGGCAAGCGCCGCTTCGATTGGCGCGGCACCGACCTGATTCAGCGCTCGATGATCGATCCGAACCTCGAGTGGAACGTCTCGCAGGTGCTCGACAGCCTCGACCCCACGTCGGCGCACTACAACGAAAAGGCCCGCTTAGCGAAGACGATCCAGCGCGACGGCAAGACGTGGGGCGCGCTGCCCGAAGACAAGGCGACACTGGCGCACGGCGACGACAATATGGCGTGCTTCACCTGCCATACTTCTTGGGTCACCAGCTGTTTCGGTTGTCACCTGCCGCAGCAGGCCAACTGGAAGAAGGACATGCAGCACTTCAAGGGCGGCGAGACGCGTAACTGGACGTCGTACAATCCGCAAGTGCTGCGCCACGACATTTTCATGCTCGCCAAACACAGCTCCGGCAAGGACTACATCATCGCTCCGGCGCGCTCGTCGAGTGCCGTCATGATCAGCTCGACCAACGCCAACCGCGAACGGCAGTACTTCCAGCAGGCCCCCGTCGCTGCCGAAGGCCACAGCAGCCAGGCATTCAACGCTCACTTCGCGCACACCGTGCGCAAGAAGCAGACGCGCGGTTGCGACGACTGTCACGTCTCCGAATCCAACGACAACAACGCCTGGCTGGCGCAGGTACTGACGCTTGGCACCAACCTGGTCAATTTCATGGGCCGGTTCGTCTGGGTGGGGGAGGGCGAGGACGGTATCGAGGCCGTCGGTGTCAGCGAGTGGGACGAGCCGCAAGCGGTCATCGGCAGCCACCTGCACAAGCTGGCGTACCCCGCCAACTTCGCGCGGCACGTCGACAGAGGCATGCAGCTGCGCGAAGCGCACCATCACTCGGCGGACAACGCCCTGAGCCTGCAGCTGCGCGGTGAGTACCTCTACACCGCCAACGGCGAAGGCGGCTTGCGCGTCTTCGACGTCGCCAACGTCGACAACAAGGGGTTCTCCGAGCGCATCGTCACCGCGCCGGTGTCGCCGCTCGGGCAACGCGCGTACGTCGATACCGAGTTCGCCACGTCCGTCGCGTTGCCGACGAACATGCCGATCCATCAGGGACGGGCGCGCAATCCGGCGAACCAGGAGCAGCCGCTGCCGGTGCTGTATCGCTACGCCTATGTGGCCGATCGTTACGAAGGCCTGGTCGTCGTCGACGTCGACATCCTCGGCGACGGCGACCCGACCAACAACTTTCTCGAGCGCGTCGCTACCTTCAATCCTGATGGCGCGCTCAACGGCGCGCGGTACATCACGGTTGCGGGGAACTATGCCTACATGCTGACCGATGCGGGGCTGGCGGTGATCGACGTCGTCGATCCGTTGCAGCCGCGGCTGGTGGCCTCGCTCGGATCGCCGACTGTTGTCGACGGCCACAGTATTGCAGTGCAGTTTCGCTACGCTTTCGTCGCCGATGCGTGGGGGTTGAAGGTCATCGACATCACATCGCCGCAGGATCCCAAGCTCGCCGGCAGTCTCGAGCTCGCCGGTGCCGGTGAGCTCTATGTGGCGCGCACGTACGCGTATGTACCTGTCGGTGCGCGGGGCTTGGCCATCGTCGATGTCGAGCGCCCGGCGAGTCCGATGCTGGTTCAGATCTACGACGCCGGCGGTGTGATGAACGATACTCGTTCCGTGCGCGTCGCCGGGACGTACGGCAGCATCTTTGCCTACGTTGCCGACGGCAAGAACGGATTGCGTGTGTTGCAGCTTGCGGCGCCGGGGGAGCATCCGCAGGCCTTCGGCTTCAGCCCGCTGCCGCAGCCGCGTTTGATCGCGACGTATCCGACGGAGGGGCCGGCGCTGACGTTGTCGAAGGGGATGGACCGCGACCGCGGCGTCGACGAGAGCGGCAACCAGGTGAGCGTGTTCGGACGTTTCGGTTCGCGGCCGTTCAATCGCAGTGAGATGGAGAAGTTGTTCCTGCGCGAAGGCAAGGTCTTCCGGGTGGCGTTGGGATCACCCGGCGAGCCGCAAACGTTTGTCATGCCGCCGTCGGCGACAGAAGAAGCCCAGGCTGGAGAACCGGCTGTTCAGCCGGCGGCGCCGCGGCAAGAGCGGCGTTTGCCGGGAAGGCGGTAGGCGAATTGAGGTGTAAGGAAGATAGCAGGCCCGGAGGGGCGGCACTCACCAGCCAGGGGTGAAGCCCCTGGAAACGACCGCGTCTAGAACGGACGCGCAACGAAGAGGGGAGAGGGATATGAGCAACCGCAACATCAGGTCGGCATTCCTCATCGTGGTTACTCTCGGATGGAGCATCGCCATGGTCGCGCCGGCAGTTGCCGGCTCCAGCGGCCCCAATCCCGCGCAGTTCGGCCTGCAAGGCCGGGCCGACGCGGCCTCGCGGATGATCGTCCTCGGTGTGCAGCAAGGGATTTCTTCGTTGCCGCCGACCTCCGGTCAGGCTTTCGCCTATCGCTTCAATCCGGAGATCAACAGTTTCGAGGCGAGTGAGTTGCTCGGACCGACATCGTTCCGTTCGACGCAGCTGATCGGACAGGGGAACTTCAGCTTCCGCTTCGCGACTTCGTACTTCGAGCTGAACGACAACTTCGGGCCGGCGTCCTACTTCATCCAGCCCGATGATCCGGCTTCCGGATTTCCGAGCGGCTATGTGCGCTTTGCGATGGAGGCTGAAGCGAAGGTGGCGTTGTTCAACTTCGCGCTGAACTACGGGGTCGTGGACCGCCTCGAGTTCATGTTCAACCTGCCCGTCACCCGCGTCGACGCCGAGGGCAGTCAGAGTTTTACGACGCGCGCCGTGCTCGCCAACCGGCCGCCGAAGGACTCCATCGTCAGCGGCGCGGCGACCGAAGAGGACCTAGACGTGCTGTTGAGCCTGCCGACCGAGTTTGAGGACGGCACTCCGAATCCTGCGGCGATTCGCTATCGCACCGAGGATTTCGGTGCTCTGGGCGCCGACTTCAATGACGGTGTCAGCGCCGGTGTCGGCCGCATCAGTGTCGGCTTCCGGACGTTGATTCTGACGACGGACTACGTCGGCCTGACATTCCAGCCCGAGCTCTTCTTCCCGAGTCCGAGCGACGACGAATTCGCCGGTTCCGACAGTTGGGCCGTCTTGCCGCGGATGGTGTTGCAGGTGACGCCCGCGGAGCACTTCTGGTTGCACAGTGACGTCGGCTACGACTACGACTTCGATACCAACAACCTGCGCCGCATCGTGTGGAACGCCGGCGCCTCGGTGCCGTTCAGCCGCTTTTCGATCGACGCCGGCGTCGGCGGCTCGGATTTCGATGAAGGTGTAGAATGGACGCCGAAGACGATCCAGGGCCAGGCTTCCGGAATGTTTCCGGCGACGACCGGCACGCGCGTCGGCGGCGCCGGCATCGGCAGCACGTTCGTCGACTTCATCGGTGGCTTCAAAGTGCGCGTTCTCGAGAAGACCGTCGTCGGCGGCAGCGTCAACGTGCCGCTCAACCACGACGGCTTCCGCGCCGATGCGGTGGGCACGGTTGCCGTGGAGCAGTACTTCTGACCGCGAAACGCTCGTCGTAGGGCGGCCCTTGTGGCCGCCCCGCGCCGGGCGCGCCGCCGCCGGGCCCCGCGCAGGGACGAGCCCTGCCCCTACGTCCCAATAGAGCCGTGATGGGCTTATTTCATCCCTGGCCCACGGCTCCACCCAGAAAGCTCAGGTTCGCTTCGGAGGTTGCCATGCGAGCTCATCGCTTTGGTCTGTTCGTCGTTGCCTTCTATCTGGTGCCCACGGCATTGCACGCGCAATGCCTCGGCGACGGCGACAATAGCGGGAGTGTCACCGTCGACGAGATCGTCACCGCCGTCAACAACGCCCTGAATGGCTGTCCGCAGGGACCCCCTGCAACAGTGACGAACACCGAGCCGTCGGGCCTGACCCCGACACCGACTTCGAGCAGGACCCCGAGCCGCAGCGCCACGCCCTCGCTCACGCCCACGACCACGAACAGCCCGACGCGCACGCCGACCGCTTCCAACACCGTCATGGCCAGCATCACGATGACGCCGACGATCACGCCGACGCGCAGCATCACCGCCACCCTCAGCCCTTCGCCGTCCTTAACTCCGACTCCCAACCTCGTCGCCATCGACTTCGGTCCCGCCGGCGGCAAGGTCGGCCAGCAGACCGTGCTGCCCTTCATCGCCTTCCCGGGCATCGTCGCCGCCAGCCTCGACCTGGTCGTGGATTTCGACTCCTCCAACTTCAACTTCCTCTCGTGCCAGGGCTCCGGCCTGTCGATCACGCCGACCGACCTCTTCGGCAGCGTCCGCCTGCAGATCACGGTGGTGCCGCAACCGCGCGAGCTCGGGCCGGGCACATTCATGGAGTGCTCCTTCAGCATCGGCGACGCCGACGGCTTCTTCCCGGTGACGTTGACCGGCACGATTACCGACGCCGATGGCAACGACACTCCGGTGAGCGCCGACGGCTTCTTCACCATCGATCCGGAATGCAGAGAGGACGATGACTGTTTGCCGACGCAATCCTGCGTTTTCGACCAGTGTGTCACGCGGACCCCGACGTTCACGCGGACCGGGACGCCGACGCCCACCCTCACGCCGTCGACCACGCCGACTCCGAGCCGCAGCACGACGTCGACGCCGTCTGCGACCGCAACGCGGACGCCGACGCGCACGGCGACCGCGACGCCGACGCGCACATCCACGCCGACGTCGTCGCCGACGCACACACCCACCGTAACCCGCACGGATACGCGGACGCCGACGTTGACGCCGACGTTGACTCAGAACCCGATGGCCATCGACTTCGGCCCCGCCGGCGGGCAGGTCGGCAGCACGACGTCTCTGCCGTTCGAGCTTACGGATTCGATTGTCGTTTCGAGCATGGACTTGACCGTGCAGTACGACTCCTCGGCGTTCAGCTTCAACTTCTGCTCGGGCTTCGACCTGGATATCTCGACGCAGGACTTCGGCGGCGTTCTCGAGATCGACGTCAATGTCACTCCTCCGCGCCTGCTCTTCCAGGGCGAGTTCATGAGATGCTCGTTCGATGTCATCGGCAGCTCGGGCTTCTACCCGGTGTCGATGAGCGGCACGATCACCGACGGTGACGGCGTCGAGTTTCCCATCGTCGCCGACGGCCAGTTCACCATCTTCCCGGAGTGCAACAACCGCTTCGACTGTGACTTCGACGAGAGCTGCGTCAACGAGCGCTGCGTCGACAACACCCCGACGCCGACGATTTCTCCGACGTCGCCGCCGACAACCACGCGGACCCCGACGCGGACGCCGACGTTGACTTTGACGCCGACACCGACGCTGTCGCCGACCGTAACTCCGACGGCCACCCACGGGCCCGGGCCGAGCATCCGCTATCTCGGCATCCTGACCGCTTCGAACCAGCTGGTTGAGTCGATCGGGACGGCTGCGGACGGCGCACCTATTTTTGCACCGCCGACCGGATTGGGGTTCGGCTTCTTCATCGTAATCGAAGCCGAGATGGGAACCAGCGGCGCGCTGCCCGGATCGTTGCTGTTCAGCGCCAGCGGCCGCCCGGACGTGCAGATCCAGGCGAACCGCAACCTCGGCAGCGGCAGCCTGCAGGTGTGCGACGTCAACGGCATCCCCGGAATCGAGCCGCCGTCGTTCGACCCCGGTTCGGCGATGATCACCAACGCGCTCAACGACTTCAGTTGCCGCTTCGAGATCAAGTCGCAGTTCCAGCCGTGCCAGGGCGGCGGAGGCTTTATCGATGGCGCCTCCGACGCGCAGGTATGCACGCAGGGGACAGTGACGACCGCGTTCCAGTTTCCGTCTGGAGATACGCGCCTGACGGCGCGCTGGCGCGATCAGCTCGGCAACCTCGGGCCGCCGGCGAGCGTCATCGTACGGATCTCGTGACCCCAATGACTCTCCGCGCGCAGAACTTTAGCGATAGTAGATCAGGGCATGCTTTGGAAAAGGAGGAAGATCGCCGTTCTTGAATTTGCCCCAGGGGACGGTAGCTTGAAAGGGCACTTCTGCTTGGATGGTCCCTCCTTTTCCAAAGGAGGAACTACAGGGAGGATTCGCGCCTCGAAGCTGGACACTCTTCGCGCTCTTGAGGTCATTCCATCTGGTTTGACAACTTCGCGCTGGCAGACCTACAAGGCTTGCGTTTGGGGGTTGTCAACCGAATGCGTACGCGAGGGTGGTCGCGCTTCAGTGCATCGTTCATACGGCTGACATCGATCGCCTTCGCATTCCTTCTAATGTGGTTGTGCTTCGCGCAATACGCCGCCGCACAACCCTGCGTCGGCGATTGCAACAGCGACGGCAGCGTCACCGTTGACGAGCTGCAGACCGGGATCAACATCGCCCTCGGCGACGACGTCATCGGCAGCTGCATGAACTTCGACCGCGACGGCGACACCGACGTCACCGTCGATGAAATCGTCGCCGCTACCGATCGCGCGCTGGTGGGATGCGCGGCGACGCCGACGGTGACACCGACCATCCCTGAGCCACTCCGGTTGAGAGTCAACGGCACGTGCCTGCGACCCGGAGCGACAGGAATCATCGGCTGCGCCGTGGGAGCCAGCATCCGCGGTTATCGTTGTGAGGATCGCGCTACCTGCGCGTCGAGTGCGATCGGACGCAGACTGCTGGGCGTGACGACGGTGAGCTCCCCCGGCTCTTTCGTCATGATCGTCAACGCCCTCGAAGCTGCTGGCGCTCTGATGTTGTTCGAAGCCGATGTCGACGCCGCGCAGGTCTATCGCACGTTCGATGTCGGTCCCGCAGCGGGCTTTGCGCTGACGGGCTCCGCGGCGGGCGACGGCCCTGTGCTCGAGATCGTCCTTGGCCCCGACACCGAAGCCGCCGTCAGGCTGCTCGATATGAGGGGAGTTCACCTGTTCACCAATCAACACATTCTGGACGTCATGCGCGCGGTGCGTATCGCCAACATCGGCACGTCGTTCGCCGCGCTGACGCCGGCGCAGGCGGCCCAGCGTGCCTTTGATGTTGCGTCGGCCGATCCCAATGTTCAGGAGGCCCTGGAGGAGACAACGCAGGACACGCCCACGCCGACACCGACGTTTACGCCGACTGTGACGCCGACGCGCACCGCGACGTTGACGCCGACGGTTACGAGTACTCCTATCAGCCCGACGCCAACGTTCACGCAAAATCCCGCGGCGATCGACTTCGGCCCCGCGGGCGGTATCCCGGGAGTGACGACAGTCCTACCGTTGCAGCTCCAATCCAGTCTCGCCGTTCAGCGTATGGATCTCGAGGTCCAATTCGTCGCCGACAACTTCGCCTTCCAATCGTGCAGCGGCGACGGTGTCGTGGTGAACGTTGAGGTTTCCCCCGGCAGGCTGCAGCTGGAGATTCTGGCGCAGCCGCCGCGTGAATTCGAAGCAGGCACGTTTGCGGAGTGCCTGTTCACCGTCACCGGCGGGCCTGGCAGTTTCCCGGTCTCGCTCACCGGAACGATTGTGAAGACCGACGGTGGGCAGTTGCCGGTGATCGCCGATGGAACATTCGAGATCGATGCGGAATGTATGAACGACGAGGACTGTATTGTCGGTCAAGAAGAATGCGACGGAGGCGTTTGCGTGCCGCTGCCCGCGGCGCTCGGCGCACACGTGACATACTTGGGACTGTTGACGGCATCCAACCGCGTCATCGAACCGCAAGGCACGCTGGCGGATGGCACACCGATCTTCCGGCCGGCGACCGGCCTCGGCTTCGGCTTCTTCATCGTCATCGAGGCATCGCAAGGCGTCGACGGCGCATTTCCGGGCTTCGCGGTTTTTCCGCCGACCGGAAGGCCCGACATGCAACTGCAGAGCGACCGCAATCTCGGCAACGGCAGCCTCCAGGTCTGTGACCCCAACGGCATTCCCGGCATCTCGCCGCCGTCATTCGATCCCTCTTCGTCGATGATCACCAACGCGTTGCGCGACTTCGGCTGCCGTTTCGAGCTGAAGACGGTTTTCCAGCCGTGTCAGGCCGATCCGCCGGGGGGATTCATCGATGCCGACTCCGATGCGCAGGTCTGTACCCGCGGCACGGTCACGATCGACTCCGTCTTCCCTGCCGGTGACACGCGGTTGACCGCGCGCTGGGAGGACGAGAACAACAACCTCGGCCCGCCTGCGAGCATCATCGTGCGCGTCGGCCAGGGGCCAGAGTGATGCCTGCGCGCACCCCCTGTCCAACTCTCCCCCGTCGCCGGAGGTGGCGACAGGGGAGAGAATCCGGAATCGCAGCCTATGTGGTGATTTCCCCTCCCTCGTTGCCAATTCCGGCAACCCTTCGACGCTGCTCAGGGCGGGCGGGGGAGGGCCAGGGAGGGGGTGCCGGCGCATGACTCGCGCGCCGCAAGCGGTGCTGTTCGCCGACATCTCTGGAAGCGTCAGCATCTATGACGCGCGCGGCGACACCGTCGGCTTTCATCTAAGCTCCGGGTGCCTGCGCCTGCTGCGCGCGCAGGTCGAGAAACACGGCGGACGGGTGATCAAGGAGATGGGTGACGGCATGCTTGCGCTGCACGACGACGCCGCGGGGTCGATACACGCGGCCTGCGGCATGATCACCGCGATGCGCGATCCGGACTCCGACATTGGCAAGGAGCTCATGCAGGTCCATGTCGGCATCAACTTCGGCCCCGTCGTCCACGATCGCAACGATATCTTCGGCGACACTGTCAACGTTGCTGCACGCCTGCTCGGCCGCGCCAAGCCGGACGAGATCCTGATGACCGAGGCGGTGTTCGCAGCGTTGCCCGGCGAAATGCAGGCCCTGGCGCAATCGATCGATCTGTTGTCGATCCGCGGCCGGGCGCGGCCGGTCAAGGTGTATCGCTATCTGTGGGCGGACGAAGCGGACACCGAGCAGACGACGGCCGGCAGCGCCGGCGTTGGCGAGCAGGCCGCGCTCGTTCGCCTCGAAGTCGAATGGGAAGGGGCGCTGATCATCGTCGACCGCGCCTACCCCAAGGTGCGTATCGGCCGAGCGTCGCAGAACGACCTCGTCGTCAAGCACGACAAAGTCTCGAAGTCGCACGCCGAGATCAGTTTCCGCCAGAACCGCTTCGTGCTCGCCGACAAGAGCACCAACGGTACATTTCTCAGCCCGCAGGATTCCGTCTCGCTGCGCATCCACCGCGAGGAAGTCACCCTCCTCGGAAACGGCGTGATCATCCTTGGCGGGAAGAGCGGACCGCAGTTGGTCTATCGCATGGTGATGGGCTAGCAATCCCGCCCGAACCGACGCGATCCGGGTGGCGGAGCGCTCCCCGCCCGTCTTACGCATTGACAATCTCATCCTCGGACCCGTACTAAGGAAGCATTGGAGGGAGCGGCATGATTCCTTCTTCGGGTGCCCGGACTCTGGGGATGGTTCGGTATTCGGCACTTGGTGTCGGGACGGTGGACATCGGTCGACGACGCCGCACTTCGATTCGGTCGATCGTGCCGAAAACTGTCCGAGTGGCGTGCGCGGCCGCCGTCCTTGTCGTTTTGTCGTACACTCCACGAGCTGTGGCCCAAACCTGCCTGGGCGATTGCGACGGCGACAATGCCGTCACCGTCGACGAGCTGCTCATCGGCGTCAACATCGCTCTCGGCCTCATCCCGATCGACGACTGTCCGGCGTTCGACGACGACAGCAATCTGGAGGTCACCGTCGACGAAATCATCGGCGCCATCGACTACGCACTGAACGGCTGTCCGGGCGCGCCGACGCCGACGGCGACTCCGGGGGGATCGTTGCGCATCCAAGGTGTCTGCTTGCGACCCGGCACGACCGGGATCGTTGGTTGCTCCGTCGGTACTCAAGTGCGCGCCTGGCGTTGCAACGACCGCGCCGCCTGCGCTTCGAGTATCCCCTCGCGCACACTCGTCGGCAGCGGTGGCTCCGCCGCCGGCGGCAACTTCACCTTCTTTGCCGACGCCAACCAGGTGCGCAATTCACTGATGCTCCTCGACGCCGACGTCGAAGGCGCCACCGTCTATCGCAACATGGACTTCGGCCCGAGCACCGGCGGTTCCGGCGGCGGCGCCGGCGGCGAGGTCCTCGACGCCAACCTCGACCCTTCGTCCGAAGCCGCCGTGCGTTTGCTCGACGATGCGGGCGTACAGAATTTCAGCGACGACGGCGTTCGCAACGTCATCGAAGCCGCTCGTGTCGCCAACCAGGCGACGATCTTCACCGACCTCAGTGCCGCCGATGCAGCGGATCTCGCCTTCGACACCGCCGCCGCCGATGCGAACGTGCAAGCGGCGCTGCAAGCGGGAATGCTGACGCCAACGCCGGCACCGCAACCTGTAGTCGTGCCGACGATCACGACGTCACGCGGCTGCGGTGCCGCCGCTGTCTTCGCCATGAACGAACAAGTTCCGTTGAGGTTGCGCGTCGATGCCAGCCTGGGGGGTACGACGCTGCCGACCGTCCTGATCATCATTCGGATCAACAACAACACCATCTTCGGTGAAGAGCCGATCGCCACCGGCGAGGACTTTTTCGGCAGCATTCCGCCCTCCATCCTGCCGCCCGGCGACTATCTATTGCGTGTACAGGCGCGCGTGCCCGGCTCGCAGAATGGGGCCACGGCCACGTGCCCTCTGCGCATCGATCCGGCAGTACCGCACTGCAACACGGCGTGCGACTGCGATCCTGGTCAGCGGTGTGTCGGAAACCAGTGCGTGTTCCAGGGCAACCTGCTGTACTGCTGCACTTCGGCAACGTGTCCGGCGATGGCAACGTGCCAGGAACCGGGAGGCGGGTTCGGGGTTTGTCCGAACGTGTGAGGAGCAAGTTCGGAATCGTTGGCCGCGAAGAGGCGCAAGAGGCGCATAATGCGCCGGCCTCGAAGCAGAGGAGCGGAATGGAACACACAGATTCAAGAGCTGCAGCGGCGTTCTCTCCGACGCTCAGATCCAATCCGCTAGCGCATCTTGCGCCTTTTCGCGGCTAGATTATTTGGAGCAAGTTCGGAATCGTTGGCCGCGAAGAGGCGCAAAAAGCGCATATGCGCCGGCCTCGAAGTAGAGGAGCGGAATGGAACACGCAGATTCAAGAGCTGCAATGGCGTGCTCTCCGACGCTCAGATCCAATCCTGTTGCGCATCTTGAGCCTTTTCGCGGCTAGATTATTTGGAGCAAGTTCGGAATCGTTGGCCGCGAAGAGGCGCAAAAGCGCATATGCGCCGACCTCGAAGTAGAGGCGCGGAATGGAACACGCAGATTCAAGAGCTGCAATGACGTGCTCTCCGACGCTCAGCTCCAATCTTCTTGCGCATCTTGCGCCTTTTCGCGGCTAGATTATTTTCGCATCAGGGTCAGGGGTGGCGCGCGCTACCAGTTTCCGCAGAGCCCGCCGCCGCGCTGCAGCTCGTTGATGACGACGGAGCCATCCAGGTTGCAGTCGCCGATGAGAACGGCAGAGGCCGGTGAAGTGGCTACGACCGCCGACAGCATCACTCCGGCGAGCCATGAGATGCGGGTCTTGAACATCGAGCTACCTACGGCGCCCGGATCGTCAGGGAGCGAGCTTACGACCTACTGCGCCCAAGGCGCGCGCAAATTCCGATGGGTCATAGCGCGTTCGATCGACGGCGTCATACAGCTTGTTGAGCTCGGCATCGATTGCCGCACACTTCGGATCGAAACTCGGCTGACATAGCGCGGCCACGGCCATCGATGTCTGCTCCGGAGCACCCGTGGTGTACCACCACGGCGTATCTGGGTTGCTCAGGCGTAGCACGTTCGAGCGGTCGGGCTGCGAGTAACTGAAGCGCTTGATGTCCTTGAGCGTCTCGCCGCTGGAAGCGATGCGGCGCAGCAGCTTCATTGTCGTCGCCTTGTCCACCTTTTGTGCCGCGAGTGCGTTGGCTTGGCCATCCAACCACTGCGCCAGGCCTTCTGCGCTGCTCCTCGCTTGTCCGGCGCTCGAGCGTACGCCGCTGACGACGCCGTTCCAGCGTGACTCGAGATCGCCCTTGGAACCCGACAGCAGCTCGGCGAAGATCGCGTTGCTCATGGCATAGTGACCGCGTGCCTGCCGCAAGGAGTCGTCGATCAGCTTGTGGTGACACTGGTAGCACTCGCGGCCCTCGAAGTGGGAGAACTTGCCGATCGACTGGTAGTTCTCCGAGCCGGCCCGCTGTGCCAGCGCTTGGAGAGCGTCGCGCAGGCCGACGACCTGGCCGATGGCCCAAAGGGTGGGGTCGATACTGAACACACCCGGATGTTCTTCCGTGTCGTCCCAGTGTTTCATGATCTGGGCGTAGGCGACCATCTCGAACTGCAACGGCGGGTGTCCGCCGGCGACGATTTCGTGATCGATCGCGACGTGGCACGAAGCGCACTTTTCGGCGCGCAAGCGGAGGTTGTTGTTGTCGTAGAAGCCGCGCTTGCTGTATTCGGCCCGTTTG
>Ga0187892_10008307_pt1 | contig 14262 bp, 10 predicted proteins | sample MA1701073metaG_FD_139345 | JGI IMG/M metagenome (GOLD analysis project Ga0187892, IMG submission 139345) | Bio-ooze microbial communities from a basaltic lava cave in the Kipuka Kanohina Cave System on the Island of Hawaii, USA - MA170107-3 metaG ... | reverse complement strand
CCGGCTCACCGGCTCACCGGCTCACCGGCTCGCGGCCGCCACCGGCAGCTCCACCACGAACCGGGCCCCGCCGCCCTCCCCGTCCTCCACCCAGACCCGGCCCGAGTGCAGGCGCACGTGCTCCGAGACGAGGGAGAGGCCCAGGCCGGCGCCGCCGTCCATGCCCCGGCGCCCCACGTTCCCGCCCCGCACGAAGGGCTCGAAGATGACCTCCCGCTCGGCCGCCGGCACCCCCGGTCCCCGGTCCTCCACGGCGATGCGGGCCGCCGCCCCGTCGGCTGAAACCGCCACCCGGGACACGCCCCCGCCGTAGTGCTCGGCGTTCTCGACCAGGTTGGCCACCACCCGCTCCAGCCGCCGCTTGTCGGCGTTGATCACCGCTCGGTGGGCCCCGTCGGCCACGTCGACCACGTCGGGGCGCACGCCGGCCCCGGCGGTGGCGTGGCGGACGAACTCGTCCAGGCGGACGTCTTCCAGCTCGAGCACGTCGGCACCGGCGTCGAGGCGGGACATCTCCAGCAGGTCCTCCACCAGCCGCTGGAAGCGCCGCACCTCGCCGGCCAGCAGGTCGACGGCGGTGCGGGACCGCTCGGGCAGGTCGTCGCGGCGGCCGAGCATGACCTCGATCGACGCCACGAGGGTCGACAGCGGGCTGCGCAGCTCGTGGCTGACGGCCGACGCGAACCGGGCGTCGCGCCGGATCCTGCGCTCGAGGGCGTCGGTCATGTGGTTGAACGACGTGGCCACCGTGGCCAGGTCGGGGTCGCTACCGCCCTCGAGGCGGATGTCGAACCGTCCGGCAGCCACCGAGGCGGCCGCGGCGGAGACGTCGGCCAGGGGCCGGAGGACGCGCCGGCTGGTCCAGAAGCCGGCCGCCGCCCCCGCCACGGTCGTGACGAGGGCCCCCAGCAGCAGGGAGTAGCGCAGCACACCGAGGGTGTCGCTGAGGCGGCGCAGCGGGAAGACGGCGAAGTACTCCGAGCCCACCTCGGCCAGCGGGACGCCCACCGCCAGGCGGGGCAGGCCGTCGAGGCGCACCCGCTGCTTGGCCGCCTCGCCGGCCAGCACTGACTCGAGGACGGGGGCGGGGACCACGTCCACCCCCCGGCCCTCGTCGGTCGAGTACCAGTCGCCCCTCACCCGCAGGACCTGCTCGGTGGAGGTGGTGGGCAGGTCGAGGGAGGCGAGGAGGGCGGCCGGGTCGGTGGCGGGGTCCCGCAGGCGGGTGCGGATGAGGCGGGCGTTGACGAACGTCTGCTGCTGCAGCGACGTCTCCCGGTTGCGCACGAGGTACGTGCGGGCCCGCTCGTAGGTGATGAGGGCGAGGGAGGCCGACAGGAACAGGGCCCCGAGGGTGAAGATCAGCATGAGCCGGGTGCGGAGCCTGAGGCGGCGGCGCGGGCCCGTCACGGCTCCAGCCGGTACCCGAGGCCCCGCACGGTGACCACGTAGCGGGGGTTGGCGGGATCGTCCTCGACTTTGCCGCGCAGCCGGCGGATGTGGACGTCGACCAGCCGGCTGTCGCCGAAGTAGTCGTAGCCCCACACCCGTTCCAGCAGGGCCTCCCGGCTGAGGACCCGCCCCGAGGACTCGGCCAGCTCGCACAGCAGGCGGAACTCGGTCTTGGTGAGTGCCAGCGCCTCGTCCCCCCGCCGCACCTGGCCGGCCTCGACGTCGACGACCAGGTCGCCGTCGCCAAAGGCCAGAGGGCCGGCGGCGTCGCTGCGCCCCCGGGCCGCCCGGCGCTGGAGGGCCCGGATCCGGGCCGCCAGCTCCTTGGGCTCGGCCGGCTTCACCACGTAGTCGTCGGCCCCCGCCTCCAGTCCGGCCACCACGTCGTGGCTGTCCGAGCGGGCGGTGAGGATCAGGATGGGGACGTCGCTGCGCCGGCGCAGTTGGCGGCACAGCTCGAAGCCGTCCGCGCCGGGCAGCATGAGGTCGACCAGGACAACGTCGGAGGGGTGCTGGGAGAACGTGGGCAGCCCCTCCTCGGCGCTGGCCGCCTCGTCGACGGTGTTGCCCTCGTCTTCCAGGGCCAGACGGAGTGCGGCCCGGATGCGCTCGTCGTCCTCGACGATCAGTATCCGCGCCCCCACCCCTCCATTCTCGGCCAAATCGGGCAAGCGCGCCGTGCCGTCTGCCAGGCTTGGACCGATGAAGGCACGGCGGGCCGAGCGGACCCTGGCGGTGGCCGCCCGCGCCGCCGCTCGGGCCGCGACATGCCGTCGGTCCCAGGCGGGCGGTGCGCTGGAGCCGGTGGTCGAGGCTTTCCAGGACCTCGGTGCCACCTACGTGAAGTTCGGCCAGTTGATCGGGTCGTCGCCGGGGATCTTCGGCCCGGCCTGGTCGGGGGCCTTCCGAGCCGTCCTCGACCAGGGCCCGGCGTTACCGGCGGCTTTGGTGCGGGCTCAGATCGAGGCCGAGCTGGGCCGGCCCATCGACCGGCTGTTCTCCTCGTTCGACGACCGGCCGTTGGCGTCTGCATCGATCGCCGTGGTCCACCGGGCCCGGTTGCCCGCCGGCCACCCCGTGGCCGTGAAGGTGGTCCGTCCCGGGATCGCCGCCGTGATCGACACCGACGTCGGCATCCTCTCACCGCTCGTGCGCTTCCTGGCCCGCTTGGGGGTCGAGCAGGTCGCGGCCGTGCACTCCTTTCTCGGCGGGCTGGGCCAGCAGGTATCCGAAGAGCTGGACCTGCGCCACGAGGCAGCGGCCATGGACCGCTTCCGGCTTCTCTTCGCCCGGATGGGGTTGGACCTGATCGTCGTCCCGGAGGTGTACGCCAGCCATTCGGGGCGCGGCGTCCTGACCATGGACCTCCTCGACGGCGTTGCCATCGACGATCCCGCCAGCGTCGATTGGAACGGTGCTGATCCCCGTGCCCTCCTGCTCCAGCTGCTCAAGGGCTGGTTCGCCACCGCCGTCCTGGACGGCATCTTCCACGGCGACCTCCATGCCGGCAACATGCTGCTTCTGCGGGACGGCCGCCTCGGCCTCATCGACTGGGGCATCCTCGGCCGCCTCGACCCGGTCACGCACTGGTTGTTCCGGCGGTTGCTGGAGGCGTGCCTGGGCGACGTCTCCGGCTGGCGGGACGTGGCCGAGGTCTACAGGGTCATGGGCCTCAGCATGCAGGACGACTTCGACATGCCCGATGACGTGGCCGCCACCATGGCCCGGGCTCAGCTGGAACCCATCCTCACCCGCCCCTTCGGGCGTATCGACCTCACCACGCTGTTCGTGACCAGCCGTGACGCAGCGGGCGCCATGCCGCGCGCTGCTTCGGTGGAGTCTGGCCGGGAGCGATGGGACAGGTGGCGCACCGCATGCCGCTACGGGCGCCGCGTGGTGGACCAGGGCCTGCGCGAGCAACCATTCGACCGGGCCAACTTCATGCTCGGCAAGCAACTGCTGTACGTGGAGCGCTTGGGCAAGATGTACCTGCCCGACGTGGCCCTCCTCCACGACCGCCGCTTCGTCCGCAACCTTCTCGCCTCCCCGGGGCCGCGCTCGCCGCTGGGGCCGTCGAGGCCCGGTGTCAGCCGCCGAGGAGGGTGAGGAGGGCGCGGGCCCTGGCCACCACCGGTGGGATGGGCAGCAGGGCGGCGGTGGTGGCCGCCTCCTCGGCCAGGGCCCGGGCCCGCTCCCGGTCGCCGGCCGCCCCTCTGCGCACCAGCACCTCGGCCAAGTCGACCTGGGTGTGCGCCTCCCAGGTCGGTGAACGGAGCCTCGTCGCGTTGACGTGGAGGGCGGCTCGGAAGTGGGCTTCGGCGTCGTCCCAGCGCTGCTCCAGACCGGCCAGGATGCCGAGGTAGCGGTCGACTGCCCCGAGGTTGGCAATGGCCAGGGCGACGACGATGGTCTGGCCTGCCCGGGGGGCCAGGAGCCGGCGGAGGACCGGCACGAGGCGAACGTCGCCGGTGGCAGCCGACGCCTCGGCGAGGAAGGCGAGACTCGTGGCCCACATAGCGTCGCTCTCGTGGTGCTGCCATCCGGCTCCCACGAGGCCGTCGAGAATTCGCCGGGCGTCGTCGAGCCGCCCCTCGTCAGAAGCCAGGGCGGCGCGGGCCGCCTGGACGGCCAGGCCTATCCCGTCCAACATCGAGGCCGGCGCGGTGGTGTGCGCCACCCAGTCCAGCAACGGGCCGATCCTGGAGAACCGGCCTTCCTCGCGGTAGAGCAGCATGCGCTGGACGTACTGGTAGACGACCGAGGTGGGCGACTCCACCCGCATCCCGAGGGCCTCGTCGGACAACCGGTGCGCATCGGCGAAGCGCCCGTCCAGGTAGAGGAACAGCGGGCGTATCACGGCCGCGCCCCAGCGGGCGTAGCCATGGTGAAGTTGCGGGCCGAGCCTGGCGAGGCCCGCCAGCGCATCCTCGGCGCCGGTACGGTCGCCTAGTTCGAGCAGATGGATGACGCGGAACCCCTGCGCCCACGCCTCCACGTCCCGCTCGCCGCAGGCCACCGCCACGGCCAGCGTCTCGTCGGCGATGGCCAGCCGGTCCCGGGCGGCCTCGTCGTAGGTGTAGTGCCCGAGCAGCCGCGACAGGAGGGCCCAGGCCAGCTCGACGGGATCGTTCGAGCGGCGAGCGTCGTCGAGGAGGTCAGTCACCTTCGGCATCGGGTAGCCGGCCGGCTCCCGGCGGGCGGCCATCACCCGTTCGAAGGTGGCCCGTCCCCGCAGGCGCGCCGCCCCGGGCTGGCCGGCGCCGGCCGCCAGCGCGGTGGCCTCGTCCAACCACCCGATCAACATGTCGTCGGTCCGGCCCAGATCTTCCGGAGGCCCGGCGTACCCGAGCGTCGCCTCGACCACCGGCCCGGGCAGGCCCGCCTCGAGAGCCAGCTCCCGAGCCTCCTCGAAGTAGGGCCGCGCCTTGGTCTCTTCCCCCAGGTAGGAGTGGGCGCGCCCCGCCTCGAGAAGGAGCTGCGCCCGCTGGGCGGGCCGGTCCACGTCGCCGAGGTCGAAGGCTCGCACGGCCCGGGCCCGGAACTCCCGCACGTCCTCGTAGATCGCCCGGCCCGTCATGTCCTCCGCCGCCTGCTCGGCGTACGCGAGGGCGCGTTTCCAGACGTCGCCCCCCACGGTGGGGGCGGCGTCGCCCAGGTACCGGGCCAGGTCGGCGACCGGCAACCGGCCTTCGCCGCTGCGGGCCCGGCGCTCCAGGGCCAACCCCAGGGCCAGGCTGTGGCGGGCGGCCTGTTCGTCGCTGACCGACCGCCGCACCGCCTCCCTCGTCCTGTCGTGCTCGAACGTGTAGCGGCCCGGCCCGGCCGGCTTGACGAAGCGGGCGGCCTGGGCTGAAGCGAGGTCCCGTGCGAGCGCGTCGGGTGCCACGACACCGGTCTCCTGCAGGAGCAGCGCCGAGAAGTCGGCCCCGCGCACGATCGAGGCCAGCTGCAGGGTGGCCAGGCCGGCGAACACCCGCAGGCGTTTGTCGATGACCTCGGGCCCGTAGTCGTGGACCAGAGAGACGGGGTCGCCACCGCCCGGTCCCGCCCGCTCGCACAGCAGGCGCAGATGGTTGGCCACGTCGAGGGGGTTCCCGGCGGTGACCTCGGCGACGGCCCGTGCTATGGCGTCGACCGCCGCCGTCTCGCCCAGCTCGGCCGCCACCCACGAGCGGATGGCCGCAGCCGAAAGGCCGTCGAGGTGGATCTCCTCGAGCAGTCCCGCCGACCGCAGCTCGGCCAGTGCGGGACCGACGCCCGGGGCCTCGTCCCGGGTGTCCGAGCGATAGGTCGCCACGACGAGCACGGGGTCGCACACCGAAGGGTCGAGCAACTGATGGAGGCAGGGCCAAGTCTCCTCGCCGCCCCACTGGAGGTCGTCCAGCACGACGAGGAGCCGGCCCCGCCGCCTGGCGCACCCCCGGACCAGGGCGGCCAGCGACCGGCCCTTCATCTCGAGCAGCACCCGGGGCGAGAGCGGGCTCCCGGGATCGACGGCCACCGGGGCGAACGTCTCAGGGAGGAACGCGCCCAGCGGCTCGACCATCGAGGCGATCCAGCGGCCGTAGTCCCGGGCATGGCGGCGGAGCTCGTCGGGGCTGAGCCCGTGGACCACGCGGCGGGCGAGAGGCTCGACCACCCGGCTCTCGTGCGACTTGGCCCGCGCTACCAGGGCCGAGCCGCCTCGCGCGGTCACCTCGGCGACGAACCCGGCCACGAGCGTGCTCTTCCCGATACCCGAGCCGCCCCGCACGAGGAGGAGCCGGGGGCCCGTGTCGCGTACCCGGTCCCAGGCCTGGTCGAGGGCCTGCCTGCCCTCCTCCCGTTCGTACAGCCGGCCCGGCCGGTGGTCGAGCAGGGTCTTCACGTCGGCGCCCGCCAGTGGGAAGGCTTCGGCCGCGGCCTCGGCGAGGGAATAGACGGCGGAATGGCGGAACCGCTCCTGCATGCGCCTGTGCCCACCCCGGGCGGGGTAGAGGAACGGGACGTCGGCGGCGGCGGCGGCCGCCGTCTTCGCCTCGAGGCCGGCCACGGCTTCCACGCTGAGGGTTTCCGCCACATCGCCGGTGGCGGCGCACAGGGGCCCTTCGCGCAGCGTCCACTGGGGGAGGAAGGCGGCCAGGACGGCCAGGGCGATGGGCAGCCCCATGGACGACCCGTCGTGGCGCACGGCGTCCTGCTCCACCTGGAAGGGCGTGGGGACGAACGTGTCGCCGATGAGTGGCCACGGCAGCCCGTTGCGGAAGACCGTGACCGTCGTGGTCTGCGCCGGGTCCTCGATCGGCGGCCCGGTCGCCACGGAGCGCAACATGGCGAGCGCAGCCATGACCGCCCGAGCGGCAGTGGCGGCGAGCGACGGTCGGGCCGTGGGGTCGCCGCTGAAGCGGGGGTCGACGGTCACCGTAGGCGTCCCCGGCTTGCGCCGCCGGCGGTCGGGGGCCAGCTCGATCTGCACGAGCACCCGGAACAGCGCCCCCCGCCCGTCCTGGAGGGTGGCGGCCGCGTAGGTGTCGCCCCAGAGGCTGGGGACCGCAGCGCGCCCGAGGAACGCGGCAGTCGTGGACGGTGTTCGGTGGGTGCGGTCCCGGCGGAACCGGGCGAGGGCGTGCTCGTGGCGCGCCCCGCCTTCGCTGCCCCGGACCCCTCCGACCAGGAGGGACTCGGCCACGCCGGAAGCATCGGCGGCGTCCACCGTCAGGGCGCGGGCCACGAGCCGCTCGAGGTCCCGCCGGGCGCCTCCGTCGCGCAGGGCGATCTCCACCGCCTCGTCGGCGACGTCCAGCAGGTACTCGCGATAGAGCCGCTCGGCCGCCAGGGCGATCTCCGCCAGGATCACGGGCTCAGCCGATGTCGAGCTCCAGGCGGTCGACCAGCTCGCCTCGGAACGTCGCACCCGACACCTGGGCCAGCTTGAGCTGGAAGGACCCGTCGGCGGCCACCGTGCCCTCGGCCGAGAGGACCCCGCCGGGCGAGTCCAACCCCTCGGGCCCCAAGGCGGTGTGGGCATCGGCCCGCAGGACGCAACGGACGGCAACCGGATGCCTGCGCTTGGAGGAGCCGGCATGCCCTCGGGCCCAGAGGGTGCGGCCCTCGCGGAGGATCACCACCTCCACGGGGGCCTTCCTCGATTGCTGCCAGAAGATCCGGTCGTGCAGGCGGCCCATGTGGGTACTGCCGTAGGTCGTGCCTGCCGTCACGGGCTCCCGCACGCCCAGGTACTCGCGGAGGGCGGAGGCCCGGGCGCCGATCCTGAGGACGAAGCTGCGCAGGATGGTTGTGCCCGGCGAGGTGTCGGCCTCCACGTGCACGAGGATCGTCGCCCCGGGAGATGGCGGCTCCACGAGTGGAACTTCCACGGCTGCCCGGGCTCCCTCCATCCGGAACCGTGCCGGTGCCGCCGAGCGTGGTTCGGGACTGAGCACGCTGGCCGCCAGCCCGCCCGCAGTCGGCTTCCAGTGGGCGCTGATCTCGAGGCGGACCACGTCGTGGGCCACGGTGACGGTGAGGGGCCCGTCGACCTCCCCGGCGTGGGTCACCGCCGCAGGCAGGTCCAACCGGGCGTGCGGGGCCCCTTCCGGCCCGTCGGCCGCAGGGGTGGTGGCGGCGAGGAAGGTGCCGGCCCAGGTGCTCGGGGCCTGGACGGGGGGGAGGGGCGGCATCCCCCACCTCGACCGGCACGCCTGGTGCAGCGCCGGCCATTGGATGTGGCGGAGGTTGCGCCACTCGCGGCCGGGGACCGCCGAGGCCAGACCCACTGCGTGGTCTTCGGCGTCGACCCAGGCGAGGCAGCGGGCGGCGAGGGTCTGCCCCAAGTGGTCGGCCAGCAGCAGGCGCCATGTCCCCGGCGGATCGGGGGGCAGGAGGGCCTGGAGGCTCACCAGCCGGCCCAACGTCGACGCGTCGAAGACGGTGTAGAAGCCGTCGACCGGCTCGTCGCTGTCGGTGGCGAGGGCATCGCCGAGGGAGACGGTGAGCACACCGAGCGCCGGGTCGTAGCTGATTTCGGCGGGGTGGCGCGGCGACCGCGGGCCGGCCACCGCACCGCCAGCGCGGCCACTCGGGGTCACGCCATCCCTTCGGCGGGTTCCCGCCCCGAGTTGAGGCAGGCGAGACGGTTCTCGCAACAGTCGTCGAAGGGGACCTCGCTCAGGCACGGGGCGGGCCGGTCGATCCGGGGACGCGCCGCCGGATCGAGGTCCCTGGTGCGCAAGCAGAAGGCAGGGCAGCGCTCGGGGAGCCGCTGCTCCTTGAGGGACCCATAGTGCTTGTTGGTCAGCGACTTCTTGGGCATGGCGGTGACGAGGACGAACTGCCCGTCGCCATGGTCCTCGATGACGGCGACGCGGAACGTGTCCTCGAGACCGTCCCGTAGGCGGTACAGGGCGTAGCGCGGTCGCCGCCAGCGCTGGCTGGTGTCCTCGATGACGAGGCACGGCCTGGAGGCGGCGTGCAGGAAGTCCTCCCACGCCCGGGGCCCGTGCCGGCGGACGGGATGGTTCCATACGAACAGCCACGAGGACACCACGATGCGTTGACCGCCGAGGGCGAAGCCGAAACCGGGCTGGTCGCGATAGTACCCCGACCCCCCTCTCCATGCCTGCAGCCAGGGAAACCGCTCCCAGACGTTGTCGACGGTGGACAAGCGGCTGGCGGTCAACTCGCAGCACGCCGGGATCGGTTGAACTACGTCGTCACAGGCCGTTTCGTTCGGCACCCGCTCCTCCGAAAAACGGAAATCGGCCGGAACGGTGTACCAGTCGGCAATCCCGCCCGTGTCGCTCGACAGCTCGCAGCCCCGCCATCAATTGCCAGTGTCGTGGGGACGATAGCCTGCGCCGCCGACGGCGGGCAAGTTCTGTTGACTCGGGAGCCCGTAATGGGTAATCTCCCCAGCCAGCGGTTTCGCAGCTTTCGTCATAGGAACGGCTCTCGACCTTGCCGTTCGACGAAAGGACCAGCGAGTGAAGTGGCCGCCTGGGCGCGCCCCTCCCCGATGCGGGGCCCCGACCTGACCTGCACGGTTCCCGTCATCCCGGTCAGTACCGGTTCATCGCCCTGTGGGCTCCATCCGGAGACCCACGGGCACATCGTCCCTGCTGGGACGGTGTGCCTTCACATCGAACCGGGGACCGGGGAGAACGCGCCACGCGCAGCCTCCTCCCCTCGCCAACCTCGCGCTGCCCGGCGCCGCTCCTTCCCCCAGGGAAGGAACCGCCATGCAGGAACTGAACATCGACGACTCCGCCGCCGCCCTCTCCAGGATGCGGCGCATCCGGCTCGCAGTGGCCGCTGCGGTCGTCGTCGGCTCGTCCATTCTGTCGATCGGGGTCAGCTATGCCGAGGGCTGCCTCTGCGGCTAAACCACAACCGATCGGTTCGCCATTCGCCGCGGGTCGCGGCGGTATTCATCCTCCGCGACCCGCCAGGCCCTCGACGATTTTCACTGCCTCCTCCAGAGTGAGTTGGCCTCCGGCCCGCGACATCCCGGCGAAAGCGGCGGCCCCGAGCTTGACCTCGAGCACGGCCAGCAGGCCGTTTCGGCGGTCCTCCTCCTCGCCCCGGGGGCGCGCGCCCATGCCGTCCCACAACGCGTCGGCGGCCGCCGCCAGCATGAGGGCCTCCACCACGAATCCTCCGTCCGCGACGACCGTGGCAGCGGCGAGCAGCGTCGACGCGGCCCAGGGACGGTCCCCGAGGCGGTGGAAGGCGACCAGCGCATCCCGGTCGAGGGCCAGTGCCTGGTGGATCTCCCCCCGCCTGTGGGCCAGCCGGCCAAGAGCCGCCGTCGTGGCCGCCAGCCCGCGGGCGTCGCCCAAGGCGACCTGGATGCGCTGTCGTGTCGCGTTCCATGTCTCGGCCGCGTCGAACCGCCCCTCGTCCTCGGCGGCCCGCGCCAGGTTCCCCAGCACCATGGACTCCGAGATGCGGTCGCCTCCGGCCCGGAACAAGCCGAGGGCCTCGGCCCACAGCCCGGTGGCGGATTCGAGGTCCCCCTCGCGCCGGCTGACCACACCCTGGCCGGTCAAGGACGAGGCTCGGCCGCGGCGGTCCCCCAGTTGCTCGTAGAGCATGCGGGCCCGGGAGAACAAGGCCTTGGCATCGTCGAGGCGGTCCTGCTGCTCGGCCAGCGCCGCCTCGTTGAGGGCGATCACCGCCAGCACGCCGGGCAGTTCCAGTCGCTCCGCCAGCTTGGCACCCTGGCTGAGGGATTCGACCGCTCCAGCCGGGTCACCGCTCACCCAGGCCAGCGCCCCTGCCCCGGCGAGGGCCACGGCCCGAGCCGGGCTCTCCTCGATGGCGCCGCCCAGTGCCTGGGCCAGCCAGCGGCGGCCGGTGGGGATGTCGTCTTTGAGGAAGTAGCGCCAGAGGGAGGCGGCCAGCGCCACCGCGGCGTCGGGGTCGTTGCCCAGGGCCCACTCGAATGCGGTGCCCAGGTTCTCCCGTTCGGCGTCGAGGGTGAGGACGGCCCGGGCCTGGTCGGGCCCGGTGAAACGGCTTCCGAACTCCTTGGCCAGGGCGAGCATGTGGTCCAGGTGCCGCCGCTGGACGGCGGCGAAGCGGCCCGATCCCTGCAGCCGTCCGAGGGCGTGGGTGCGCACGGAGTCGAGTAGCTCGAAGCGAGCCCCGGCTGGGGCGTCGGGCCGGGCCTCCACCAGGCTCCTGCGGACCAGGCTCGCCAGCAGCCGGTCGGTCCCGTCCTCGTCGAGGCTGCCGGCCGCCCGGGCGGCGGCTGCGGTGAAGCCGCCGTGGAACACGGCGACGGCGGCCAGCAGCTCACGCTCGTCGCGCTTGAGGGCGTCCCAGCTGGCGGCGATGGCGGCGTCGACGGAGCGATGGTGGGCGGGGAGATCGGCGGGTGCGGCCGCCAGCGGGCGCCGCCCCTCCCGCAGGCGCTGGGCGATGCCGTCGGGCGCGGTGGTAGCGACCTCCCCGGCCGCCAGCACGATCGACAGCGGCACCCCTTCGAGCTGCTCGCAGGTGGCCAACACGCCGGATGCGTTGTCGGGGGTGAGCCGGAAATCGGCCCGGACCATGCGGGCGCGCGCTTCGAAGAGCTGTACCGCCGGGCTGGCGCGCACCTCGTCGATGCCAGGCGAGGTGACTGGATCGGGGTGAGCCAGCGGCGGGATTCGCATGCAGTGCTCGGCGGCCAGCCCGAGCGGTTCCCTGCTGGTCACGAGCACACTGAGCCCGCGGCAGCGGTCGAGGAGGCGGCTGACGACGGGACGTGCTCCCAGGACGTGCTCGAAGTTGTCGAGGGCGAGAAGGCTCCGGCGCGACCCGAGGCGATCCGCCACCGCATCGACCGGATCCGTCCCGCCCGGCCCGGCGATCTGCAGCGACCGCTGGAGGTGAGAGGCCACGCCCGGGGCGTCGGCCACCTCGAGCAGGGAGACCCACCACGTGCCGCCCTCGACAGCGGCGTCGACCGCAGCCGCCACCTCCATGGCCAGGCGCGATTTGCCGATCCCCGGAGGGCCGAGGAGCGTGACGCATCGCCCGGGAACGGTCAGGAGCTCGACGAGTCGGCCGACCTCGGCGTCACGGCCCACCAGCGTTCCCGGCGGTCGGGGCAGGGGAGGGCGGGATACGTCGGCCGCCGACGCCTGCAACAGATCGTGCACGGGCTGACCGACCAACTGGCCGAGGCGGGCCAGCAACTGGCGGGTCGGAGGCCTGGCGCCTCCTTCGAGCTTGACGATGTAGGTGACGTCGTAGCCGAGGTCGGCCGCCAGCTGCTGCTGGGTCAGGCGCGCCTGGTGCCGCCACGACCGCAGCCAGTTCCCGAACTCGTTCCGCTTGTCCGCCACGCGAGTGCCGCCCCCCCAGGCTTGCGCCGACTGTCCCAGTTTGTCTCTTTCGCCGGCGGCGGCGCACATGGTCCAGTCCACGGCATGAAGGCGGAGGTGGCGAGCGGGCTGGCGAGCGCCGTTCGGGATGCCCGGGCCCGGGCCGGGCTCACCCAAGCGGAGCTGGCCCGTCGGTCGGGGGTGACTGCCAGCTACATCTCCCGCATCGAGGCCGCCGCCTGGACGGCCGGGGGGCCGTGGCCGTCCGACGACGTGCTGCGGGCCGTGGCCCGGGTGGTGGGCGTGAGCTCCACTGGCCTCATCGCCCTGCGCACGATCGAGCGGGGGACGGGCGAGACCGACGGGGCCGACCGGCGCCGGTGGGGGCGGAACCGGGGAAGCGGGCGGTACTCGGTCGTCCTCGGCCATACCGACGTTCAGCGGGAGCTGGTCCGCCTCGTCGAGGCCAACCCACCTCGCGGCGCCCTTCGGCTGGCGACCAACGGGTTCCCGCTCATGCCCGATGGCAGCGACGACGTCGCAACCGACGTGTTCGCCCGCAAGCTGGCCGAGGACACCACCGCCGTGCTGTACGGCGTCTGCATGGTGCGCTCAGGGGATGTGGGAGCGGCTCGTGCCGCGGCCGAGCGGCTGGCCGGGGGCCGTGACCTGACCTCGGTGCACAACCTCCGCCTACGCTATTGCGTCGCGCCGCCCGCCATGTTCGAACTGGTGGTGGGAGAGTCCAGCGCGCTGATCGCCGTGCCCGACCGGCGGGGCCACCCCGAACTCCGCTCGGCCCTGGTGGTCGACGACCCCGACTTCGTCAACGTGCTGCGGGACTGGTTCGACGAGTACGTGTGGCCCGGTCCCTGACCGTCCGGCTTGGGTCAGTTTGTCTCTTTCCCCGATCGGCGCGGGAATGGTTCCATCGTCGTGCGGCTCGGGCTACGACGGACTGGGCGGGTTCTCGCGGGGCCGGTAGCGGTGGGGCCGGTGCCGCGACGATGCGCCCAGGCCGGAGTCGTCCGAAAACGTTCGGGCGACGGCGCCCGCCGCCCTCGCCGCTGAAGTCGACGACCAGGCGGGTCGTAGGTAGGCGCACACGAGCGCCGGTTGGTCGGCGGCCGGCGCGGCCGGAAGCCCCGACGTCGCCAGCGACGCCCGTGATCTCGCCGGGGAACGCCTCGTGCGCGCCCGAGGCGGGGTCTTCGACGGTTCCCTCGACGACCACGACCACTCCTCGCGGGGCCCGACTGGTGGCCTGACGGCGGGTCACGTACGGCCGCCGGGGGGCTGCCCTCGCGCGCCCTGCGCTTGCCCGGCCGGGGACCCGACGCTGAGGTTCTACTGCTCCCGGACCTCCCAACCCACGACTCGCCCATCGGGAAGCACTTCGAAGAGCTTTCCTGGGGCGGGGTGCTGGAGGAAGTCAGTGATGGCGTGCAACCAAAGCTCTACGCGCCTGGCGATCGGGATGGATTGGGGGACGCGGGAGATCATGACGGTGGCGGCGGTGTCGGCGGGAAGTTCGGCGAACTCGGTGTCCTGGGTGAGGAACAGCAGGTCTGCCTCAGCGATTAGGCGGAGCCGAATCTCGTCGTCTGATAGCCCGCGGAGGCCAAGGGCAATGATGTGTTGGGCGTCGTGGCCGGCCTCCTGGAGGCGACGGGAGAGCTGGATGGGGAAGTTCTCATCGAGGAGGATCCTCATCTCATCGCCGGCTCAAGAAACTTCTCGGACCGCCGGGGGCAGGTGGGCGGCAACATGCGCCGCATAGCGCACGGCCGCCAGGACCTGGTCGCGGCTCAGGTCGTAGGCCTCCTGAACGGCTTCGACGCTCTCACCCGCACCGATGGCGCCGACCAGGGTGGCGACGTCGAGACGGGTCCCGGCGATGCAAGGCTTCCCGAATCGAACGCTCGGGTCCATCGTGATCCCTGGGTAGATCTCCGTGGTGATCGCCTCCTGTGGGTTGAGTGACGAGTGACTCTTCCCGTCTGATTCTTGCCCTCGTCCT
>Ga0187892_10008306_pt1 | contig 14262 bp, 13 predicted proteins | sample MA1701073metaG_FD_139345 | JGI IMG/M metagenome (GOLD analysis project Ga0187892, IMG submission 139345) | Bio-ooze microbial communities from a basaltic lava cave in the Kipuka Kanohina Cave System on the Island of Hawaii, USA - MA170107-3 metaG ... | reverse complement strand
GCCGCCTCTTCACGCTCCTTCTGGTGCCGCTCGTTCTCGGCGCGCAGCTCGCCCATCGTCTGGCGGAGATGCTCGGCCTGGCGCTCGGAGGTCTCGAGCCGGTTGCGGAGCTGCTCGTTCTCGTACGTCACGCCCCGGAGCCGCTCGTTCTCCCGCTCGGAAGACTCGGCGCGCTCGCGGAGGCGGTCGTGCTCGTGCAACAGATCCAGCAGCGAGGCGAGCTGTGTCTGCCCGGCCTCGAGCCAGCGCCGCACTTCGTCCCCGTCGCGCGTCTGCCTGGACTCGACACTCATCATTCGAACCTCTCCTTTCCTACGATTGAGGGGAGTACCGAGAGAAGTAATGGGGGGAGTGTAATCCAGTCCGGGGGCCGATTCCCGCCGAATCACCACCGAGACGTCGCCGCCCCGCCGGGTCGCCCCGCGCGGCTGCCGCCGCTCGCGACGGCGCCGCTCCGGCCGGCGCGCCGACGTCACGCTGCGGCGCTCGCTCCGCCGTCGGTCGAGCACCACGTCCACCGTGCCGGGCTCGCCCGCGAAGAGCCGCCGGATCCTCGGTACCAGCGCGGGCCGCTCGGGGGGGACGATGACGAGAAGCCGGTGGGTCGGGGCGGTGCGCCACAGCCATACCGACATCCGGCGGATCCGTCCGCTCAGCAGCATCGTCAGCGCTTCCCGGGCTCGCGAGCGGGCGGTGAGTCGGTGGACTTGACCAGCAGACGGAGCCGGTGCGTCCAGCACAGGCCGTGGACCTCTCGGTCGTCACCCGGGATGTCGATCGTGACCAGGAGGCTGGGCTTGCCTTCCTGCTGACACCGCGGGCAGATGACTTTCAAGGCGGTGGATGATCGGCAAACTCGGTGCCAGCCCGCCGCGAGGATGACAGCTCATGAAACCCGGTGAGCGCTCCGGCGGGCCTCGACAGATCCTCCATCCACGATATGATCGGACGTCAGTTGCATCGAACACTTACAACCGACCACCGCAGATCTCGCCTCGACCGAGCTGGGCACCCATGAACTTACTGCGCGGGGAGCCCTGGCGCTTCGGGTGCGGCGCATGGGAAGCGCCGCGCCGACCTTGGGCGCTCACGCTCCCTGAGTAGGCACGCGCCTTCCCACCCGTCTTGACAACACGGTCGCCACGCGCCTAGCATGCGACACCCCTGAGGTGGCAGCCATGAGCGAGTTCCAGGACGAGTACTCCGAGTCGCTGGAAGCGGAGTTCCGCAAGCTCGAAGACGCCCTCCTGAGCGACGAAGTACGGTTGCTCGCCCCCAGTGAGCCGATCCGCCTGCCCCCGGATGCCTCCGTCGCCGAGGCGGTCACGCGGATGGTCGACACCCACCGGGCCGGCGTGGTGATCGTGGACCCGGCGGGGCGGCTCGTGGGGATCTTCACCGAGCGCGACCTGCTGACGCGGGTGGTCCGCCAGGGGCGCGAGCTCGACCGGACCCGGCTCGCGGAGGTGATGACCGCCGATCCCGAGGCGCTCACCCCCGACGACCGCATCTGCTTCGCCATCAACCGCATGCACAATGCCGGCTATCGCACCGTGCCGCTCGTGGACGCAGACCACCGCCCGGTCGGCGTCGTGACCGTGAACGACGTGGTGGGCTGGCTGGCGCGCGTGTTCCCGGAGGCCATCCTGAACCTGCGACCCGGCGACCGGGTGAAGCGCCCGGCGCAGATGGACAGCGGCTAGGGTCGAACGATCTTCCGGAAGACGAGCCGCGAAGGCGCGTTGCGAAACGGCCAGCCGGGCACGATCGCGGTGAAGCGCCCCGCGGGGCCGCCCGCCACCAGGAGCTTGAGGCTCTCCGGCGCCTGAAACTTGGCCACGAGCGCGTCGCCGCGCGCTCCCTCGGGAAGCGCGGCCAGGGCCTCGTCGGAGAGGCCTTCCCCTCCGTCGCGGCCGGGGAGCAGATCGGCCACCGGCTTGCGCAGGCGCTCCCAGAGGAACCGCCGCACCCGGGCCTTCGACCAGCCGTCCGCGGCCAGCGTGCTCACGTGCTCGGGCGAGAAGACGAGCGCGGTATCGCCGAGCCCCACCGCCTTGTGGTGGGCGACCACCTCGACGCTGCGGGCGATCGTGGCGAGCAGATCCGCCGCGCTCCGGCTCCGGGTGTCGGCCACGATCTGGGGCGCCTCCGCCGCGAGCACCGCCACCGTGCTGTCCCCGGGGTCGAAGCCGTGCTCGACGTGCAGCGGCTCCCACGGGCTCGCCTCCTCGTTCTCCCCGATGCAGGAGGTGTAGCGGCCGGGACCTCCGAACGTCGACATGCTGATGACGCCGGGCTTCGCGCCCCCAATATTGACCCAGCAGAGGCGCAGCGCCCGGCCGATCGTCGCGTTCGCGCGCCAGCCCGGCCCGAAGACGCCCGCGCCCGAGTTGATGTCGAGCGCGCTCCGGATCGGCCCGTTCACGATCACGAGCGGGGCCACCGCGTCGGTGGTCCCCGAGACGCCGAGCAGGCAGAAGCGGTCGTCGCAGACCGCCTCGACCGCGGCCAGCACCACCGGGAGATACTCGGGCCGGCAGCCGGCCATCACCGCGTTGACCGCGATCTTCTCGACGGTGGCGCGTCCGAGGTTGGGTGGCATCTCGGCCACCAGCTCGTCGCGGAGCCGGCCCGAGGCGGCCACCGCCTCCGCGACGCGCGCGGCGGTGGGAGGCACCACCGGGAGACCGTCGGTCACCCCCCGGGCGAAGAGCAGCTCGATCGGGTCGTCGCCGCTGGCCAGACGACTAGCGCGGGCGGGAGAAGGGCGAGCGGTACTCGAGCCGCTCGCGCACCTTGTTCAGCAACCGCTCCACCGTGAAGGGCTTGGCGAGGAAGGCGTCCACCGGAATGAGCACTCCGGCGTCGCTGATCACCTCGGCGGCGCGCCCGGACATGAAGATCGCCTTCGCGTCGGGGCGCGCGACGATGAACCGGTCCGCCAGCTCCTTGCCGTTGATCCCCGGCATCATGATGTCGGTGAGGAGGATGTGAATCGCGCCCGAGTGATCTTCCGCGACCCGGAGCGCCTGCTCACCGTCCTCCGCCTCGAGCACCCGATATCCGGCCCCCAGCAAGATGTCGCGGGCCAGGGTCCGGACCTGCGCCTCGTCATCCACCACCAGGATGGTCTCCATCAGCGGCCCTATTCTACCTCCGTCTCCCGCGTTTTTCGTCCTCGCGTCTGCCCATACGCCCGTGGGCAACAACGTCCGAGGGGGCCCGTCGGTTCCGGCCGGCCCTCGCCTTGACAGTTCCACGGTCCAGACCTAGAGTCGGGGCCATATGAGAAAGTGGATCGGCGCCTTGAGTTTGGTCTGGCTCCTCTGGTCCGACTTGTCCGTGGTCGTCAAGGACAACCCGCTCGACACCATCATGCTGCGCTGGCTGGCCCGCGTCCCGCGACTGCAGACCGATCGCATCATCGCCGGGCGGTACGCCACCGGCGAGGAGTGCAAGGCGGCGCTGGACCGGCATCTCGTCACGGTCAAAGCGATCAACGACAGCTGGTCGGGGCACGCCTTCGAGCGCGAGGGTGACACGGGGACCATCCACTACTTCCCCGACGGCATCGTCTACGCGCGCGCCGCGCTTCGCTGCGCGGAACAGTAAGCTCAGCGGCCGCTCGGGAGGGGGTTCGACGAGGCCGCGGGTGGGGGGCGCAAGTCCCGCGCTCCCCCTTCGAAGAGATCCATCAACCAGGGCACGGTGATCACCACCACGATCGCCAGCACGATCAGAACCAGGGTCGCGCGGAACCAGCCCGTCACGAAGATGCTGGGCGTCCCGTCGTAGGTCTCGGCGTCCCCGCGCAGCAGCGCCAGCTCCGCCCGTAGCTGCTCCTGCTCGTCCTCCAGGCTCTCCAGCCGCGAGCGGAGCTGCCGCACCGTCCCCGCCAGATCACGGGCGGAAGCCCGCGCGGGCCGGCGGGTCTCCGCGGGTGGATTGCGGTCGATCTTGGCCGGGAGCCGTCGGCGCCGCGACGTCGCGGCGGCCGGGCCTTCGCCTCCCGTGTCGCCGCTGAGGGCGAGCTGACGCCCCGGGACCGACTGCACGATGATCTCGGAGCGCGACCTCCCGTCGCCATCCCCTCGCGGCCGTCGGACGGGCGGCCCGCCACCCTGCGCGGCGACCGCCTCGACGGGACGGTCCATGGCCTCCAGGGCGTCCCGGGAGAGGGTCTGAATCCGGGCGAGCAGGCCCTTGACCGCCCGCTCGGAGACCTGGTCGGCAAGCACGAGGCGCCCCTGGTCGTGGCCATTCTCCAGGTAGGCCACCCAGTCCTTCCGACTCCGCGTGCCGTGCCAGGCGACCGTCAGGCCGCTGGCCTGCATGCGCTTGCGACCTTCGATCTTCGCGAGGGGCTTCCGGGGGGCCTCCATGGCGCCCAAGAGTACGACGGGCTCCGGAGGCTAGACAAGGCCCTTTCCACTGGGATGCGCAGAGGTAAATTCTACATTGGTGTAATGTAAAACCTACCTATGTTGACACTTTCGCCGGACGCGGGCGCCTGCTCACCCCCGCCTATGGTAGGAGACGGCCCTCCGGCAACCAGTTCGCGTCATCTCTTCCGCCCACTCCCCTGGCACATCCGTTGCGTCTTGTCCCTGCCCCGAAAGGATCGGACATGCCGCTGAGATCCCTCATGAGCTTCCTGGCCGACGACCTGGCGGTGGATCTGGGGACCGCCAATACGCTCGTGTACGTGAGAGGACAGGGCATCGTCCTCAACGAGCCGTCGATCGTGGCCCTGAAGGACGGTGTCGTCCTGGCCGCCGGTCACGAGGCCAAGGCCATGCTCGGCCGCGCCCCCGGCAGCATCTCGGTGGTCCGGCCCCTCCGCCACGGCGTCATCGCCGACTTCGACTCCACCGAGAAGATGCTCCACTACTTCATCCGCAAGACCCACCAGCGGAAGAGCCTCGTGCACCCGCGCGTCGTGGTCACGGTGCCGTCGGGGATCACCCAGGTGGAGAAGCGGGCGGTGCGCCAGTCGGCCAAGCAGGCGGGCGCCCGCGAGGCGTATCTGATCGAGGAGCCGATCGCGGCGGCCCTCGGCGCGGGCCTGCCGGTGGCCGAGCCGGGCGCGAACATGATCGTGGACATCGGCGGCGGCACGACCGAGGTGGCGGTGATGTCCCTGTCCGGGATCGTCTACTGCAAGTCGGCCCGCATCGCGGGCGACGAGATGAACACCGCGGTGATCCAGCACATCCGCAAGAACTACAGCCTCCTCGTGGGCGAGCGCCACGCGGAAGACATCAAGCTCCGGCTGGGCTCCGCCTACCCCGTCGCGGGCGAGCACCTCACCATGGAGGTCAAGGGGCGCGACCTGATCGTCGGCATCCCCAAGACCATCCTGGTGACCGGCGAGGAGATCCGCGAGGCGCTGCGCGAGCCGATCATGGCCATCGTGAGCGCGGTGCACACCTGCCTCGAGCAGATCCCGCCCGAGCTGGCCGCCGACATCGTGGACAAGGGCATCGTGCTGTCCGGCGGCGGGGCGCTCCTCCGCGGAATCGATTCGCTCCTCCACGAGCAGACCGGCCTGCCGATCCGCGTGAGCGACGACCCGCTGACCTGCGTCGTCCGCGGGGCGGGGGCGCTGCTCGACGACGTCAAGCTTCTCTCCCGCGTCGCCCTGCCTTCGTAGCCTTCGCGGTGCGTGCCCGCCCGCTACGGCGGGGAGCGGGGCACCCCCTCACCGGAACACGCTGAGCCGCACGCGCGCGTGGGCACTCGTGCGAGCCACGAGACGGGGGGCGCTGCGCTTCGCTCACCCGCAGAAGACACGGTTCCGGCGAGGGGGTGCCCCGCCCCCCACCTTCGCTCCCGTTGCGAGACCTACGCGAGGGGTCAGGCGCGCCTCGGATCTCTACAGTGTAGGCGGGCTCCCTTGCTCAGCGGGGGAGGGTCATTTCGGAGACGATGAGGCGATAGTCGGCGCGGGGGCGGAACGCGACGCGCTGGCTGGTGCCGTAGACGACCACTTCCTGGAAGAGCTCGAGCCAGGGCTTCTCCTCGTGGAGGATGCCCATCGCCTCGGTGTAGATCGCCTGGCGCTTCTTGGGATCGAGCAGGTAGCGCGCCTGCTCCATCAGATCGTGGAAGCGCTGGCCGGGCTGGCTCCCCGCCCAGTACTTGCCGCCGAACCCGTTCGGATGGAAGAGGCGCCACACGCTTCCGTCGGCGTCGAGGAGCGTGGACTGCGGATTGACCAGCAGCAGGCCCGAGGGCGGCACCGCCCGGTCGTTGTTCATGCGCTGGCGGGCCGCCATCTCCATCATCGCGACCTTGGCCCGGATCCCCACCTTGGCCCACATGTCCGCCATCACCTCGAGGAGGTGCTTGTCGTTGACCATCGTGCCCGTCCCCGCGTGCAGGGTCAGGTCGATGCCGCCGGCGTACCCGGCCTCCGTGAGCAGGCGCCTGGCCCGCGCGGGGTCGTGGGGGTAGGGCTTGAGCGCCGGGTTGTAGCCGAAATCGGTGTCGGCCAGGCCGCCGCTGAACGGCTTGCCCATACCCCCGTACAGGCTCTTGATGATGCCGTTGACGTCGAGGGCGTAGTGCATGGCCTGGCGCACCCGCTTGTCGGACAGCGGCGCCTGCGTCGCGTGCATCCAGAACGTCACGGTGCGCGTGGCCGGCGTGCTCACGATGCGGGTGTTCCGCCCCTCCGCGATGGCTTTCATGCGGTCGGGCGGGACATTGGTCACGATGTCGGCCTCGCCCTTGTCCAGCGCCACCAGCCGAGGGAAGTCCTCCGGAATCGCCTTCCACACCACGCGATCGATCGCGGGCGCGCGGCCCTCCCAGCCCCACCAGTCGCGATTGGCCTCCATCACGAGCCGCTCGTCCTTGACCCACTCCACGAACTTGTAGGCTCCGCTGCCGACCGGGCGCCGGGCCAGCTCCTTGGCGCCGTCGTCGGTGGTGAACCGCGCGGGCAGGATCTGCGAGCCCATCTGGGCCATGCGCACCGCGATCAGGGGATCGGGCTTCTTGGTCACGACGCGCACCGTGGTGGGGTTCACCGCGGTGACCGACTCGATGGTGGCGAACCCCGCGGTCACCACCGTCTTGCCGGGCACCAGATTCCGCTCGATCGTCGCCCGCACGTCGTCCGCGGTCAGGGGCGAGCCGTCGTGGAACTTCACGCCCGGCCGCAGCGTGAACTCCCACGTCGTCTCGTTGAGGGCCTTCCAGGAGGTCGCCAGGCCCGGCTGGAGCTGCAGGGCGGTATCCCACCGCGTGAGCGAATCGTAGAGGTTGTAGAAGTAGTTGACGGTCAGGACCTGGGTGCTCCGCCCGGGGTCCATGGTGGTGGCCTCGGCGGGCTGGGCGATGGTGATCTGCGTCGGCTGGGCGTGCGCGAGCGTCGCGGGGGCCGTCAGCCACAGAGCCACGAGGCAGGCAAAGAGCACCATCGGTGTTCCTCCTCTATTCCGGGCGAGGGTATCGCAGTCGGCCGCGCAATTCTATAATCTCGGGCGAGCCGGACATGCCGCAAACCGCCACCGACTGGCCACGCACCGCCACCCACTGGAGGCCCGCATGAAAGGCGTGACCCTGCCCACCGAGACCGTGTTCGTGATGGAGAATTCGCCGATCAAGTTCGGGCTGGGCGCCATGGACGAGATCGGCTTCGACGCCAGCCGTCTGGGAATACGCAAGGCGCTGATCTTCACCGACCGCCACATCTCCGAGCTGGGCCTGCCCGAGCGCGTGCGCGCGCTCCTCGAGGAGCAAGGCGTGAAGGCCGACGTCTGGGACGGCGTGGAGGTGGAGCCCACCGATCGCTCCATGGAGGAGGCCGGCGAGTACGCGCGCAGCAAGGACTTCGACGGGCTGATCGCGGTCGGCGGCGGCAGCACCATCGACACGTGCAAGGCCGCCAATCTCCTCACCTGCTATCCGGCGCCGCTGCTCGACTACATCAACAAGCCGGTCGGCCGGGGCGTCCCGGTGCCCGGTCCGGTGCGCCCGCTGATCGCGGTGCCCACCACCGCCGGGACCGGCAGCGAGACCACCGCGGTGGCGGTCACGCACATCGTGGATCAGAACGTGAAGGCGGGCGTCTCGCACCGCCTGCTACGGCCCGCGCTGGGGGTGGTGGATCCGCTCAATACGCTCACCGTCCCGCCCGAGGTGACCGCCGCGGCGGGAGCCGACATCCTCACTCACGCTATCGAGTCCTATACCACGCGCCCCTACAATGCCCGGGCCAAGCATCACCCGCCCGATCGGCCGGCCTATATCGGGGCCAATCCGGCCAGCGACATCTGGTGCGAGAAGGCCATGGAGTACGCGGCCCGGTATCTGCGGCGCGCCGTGCTCAACGGCCTCGACCTCGAGGCGCGCCTACACCTCGCCCTGGCCGCCAACTACGCGGGTATCGGCTTCGGCAACGCGGGCGTGCATATCCCCCACGCGGTCGCTTACCCGATCGCGGGCCTGGTGCGCGACTACGTCCCGAGCGGCTACCGGACCCGGCACCCCCTCGTCCCCCACGGCATGTCGGTGATCCTCACCGCGCCCGCCGCCTTCCGCTTCACCTACACGAGCGCGCCCGAGCGCCACCTGCGCGCCGCCGAGCTGCTGGGGTGGCCGGTGGCCGATCTCAACGAGGCCGAGCGGCGCGAGGCGCTGCCCCAGGCGCTGCTCTCGCTCATGCGCGACATCGGGATCCCCAACGGGCTCACCGCGATCGGCTATACCGAGCGGGATCTCCCGGCGCTGATCGAGGGCACGCTGCGCCAGCCGCGCCTCCTGTCCGGCGCGCCCCGCCACGTGGGCGCGGCCGAGCTCGACCTCATCCTCCGCGACGCCATGCAATATTGGTAGGCGGGAATCGAAGCCCATCCGCGGGAGCTCGGAACGCGTCTGAGCCACCTCCGTTCGAGCGCCGGCTTCGCCGGCGCAACCCTTCTGGGGGAGGCTCGGAGGGGGCCGCGGAGGCCCCCTTCGATCACAGCTGGCCGGAGTCGCCCCAGTTGTCGAGGAGGGCCTGGTAGGCGGGATCCTGGTAGCGATCGAGGTGGAACGCGGGCGCGTATCGGGGCAGCGGCCGCTCCGCGATGTAATCGGCGAGCAGGTCGGCGGCTCCGTTGGAGGACATCATCCCGTAGCCCGAGAGGCCACCCAGGAGGTACGCGCCCTCCACGGGCAGCGGGCACGACAGGAAGCGATTCTCCTGCGTCTTGGTGTAGTAGCCGCCGTCCACGAAGCACTTCGGGAAGCGTGACAGGTAGGCCGCGAGCCCGGGCAGCGGGCGCGTCAGGCCGCGCAGCACGATCTCCGCGTAGGCCGGATCGAACTCGACCGGGAAGCGCGCCTCCATCGGCTCGACGTCGTAGGTCCAGACCCCGAGCATCACCGGGCTGTCTCCGCCGCCCTCGGGCCGCCCGTGCACGCCGGCGGGCATCTCCTCGAGCAGATGCCGGAGCGACTCGGCCTCGCCGAGCTCCGTGCGCTCGTCGTCCGACCACGGCAGGCGCACCGGATCCGTCCAGATCATCATCGGCGCGTGCCGCGGCACCACGCCCAGCGTATCGTGAAACGCGACCTTGGCGTGCCGCTCACAGAACACGGGGAGCTCGACGCCGAGCAGCCGTCCCACGTCCTTGACGAAGGGCCCCGCCGCGTTCACGAAGCGCGGCGTCCCGATCGTGCGGGTGCCCTCGCGCCCGCTCACCGCCACGCCGGTCACCCGCCCGCCCGCCGTCTCCACCCGCTCGACACGCCCCTCGATCAGGCGCACTCCCTTGTCGCGCGCGCGCTCGAGCATGTACATGCCGAGCTGCTGACCGCTGAACCAGCCGCAGCGTCGTGCGTGCAGCAGCGACACCGTGTCCGGGGCCAGATACGGGAAGTGGCGGCGGATCAGGCTCGGCTCGGTGATGACGTCGGTGCCGATGGGCTGCGCCTCGTAGCCGACCGCGGGCGCGGGCTGGTAGGTGTCCGCGGCCGAGCGATGCACGCGGACCGGCCCGGCCCCGAAGGCGGCCGCGTCCTCGGCGGCCCGCATGTAGCGCTCGATCTGCTCGGGCTGCGCGGTGGCAAAGAGATAGCCGCGCCGATTCATCAGGAAGACGTTGCCGCTCTCGCGCGCGAGCTCCTCCATCAGGTCGATGCTGCGGTTCATCAGGGACACCATCGCGTCGCCGGGCCCCGGCCACCAGTTGCGGTAGGACTCCGCGGACTTGTCGCTGGTGAGCGACAGCGCGGGGCGCTCATCCACCAGCACGACCCCGCCGATGCCGCGGCGGACCGTCAGGTGATACGCGGCGGCGATGCCGGCCATGCCGGCTCCGCAGATCACCACCTCCGCCGGCTCCGCGCTCATGGCCCCCGACTGTACACGCTTTGGCAGCACGCCGACACTGTCAGCGTCACGACACCGACTTGACGGTGCGCCACCCTGGTGACAGCCACTCAAGTGCCCGAAATTTCTCACCCGCCGAGCAGGCACGCCGGTTGCTCGTGTGCTCCGCATGATCTCCACAAAACACAACGACCGACGCCGCCATCCGCGTACCGACGTCTCCTGGCTCGTTGTCGTGGAGGCCGGGAAGCGCCGCTTCCTGCTCCAGACGGTGGACATCTCGGCCCGAGGGGCCAAGGTGAGGCCCAAGGAACGGATCGATATCGGGACGCCGGCTCAGCTCCGCTTCCGGCCGCCGGACGGATCGCCGTTCAATGTGCCGGCCCTGGTGTGGCGGGCGGACTCCGACGGCCTGGCCTTCCTCTTCATGGGGGACATCCAGGACCGCCTGCGCCGTTTCGGTCGCGTGCTCTCGATCTAGCCCAGGCCGCGTCTTTTCTTACTTCCGGAACCAGCCCCGGAACTTATCCCACCAGCGCTCGATCTGCTCCGTGACCCCGCCGTGCTCCTCGCACGCCTGGGGCTCCGTGCCGGCCACGAACACCTCGGTGGCGACGAGCGGGCAGAACAGGCCGGCCCGGCGACCGGTGGTCACGTCCACCTTCACGCGCGTGATGCCGGCCGGCTCCGGAAACGCACCGCCCGGATAGATATCGAGCGCCTGCCGCATGAACTCGGACCAGATCGGCAGCGCGCCCTCCGAGCCCGATAGCCCGGCGGGCGTGCCGTCGTCGAAGCCCACCCACACCAGCGCGAGCAGATTGGACGAGTAACCGACGAACCAGGCGTCCCGGCCCTCGTTGGTCGTCCCGGTCTTGCCGGCCACCGCGCCGGGCACCCCCGCCGCCCGCGCGGAGGCGGCGGTCCCCGCATTGATCACGCCCTCCAGCAGCGAGGTGACCACGTAGGCCTCGGGCGCGCCGATCACCGGTCGCGCCTCGCGACTCGCGCTCCAGACCGCGCGCCCGCCTTCGTCGGCCACCGTCTCCACCACCCCACCGGCCGGCGCGACGCCGCCATTGGCGAGCGGCAGGTAGGCCCGCGCGAGCGCCAGCGGCGTGATCTCGAAGACGCCCAGCGTGAGCGCGGGCACCGGCTTGAGGTTCACCTCCACGCCCAGGGTCCGCGCGGTGTCGATGACCACGGGCAGCCCCACCGCCTGGGCCAGCCGCACGGTCGCGGTGTTCAGCGAGCCCTCCAGGGCCCGGCGCACCGTGACCGGCCCTTCGTAGCGGTCATCGTAGTTCTTGGGCGTCCACGGCTTGCCGTCCACCATCACGGTGATCGGCGCGTCCTCGATCAGCGAGGCAGCCGTGAACAGGCTCGCGTCGCTCCGCGGGGTCACCGCGGCCAGGTACACGAAGGGCTTGAACGCGCTCCCCGGCTGGCGGCGGCCGAGGACGGCCCGGTTGAACTGGCTCGACCGATAGTCGCGGCCACCCACCAGGGCCCGGACCTGGCCGGAGGCGGTGTCGAGCACGATCATCGCCACCTGCAGGCGCTCCTCCGGATTCTTTCGGCGCAGCCGCGGACGCAGCGTCTCCAGCCGGTCCATGCCCTTCACCACCGCGGCCTCGGCCACGCGCTGCAGCACCGGATCGAGCGTGGTGTAGACGCGCACGCCGTGCAGGTCGGCCAGCTCGATGTCGGCGTTTCGCTCGAGCTCGACACGCACGTAGTCGACGAAGTACGGCGCGGTCAGCCCGTTCGCCGGGGCGGTGCGCGCGCGCATCGGCTCCTTGCGCGCCCGGCGATACTCGGCCTCCGTGATCTTGCCGAGGTCGCGCATGCGGGTCAGCACGACGTCGCGCCGCTCCCGCGCCCGCTCGGGATTGGTGGCCGGCGAATAGTTGTTGGGGCCGCGAATCATGCCCGCGAGCAGCGCGGCTTCCGGCAGCGTGAGCTGGTGAACCTCCTTGCCGAAGTACGCCCGCGAGGCGGCTCCGACCCCGCGGACCGCCGAGCCCCCCGATTGCCCCAGATAGATCTCGTTCAGGTAGGCCTCGAGGATCTGGTCCTTGCTGTAGCGCCACTCGAGCACGGTCGAGAGCAGCGCCTCGTTGACCTTGCGGGCGAGCGTGCGCTCCGGGTTGAGCAGCCGGCTCTTGACCAGCTGCTGGGTGATGGTGCTGCCGCCCTCGGCGACCCGGCCCTTCCGGATATTGGCCCACAGCGCGCGCACGATGCCGCGGGGGTCGATGCCGCCGTGCTCGTAGAACCGCGCGTCCTCGGTGACGAGGACCGCGTTCCGGAGCACCTGGGGAACGTCGGGCAGGCGCACCGGGCGGATGTTCTCGCCCATGTCCGCGCCGGCACTGGCGAGCAGCTCCGGCGGCAGCGCCACGCTCTGGACCACCGCGTCCCCGTGCCGGAGCTCGGTGATGCGGCCCCCCGACACGGCCAGCGTGACGCGCCCCGCGCCCGGTCCGGCCACGTGAATGTCCCACGTGCTCTCCGACCGCGAGAACTGGCCGGGGGCGCCGGGGCTTCGGGTCTCCCGATAGCCCACGCGGCTCAGGATCCCGGCCAGGTCGAGCGCGCCCACGTGGACGCCGGGCCGGAGCACCGGCGGGGCGGCGTAGAGCACGGTGGAGCGGCGCGCCTCTACCCGCTCGAACCGGGAGAGGGCGCGGGCGGAATAGATGGCGAGGCCGCTCCCGATCAGCACCAGGAAAGCCAGGACCGCACCCGCGAAGAGAGTCCGGCGACGCAGGCCCCGGAACCGGCCGCCCCACCCGGCGGACATCAGGGCTCCGCGCGAGCGATCAGGATGCGATCAGGGTCTAGGATCCGGCGCCTCTCCGCAGGGTGATCATCACCAGCCGCGCCACCTCGGAGTCCTCCGACAGCTCGACCACGACGAAGTCGCCCACCCGCACGTCGGCCAGCGTGATCGGGCTGTCCCGGAAGCTGTCCTTCACGTCACGACCGCCCTGATTGCGCTGCGACAGCAGCACCGGCGCCTCGCGCGGGACCTGCACCCGCAGGGCACGCCGCTCGGCATTGGCGCCGAACTCGTCGAGGGTCAGGCTACGCGCCTGCGGATCGACCGCCAGGACCGTGCCCGCACGCCGCTCCCCCGCCGGGACCGCGTCCGATCCCACCCCCACGAGCCCCGCCACGAGCGCGGCCGCCACCACGACCGGCCCGAGGCCAAAGCGCGACATGGGGGCGCTCACGACCGCGGCGAGGTTGGCGCCGCGAACTCGGCCGCCTTCATCTTCCGGACCAGCTCGGCGTACGAGGAGGTCTGGATGATCTTGTCGAACTGGGTCCGGTAGTTGTTGATCAAGCTCACGCCCTCGACGGATACATCGTACACGAGCCACCGCTCTCCCCGCTGCTGCATACGGTAGTCCACCGGAACCTCGGTGCCCTGCTTGGTCACGAACCGGGTCCGCACGGTGGCGAGCCCGCTGTCCACCGCTTCCCCCGCGTAGGCGATCCGCTCGCCGCTGTACCGCTCGATCTTCGAGATGTAGGCCCGCTCGATCAGATCGGTGAACAGCGCCGTGAACTCCTGGCGGTCCTTGTCGGAAAGGCCCTGCCAGTGGCGACCGAGGGAGCGCTTGGCTGTCTCGGTGAAATCGAAGACGCCCTCGGCCTCCTTCCGGATGGCGGCCCGGCGCTCCTGAGCCCGGGACCCGGCCCGCAGCGCCGGGTCCTCGAGGACCTTGACGATCTGCTCGACGGAGGCTTTCAGCTGGTCGGTCGGAGCCCCGGCGCGCGCGGGCGCCGGGACCCAGACCGCGAGCCCTACCAGCGTGATCAGGGTCAGATTGAGGACGAGGCGGAGGCGCATGCTCTAGGCCGCGCGGCCAACCGCGGCGGGGTCCACCGCGATGTGGTCCTCGATGAGGAAGTCGGACCGGCTGCGG
>Ga0187892_10008305_pt1 | contig 14263 bp, 11 predicted proteins | sample MA1701073metaG_FD_139345 | JGI IMG/M metagenome (GOLD analysis project Ga0187892, IMG submission 139345) | Bio-ooze microbial communities from a basaltic lava cave in the Kipuka Kanohina Cave System on the Island of Hawaii, USA - MA170107-3 metaG ... | reverse complement strand
GAATCGTCGCCTGGGAGTCGAAACCGTATTCCTGGCAGCGCCGCATGCGCAGACGGTCACCCTGCGCATCGCACCCAATGACCACTCGGGCGCGCTTGGGCACGCCCGGATCCTCGCCGTCGCACTGCCCGCGGAAACCGAAGCGGATCGACGCCGAATCGAGGCCGCGCGGCTCGATGCGGAGGGATGTCGGCTATTCCCGGATCTGGCGAATGGCAAGGCGAGCGCCGACGCCTTTGCGGCTGCGGCTGCGTCGCATGCCAGCGCTGGCTCGTCGTTGCGAGAGGGCTTGGCGAATCTGCAAGCCGCTGGTGCGCAATATGTGCGGCTCGCAAACTGGAATGAGTCGGCGCGACTCGCGTTGCAGGCGGTCTCGATGCTCGAAGATGCGGGGGCCGAGGAATATGCCGCTTATGCGCTGCGTCTCGAAGGCGCGGCACTCGACCAGTCAGCCAATTCTAACGCTGTAACTTCCGCCGAGCGCAACACGCTGTCGGTGCGCGCGCGCGATCGCCTGACCGAGGCGTTCCGTCGATTCAAAGATCTGGGCAACAGCTATGAGGCGGGCTACGCGCTGAATTATCGGGGCGTGTCCTTCGATGTCGCCGGGGAACGCGAAGCCGCGCGAGCGGATTTCCTGAATGCGCTGCGGCTTTTCCGAAAGGCCAATGACCGCCCGGCCCAGGCGCTGTCGCTTCAGAGTCTGGCCCTGCAAAGCCACCAGGATGGTCGGATACCCGATGCCATCCGTGAATTCGACCAGGCGCTCGCGCTGATACCGCGGAGCGAGGACCCGGAAAACTATGCGCACACGCTGCACAACAGCGGACTGCCGCTGCGAACTATCGGCCGATTTGACGACGCGATCGACCGGTTCGATGAGGCGGGCAGGCTTCTACACGAACTTCGCGACAAGGACGGGGAGGTCCGCGCACTGCGCGGGCTCGGGACGACGTTCATGCACGCGGGCGAGCCTGAACGGGCCATCGAACTACTCCAGGCCGCGATCGATTTGCGCAGCACGTCCGGATCGAAGCGCGAGCAGGCCGTTTCGTTCATGACGCTCGGCGAATCGGAACGGCAGATCGGCCGCGTGACAGAAGCAATCGCGCATCAGGAAGCCGCGCTCGCCCTTGTATCTGCACCACACGATCTCGCCCAGGCGCGGCTCTTCCTCGCGCGCGCCTATGTCGCAAACAAGCGTCTGCAGCTCGCGCGAGATTCACTGGAGGCAATTCTCAAGCTGCCTCTTCCGACAACGCATCTGTACCGTGGTCTTGCACTTGCTGAACTCGGAACCCTGGACTCGCTGGCGGGACATCCCGCTTATGGCGAAACCTACTTCGCTCGCGCGTTGGACGTATTGAAGACAAACGGCTCGGACCTCGAGCAGGCCAGAACCCTGGTCGCGCGAGCGGCCGCTCGGTCGAGAGCGCGAGAACCCGATGAGGCGATCGCGGATTGCGATGCGGCGACTGCCCTCTTCGAGACAATCGGCCTGCAGGCATTGCAGGCGGACAGCCGCATGGCATTTCGGGCGAGCTACCGGCAAGCCAGCGAGATCAAGATCGCGGCGCTCATTGCAAAGGCCGAAGTCGCGAAATCAGTCTCGCATCCAGACGCTGCACAGGATTTCCTGCGCAGGGCCGTGTCGGTGAGCGATCGCAACAGGGCGCACCTCGTTGTCGCGCGCGATGGCCCGCCCCTCCCGAGCGCGATGAGCGCGACCGACACCGGGCCACTACCGGTATACGAACTGTTAGCCGGCAAGCGCGCGCTGCGCGATCGGCTGCAGGCGTCGACCAAACCCGACTACGGGCGAATCGCCGAGTTGACCCGCGAAATCGCCCGGCTTCGAACCGAAGCTCTGGTTGTGCCCGGTGACGGCAGGAAAGGACGCAATGGCGTTCGGGACGATTCTTCATCAGGTACTCGCTCAAGCAGAGGCTTCGCGGTCCCTCCCAACGCCATCGTGGCTGAATACTTCGTCGGATCTGAGTTCGCGTGGGTCTTCGAGGCTCAGGGCGATCACATTGCGGTTCGATCGCTTGGATCCGGCGCGAATCTCGAAAAGCTGGCGCGCGAGCTTCACGGCAGTTGGCAGAGCAGGACTCAAGGCCTAGCCCAACGGCAAGTAATATCACAGGCACTCGCCGACCGGCTATTCCGCGGCATGGCCGCGCCTAAGGCTGGCGAAACCTTGTACCTGATACCGGACGGGCCATTGCACATCGTGCCGTTGGCGGTCCTCGCTCGGCAGGCGATGCCGCGCGCTTCGATGGGCGCGTTTCGGACCGTTACATCCCTGCAATCGGCTCTCTTCCATGAGGATACGAACGTCTCCCGTCCTGAACGGCTCGTCGCGGTCATTGCCGATCCGATCTACACAGTCGATGACCCGCGCATCCACGGCGCAGCGCCGGCGAGCGTCCTCGCTTTACACGAGTCACTTCGAACTCGGCATGCCGAAGAGTTGGACAACCTCCAGCGACTCCCTTCCACGGCCGTTGAAGCGGACGCGATCATGAACCTCGCGAGCCGGGTCGGCTCTTCGATCGCCCTGACCGGACCCGACGCCTCGCGAGCGGGCATCCGATCAGCTGGACTCGAAAAGTTTCGCATCGTGCATTTCGCGACTCACGCGTTCTCCGACAGCGAGGACCCTGCTCTGTCGACGCTCGCACTGTCGCGCTTTGACCGCGACGGCAACGCACTGGTCGGCGATCTGCAGGCATTCGACGTCTTTTCGCTCGGTCTGAATGCAGAGCTCGTCGTGTTGAGCGCCTGCGATACCGCATTGGGCCGTGAGATCCGAGGCGAGGCGCCACTTGGGCTCGCCCGGGCTTTCCTGCAGGGCGGTGCACGGTCCGTGCTTTCGACGCTCTGGCAGGTGCCCGATACGGCGACCGCCCGGCTGATGGAGGAGTTCTACAGGCAGATTCTGACAGAGAATCGGGCGCCAGCGGAGGCGCTCGAATTGGCACAGATTCAAATCCGCAACCAGCCGCGCTGGTCGGACCCTTACTACTGGGCAGGCTTTCAGCTCGTGTCGAATGCTTCGATTAACGGTGGCAACAACAACGTCAATTGACGTGGGGAGTGGTGATGAACGCAGATCAGTTTGTCGCGCAATGGGTCATGATCATCTATGACGAAACACAGGGTGGGAAGCCGCAACCCTGGAAGGAAGGCCTGCCACTCGGGGGCTCGTTCGAAATTTCCAAGGATGCTTTCGGCAGTTACTGGTACCTGCCGAGCCCGCAATTGAAGGCGCCAATGGACCAGCCGCGCAAATTGACGAAAAGCACCGAGGAACATGGCAGCTTCGAGGTCGGCATCTTGCTGCCCGGAACGCTGTATGGCGACTTTGGCGGCAAAGTCGGCAGGCTCTTCTTCGCCATCAACTTGATCGAGGGAACTCGTCGCATCATCTCCCTCTCCCAGTCACACGGCGGCTCGCACGGATTGGATGTCTGAGAATGAAGGATCCGGCTCCCGCGGACATCGCACTGATGCGTCTGCAGTCCCCCGCGAATCTTCGCGAGCTGCGCGAAGGCGTACTCAGCCTCCTGCGACGCCAATTGACTGACCGGACCCAGGCCGAAGACCTCTGTAACGAAACCTTTCGCATTGTCCTCGAGCGGCTGCGGCAACAGCCGCTCGAGGATCCGGAAGGACTCGCCCCGTATCTTGCGCAGACGGCTCGCTTCCTTGCGCGCGGCAATCTCAGGACTGCGCGGCGCCAGCGTACCTACACGGGGCAGCAGGATTCGATCGATCAATTTGAGGATCCTTCGGCCGACCCGACCGATACCGTCCAAGCCGAGGCCCGCGCCAAAGCTGTGCGACAAGTGCTGGGAGAAATGCCCAATGTGCGAGATCGTGAGATCCTGATTCGTCACTACCTGCGAGACCAAGCCAAAGAGGAAATCTGCGAGGCTCTCGGAATCGGCGAGGACCACTTTAGGCGTGTTGTCTTCCGGGCAAGAGAGAGATTCCGCGAACTGCTCGAAAAGCGGTATCGCGTTTCAGATCTCTATTGCCTGGCGCTCGGTTGAGCCAAAGTGCTTTCTGCGATGAGACAGCGGCATCCGTCATGACAGATACATCCCAGAAGGATCATGAACTGATACGTCGGTACCTGGCGGGACGCCTGACCGACGAGGAGGAAGTCATGCTCGAGACAAGGATTGTCGAGGACGCCCAGTTTCGCAATGAACTGGATCTTACCGCCGCAATTCGGGATGGCATGCGCGAGCTGGAGGCTCGAGGTGAGATTGATGGGTTTCTCGACAAGGCGCGGACACGCTGGCAGCGCCCGACGATCGCGATTGCAACATCGCTTATTGCGCTCGCGGTCGCGTCGATTTTGATCTTCTATCTGGTTGATCGCTCCCCACCGCCACTGCCGCCCATCGCATTGGCGTCGCTCCATTTTGAGCGCACGAGGGGAATGTCGTCAGACAACGCCGTCAATTGGACGCTTGGCGAAAATCCAACGCACCTGCGTCTGCACTTCGACGTGGGTGCGGCGCCCGCTGCCCACTATCGCGTGGTCGTCCTGCACGGAACTGGGGATTCCACGGAGCCTGTCGCCACCGCGGTTGAAGCCCCATCTGCAGACGGTGACGTCGTTCTGACCCTCAATGATTCGTTGCTCACACCGGGTGACTTTGAGATACGACTTTCGCCAGTTCCAGAGAAGGCCGGCGTTGGAGCGACCGTCTATCACCTGGTCGTGACAGACCGCTGATTCATTGTCGACAGGCCAACTTCATCGCCTTCTTCTGTACTGAGTTCGACCTGACACCTGAGCTTAGTCCTTCGCGGCCCCTGACGATCAGGACCACTTGGGCCTGATGAGAGCAGCACGAAAAGGAAACTTCGTCGTGCGCTGAGACGTCTGGAACATTCGAGACAGAAGCACAAATGGGGGAGCGTGCGAATCCCGCCCGGGAAGGAGTTGGGGTGCTTCTGAGCTCAGAACCAACCTTCGTCGACCGAGACATCCACGTGTGGCGGGGCGCATCGAAGAGCCTCAGCTATCCGCTCACGAGGCAGGCGGCGGACAAGCCGGGTGAGGTCTTCGAAAGCCTCTTCCGGAACGGAGACAATATCCGCGACGATACTCGTATCGCCAAGCTCAACTGACAATGGCGCGGAACATCGTGATCTGCTGCGACGGCACAAACAACAGCCTTCGAGGCACACCGACAAATGTCGCCCAAATGAGCAGGCTCGCGGACATTGGCGACCCGAGCGCCCAGTCGGTCTACTACGATGCGGGGGTTGGCGTTGAAAAGCTGCCCAACCTGCATACGCGCATTGGGGGGAGGATCAGTCAGTGGTTTGGATCGGCATTCGGAACTGGCCTGGTAGAGAACGTTGAGCAGGCCTACCGGCATCTCGTTCAGAACTATGACACGGGTGATCAGGTATACCTGTTCGGATTCTCGCGTGGTGCCTATACCGTCCGCGTGATCGCGGGTCTGCTAGGTAATTACGGTCTGCTGAAGAAAGAGAACGAGCCGCTCATCCACAGCGTCATCAAGCAGTATCGTGCGCTCTTCCCAGATGACGACCACAGGGACGCTGCCGAGGACAGGAAAGAGGCACGCGACGCCCGTTTTGCCGCCGCACGGGAAGTCCGCCAGCAACATGCCGTTGTCTTTCCGATTCAGTTCATGGGCCTGTTTGACACCGTGTCATCCCTCGGGTGGGCGTGGGACCCGAAATCATTTCCGAATACCAGCTACATGCCGAACGTCCGGTGCGTTCGTCACGCCCTCGCCATCGATGAGCGCAGGGCCAAGTTCCGCACAAATCGCGTCAAGGCCGCGCCGGGTTGTGAACTGATCCAGCTTTGGTTTGCCGGCGTTCACTCCGATGTCGGCGGCGGTTACAAACCACCCAACAATCGCCTCTCGCGCATTCCATTGCACTGGATGCTGGCTGAAGCCAGAAAAGCCGGAATTAGGGTCAACGATATCGCTGAGCGGCTGTTAAATCTCGATGCCACCCGACTCAGCGACGAGCAGGAGCCTCAGAACGAGTCGCTTGACTCGTTCTGGAACGCGCTCGAGTTTATGCCTCTGCCCCACTGGGACAAGACCGAAGACGGATGGGTGAAGTCGTGGAAAACATACCGGCGCGAAGGCTGGCGCAGGATTGACGGCGATATTGTGGCCCACGGTTCTCTGCGGCGGCGCGGGACGCCCGTCAAGAACATCTATTGGCCTCTATCGTTGCCCTCGATGACGTTCGTCGAATGACGATATCGACCCGAAGCAAGGAATACACCATGGCCAGCAAGAAAATGTCATCGCCGAAACGGACAGACTTGGCTCCAACCCGAAAGATATCCGTCATTGCCCAGGACCCGTCAGTCAAGCGGGGATCCAGCGTCGTCATGGCAACCATTGACGTTCCGGCCGAGGATCTTGCCGCGGGGCCAATCGGATACCGCGTTCAGATCGTGGATTACGACGCGGCGCTACGCCGGTTCAATGGGACACATAGGCTTCCCGCGTCGCTCGCCGATGAGCCGACTTCGTGGCACAAAGGAGATGCGGCAATCCTGAACGATCTGGCATTTCACGCGCAGAACACGTATGCGCTTGTCATGAAGACGCTGGCTCGATTCGAGTTCGCGTTAGGTCGTCGCATCCCGTGGTCGTTTGGGACGCATCAGCTGAAAGCGGCTCCGCATGGCATACGGGATGCCAATGCGTTCTACAGCCCGGAGGCCGAGGGCCTCGTGTTCGGTTACTTTGACGGGTCTGACAGGCAGAAAGTCTATACGTGCCTTTCGCATGACATCGTCGTGCATGAGACGACCCATGCGCTGCTCGATGCACTTCGCGAGCGGTACATGGACCCCTCCAATCCGGACCAGGCCGCGTTTCACGAGGGCTTTGCCGACGTCATTGCTTTGCTGTCCGTGTTTTCCCAGGTCGAGATCATTGAGCATCTCCTGGAAAGTGGAGAGGGCGTCGGAAGCGATGAGATTCTGATTTCGCGCGATTCCATCTCCTTCGACACGCTGATGAGAAGCGCGCTGTTCGGTCTGGCGGAGGAGATGGGAAGCGAGCTGGAAGGCGTGCGCGGTAAGCCGCTGCGCCAGAGCGCCGAGATCGAGCCGAGTCCGACCCTTAAGGACAGTGCCGAGTTTCTCGAGCCGCATCGGCGGGGCGAGTTGTTTGTCGCGGCCGTGCTCCGTGGATTCGTGCGTGCTTGGTCGGAGGGTGCCCTCTCCATGGGCCGCAAGGGCCAGAAGGAGTTTCCCTTGAGGCGTGTCGCGCGAGAAGGCGCGGACATCGCGGATACGCTCGTGACAATGTGGATCCGTGGCATCGACTACATGCCCCCGGTCCACCTCACGTTTGGCGACGCATTGAGTGCGGCACTCACCGCAGATACGGAAGTCCGACCAGACGACTCCAGATACCGGCTCCGAGATCGGATGCTGGAGTCTTTCGCGGAATTTGGGTTCAGTCCCGCCTCGAAACAGAAGGATGGCACCTGGGACCCGCCACCGGAAGGCCTTCGCTACGACCGCGTTCGCTTCGAGTCGATGAAGAGCGATCGAGACGAGGTTTTCCGGTTCATCTGGGAGAACAGAGAAAGGCTTCGGCTGCGGGACGGTGCCTATACGCAGGTCCTGTCAGTGCGCCCGAGCACGCGCGTCGGTGTCGACGGATGCGTCGTGCGCGAAACAGTCGCCCAGTACTACCAAGTCGCCCGACTGACCCCCGAGGAGCTGAAGTCGACGGGAATCAGGGCGCCCAAGGAGTATCTACAGATGCTCTCGGCGCAGGCAACCGTCGAATTGCTCGACGACGCGCGCGAGCAGGACGACCGCGGCATTGACGAAGCGCAGGAATTCAAGGACATCGAAGCCGACACAACCCCGCTATACGGCGGCGCGGTGCTCATCTTCGACGAATTCGGTCGGGTCAAGTACTGGGTTCACAACAACGTCTTCAGCAAGAAGCAGACTCAGCGACTGGCATATCTCTGGAGCGAGGGAATTCTACAACCCGGCCGTCGCTCGGCACGGCTGCGCGCGACTCGCCTGTCGACTCTGCACAGGCTTCGCGCGCTGGGCAACGAGGATACGAGAAGTGAGATCTGGTAGGAGCACACATGAAGCCCAAGTCAGTCGAAATTCGGTCGTATCAAATGGGTTTTGGCGACTGCTTTCTGCTTTCCTTCGTTTACAGCGACAATGACAAGCGGCACGTGCTGGTCGACTTTGGCACGACGGCCCTGCCAGGGAAAGCGAAGCGCGCTGTGCACATGCGCGGAATCGCCGATGCGATTGCAGCCGTGGTTGGAAACGGAAACCGCCTGACGGCCGTCATAGCCACCCATAGGCACGCGGATCACATCAGCGGGTTCGGTGTTGGCAGCGATACGGGAGAGTCGGGCAAGGTCATTGCCGCTCTACGGCCGCGGCTCGTACTGCAGCCGTGGACCGAAGATCCGAATGCCCGTGTCAATGCCAGTCAGGCCACCCGGCACCCGGGCACTAACAAGAGCTTTGTATCCTCTCTGGCGACGATGAATGCAATTGCCGGACACGTACTCGCGCTTGCGAACGAGAAACCTGCCTGGATGAGTGTTGCGGTCCGCAGGGAGCTGGAGTTTCTCGGCTCGGACAACATTGCAAACAGGTCCGCCGTTCAGAATCTGATTGCCATGGGGAGTCAGAACGGGGCGAAAGCCCACTATCTCAGGCACGGCGACAAGACGGGCCTCGAGACGCTGCTGCCAGGCGTAAAAGTGCGAGTTCTGGGTCCTCCCGACCTCACGCAGACGCAGAACATCCGGCGGCAAAGATCAGTGGATCGCGACCAGTTCTGGCATTTCGTCAGCCGGGTCGCCGCACCAATGCCGTCGGCTTCGCGCCCCACCCGCGCCAAGAAGGCAAGAGCAATTCCAATCCCTGCCAACGCGCGGTGGTTCCGTGATCGCCTGGAGCACCTGGGCGGTCAGAACCTCCTCGAGATCGTCCGCCAACTCGATCAGCAAATGAACAACACAAGCCTGATCCTGCTCTTTGAAGTCAAGGGCAAGAAGCTCCTGTTTCCTGGCGATGCGCAAATGGAGAATTGGAACTACGCCCTGACTGAAGCGAAAGACTCAAAGGGTACTCGTGCGCTGCTCGCCAGCGTCGATTTCTACAAGGTTGGACACCATGGAAGCCTGAACGCGACTCCGCGCAAGCTTCTTTGGGAAGCGTTCGAGAAGCGCAAGGATCGAAAGCTGCTGACGATGATATCGACAATGTCCGGCAAACATGGCAAGCCAGCGAAGAAGACCGAGGTTCCAAGGACGACGCTGATCAAGGCGCTGAAGGCCAACAGCAAGCTCACGGATACGCGCACGCTCAAACGTCCGAATTTCGTGCATGTGAACGTTCTTTAGGGAAATTGGCGGAGAGAGAGGAATCAATATCCCTTTGCAGGTTACTGTTTCGCCTCGGTCTTTTCAAAATCCTGAATATTCGTACCATCCAGATTGGGCAAGGACAAACGGCCATTAGCCCCTGCCGCTCGTGCGCAAAACAGAGTCAAGAACCGCTCCGAGATTTTGCCGATAGCTCGATGGCCACAAAGCAAGCAGTCTCCTGAAAATCAGGCGCGGTTCACCGACCGGCAGAGCCTGATTCGAGACCGTGAGCTTGACGGGGAAGTCTACGAGACTAACGGTGCCGAACTCTGGGCAGGCAGCGATCAATTGATCGCCCAGCCCTGTAGATGTTTGATGTTTGATGTTTGACGTTTAACGTTCTCCGTTATACGATGAAGAAATGATCCAGGGCTTTAGATGCCGAGACACCCGAGCCTTGTTTGAAACCGGGAAGAGTCGCCGTTTCGGCTCGATCGTGGCGGTTGCGACCCGAAAGCTGACGATGCTCGACGCGGCTCAGACGCTGGAGTTTCTGAAATCGCCTCCGGGCAACCGGCTGGAGGCACTCAAGGGTGACCGGATTGGCCAGCACAGCATCCGCATCAACGACCAATACCGGCTGTGCTTTGAGTGGACCGCTGAAGGACCTGTGAACGTGGAGATAGTCGACTACCACTGAGGATGAATTCGATGTTTAAGAATGGCATGCGACCAGTGCACCCGGGTGAGATTCTCCGCGAGGATTTTCTCAAGCCGGCAGGCTTGACCGCCAACGCCCTTGCCCGCGCGCTCAAGGTGCCCGCACCGCGTATCAATGAAGTCGTGCGCAAGCGCCGCGGAATTTCCGCCGATACGGCGCTGCGTCTTGCGCGCTACTTTGGTGGGGATGCCCGCTCCTGGCTCAATTTGCAAACCGCCTACGATCTTCGGGTTGCGGAAATCGCCCTCGCAAAGCGCGTGGCCCGAGAGGTGCGCCCGGCGGCCGCTTGAGTACCACGGGCTGCGAGTGAGCAGTGCCCATTGGTTGAGCCCCACTCACATAGATCGCGGGTTCGGGTCCAGCCCAGGTTTCAGGGAAAAATTGGCGGAGAGAGAGGAAGCGGTTCTGGTGCACTGGCGGCACGAGAGAACAGGCCTTTCGGCGAATCTGGCCCAGCATCAAGCTGAAACGAGGGCGCGGTCCCAGAGCTGCTTTAGTGACTGGGTCCGCCACTGAAGACCCGGGCCGAACGAGAACTGTCGCTTGTGAATCCGATGCGCCAACTCGATGCCAGCGAGCGTTATCGCTGCGTTGCCGAACGATTTGAAGCCCAGCATGGAAGCACAGCGGCGCTTGATCGCGCGATGATCCTGCTCAACGATGTTATTCAGGTAGGGACAGTTCCTCACGAGAACATACTTCCACTTCGGATTCTCCCGGCGCAGGAGTCGCAGCGCCTGATGACTCGGGGCGTGACCGTCGAGCGTGATCTTGCGCGGCCAACGCGGCAGGCTCGTGGCCAATGCCTTGCGAAAGAATGCCTGTGCCGCCGCGATGCCTCGATCGGGTCGGAGCAGAAAGTCGACGGTCTTGCCTCGCTTGTCGACGGCGCGGTAGAGGTAGTGCCACTTTCCCCGCACCGAGATGTACGTCTCATCAACCCGCTAGGATGAGTGCACCGTTCGGGCCCGTCGGCTCCACCGTTTTTCGAACTCCGGCACGTACCGGATCACCCACCGCAGGATCGTCGTGTGAGACACAACCAATCCGCGTTCGGCCACCATGGCGACGAGATCCCGATAACTCAGCCGATACGTGATATACCAGCGAACGCATAACTCGATGATCTCAACCTCGAAGCGCCGGCGGCGGTAGATCGGGTCACGAGCAATCGGCTTGGTCATCACAGGCTCCATCCGGACCCGTTGATGCTAACGTCCCACCGTCAACGCACCAGAACCGAGGAATCAATAGCCCTTTGCAGGTTAATGTTTCCCTTAGGTTTTTCAAATCCGCGATTATCTGTACCATCACAACTCGGTCCAGAACTAGCAGCCATCCATCTCGCAAGTTTCCTGAGCGGCTGAGCGTGCCCGATGCCGCACTGATAGTCACCCACTGCGCAACGTCCTTATGCAGTCGGCGCTAACGACCCCTTTGCCCGCTGGCGTAATTCGCACAGCTACCGTTTAATGTTCGTGCTCGTGTCTCTAGTTTCTCAAAGCAAGGTGTCTCCTCGGAACTCGGAGGGGTTCAGTGTCGGCGGTGGCAATTTGACAAATTAATAGTCTCGAATTTCTTCTGCAATTCCGGCGGTACCCGGGGAGAGCACATCCGCAACTTCAACTATAAGAGGAGCCAATCGACCATGGTCAAGACCGCTCGCAGTACTATCAATCGAGGAGTATCGATTTACAACGAGCCGCAAATTGGCTGCTCGTCCACGTAGTCTTTGTGCAGCTAGATCCCGCACCTCCTGGGACATCGTGCTTACAGGCAATTGACGACCTAGTGTGGTCAGAACCTTGTCTCTGGCACCAGGATACGTCGCATCCTCCGATGCAATGACAATTGCAGCAGCGCCGATCACTGATTGTTCGATGCTATTCACGCCAAGTTGATCAACTGACCCAGCCTTGAGCATCCAGCCAATTAAGACTTCCGCGCAAGTTGTGAGTGCCTCAGAGCAATCATTTCTATGAGCGGCTAGCGCGGTCCGAAAGACCACATCCTCAAAGTTGAAGTTCGCAACGTGTGCGATTGACTGTGCGTCATTGGGAACGCCAAAGAGCACCCCTATCAAACCGTCGGCGGACCGTTGCAGCTTGTCGCGGTCGAAATCACTCGAACTCGGCAGCTTCGCAACCGCCATCAGAATTTCTGCAACCCTGCAGATCCAGTGAAGACAATCGAAGGTAAGAAACGAATTGGCCGCAATTGACGCTTTAAAGAGTTGCCGTTCGGAAATATTGATCTCTTCAGACCATCCGCAGAGATTTCGGACAACTCTCGTTGCGATGTCGTTGTCAGCCTCGCGTTCCCCCAACGAGTTCGCTAGCTTTGCTAGGTTGTCGGGAAGGCTTTGATTCTCCGTCACCGAGTAATATGGACCCAAAAGTCCAGAATGAACCCGGCTTATAGCAGTCTCTGAAATCTTGAGTATCAGTTCCCCAAGACCGACAACCGTATTGCGAAGCGCCCGCGCTACAAACTGAACATCTCTATTTGGGCGGGAGGATAGTATTTGGAATGACAGCTCAGCCAATTTCTTGACGCACACTGTAGTAACGGGACGATACTTTTCAGCCGCAACACCTACAGCAGCGAGTTGACCTAAGTTCTGGATAAGCGGCCTTATGGCATCAGGCCCATCGGCCACAAGCAGTACGCTGGCGCACTGGCCCAGCAGACGACTCCCCTCCATCAACACATCCGGCATGTTGTGCGGGATAACTTCCTTTATCCCTTCAAAAAGGTAGCCTGCACTGAGTGCAGCATGAACCCTTGATGCAATGGGATCTGAGTAGTCAACTTGTGAGTACAACCACGCTAGATTTGAGAATGTCTGAAGCACTTGCTCGATAAGTTGTTCGTCACCGCGCGCAACCGCTTCTCTTACTGATTGCCGCAAGTGCTCAAGTGTGTCTAGTAAGAACTCATCGCTGGCCCGTGGATCCACAAATGCAAAAGTACTCCGCCCAAAGAATGTTTTCCCCTTGGCTCGAATGTAGGCGTGATGTACTTCCAGAATCCTGACCAACGCCGTACCGCTGACCTCGTGATCACCCGCGGCTGCGTAGCGTCTTGAAATAGTTACTGCATGCCGCATGGCGCGCTTGGCACCACCTGTCCAATCTTGGCGGGTCTCAAGAAATGCCACTCGTGATAGATCGTGTGTCGTCCTCAACGGGTCACGACTTTGTGGTCGGGGCAGATCATGTTCGTCATCAAGCAATGGCGTAATGCGGTCTGCCTGGCGCCCATATAACTCGAGCTCGCGGCGAGCGTGCGCCGCTACGAAGCGTAGCTGCTCGACAGGATTGATTAAGGTGAGGGCTCGCTTGTAGCTCAATAGAAACAACGCCAGCACAGCGAAAACGCACCACACCAACGTAAGCGACAGCATCCCAAGTCGATCGATCGCTACCAGCTGGGAAAGTATTGCCACTCCAAGTGAAATTACAAAAGCCGCAAGAAACAAGAGCCACAATCGCCAGTCGCGACTTAGACGAACGAACACACCGTATGGCATTCGTTCCACATTGATCTGCATCGCAAACAGCACTAGTGATGTAACTATCGCTGTTGCTCCGAGCAATGCACCGCCGATTGTCAGGAAGAGCGTGCTAAGGTTATTGATTGAAGCCGGGTCGGAAAAATGCGGCTGCATCATTTCTTGGGTGCGCGGCAGCACGTACCACGACCCCACGAGCAATAGCGCGAGTACTAGTGCAATTATCCAGCCTTTGCTCGTACTGAACCGAAGTGCGATTGGATATCTCGTGTTGTAGTACGCGCGCCAGCACAAACTGGCCAGTACTCTTCCGCGGCGCCTAGTCACCGCATTAAGCTTCTTGAGGGCTTTCCGGAGTCGCCACTTCATGTCTCTCACAACGCGGCGAATACGGCGTCCGCGTTGGCGCGCTCGCCCACTGAGCTTCCTGCCATGCTCTCTCAAGCTTTGAAGCCGCCTACGTGGTTCACTCAAGATGCTGTTCATTGATCCTGCGGACCGCCAATCTCACAAAATGGACTTCCCACGGTACGTAGGACATCTCCGGGCTACCATTTGAGCCTAGGAGGAGTCATATGAGCAGTCAACGTTTTCCGCCGGAGTTCAAGGACGAGGCCGTTCGCCAAATCGTCGAG
>Ga0187892_10008304_pt1 | contig 14264 bp, 19 predicted proteins | sample MA1701073metaG_FD_139345 | JGI IMG/M metagenome (GOLD analysis project Ga0187892, IMG submission 139345) | Bio-ooze microbial communities from a basaltic lava cave in the Kipuka Kanohina Cave System on the Island of Hawaii, USA - MA170107-3 metaG ... | reverse complement strand
GATCTGGTTGATGAAGATCACCAGCGTGTTGGTGCGCTTGATGTTGGCGGTGAGCTTGCGCAGCGCCTGGCTCATCAGGCGCGCCTGCAGGCCCATCTGCGGCTCGCCCATCTCGCCCTCGATCTCGGCCTTGGGCGTGAGCGCCGCGACCGAGTCGATCACGATCACGTCGACCGCGCCCGAGCGCACCAGCATGTCGGCGATCTCGAGCGCCTGCTCGCCGGTGTCGGGCTGCGAGATCAGGAGGTCCTCGGTCTTGACGCCGAGCTTGCCGGCGTAGGTGATGTCGAGGGCGTTTTCCGCGTCGATGAAGGCCGCGGTGCCGCCGGCTTTCTGCACTTCGGCGATGACCTGCAGCGTCAGGGTGGTCTTGCCGGAGGATTCCGGGCCGTAGACCTCGACCACCCGTCCGCGCGGCAGGCCGCCGACGCCAAGGGCGAGATCGAGCCCGAGCGATCCGGTGGACACCACCTCGATGTCCTTGATCGCCTCCGCGTCCATCTTCATGATCGAGCCCTTGCCGTACTGCTTCTCGATCTGCGCCAGCGCGGCGGCTAGCGCTTTCGCCTTGTTGTCATCCATTGCTGTACCTCTTCTTTTATATTGTCGGCATCTAACGGCAGGATTCCCTGGGCCAACACCGGATACTGTATAAACGCTCAGTATTGTGGGGCGGTTGACCGCGGGCTGTCAAACATCCCGGAAACCCCTTAGGAGACAAGAAGATGGCGAAAGTAGCGTTCTTAGGCCTCGGCGTCATGGGTTACCCCATGGCCGGGCACCTGCTGAAAAAAGGCGGCCACGACGTGACCGTCTACAACCGCACCGCCGCCAAGGCGCAGCAATGGGCGAAGGAGCACGGCGGCAAGCACGCCCCGACCCCGCGCGAGGCGGCCAAGGACTGCGACTTCGTCATGATGTGCGTCGGCAACGACGACGACGTGCGCTCGGTGGCTTACGGCGACAACGGCGCGCTCGCCGGGACAAAGAAGGGCGCGATCCTGGTGGATCATACGACAGCGTCGGCGCTGGTGGCCAGAGAGGTCCACGCAAAAGCAAAAGAGCGCGGCATCGGCTTCGTCGACGCCCCCGTTTCCGGCGGCCAGGCGGGCGCGGTCAACGGCCAGCTCGGCATCATGTGCGGCGGCGAGCAGGCGGTCTTCGAAAGCGCGAAGCCGGTGCTCGACGTCTACGCCAAGATGTGCGCCCTGATCGGCGGGCCGGGCGCGGGCCAGCTCACCAAGATGGTGAACCAGATCTCCATCGTCGGGATGGCGCAGTCGCTGGCCGAAGCGCTCGCCTTCGCCAGGCGCAACAACCTGGACCTCGAGAAGGTCATCGGCGTGATCTCGAAGGGCGCGGCGCAGTCCTGGCAGATGGAGAACCGCTGGAAGCCGATGAGCGAGCTCAAGACCGAGGGCTTCGGCTTCGCCATCGAGTGGATGCGCAAGGACATGGGAATCTGCCTCGCGCAGGCGAAGGCGAGCGGCGCGCGCCTTCCGGTCGCCGCGATCGTCGACCAGTTCTACGCCCACCTCGAGGCGCGCGGCGGCAAGCGTTGGGACAGCACCGCGTCACTGATCCAGCTCTTGCTGAAAGACTAAAGGCGTCAGACCAACTTTAGCTGTGAGGCGAGCGGCACAGTTTGGCGGCGGTCGGTCTCCGGGCAACCCGCCAGCGCCCGGCGTCAGGCGGCGAACAACATCCAGAGCGCGAAGGCACCGAGCGGCGCGGCGGCGAGGCGCGAGATGCGCTCGCCCGCCGGCGCGACCTTTTCCACGAGTACCAGCAGCGTAAGCGCGGCGACGGCCACGAGGTTCATTACGCCGCCCGCGAAGAGCAGTGCCATAAGCAACCAGCAGCACCCCAGGCAATACACACCGTGTATTAGGCCCATTGCGAGCGCGCCGAGCGCGCCGTCGCGCCAGCGGCGTGAAAGGAACATTACGGGGGAGCGGCAATGCGCGAGGCAGGCGCGCTTCGCGGGCGTGAGCTGGTAGAGCGCGGCTCCGAGTAGCACAGTGCCGCTCAGCGCCGCATCGGTGAAGATCATGTCGCGCGACATCCAGCCGGCCGACTCGAGCGCGAACTGGAGCGCGACCGCGACCAGACTGAAAGCGGACCATATCGCGATATAGCCGGCGGCGAAGCATGTGAGCCGTGTCCCTGGGTGCGCAGCACCGAAGTTGCGACGCAGTACACGCGCGTAGAGCAGCATCGTGGGCGCCGCGGCAGGCAGCATCATGGCCACCATCATCATCGCCCACATGAAAAACATGCCCACAGCGGCGCCCGCACTCCAGTGCAGCGGCGAGCGCATGCCGTGCAGCGCCATCGCCACGACACAAGCCCAAGAGGCAAAGCACACGGTGCCCAGGGCAGCCGCCGCGACCAAGCGGTCGCGCCGCAGCAGCCGCTCGAGGGCGCCCGCGCTCACAGCGTCTGCGGCGGCCGCGACTCCTGCTCGATCACGCCGTGCGGCCCGTAGGCGACGTAAGTGAGAAAGCCATAGCAGCCGGCGTTCCGGAAAGCGATATCGCCCGAGCACTCGAACGAGCCGCTCGCCATCTCCGCCCAGCGGAACTCGAAGCCATTCGGCAGCCGGATCTGCGCGTGGTGCGGCGCGCTGGTCACCGGGTTACGGATCGGCTCAAGGCGCATCGACATCACTCCGGGCACACTGAAGCGCCCGGTGCGCTGCGCGAAATCGCATTCGAACTCGAGCCGAGCGAACAGCGTGTCGAATTCCTTGACGATGGTCGAGCCGTAGATATTGAAAGCGGTGGTCGGCGCCTGCTCCTTGCCGCCGAGGATCTGGCCGAGCGCCTCGCGCTGCTCGGGGTTAGCGCGCACATCGATCACGCCCTGCACGATGCCGTTGCCTTCGTGCACCGGCCCCGGCCAGCGGTAGCGCGCCCCAACTACCAATCCGTCGAGGCGCACCGCGCCGAACCAGCCTTCGTCGATGCGCTGAGCTTCCAGCCCCTCGCAAACACCGTGCGTCGGCCGCGCATTAAACTCGCACGGACAGCCGTAACTGCAGTTGCACGAGGCGATCTTCGGTCCCTTGATCTTCCAGTCGACGTACGCCATGGGCACCTCCCCTGCCGCGCGGTAGCGATTATGACGCGGGCGGACGGCGCGTGCAGCCTATCGGTGCTTGATGGCGCTGAGAAGTGGCCGAACGACGTCGTCATGACTTGCAAAACACCAGCAGCCGGTTGTTCGCCGGCATCGCGTTGTCCTCCAGCAGCGCCAATCCCGCCGCCACCGCGAGGGCGCTGATCTTCTCGAAGTCGCGCAACCCGCTCGCCGGGTCATTACTGCGCAGCATCGCATCGAAGCGTGCGTTGCTTTCGGACGTGTACTTGCCGCCGTAGTTGAACGGGCCGTAAAGGCAGAAGATCTTCAACAATCGGATTTTCCCGATGTCTTCGAACATGCGTTCGACCTGCGGCCAGGACATGATGTGGCAGGTGTTCGCGGAGAACACCGCGTCGACCTGCAGGGCCGGGAATTCATGATCCACGTTCAAGAGGATCGGGTCCCGCAAGTTGCTTGCTCCTGTTTCCTCCACCCACTCGCGAATGCCGGGGAGGTTGTCGGCCACGTCGCTCGCCTGCCAGACGAGGTGCGGCAGCTCGGGCGCGAAGTAGGCGGCGTGCTGACCGGTGCCCGAGCCGATCTCCAGGACGTGCCTTCTATCCGCAAACACGCGCTTCAGGATCGCGAGGATCGGGGCGCGGTTGCGCTCGGACGCTTCTGAAAAAGGCTTTACGCGTGCTCCAGCCTGACCGGAATGCGCCGCGGGCCGAACGGCTTGCCGAACTTCTGGAAGCGGCCCGGGATCTGCGTGCCGCACGACTTGCACGCGCCCGTATCGGTCAATTCATATGAATTGATTTGATACCAGTCGCGCGCGACGACACGCTTCTCGCACGACGGGCAGTAGGTCGAGCCGCCGGCCTCGTCGTGCACGTTGCCGGTGTAGACGTAGTTCAGGCCCGCGAGCTGCGCGATCTCGCGCGCGCGCGTGAGGGTCGCCGCGGGGGTGCGCGGCACGTCCATCATCTTCCAGTCGGGATGGAACGCGGTGAAATGCACCGGCACGTCGGGGCCGAGATGAGCGCGCAGCCACTTGCACTCGGCCTTGAGCTCCTCGTCGGAGTCGTTCTTGCCCGGGATGAGGAGCGTCGTGATCTCGGTCCACACCCGGGTTTCCTTCACCAGGTACTCGAGCGTGTCGAGCACCGGCTGCAGCTTGCCGCCGCAGATCCTGTAATAGAACTCGTCGGTGAAGCCCTTCAGGTCGACGTTCGCGGCGTCCATCTTGGCGTAGAACTCGCGCCGCGGCTCGGCGTGGATGTAGCCCGCGGTCACCGCGACGGCCTGCACGCCCTTGTCGTGGCAGGCGTCGGCGATGTCCATGGCGTACTCGGCGAAGATCACCGGGTCGTTGTAGGTGAAGGCGACCGACTTGCAGCCCAGGCGGATCGCCGCGTCGGCGATCGCTTGCGGGCTGGCCTGGTCCTGCAGGCGGTCCATCTCGCGCGACTTGGAGATGTCCCAGTTCTGGCAGAACTTGCAGGCGAGGTTGCAGCCCGCGGTGCCGAACGACAGGATCGAGGTGCCGGGGTAGAAATGGTTGAGCGGCTTCTTCTCCACCGGGTCGACGCAGAAGCCCGACGAGCGGCCGTACGTCGTCAGCACCATGCGCCCCTGCTCCATCTTGCGGACGAAACAGAGGCCGCGCTGGCCCTCGTGCAGCTTGCAGTCGCGCGGGCACAGGTCGCACTGCACGCGCCCGTCGGGCAGCGTATGCCACCAGCGGCCGGGATAGGCGGTGTCTACTCTTTCCATTTCACCACGCGGTAGCGCGACACCTTGCAGCGCGTGAGGCGGGTATCCGCGGGTAGTGCCGCCTTGCGCAGAAGCTCTTTCAAGAAAACCTGCTTGTCGGCGATGCCCTCCCACACTTGCGGCAGGAAGGTGCCTCGCTTGCCGTCGGATTCGAGGATCAGCCCGTCCTCGCCGGCGCGGATCTGCGCGAGGAGGTCGGCTTCGTCGGCGAAGCGCAGCGGCTTCGGCGTCGAGAGCAGCGACACTTCCACGCGGCACTGCGGCCATTCCGCCGGCGTCATCGCCGGGAAGCGCGGGTCGCGGAACGCCGCGCCGAGCGCGTTCTCGGCGACGTCGTCGCCGAGCGCGCGCGCCGGCTCGAGGCTGCCGACGCAGCCTCGCAGCTCGCCGCCCTTGGTCAGCGTGACGAAGCTCGCAGCGGTCTGCCCTAACCACCCGGCCGTCTGGGCCGCTCGGGGCTCACCCGACAAACTGCTCTCGATGCTGCCGCGCGCGATCGAGAGGAGCGTTGCGCCCGCCTCATCGAGCGAAGCCGGGGCGCCTTCGTAGAGCGCGAACGCCGAGTAGCCGACCACCTGGCCCTTGCCGCCCGCGGTATCACCTGAGTTGCAGGCGCTGAGCAGTTTGATCCCGAGATTTTTGCGTTTTGCGAAAGACAAGAAGCCATTCAACGGCGTAGCGCCGCAGGCCTCGTCGTGGTCGAGGTCGGTGGCGAAGCCCTCGATGCGCCTGACGGTGGCGCCGTCGATGGCGCGCGCCTGCTCGTAGGGGTGGTAGTGCGAGAGGTCGGTCGAGATGACGACCAGCGTCTCGGAGCCGCCCCACAGGCGCTCGATCACCTCGGCGACTTCCTGCACGCTCGCCGTGCCGACCGCGAACGGCGCGAGCGCGAAATCGCCGAGCATCTTCTGCAGGAACGGCAGCTGCACCTCGAGCGAGTGCTCGAGCGCGTGCGCGGCGTCGCTTTCGACCACCTGGGGCAGCGCGCGCGCGGCGCGCAGCGCTTCGCCGTCGAGGCGCACGGTGCCGAGCGGCGTGGCGAAGCCCCCGGCGCTCGGCACCGCGAGGCCGCGCACCGGGACGCGGTGCACCGGGCCGAGCAGCACCACGCGGCGCACGGCGCCGCGCGCCGCCGCGAGCTCGTCGTAGGCATGCGCCGCGACCGGTCCGGAATAGACATAGCCGGCGTGCGGCACGACCAGCGCCTTGGGGTAGCCGAGGCGCGGCGCGCCCGGCTCGACGCCGCCGAGAAGCTCGTCCACCTCGGCGGCGAGGGTGCTGGCGTCGCCGGGATAGAACGTCCCCGCGACCGCTGTGGGACGAATGCTGCTCATAAGATATTCAACACCCCTTGCAGCGCGTGCACAACCGATTTTCGCCGCACGCTTCCGCGATCGCCCGAGAATCGCCGCGTCTCGCTCTTGAGGGTTTTCCCGTAAACCCATGCGAAACACACCATGCCGACCGGCTTCGCCTTGCTGCCGCCGGAAGGGCCGGCGACGCCGGTGACCGACACCGCGACGCTGCCCTTGCTGCGGCGGAGCGCGCCCCGCGCCATCTCGCGCGCGGTTTCCTCGCTCACCGCCCCGTGCTTTCTCAAGGTCTTTCCCTTGACCCCGAGAAGCTCCTGCTTGGCAGCGTTCGAATACGTGACGAAGCCGCGCTCGAACCAGTCGGAGGATCCCGAGATCGAGGTGACCGCCTGCGCCACCCAGCCGCCGGTGCAGGATTCGGCGGTGACCAGCATTTCGCCGGCGGCCTTCAGGCGCTTGCCGAGCTGTTTCGCGATCTTCAAAAAAACAACCTCTTCACGGCGGCGAGAAGGAGCAGCGTGTAGCCCGCCGCCACCAGGTCGTCGAACATCACGCCGAAGCCCCCGCCGAAGCGCTGCTCGAGGACGCGGATCGGCGGCGGCTTGGCGATGTCGAAGAAGCGGAACGCGACGAAGGCCGCGGCCTGCCACTCGAGCTCGCGCGGCACGATGGCGAGCACCAGCAGGAACGCGATCGCCTCGTCCCACACCATCGCGCCGTGGTCGGCGATGCCGAGGTTCCTGCCGGCGACCTGGCAGGCCCACACGCCGACCAGAAAAAGAACCAGGACTATTGAAAGAAAGACACCCGGATGCAGGCCGCCCATCGCCCAGGCGAATCCCCAGCCGAGGAGCGTGCCGGCGGTGCCGGGGGCGAAAGGCACGAGGCCGGCGCCGAAGCCGAAGGCGACGAAATGCGCCGGGTGCGAGAGCACGAACCCGGGGCGCGGGCGAAACACGATCATTAGCTTCTCTCGAAGTGGTCGAAGCCGCCGCGGTGCGCGATCGGCCGCCCGTCGGCGGCCAGCACCTCGAGGCGCGCGGCGCCCGCCTGGATGGCGCCGATGCGCGTGAGCGCGAGCTTGAGCTCCTGCGCCAGCGCCTCGAGCTCGGCGCGGCTCTCGCGCGGCGCGGCGAACGCGAGCTCGTAGTCGTCGCCGCCCGAGAGCACGCAATCCGTTTCGAGCTTTGGATTCTTCAGTTTCGCAAAGGAAGGGAATTTTGGAATGCTTTGGTACTCGATCGTTGCACCGACCCCCGAGCGCTCGAGGATGTGGCCGAGGTCGCCGGCGAGGCCGTCGGAGACGTCGATCGCGGCGTGCGCGAGGCCGCGCAGGCGCTCGCCGAGCTCGACGCGCGGCTCCGGGGCGTGCAGGCGCTGCGCCGCCTCCTTGATTTCGGGATGGGCGAGGCCGAGCGCCGCGCCGCCGAGCTCGCCCGAGACCCAGACGTCGTCGCCCGGCCGCGCGCCGCCGCGCGCGAGCGCCATTCCCGGCGGCACTTCGCCGATCGCCGTGACGCAGAAGGTGCGCTGCTCCCCGCGCGTGGTGTCGCCGCCCACGAGGTCGACGCCGTGGCGGGCGGCGAGCGCGAACAGGCCGGCCGAGAATTCCGCGAGCCACGCGGGATCGGCCGACGGCAGGGCCATGGCGAGCGTCGCCCAGCGCGGCGTGGCGCCCATCGCCGCCAGGTCGGAGAGGTTCACCGCCAGCACCTTGTGGCCCAGCAGCCGCGGCTCGGCGCCGGGCAGGAAGTGGCGCCCTTCGACCAGCATGTCGCTCGTCACCGCGAGATCGAGGCCGGCGTCGGGCCGCAGCAGCGCGCAGTCATCCCCCACCCCGATCAGCGCGCGCTTCGGCGGCCGGTCGAAATAGCGGCGGATGATTTCGAATTCGTTCAGGCAATCCTGCGCGAGCGCGCGACTTCTTCCGGCCGCAGCGCCTCGGCGATCTTCTCCAGGACTCCGTTGACGAAGCGGTAACCGTCGGTCGCGCCGAAGCTCTTGCCGAGCTCGACCGCCTCGTTGAGCACCACCTTGAACGGCGTCTTCGGGTGCTCGGCGAGCTCGAAGGCGCCGATGTACAGGATCGCGCGCTCGACCGGCGACAGGCGCGCGAACTCGCGGTCGAGGTGCGGGGTGATCAGCTTCTCGAGCTCGGCGGCGCGCGCGCGCACGCCGTTCAGCAGCCCGTCGAGGAACTCGGTCTTCTCGTAGGCCTCGTTCGAGCGCGCCTCTTCGACCGGGTCGGCGCCGGAGAGCTGCCAGGCGTAGAGCGCCTGCAGCGCCACCTCGCGCGCCTGGCGCCTAGCGTGCCTCATGGAGCTGCGCCCGCAGCCGCGCCATCTCCACCGCGACGCGCACCGCCTCGGCGCCCTTGTCGAGCCGGGCGTTCGCCTGCGCCTCGTCGTCGGTGGTGAGGATCGCGTTCGCCACCGGCAGGCCGAAGTCGAGCATCACGTCCATCACGCCGCGCGCCGACTCGTTCGCCACGACGTCGAAATGGTGGGTGTCGCCGCGGATCACCGCGCCGACCGCGACCAGCGCGTCGAACTTGCCCGATTGCGCCATCCATTGCAGCGCGAGCGGGATCTCGAGCGCGCCGGGGACGCTCACCACGGTGCACTCGGCCTTCAGCTTCTGCGCCTCGGCGCGCGCGCGCTCGACCAGCTTGCCGCAGATGTCCTGGTTGAAGCGGCTGGCGACGATGCCGAGGCGCATCGCGCTAGGCTTTCGGGGATCCGCGCAGGGTCCCGCTCAGGTATCCGGTCACCTCGAGGCCGAACCCCGCCATGCTGGGCATCTTGCGCGGCGCGGCCATCAGCCGCATCCTGCCGACGCCGAGGTCGCGCAGGATCTGCGCGCCGATGCCGTAGAGCCGCAGGTCCATGCCGCGCCCCGCCTTCGGCTGGCCGGCTTCCTCCTGGTTGCAGTTCATCAGCACCATCACGCCGCAACCCGCTTCCTCGATCTTCTTGAGAGCTTCGCCCACGCCCCAGGAGTGCGTGCCCTTCCCGGAATCCAAGAGATCGAGGATCGAGAGCGGCTCGTGCACGCGCACCAGCGTTTCTTTTTTCGCGTCGGGCTTGCCGTGCACCAGCGCGAGGTGGAGGGCACCGACCGACAGGTCGCGGTACGACACCAGGTGGAAGCTTCCCCAGGGAGTATCGATATCGCGCTCGGAAGCGCGCTGCACCAGCGACTCGTTACGGCTGCGGTGCTCGATAAGGTCGGCGATGGTGCCGATCCTGAGCTTGTGCTCGGCGGCGAACTGCACCAGGTCCGGCAGCCGCGCCATGGTGCCGTCGTCGCGCATGATCTCGCACAGCACCGCGGCCGGCGCGAGGCCCGCGAGGCGCGCGAGGTCGCAGCAGGCTTCGGTGTGGCCGGCGCGCACCAGCACCCCGCCCGGGTGGGCAATAAGCGGGAACACGTGGCCAGGCTGGACGATGTCTTCGGCTTTCGCATCTTTCGCGCAGGCGACCTTGATCGTCAGCGCGCGATCCGCGGCCGAGATGCCGGTGGCGATGCCCTCGGCGGCTTCGATCGAGACGGTGAAGTTGGTGCCGTGGCGCGAGCGGTTCTGCTCGACCATGGGCTTGAGGCCCAGGCGGCCGGCATGCTCCTCGGTGATCGGCATGCAGATGAGCCCCCGGCCGTGCTTGGCGAGGAAGTTGATCTTCTCGGGGGTGACGAACTCGGCGGCGAACACGAGGTCGCCCTCGTTCTCGCGATCCTCGTCGTCGACCAGGATCACGATCTCGCCGGCGCGGATCGCCGCGATCACCTCGCTGACTGCACTGATGGCTGCGGATTCGCGGCGCATCAGCGCATTTTACTCCTCGCTCTTGCCCCCGCCGGCTTCTTCGCCGCCGATGCGCTCGCGGATGCGGGCGCCCTTGCCCGAGCGCGCGCGCAGGTAATAGAGCTTGGCGCGGCGCACCTCGCCCTTGCGCTTCACCTCGATCGAGGCGATCAGCGGCGAGTAGGTCTGGAAGGTGCGCTCGACGCCCTCGCCCGAGGACACCTTGCGCACGATGAACGAGGAGTTGAGGCCGCGGTTGCGCTTGGCGATCACCATGCCCTCGAACGCCTGCAGGCGCTTCCTCTCGCCCTCGACCACGTTGACGTTCACCACCACGGTGTCGCCGGGCGAGAAGTCCGGGACCTCCTTCTTGAGGCGCTTGATCTCTTCCTGCTCGAGTGTCCGGATCAGATCCATGACGTCACCTTTCCCGCTTGAATTCTTCCAGCAATCGGCTCTCTTCCGCGCTTAGCTTGCGCGCCGCGAGCAGGTCGGGCCTTCTCAGCCAGGTCCTGCCCAGCGCCTGCTTCAGCCGCCAGCGCCGGATGTTGTCGTGGTGCCCCGAGAGCAGCACCTCGGGCACCCGCGCGTCCCGGTAAGCTTCCGGCCGGGTGTACTGCGGGCAGTCGAGCAGCCCGTCGGCGAACGACTCTTCCAGCGCCGAGGCGTCGTCGCCGAGCGCGCCCGGCAGCTGGCGCACGCAGGCGTCGATCAGCGCCATCGCCGCCACCTCGCCGCCCGAGAGCACGAAGTCGCCGATCGACACTTCCTCGTCGACCCGGCGCTCGAGCAGCCGCTCGTCCACGCCTTCGTACCTTCCGCACAGCAAGGTCAAGGACTTTTCAAAAGAAAATTCCAGGACTCTGCGGTGGTCCAGCTTCCTGCCCTGCGGCGTCAGATAGATCACTCGTCCACCGCCGGCCGCCCGTACTGCATCCAAAACCCTTCCAAGCGGTTCGGCCAGCATCACCATCCCCGGCCCGCCGCCGTACGGACGGTCGTCCACCGTCCGGTAGTTGTCGGTCGTGAAATCGCGCGGATTCCACGTGGTCAGCGAATACAGCCCCGCCTCCAGCGCGCGGCTGGTGATGCCGCTCCCGGTGATCGCCGCGAACATCTCCGGGAACAGCGTCACCACGTCGAAGCGGATCACCAGTCCGCTCCCCACTCGATATGGATCTGTCTTCGTCCCAGATCCACGTCCCGCACGACCTGCGCCGTCCACGGGATCAACCGCAGCTTGCCGTTTCCCGCCACCTCCATCACGTCCTGCGCGCCGTTGAACAGCCAGCGCTTCACCACGCCGAGCGCCACGCCGCGCTCGTTCACCACCTCGAGGCCCACCAGGTCCGCGAGGTAGTAATACCCCTCGCTGGGCTCGGGCAGCGCCGCGCGCCGCACGAAGACCTTCGAGCCCTTCAGCTTCAGCGCCGCCTCGCGGCTCTCGAGCCCCGCGAGCTTCGCGAGCAGCGCGCCCGAATGCGCCCTGGTGCCCTCGACGGCGTACTCGACCCCGCCGATCGACCAGGTCCTGCACGCCGCGAGCGCCGCCTGCGCCTCGTCGACCCTGATCCAGCCGCGCACGCCGTACGAGCCGGCGACGCGGCCCATCTCTACGCGATTCTCAGGCCGCCTTCTTTGCAAACTGCTTCACGAGCCGCGCCGCGGTGCCGGAGAGCTGCGCGCCCTTGCCGGTCCAGTGCTTCACCCGCTCCAGGTTCACGCGCAGCGTCTCGCGCCCCGCCGGCGCCTTCGGGTCGTAGAACCCGAGCCGCTCGATGAACTTCTTGCTCGCCGCGCGCCGCGAATCGGCCACCACCACGTGGAAGAACGGCCGCTTGTTGGCGCCGCCCCGGCGCAGTCGAATCACCACCATTTGGAAGACTCCGCAAACCGCGAAAAGGCGCGGATTATACGGGAGAAATCAGGGATTTGGGAAGGCTTCGCTAGCTAGGCGTGCGCGCTCATCGCAGGACGTAGCGCCCGTTCTTCAGCCCGCCCACTCGCCCCGCGCCCGGCTTCTCGAGGCCGAAAGCTGCTCGTGGGTCAAGTATCGGTCAAGTTGTGGGTCAAGGTGCTTTCAAGCCTGCGGACACTCCACTCGCCGAGCATCTGGGCGACCCGTGCAGTCTCGCCACCCGGCGCGATGTGCGCTATGTAGGCGTCGTCTGCCAGTGCCGCGACGATTTCATTGCGACGCCAGGCAAATTCCTTGGTAATGCGCCGTGGCTGACCGGCAAACGACGACAGGAACATCACTCGCCCCGCCTCGAATGCGGCCCGCACTTCCAGGGGCACCCGCATCGTCTCGATCGCGCGCGCCGGGCAGATGATCATCGGCTGCTTCCCGCGCAGCAGGATGCGCAGGCATTCCCTTTCCAGCGGCGAATGAAAGCCGCTGATGACGGTGACGCCCTCGTCGCGCATCCGTCGGGCGGCGTCGTGCGCGCGCAGGATCGCATCGCCCGGCGTACGGGCGGAACACAAGAGCGCCGTCCTGCGCGAGCGCAGCAGTCCCTTCTCGCCGAGCAGGACCAAAGCATCCGGGGCATTCGCGCCGAGGCGCGAGCGGAGCATTTCCGGATAGTCCGCAGCGTCGCGAGTAATGCGCTCCATTTCAGGTTCCGGAGTAGCGCTTCAGGTATGCCGTCAATTCATGCGGCGGCAATCGCACGGTAGGGTCTTTCGCCAGCGCCTCCAGTGCTGTGTGCAGCACCGCAGCGGTGCTTCTCTTGTGAGCGTGCAGCTCGTCGACGACCCACAGGACGCCGTGGACCTCGATCTTGCGCCGGCGCGCGAACGCCCGCAGCGGTCCGTCGCCGGTCAGGAGGACGCAGCCAGGCCTGCTTTCCGCCAGCGCGAAGGCGAAGCCATCGTGGATAGAGAGGTGGGGGAACTGCTTCGCGATTTGCCGGGCGCGCTCGACGCCTTCGCCGGGCAGTTCGACGGGCTTGAGCCCGCCGCGCAGCAGCGACCGCTTCTGCGCCGGGCTGAACTTGAGAAGCTCCTCCTCGAACAGCGTGTCGGGAATCAGCCACTCATAGGGCAGCCGCAGGAAAACTTCGAGCAGCCGCGTCTTGCGCAGATCGATGAGGCAACTCGCGTCACTGACGACGATCCGCAGCGGCACCCTTCGGCCCCTTCAAGTCCAACTCGATCTCGGGAACCGGGCGCCGGAGCAGCTCCGCGGCCTTGGCAAGCGAGATCACCTTCTCGGCCAGCGCGCGATAGCACAGCCGCTCGAAGCGCAGAGCCGGTTCCCGCGTGCCGCGCTCGTTGGCAGGTTCCAGTTCGTTCGGCTCCTGAGTCCGCCAGCCGCGCGCAACCGACTGGAAAGCGTAGACGAGCGTCGCTTCGCTGATGATCCCTAGCTGGCGCAGCCGCACGAGCAGCGCCGCTCCGCTCACGCGGTAGAGGCGCTTGAGGTCGAGCAGCTCCTTGTAGCCGAGCGCGTTGCGGTGCTTGCCAACCTCGCGCTCCAGGTGCTCCCTGGGCATGAGAAAGGCCCCCGCGAACACGTTGGCAGCCTTCTCCTCGTCACGCTCGGAGAGGCACTCGGGCTCGATCAAGCGGTGCAATAGCTCGTGTGCGAGCGTCAGCCGCCGGCGCTCCAGGGAAAACTGGTTGTTCACGACAATGACAGGCAAGTCCGCCTGTTCGTCCGGCCTCTTCACCAGACAGGTGAAGCCGGAAACGCGCTCCGCCAGCGGCACCGTGAGGACCTTCAACCCCTTCTCCTCCAGGAGCTCGGTCATGTTAGGAATCGGGTCGAGCCCGAGCTTCCAGGTCTCCCGAACCTCGGCGGCAAGCTTCTCCGCGTCGCCGGGATCCGCGAGCTTCCGGAGCCGCGCAACCGGGGACTGCCAGTGCGCGCTGTCCAGCTCCAAGGCCCGCTCGACCTGCAGGTATCTCTCAATCCATTCAAGCACCTCCGTCTCGACCTGCGCGCGTTCGCGCGCGCTCGTGTTCGCCTTGGTGCGGAACTCCACCCCGCGCAACTCGATGCCCTGCACATCCATCAGATAGGCGAGCGAGACCCCCAACGCCTTCGCGAGCGCGCTCATCACCCCGGAGCTCGGCGTGCTCTCGCCGCGCTCGTACTTGCCGATCGCCTGCGCGGTCACCTTCCCGTTCATGGCGTCCGACAACCCGCGCAGCGAATACCCGGCCTTCCGCCGGGCCTGTCTCAGACGGTCCGCGATCATCTTTGGCTCCCCCGTGCCGGTTTACATTTGACAAAACACATATGAATTGTAAACTTTAGCCCCAGGTAGAGCAACTCGAGCCCG
>Ga0187892_10008303_pt1 | contig 14264 bp, 13 predicted proteins | sample MA1701073metaG_FD_139345 | JGI IMG/M metagenome (GOLD analysis project Ga0187892, IMG submission 139345) | Bio-ooze microbial communities from a basaltic lava cave in the Kipuka Kanohina Cave System on the Island of Hawaii, USA - MA170107-3 metaG ... | reverse complement strand
GGAAAGCAAGCCGAAGGGAACAGATTATTCTCGGGCGCTGGATGGCCTGCGGATTCTCGTTGTTGATGATGAGGCCGATTCCCGCGATCTCTTAAAGGCCATTCTGACTCGCTGCGGCGGTCAAGTCAGATGTAGTGAATGCGCCGCCGATGCAATTGAAGCTGTAAAAGACTGGCAACCAGACGTTTTGGTGAGTGACATTGGCATGCCAGTTGACGATGGTTACAGCCTGATTAAAAGCGTAAGACAGCTGGCTTCAAAGGGAGCCAAACAAATTCCAGCGGTAGCGCTAACCGCATACGCTACTGTTGAAGATCGCGCCAAAGCACTTGCCGCGGGATTTCAAATTCATCTGGCCAAGCCAGTAGAACCCCACTCTCTAGTCAAATCAATTGCCGCTGCCGGCGGTCGCAACCTATCTCATTAACCGTTCCAAACCTCCGCGCGAGTGTTTATGAGCAGAGTTGGGTTCTTGCCCTCTAGTGCAAAGTGGTTAACGCTACAGGGCTAAACCACTACCGCAACTTGCATCCAATCGGTTAGTATTCAGCTCTAATCTAATCATCATGGAAAACTATGAAAAGCTTGGTGCTTTTTACCTGGGGAAGCCCGTCGATCTGAAGATCGGGAATCTTAAGCCTGAGGTACTGCTTTACGACTCCGCGGATCTGGTAACACACGCTGTTTGTGTAGGCATGACCGGCAGCGGTAAGACAGGTCTGTGCATTGCCCTGCTTGAAGAAGCGGCACTCGACGGAATTCCAGCTATTGTCATTGATCCCAAGGGTGATTTGGCGAACTTGTTACTGACCTTCCCAGAGTTGAAGGCTGAAAATTTCGCTCCCTGGGTTAATCCCGAGGATGCCCAAAAGCGAGGGCTGTCCGTCGACCAGTATGCCGCTCAACAAGCCGAATTATGGCGTAAAGGCTTGGCTGACTGGGATCAGAACTCGGAACGAATCGCAAAACTACGAGCCTCTGCCGATTTCCGCATATATACCCCGGGAAGTAACGCAGGTATACCGGTCTCGATTTTGAGATCGTTCGCGGCGCCGCCCCAGGAGATTCTGGCTGACAGCGAACTCCTCACTGAGCGCATTAATACCACTGTAACGGGTTTGCTCGGCCTATTGGGCATTGAAGCCGATCCCCTCAAGAGTCGCGAACATATTTTGCTTTCCACAATACTTAGCCGCGAGTGGTCTGAGGGGAGGGATTTGGACATTGCCGCTCTGATCCAGCAAATCCAGACGCCAGGAATCAGCCGGATCGGAGTCATGGACCTCGACTCGTTCTTTCCTCCAAAGGATCGATTCGAACTGGCGATGTCCCTTAATAACCTTTTGGCGGCGCCGGCCTTTGCCAGCTGGCTCGAAGGAGAGCCTCTTGAAATCAAGCATCTGCTATATGACCAACACGGCAAACCGAGGATAGCGATCTTTTCGATTTCCCATCTCAGCGATAGCCAACGAATGTTCTTCGTATCCTTGCTGCTAAATCAGACTTTGGGCTGGATGCGAACCCAGTCCGGCACCACAAGTCTTCGAGCCCTCGTGTACATGGATGAGATTTTTGGTTATTTTCCGCCTGTCGCTAATCCACCTTCGAAGCTTCCCTTGCTGACGCTTTTAAAACAAGGGCGCGCCTTTGGCCTGGGCGTCGTTTTGGTTACCCAGAACCCGGTTGATTTAGACTACAAGGGTCTGGCCAACGCTGGCACCTGGTTTATTGGCCGGCTACAAACGGAACGAGATAAGGCCCGAATGTTAGAAGGCCTGGAAGGGATAGCGGCTGGCGGCGGACAACAATTCGACCGCCAACGGATGGATCAACTCTTAACTGGACTATCAAATCGAGTTTTTGTTTTAAACAACGTTCACGAAAAAGGCCCCGAGATTTTTCACACGCGATGGGTCATGTCTTATCTCCGGGGACCGCTTACACGCTCGCAAATAAAAATGCTGATGGATGGCCAAAAGCAGGTTAGCGCTAGCACGGTACCTGCTTCCAACCCAAGAACCGCGAACCTGAAGACACACGCGGATCCGGGAGTAGCCGGAGTTGCTGCCGCAGCTCAACAGGCACCAGAAACCCAAAGGATTGTTTTGCCGGCTGAGATATCCGAGTACTTTCTTCCACTTCGCATCAACGCACCAGGCCCTGAGTTGACGTATCATCCGATGCTTCTCGGTTTAGCTGAAGTTCGATTCAGTGATCGCAAAACACTGGAAACCGAACAAAGAGTAACCGCTTTGTCGCCACTAAGTGCGAGTCCCGCAACGATTGAGTGGAGGTCTCAAGAAAATGCCGGTCTGACATTAGAAGACCTGGAAGAGTCGCCGGAGACGGGTGCTCAGTTTCTGGAACTGCCCGGCGTTGCCACCAGAAAGAAGAGTTACGAAACTTGGACCAAGGATTTTGCAACCTGGTTATATCGTAATCAAAGGCTGGCATTGTGGCAGAGCCCGACCCTCAAGGTCACCTCTGTTCCGGGCGAGTCCGAGCGAGATTTTCGGGTAAGACTTCAACAGCTGGCGCGTGAACATCGCGACCAGGCGGTGGAAGCTTTGCGCGCTCGTTATGAACCCAAGCTGGCAGCATTGGAAGAGAAGCAAAGGCGTGCCCAACAGGTGGTCGATCGCGAACTGGAGCAGTCTAAGTCCCAAAAGATGCAGACAGCCATTTCATTCGGTGCTACTTTGCTGTCTTCCTTCCTGGGACGGAAAAGGGCTAGTTTGGGAACTCTAGGTCGAGCAACCACCGCCGCGCGTGGTGTTAGCCGGTCGATGAAAGAACAGGAAGATGTCGCACGAGCTCAGGAGTCACTCGCAGCCATATCACTACAGCTTGCAGATCTCGAGGCGAAGTTCAGAGCCGAAACCGAGAAGCTCGAGCAGTCGATCGACCCACAAACTGAACCCCTGGAAAATGTTAGCATCAAGCCGACCAAGGCAAATATTTCTGTAAGGTTGGTCACGCTGGTATGGGCTCCTTACAGAAGAGGAGAAGCGGGTGAAACAATTCCCGCGTGGCAATAAACTGTACCTGTTAAAAAAGGAGGACTCATGGAAGAGTTGATCAAACAAGTATCGGCCAAGGCTGGAATTTCCGAAGAGCAGGCTCGCTCGGCGGTTACTACCGTGTTGGGCTTTCTGAAGGATAAACTTCCAGCTCCTATCGCAGGACAAATTGAAGGTGCTCTAAGTGGCGAGAGTACCGGTGGAGGGCTGGCAGACCTGGCCAAGAAAGCCGGTGGAGTTTTAAACCGATAGCAAGAAGCGGCGGGTCGCAAATGCCAATCCCCCTTTCCACTGTAATATCGATTCTTGCTTGTTTCATCAGTCTGGGGGCCGGAGCACCAACCGAAGGTAATGTAGGTGTTCCGGCATCCGCCGCAGTCGAAATCCGTGCTCAGAAACCACCCACGGAGGATCGCCTGGTTGCGAGTACGTTTGCGCCCCATTTTTATCAGGCATTGGGGGACAAACCCCGCAACGACTTCATCACTAACTTCGATTTTGATGGCGACTGGCGTGGTGATAACAATTGGGCAAACGCCGACGATAAGAGATTTCCCCTCAAGGCCTACATCTACTACTCGGTAACTGAGACCGTTTCGCACTTTTTTATTCACTACGCAGTTTTTCATCCCCGAGATTACAAAGGCGGTGAAGTCAAAGGAACCATTCTGAGCGAATTGATTCGTCTGGGAGTCGAGCGTGGTGGAAAGTATGATCCCACTGGCCTGGCAGAAGAAACTGCCTTGGCACATGAAAACGATCTCGAAGGCTGCCTGGTTGTGGTGCTCAAGAATGGTAGTGACCTGACTCAAGCGCGGGTGGTCTATGTCGAGACCTTACATCACAACACCTTTTCTCGTTATGTTGTCGGCGACTCATCCGGGTTTGACCGGGTGAAACTAGAGGGCCAGCATCCGCTCCTTTACATCGAACCTAAAGGGCACGGAATCAAGGCCTTCAATTTCGACCGGGTAGAAGATAAAAACTTCATACTTTACGAGTTCGCTGGAGTGGCTGAGGATCCAGAGGCTCGAGAATTAGATTCGGTGATCTGTAAGGAACCGTTGAGTAAACCCTGCCCGAGCTTTGTAAGCTACGACTTGGTTGCGATTTCGACGACCCTCTGGGCGAAAGCTTTAGATGCACCGAACGAGACCTATGCCAGCAGCTGCGACTACGGACCTTTCCCGATGCAACTGAACCAATCAGGAAAAGCTACCGGAAAGAAGTTTCAGGCAGGAAAGGCTGGCTGCGCTTTTGTGGGCCGAGTTGGTGGCCAGAACATGGCCCGCCCCCCCTGGGCCTGGTTTGACCGCCGGGAAAGAGAGCGGCTGCCCGGCAGGTGGTTTTTTGACCCTGCCGGAGCAGTTAAGCAAAACTTTCGACTTGGTGAACGGTTCTCGACAACCTACTTGCGCAGCCCTTTTTGGGCTAATTAAGGCGTAGTCATGAGCAAGATTGGCATTAAGTATGGCTTGCTGATAACGCTGGTGGTGGTTGCCTGGGTAGTCCTGGTTCGCTTTGTTATGGGGGTTGATACTGAAGCGAGATTGAACCTACTGGCACCCCTATTGTTCAACCTGACCGCTTTTGGGGCCATTTTCCTTGGAATCAAGGAACGCAAAACTCAATTGGGAGACAACTTTAGATTTAGAGAAGGCATGCGAACCGGATTTCACATTTCGCTGGTTTATGCGATCTCTGCCTGTTTTTTCTTTTTCATAGCTTTTCTGGTGGCTGGCTCAAGATTGTTGCGAAGCGAGCATGAGCTAAGCTCGATGACGTTGTGGCAAGAGGCTCTTCTGGCTTACGCGGGACTCTTTTTTGGGGCAATCGTATTTGGCCTAATCTATTCCGCTCTGAGCGCGTTTTTTCTGGCCCGGGTAACAACTGCGTCAAGAAAGCCCTGAGAACTAGTCTGGCACCAAAACCACTTTACCAATGTTTCGACGCTGCTCAAGGTACGCGTGCGCGGCGCCGGCATCCTCAAATCTGAACGTCCTGTCAACATGAGGACGAATCCAGCCTTCGTGCACCCCCTTTAAAATTTCGACCATCCAATTTGCAACCTTTTCCGGCTCATGCCACAGATGGCCCAGATTTAGGCCAAAGACGCCCCGGTTTCTGGCCACGAGACTCAAGGGATGAAACCGTGGCATTTGAATTAAGGCTCCTACCAGCTTGAGTTTCCCTTTGATGCCTGTCGCCGCAACGGTTGAGACCCCAAACATGCCCAGCCGACCCGTATGTCTGAGGGCAGCATAACTCTTTTTCCAGTGGCCCCCACCAATCGGATCAATCACCAGCTCCACTCCGCGTCCCTTGGTCAAAGTCTTCAAGACCGGAAGCCAGTCCTGAGTGCGATAGTCGATCGGAAAATCCAGACCTCGTTCCTTTAGGAACTCATGCTTTGCCGGACTGGCTGTGCCGAAGGTTCTGGCGCCCACCTTTTTGGCAATCTCAAGGGCGGCCAGTCCCACCCCACCACCAACATTGTGAATTAGAACCGACTCGCCTTCGTGCAACGAACCGAAAACAACCAGCAACCCATAGGCTGTCAGGTAGTTCACCGGTAGCGCAGCGGCCTGCTCGATGGTGAGTGAGTCAGGCTTCTCGAAAATCTGGCCGGTCTTAAGCGAGACCAAATCGGACTGTCCGCCGAAGCGTGTAATCGCAACCACGGATTTTCCCGTTAGTTGTGGATCTACATCCGCGCCGACTTTCTCCACAAGCCCCGCGACTTCATAGCCCATTACGCAAGGTTTTGGCGGGCCGTCGGGATAGAGGCCCTGGCGCGCAAGAATGTCCGCGAAGTTCAGGCCGGCTGCGCGCACGCGAATCAAAACCTCACCTTTGCCAGGCTGTGGATCAGGTCTTTCTTGGACTTGAAGCACGTCAATTCCACCACTCCTGGTGGTCACAATCTGGCGCATGTCTCGTCCCCGGAAAGTGTTGGAGAATCTTAGAACTTTTGGTTGCGGCTCTTGGGATCAACTGGCAAAGCTTCGATCAGATGATCAAAACCCAACCAGAAACTCCAGCTATGGTGATAAAACGCTAAAGGGAAGATGATTGCCACGGTAAATAAAACGACCAGGAGGGATTGATCGTGGTTCGAGAAGAGTCCCAGGCTGAGCAGGTAGATTGCGAGTATAACAATCTCTGTGATCACAACATTCGTGAGAATAGCGCCCACAAAGAACCCCTCCTCGCGTTTGAACATCACGCGACAGGAGATACAGCGAGAGCGAATTTTAAAGGGCCGCTCAGCTATGGGAGCCTTGCCACAGGACGGACAGCGCAGTTTGGCACTGCGCAGCAAAATTGGTCCAATCGCTCGTTTCTCGTCGATTGTGCCCATTGTGCACCGGGTTTGCTCAGATTATCGAGGGGTTATAAGCAACCATAGAATATCATAGTAGTGAGACTTACGCTCTTAGAATCTGCGTGTTTCTCCCCTTTAATCAGTTAATCTGCGGCTCACCTCGTCTCGACTATGGACGCAGATTTCGGATGATAGGTACCCCAAAATAACAGAGCGCGGTGCTTTTGAGGCACCGCGCTCTGGTCATTGGGAACTTTTAACCGCTTAAGAAGCGCTCTTTGCCTTGTCCGAAGAGATTCTATTCGGCTGAGGGGTAATCCTAAGATACGGCTTGGGTGCCCTCCAGCCAGCCGGGAATTTCTTTTTGGCATCCTCGTCCGATAAAGCCGGAACGATAATCACGTCCTCACCGTCTTTCCAGTTTACGGGGGTGGCAACGCTGTAGTTGGCTGTCAGTTGCAAGGAATCAATTACGCGCAAAACTTCATCAAAGTTGCGGCCCGTACTCGCCGGGTATGTGATCATCAACTTCACTTTCTTATCCGGTCCAATAATAAACACCGACCGGACCGTGAAAACGTCGCTGATTTCCGGATGAATCATATCGTACAGCTCGGCAATCTTGTGGTCCGCGTCAGCAATTACCGGGAAGTTTAATGCTGAGCCCTGGGTTTCTTTGATGTCTTCGGCCCATTTCTTGTGCGAATCGGTTGGATCAACACTCAAGCCGATTACTTTTACGCCACGCTTTTCAAATTCCGGCTTAATGCGCGCCATATAACCCAGTTCGGTTGTGCAAACCGGGGTGAAATCCTTCGGGTGCGAGAATAGACAAGCCCAATTATCGCCAATCCACTCATGAAACTTAATCGGACCTTCGGTCGTTTCAGCGGTGAAGTCTGGGGCTGTGTCACCTAATCGTAAAGCCATTTGGGTCTCCTTTCATATCGGGTGCAGCCACCTGCCTGGCCAGCAGGGGCAGGCGACGTTTTCAGTTCTGCAAAATTAAGGTTTGGCAGCTACTACGCTTTTACAACTATTGGTCGTACCAAGTCAACAACCCCCTTTACGATCCCGGTCGCAACCCTCGCGGATTCCGTGTTATCATCAACTTACCCCTTTTACCCCTTAAAAATCCCCGCATTTGGACTATCCGATGTCGCAACGTGCCAAGCAAGAGGAGAGGACTGTCGCTTCCCAGATAGCTAGCAAATCGCAGCTTACGCCGGATCTTTACCGCGAGATCTTCATTCATTCTCGGGAGGCCATAGCGATTATTAGCCCCGAGGGTCGCTACCTGGAGCAGAATGGCGCTCATTACAAACTGCTGGGTTATTCCGACAACGAACTTCAGGGACAGACTCCTGCAGTCCACCTTGGTGACGAGGTGTTTGCGAAAATTGCCGCCGAACTGATAGAGACCGGGACATACCATGGTGAAGTGGTTAGCCGCACCAGAGATGGAAAAGAGCGGCATGTAGATCTTTCGGCCTTTGCCATGCGGAACAGTGTCGGCGAACCGGTCTGCTACGTTGGAATCAAGAGGGATATTACCGAGAGTCGCCGGGTCCAGCAGCGATTGGCCTTATTACTTGAGAGTGAGCAAGCTGCTCGCTCGGAGGCAGAAAAGGCAAACCGGCTAAAAGACGAATTTCTGGCCACACTTTCACATGAACTGAGGACCCCGCTAAACGCCGTAATCGGATGGTCAAGAATGCTTAAGTCCGGGCGGCTTGATTCGAGAAGTTCACGTCACGCTCTGGAAGTAATCGAACGAAACGCCTGGGCCCAGCAGCAAATTATCGAAGATATACTCGATGTTTCCCGCGTTGTCACCGGGAAGCTGCAGCTACATCCCGGTCCGGTAAAAATCAATTCGGTCATTGATGCGGCGCTTGATGCCATGCGTCCAGCCTTGCAGGCGAAAGAGATCTCCGTTGAGTCGGACATACCCGACGATCTCGAAGTGATTTCCGGGGATGCCGATCGCCTGCAACAGGTGGTCTGGAATCTGGTGTCGAACGCTGCCAAATACACTTCCAATGGAGGTCAGGTGGAGATTCGAGTCAGGCAGGACGAGTCTCAAATGCACATCATCGTTACTGACTCGGGAACGGGGATACAGCCGGAATTTCTCCCACATGTCTTCGAAAGGTTTCGCCAGGCAGATGGCTCGACCACTAGAACTCACGGCGGACTTGGCCTGGGTCTGGCGATTGTTCGCCATCTGGTTGAGTTGCACGGTGGCACGATTAGTGCTCGCAACCGAACGGACGGAACAACCGGGGCCATCTTTGAAGTTTCCTTGCCGTTGCCGGCCACTAAGCTGCAGCCGGATTCTGATTTAGAAGGCTTCGTGTACCAGGAACCTCATTATGGTCCAACGACGTTGGAAGGACTGCGAATCCTGGTTGTTGATGACGATCTGGATACACTCGATCTGATAACCATCGAGTTGGCTCAACATGGGGCGGTAGTGAGGGCCGTATCTTCGGGGGCTAAAGCGCTGGACGTATTTGACCAATCGCCTTTTGATGTTTTGGTTGCGGACATTGGGATGCCCGAGATGGACGGCTACGAGTTGATCAGAAGAATCCGCAAACGCGAATCAGGCAAAGATGCCCATATCCCAGCTGTGGCTTTAACAGCTTACGCTCGAGTGCAAGACCGGATGCGAGCTGTAATTGCCGGGTACAACACTCATGCCGCCAAGCCACTCGAGGCCAAAGAGCTGCTGACCGTGGTCGCCAGCCTCGCCGGTCGTCTATAAAGGTCTTATAAAAACCACTTGGTACGTCTTCACAACCCCCAATTAACAGATTACCCAGCTAGAGTGGAACTCCAGGACAGCGCCTCTCGTTTGTACCAAAAATGAAATGCACGAACTGCCATTAGTGCGGAGCACTTTTGTCTATTTTCCCAAATGGTGTAACCTCCAGAACTACTGGATAACATTGGCTTCAGGTGGCGCTTAATGAAAAAACGTTGCGATTGGGCCACTACCGACCTTTCGATTGCTTATCACGATCTTGAATGGGGCGTCCCCCAACACGACGATGGCCTTCTGTTTGAGTTCCTGGTCCTGGAGGGCGCTCAAGCGGGCCTTAGCTGGGAAACAATTCTCAAAAAGCGAGAAAGCTATCGGGAAGCTTTTGACAAATTCGATCCCTTGAAGGTCTCTCGCTACAACAAAAAGAGAGTCGAGAGTCTGCTGTCCAACCCGGGAATAATCCGAAACCGGTTGAAAGTTGAATCGGCTATTAGTAACGCCCAGGCCTTCATTGCCGTTCAGGAAGAGTTTGGCAGCTTTGACAAGTATCTGTGGCGATTCGTGAACGGGCGGCCAATAAAACGCAAACCTAAAGAAAAGATTCAGGCTACCTCACCAATCTCGGACGCCTTGAGTAAAGACCTTGGCAAGCGCGGATTTAGATTTGTTGGTTCCACAATTTGCTATGCGTTCATGCAAGCGGTTGGTCTGGTCAATGACCACCAATCAACCTGTTTCCGCTACAATGAGGTTGCCAAAAAGTAAGTATCTCTCGTTTCATCATTTACATTCCATATTCGCGCTAGAAGCTTATGCGATTCACATCACTTGTTTTAACTATTCTTAGCTTCACAGTTTTCCCGTTCTCATGGCCCGAGCAGGACAAGATTCGCCGGTTCCGGCAGGCCAACGAGCACCGCATCCTCCAGGAGTACTTAAGATTTCTGGCTATTCCCAATGTGGCCTCGGATATCGAAAACATCAAAAGGAATGCCGCCTTCATCAGCGAAATGCTCAGACAGAGCGGACTGGAACCGAAGCTGCTGGGAACGGCAGATAAAGATGTGCCGCCAGCGGTCTACGCAGAGTGGAAACAACCTGGGGCTACCCGAACAATTCTTTTCTATGCCCACTACGATGGCCAGCCCACGGATCCCAAACAGTGGCAAGGCAATCCCTGGCAACCGGTCCTGCGCTCAGCCTCGTTGGAGGCCGGGGGTAGTCTTCTCACGCTGCCTGCCCCAGGTGAGCCAATAAACCCCGAGTGGCGCCTCTACGCTCGTTCTGCTTCAGACGACAAGGCTGGAGTAATGGCAATCCTGACCGCAGTCCGGGCTTTGAGGGCAAATGGGATGGCCCCAAGCTCGAACTTAAAAATCCTTTTCGAAGGTGAAGAGGAAGCCGGTTCTCCGAATCTGGGCCGGATAATCGAGGGCCATCGGGACCTGCTGGAGGCCGATCTGTGGCTAATGTGCGATGGTCCAGTTCATCAGTCGGGCCGCAAGCAGGTGGTTTTCGGGGTCCGGGGAGACACGAATGTCGACGTAACGGTTTATGGCGCATTGCGACCACTGCATAGCGGGCACTACGGAAACTGGGCGCCAAATCCCGCTATGACCCTGACCAGACTTCTGGCCTCAATGAAAGACGCGACAGGCAGAGTATTGATTGAAGGTTGGTATAGCGATGCCGAACCCTTAGGTCCAGCCGAATTAAAAGCGATCGCCGAAGCGCCTCAATACGACGGCGAAATCCGAGCCCAGCTGGGTCTGGCCAAGACCGACGGTGATAACCGGAGCCTTCTGCAACTGATTGCCGAGCCTTCATTGAATATCAACGGCATCAGCAGTGGCGATGTCGGATCATTGGCTCGCAATGTCATTCCCACTACTGCCACAGCTGTCCTGGATCTTCGACTGGTGAAGGGCAATGATCATTTGCGACAGGTCGAGCGTCTGATTAATCACATTCGCCAACAGGGCTTTTTCGTAATCGATCGGGAACCAACCGTCGACGAGCGCCGCCAGCATTCAAAAATTGCCAAGGTCCTAATGCGTCCGGGAGGGTACAATGCAGAACGCACTCGAATGGATCTTCCAATTGCCCGCAGTGTAGTCGCAGCTGTTGAATCAACCACCAACCTTCCGGTAGTTAAGCTACCAACTTCCGGGGGAAGCCTACCCCTTTCCATAATCACGGAAAGAGTTCGGACCGTCACCATCTCGGTTCCGATTGCAAACTACGACAACAATCAGCACGCCGAAAATGAGAATTTGCGTCTACAGAACCTTTGGGATGGAATCGAGACGATGGCGGCGCTGATGACCATGAAATAATTACATCTCAGAGAGGTACCGGCACAGTCATGAACAAAATCAACATAACGCAAAAGTTCTCTCTTTTTTCAGACCATTGGAACCCGCGAATTGTCGGGGAACTGAACGGTCAGCTTATCAAACTCGTGAAGTTCGAAGGACCTTTTACCTGGCACCACCATGAGAACGAAGACGAGCTTTTCCTCACTGTGAAAGGCAGATTTCGCATGGAGTTTCGCGAGGATGGCCAGGAAAAATCCGTCTGGCTGGAAGAAGGAGAACTGATCATCGTTCCCCGGGGCGTCGAACACCGGCCGGTTGCTGACGAAGTGGCCGAAGTCATGCTCTTCGAGCCCAACTCGACCTTGAACACCGGCAACACAACAAACGAGTTCACTCGGCCGCAGCTCGAGAGGCTCTGAATTATTATCTCAAAAAATTTCCAGCACCCAGCCGGGGAATTGTGTGAAGATAGGAAAAACTTGGGCGGAGGGTTCTATGGCTAAAAGACTTTTGGGGCAGTCAGCAATTCTGAGTTTTATTCTGATAGTTTTAAGCACCCTGGCATTAGCACAGGAACAAATAGCTACACCAAACGCAGCCAGTCCCGTTAGCTCGAGCCCGTCTGCTATGGCCAGGCTGGCGACTTTACCTGAAGCCGACACCTTAATCTATATCAATACCTCCCGGCTTTTGAATGAAGCTGCACCGAAACTCTTGCCCGAAGCCGAGCTGGCCAAGATGCGACAACAGTTTACAGAGTTAAGGGGCTTCGTCGGCGTGGACCCCTCGCGTGTTGACTTTGTTGTAATCGGCATGCGCTTTCGCCGGCCCACAGCTGACCTACACTTCGTGGCTCCAGAGTTTCTGGTGGTGTCGACTGGTGATTTCAGCGCCGAATCGTTGCTGACAGTGGCGCGCCTAGCGTTACAGGAAAAGCTTACAGACGAACGCTACGGCACCCGGAACATGTCTTTAGTAACTATTGATGAGATTGCCAGGCAATCCGAGAAAAACCCTATTCTCAGGTCGTTTAGCCAGCTGGGCTTGGCAGCCTTGAGCACGAACATGCTCGCAGCCGGTAATGTCGATTATTTAAAAGCTGCGCTTGACGCAGCGGATGGTCGGGATCGCATTAAACCTGAGACGCTCAATTCTCTGCTGCGTGATGTTAATGCCCTGGTAAGTTTTGCGGGCTCACCCTGGAACTCGTTTGCAAAAAGCTTTGGTTTGAGGGGAACCAGTGATAGTCCCCGTGAAGCGGGTTGTGATTCGAAGCTTGGCGACTTTTACGCGGCCATAACCATGGAGGAAACGACGTTCAAGTTGCGCGGCGCAATGAATGCCGATAATCCCGACACAGCCAAGATCATTAACAACCTCTTTTCCGGGATGTTGCGCTCGATGGCCAGCGGAGCGGGTAATAACAAATCTGTAGCTGCGCTGAAGATGCTAAGTTTCTCGCCGCATGATAGCGAAGTAAGGTTGGAAGCGGATATTCCACAACAAATAGTGGCGGATTTCATACGAGAGCAGATGAAGCCTAAACCGGCAGAACCAGCCAAAAAGCCGGCGGCGACCAGGCCCGTCCGAAAGCGGCGGCCCAATAGGTGATAGCTGAGCGATATCGACATTGGAGAGTCCATCATGATGCCTTTCAAGCACACCACCACATCCATCGTGTTGTTGGGTACTTTTGTCTTTGTGTCCGCGGCACCATTTCAAAATCCAGCGCCCACCGAGCCGGCTCCGCAGAGTCAGGCGACTCCGGCGCCGAGTCCTTCTCCAGACTTTTCTACCAGGACTTGGGAGCTGCCTCCCGACGCAGACAAAACTAAAAATCCCCTAACCGCTGATATGGATTCAATTGCTAAGGGAAAGGAGCTCTTTCTTTCGCGGAATGGAGGGAATTGTGTCTTCTGCCACGGGGAAACTGGCGCCGGAAACGAAGCCAACCTGCACAGATTGCGACGGAAGCCTGCAGACTTGACCAACAAACGGATTGATGCGATGACTGACGGTGAGGTATTTTGGAAAATCTCTAAAGGAATTGACGGAATCATGCCTGCCGGCGAGAAACGGATGAACGAAGAAGAGCGCTGGCACGTGGTTAATTACGTTCGGACGCTGGCTAAGCAAGAGCCGTGAAGACTACGCCCCTAGCTCGAGTCGCGCTTTGTTGCCATGCCCAGTTGTCGTGCGAAATTGGCCAGTTGTTCAAGTGACACGTCAGAAAGGATTTGGAAAATCCGCACATTGCTTTTCTCCGGAAGCTGGCTGGCCGTCAAACGATCCGTGATCACCAGTGACGTTGCCTTTAATGCTCTCTTCCATCCGGGAACCTTGGCGTCGACAAAGCTAAGTGAGTCTTCATCCAGACCTGCTGCCACAAGCATGGCCCTGGCCCAGCGTAAGAAGTCCGGCCATCGTGAAACAACGGTTACCAGGACGTCGCTGGCTGGATGTTTTTGGCCCCGCAGCGACTCGACAACCGAGCGCGAGCGCAAGACTATTAATTCAAGATCTGGAGGAAGTAGTTGTCGAACACGCTCCGCGCGTCCATAGAGGGCCAGGGGTAATGCACCTGTCAGGCACCCTGGATCACTACAGGAATCGGAGCTTATCCCGCTAACTTTGGTTTGGGAAGCTGCTTCGATTTCGGCCACCAAAATCGCCTGCAACTCCGGATCCCCTTCAATCAGCAAGAAATGGTCTGGCGGTTGAACCGATAACCAACGCTGGATTCCCAGATGCACTTCAGCGAGGGTGTAGCCAGCATCCCTGGCAGTTCTGAATAGCTTTGAAATAATGACATCAAGCTCAGAATCAGTCCG